>MTKY01051596.1_pt1 | contig 65080 bp, 67 predicted proteins | sample 1042731 | NCBI WGS metagenome assembly MTKY01 (sample SAMN06212206, study PRJNA360538) | anaerobic digester metagenome | biome: Wastewater treatment plant; material: sludge; isolation source: anaerobic digester fed with sludge from wastewater treatment plant | place: Denmark: WWTP Soeholt ...
CTTCTTTTGCAGCAGAGCCAGCGCATCTCGATTGCCCTTAAGCTCCTTGAAATAATCCTTTTTGAACTGGGTCCACTTCCCGGCTTCATGGTTAAACCATTTTCTCAAGGTTTCCGAAGGCGCGATATCCTTAAGCCACAGGTCGATCTTCGCGCTCTCCCTGGAAAGGCCCCGCGGCCACAGCCTGTCGACAAGCACACGGGCACCGTCCGATTTTTGCGGAACATCGTATACCCTTTTTATCTGAATCATGCCTTAACCCTCCTGATTATTGGCGTTAGGGCGGCCTTTTCCAAAAAGATACAGCCTCCGTCCTAAAAGGTCCACAATCTCGGCAAACGGAAAGCCTTCGGGGAGCTCTCCAACAAGGGAGATGGCGGCCGGTTAATACCTGTCTTCCGCTCCTCCGCATTCTTCGGATAAGGGTTTTCGGAACTCCCCTCGCCCTGTCGAAGGGCAGGCGGTCCGTGCGGCCGCTCTTCTCACCTGGGGCTAATGGGCGCGCAGCGGCTGTAAGGGCCGCCGAGGCGCCAGCGCGCTATTTATTTAGCTCGGCGAGGCGCTTGGCGAAGTGTCCGTCCCAGTTGGAGCGCCTGAAGTATTTCCGGTAGGCGACAAGAAAGGCCTTCTGCCGCTCCTTGGAATTAGCCAGCTTTTCGTACTTCGGCGCGACGTAGACCGTATAATCGGAATCCAGCGTTCGCAGCAGCATCTCCTTGTACGCACCCGTCCTTTTCTCGTTGCCCGAGAACAGGGTGTAATAATACATCTGAACGTCGTCCGCGCCCTTCATTGTCGAAACGGTTTCCATGCGAAGCTCGCCGATATAGCCTATCGTTCCGGGCGATACCGCGGTCCTGGCCTTCTCCAATACGATCCTTGGAAAAAAGACAATTACCTTTTTGGCCTTCTCCGGTGTGGAGTCAGCCTCGTATTCCTTCATGCGTCCTTCGGCCGCTACGGGGGCGTATTCGCCGGGCGGCAGGTTGAGCGCAAAGACCGTCCCGTCCTGGGCGCCGGGGCCTGCGTATTTGTAATTGGACGCCAAAAGCACCGGATTCTTGTAGGTTTTATCCGAGGCGTTCTCCAGGCGTATAAAGAACACCGTTTCCGGAATGAAGTCCCCGCCAAGGTTCAGAGAGGTACGCACCTTCTGGTCCAGGGACAGGGCTATCCCCACATTGGTCGGGTCCGCCGCCATTGGCGGCGGGGCGACAGAGGTGCTGGCGCACGCGAGGCATAGGGCAACAGGGACAGCAAGGATCATCAAGCGTCGCATATAGTCCTCCAACATGCTTTTTATCCATTTGGTGAAACACATGTACGCCCTATCATTTCAGCGCGCGTTACGCAAGAAAGATTCGACTTTAGATAAAAGCGATAAAAAAAGAGGGCGCCCTCCCCGGCGCGCGCTTGCGCCGGAGTCCGGAGGGATGATGAGCGGCGGACAAAGCGGCCCGATGAGAAAAGCCGCCGGGGCTTGCGTACCTTCGAAAGCGGGAACGGCTTTCGCTCGAAGCTGTAAGCATTGCGCCACGTGCGGCCGTTCGTTACAAAGAATGCCTCGCCGCCGGCGGGACCGTCGGCCCGAAAGCGATTTTAGGGCTTGCGCCATTTCCGGGGGGCCGGGAAGACCGTCGGTCGAGCGAGCTCAGGCGAATACGAACTGCCCGGCGGGAGAGGTAAAATATACCGCGTGAGCCTTAAACCCCCACGCATCCTACTTTATGTGGCGCGCCCCTTCCTGCAGTGCGGGAGTGATGAATTTCGCGATGAGCGCCGGGTCGAGCGTATAGAAGAGCGCGACCGCAGATCCAAGGAGCACGACGGCCAGCCACTTCGTATAGATCCCCGCAGTGCGGCGTACCAGCATTATCGCAAGGAGCGCGATTACGACCGGCCCCGCAAGCTTAGCATCGACTACTGGCATGGAGCCCGTGTACTTCGCCACGAAACGCGCTATGTTGATCTCGATCTTTCCGACGACAAGCACGATCTCGGCGACGAGTACGGCGAGCACCCCGGCGGAGGCGAGCCTGGTCGAAAAGCCCTCGGTGCGGTAGAGCTCGTAGGCGGCCGCCGGGAGCGCCGCGATAATAACCGCGAGTGGCTGTGTCCAGCAAATGGAGGCTGCGGCGCCGAGCGCGGCGATCACTGTAAGAATGCCGCAGATAAGCGCCGCGTTCCGAGTGGGTTTGGCCATTGGGACCCTCCTGAGTGGAATGAAAAGAGGATTATGGCGTGATGAGAACCGGAAACGTGAAAAATTACAAGAAATATTTAAAACGAAGCGTAACAACTCATCCCCCCGGCCCGTTCCGGCAACCGGGCCAGCGCCCGGAACCCCCATCTCTTTCGCTTAAAGAGAGGGGACGGGGGGTGAGTTCAAGCAGCCTTTCGTCGGACCGCCTTCCTTCCCGGCTTACAACTGCACCTTCGGCAGGTCGGTAAGCGCCTCCTCGATGAGCTTGGCCGGGTATTCGTAGTCGTCGAGCTGCCCGGAGAAATACCTTTCGTAGGAGGCCATGTCGAAGTGGCCATGGCCGCTCAGATTGAAGACGATCGTTTTACGCTTCCCCTCCTCCTTCGCCTTAATGGCCTCGTCGATAGCTACGCGGATAGCATGTGAGGATTCCGGCGCCGGTATTATGCCCTCCGTGCGGGCAAAGAGCACAGCGGCCTCGAAACAGCCCGTCTGGCCCACGGCCACGGCATCGATCACATTTTCGTGATACAGAAGGCTTAAAAGCGGCGCCATGCCGTGATATCTCAGGCCGCCGGCGTGAATGGAGGGCGGCATAAAGGTATGGCCCAGCGTGTACATCTCGACTATGGGCGCCATCTTGGCCTCGTCGCCGTAGTCGTAAACGAAGCGCCCCTTGGTGAGTGTGGGACACGCCGTCGGCTCGACCGCGAGGATTTTAACCTCCCTGCCATTGATCTTGTCGCGGACAAAGGGAAAGGCCATCCCCGAGAAATTCGAGCCTCCGCCCACACAGCCTATCACCACGTCGGGATAGTCGCCGACCAGCTCGAGCTGTTTACGCGTCTCAAGGCCTATTACAGTCTGGTGCATGCAGACGTGATTGAGCACGCTTCCCAGCGCATAGTTGGTGTCCTTGTTGGTCGCCGCCTCCTCCACCGCCTCGCTTATGGCGATCCCGAGGTTTCCCAGGTTATCGGGATCTTTGGCGAGTATCTCCCGGCCCACGCTGGTAAGGGGGCTGGGGCTCGGCGTTACGGATCCGCCCCAGGTCTCCATCATAAGCTTACGGTAGGGCTTCTGGTCGTAGCTTACGCGCACCATGTACACATGGACTTTCATGCCGAAGTAATTGCAGGCCAGCGAGAGCGCGCTGCCCCACTGCCCGGCGCCCGTCTCGGTGGAGAGCTTGGTTATGCCCTCCTTCTTGTTATAGTAGGCCTGGGCCACGGCCGTATTGAGCTTATGGCTTCCGGCGGGGGATACGCTCTCGTTTTTAAAATAGATCTTCGCCGGCGTGCCGATGGCCTCCTCGAGCCTGCGCGCTCGCACAAGGGGCGAGGGCCTCCACAGTCGGTAGATATCGAGGATCTCCCCGGGGATATCTATGTAGCTCTCCTGGCTCACCTCCTGCAGAATCAGCCCCATGGGGAATATGGCCCCAAGCTCCTCCGGGGTGATGGCCTTCCCTGTAGCGGGGCTTACGGGTGGGCTTAGTGGTCGGGGCAGGTCGGGAATGATATTATACCATTGCCGGGGCATCTCTTTTTCGGGAAGAAGTATTTTTGTCGATTCGTGTGGCATGGTAGCCTCCTTCTATTGTATTTCGGCACGCCTGGCACAAAAAAAGGGCTGCGGTTCTTTCGATATCCGCAGCCCCTGTTTTCTCGTTGTCTGTTATTCTACAGGCACGCCAAAGCGCCCGGATATCTATGTCCGGTTGAACGCCACCAAGCCCAGTTCATGGTGTATGCGCTGTTCGATCTCGTGCCCATCGGTCCGTGCCGTATGGGCGTGACACTAAGGCTAAACGGGTAAAGCTGTCAAGTTTTTTTTGGGGGGTGATGTTCCCTGCGGCAAAAATTTGTTCCAATCGCCTGGACATCCATCACCCGGCATTAGCGGGCGTTCGACCTTTTAGCAAATGCCGGTTTTTGGGCCAGGCCGAAGGGGCCCGCCTTCGCCTCTCCACATTTTATTTGACTGTATCGATAGGTAGGCGTAGGATAAGGGCATGTACGGCGAGGCCGGGCCCCGACTCCTCCGACGAGGGAGCGGACGAAGAAAAGCCTTCCCGATAAAAACTGATATTTCTGAGAAGCGGAATCATGAGTGGAAAAACCGGAATCCTCGTGGTCAATGACGACCGGCAGGTGCTGGAGTTGACCCGCGCCATGCTGTCCCGCTCAGGCTTCGCGGTTCGGACCGCCACGGGCGTAGCCGCCGCCATGAAGGACCTCTCGGAGCACGGAGCGCCGGAGCTCGTCATCACCGATATTTACATGCCCGACATCGACGGCTGGAGCTTCTGCCGGCTTCTGCGCATGCCCGAGTACGCGGAGTTCAACGAGGTCCCGGCGCTGGTGGTTTCGGCCACGTTTTTAAGCGACGAGATCCGCCGCATCAGCCTGGAAAACGGCGGCAGCGATTACCTTCCCATACCATTCTCTGCGGCAGAGCTCATCGACAGGGTAAACGGCCTTTTATCCGGCGTAAAGGCGCCGGCCCGGAGCGACGCCCTGATAGCTGTGCCGGAGGCCGGGCGCAGGAACGCCATCACCGCAGCCTTCGCGGCAAGGGGCATGAACGTAATCGGACGGGAGAGGCTTAATATCGACGAGTGCCTGGGCAAGGGCGCGCCGTCCATGATCGTTTACAGCGCGTCATCCGATGGGACCTCGTCGACCTCAAAAGTCCGGCAAATCCGCGAGGCGCGTCCGGACGCGGTGCTGATCGTACTGTCCGACAGGACCTCCACGGCTCCACGGGCGAGCTTTCTATACGCGGGCGCGGCGGGCGTGTATAACACGGATACGGACCCGGGCGCTCTCGCCGACGCCGCGGTTTCGGCCTCGAGACAATCGGCCTTTCTCCAGGCCGGCACGCTCCTGAAGGAGAAGATAAACCGGCTCAAAGAGGAAGAGGAACGCTATCGCTTCCTCGTGGAGAACATCCCCGGCGCCATAGTCCGGCTGGATTCGGAGCAGCGCGTTCTGTACGCAAGCCCCGTCATAGAGCGGCTTACCGGGTACTCGCCGAAGGAGATGACCGGAAAGTTTATAAGAAACTTCGTGCCGCAGGACGAGCTTGCCGGATTATTGGAACGCTACCAGGCGGCCCTCGCCGGGGTGAGGGGGCCGTTTGAATTAAGGATAGTGGACCGTGACGGAGGCGTACATCATATCCGAGCCTCCATACAGCCCCTCTTTACAGACGGAGCGTTTTCGGGCTCCACGGTTCTTCTGGACGACGTTACCGCCGAGAAAAAGGCGCGAAAGTCGCTCGAGTGGGAGCGGCACTTGCTGAACACGTTTATGGACAACTCGCCCGATTACATCTATTTCAAGGACCAGGAAAGCCTTTTTATCATGGTAAATAGGGCCAAGGCGGCGCGCCACGGATTTGCCGATCCGGCCGAAATGTTCGGCACAAGCGATTTCGATTACTTTTCCCGGGAGCACGCCGCAAAGGCCCGCGCGGACGAGCTTCGGATTATGGAAACGCTGACGCCCATGGTTGACGTCCACGAAAGGCTAACATGGCCGGATGGGCATATATCGTGGGCCTCCACAACCAAGCTCCCCCTCCTCGATCTCGAAGGCGCCGTGATGGGCACATTCGGCGTCTCCCGGAGCATTACGGAACAAAAAAGGGCCGAGGAGGCCCTTCGAGAGGCGGAGCATACATACCGGGCGCTGGTGGACCACAGCCAGAGCATCATCTACACCATCGGCGCTGACGGCACGCTGGTCTTCGTCTCTCCGAGCTGGAAGACCATTTTGGGCCACGAGCCCTCTGAGATCATGGGCCGCGACTTCCGCTCCCTTGTGCATCCGGAGGACGTTCCGGCGTGCGAGGACTTTCTCAAAAGAACGGCCGAGACCGGCACCGTCCAGCCAGGGGTCGAATACCGCGTTTTCCATAGGAACGGAAGCCTGCGATGGCACCGCTCGGTGCTCACCCCGTTCCACGACGAGGAGAAGAACCTTACGCTTTTTATTGGCAACGCGATAGACCTTACCGAACGCAGACTGGCCGAAGACGAGGTAAAGTCCCTGCTCAAAGAGAAGGACCTGTTGCTGCGGGAGGTGCATCACCGCATAAAGAACAACATGGTCACCATCTCGAGCCTCCTTGCCCTGCAGGCGCGGAGCTCCGGGGACAACAGATCGGCCGGAATTCTCTCCGAAGCGCAGGGGCGGGTGCGCGGCATGATGATGATCTACGACAGGCTGTACCGCTCCAAAGACTTCCGGAGCATCTCGGCGGCGGACTACCTGTGCGAGCTCGCTCGGGACGTTTCCGCCGTTTTCGCGGAATCATCTCGTATAACGACCGAGCTCCACATAGAGGATGTAGACATGGATTCCAAGATACTCTTTCCGCTCGGAATCATCGTAAACGAGCTCCTTACCAACGCCTACAAGTACGCCTTTCCGGATGGGCGCGGGGGGAAAATCGACATCGCCTTCAGAAGGCTCGAGGATGAAACCATGGAGCTCGTCTTTAGCGACGACGGCGTCGGGATGGACAAAGGGACCGCACCCGGCGCCTCCGACGGCTTCGGGCTGAACCTTGTGGACCTTTTGACAAAGCAGATAAAGGGCTCCCTCGAATGGAGCGTGAACAAAGGGACTCGATTCAGGATAGTTTTCAAGGAGGCCTGATTTCTCGATGGGTCGTTCGCTAGTTTACATCTCTTCGCCCGATGTTACGGGCGAAGGCGCGGCGTCGGCCCGAAGCGGACAAAAAAAGGAACCGCGCGGTTCCCTTGTTCGATACGATGTGGTCAGGGGCGGAATCGAACCGTCGACACGAGGATTTTCAGTCCTCTGCTCTACCGACTGAGCTACCTGACCACTTTGAAGCGAGTACACTTATAAAATTCATGTTCGAAAAGTCAATGATAAATTACGCCCTGGCGGCAATTATTTCCCTGGCCGCGACGAATGGCGCGTTTGCCGCGGGGTGGGAGTATTATTACCACAAGGGGACCATCCAGTTCGAGGGCGGGCTTAACCGGAGCGCCACGGAAAACCTGGAGCGCTCGCTCGAGCTCAACCCGGCGCTATACGACGCCGCCAACAAAATAGCCGCCATCCTTATCGCCGGGAATAAAAAACGTCGGGCGCTCGATTACCTGGAGCGCTCGCTCGAGATCAAACCCGACCAGGCCGAAATTCATGTAAGCGCGGGCGATATACGCGATTTCTTCGGTTACCGCGAAAAGGCCTTCGAGCATTACCAAAGCGCCGTCCGCGCCGATCCGTCGAACGTCGAAGCGCACTTCCGGCTGGTCCGTTATTACGCGGAACGAAGGGACACGGCAAACGCCGACCGGCATTTCGCCGCGGCATACGCCATAGGCGGCAGGGACGCCGAACGCATCCTGTCCGAAGCGCTCGAGGAGGAGCGCAGGAACAACGCGGCGGGGGCGCTGGCGCTGTATAAACGGGCCCTGGGGAAAAACCCGGCCTTTCTGGAGGCCTATTTCCGCCTCGCCGAACTGCACCGACGGCTGGGGCGTTCCGACGAGGCCATTTCGGCGCTGGAAGAGGTAAAGAGAATTAGGCCCGACAACGAAAAGGCCCATGTATATCTTGGCCATCTGTATTACGCGGCGCGGTACGGCTCCCGACGCAAATACCTGATTACTCAGGCCATACGCAATTTCGAGCGGGCCCTCGAAATTAACCCATCGAATCCCGAAACCCTCTTCGGCCTCTCCGAGGCGTACCGCCTTATGGGCGACCGCGACAGGGCCGACGAGCTGCGCGAAAGGGCGCTTTCGCTGGAGGGCGAACGAAAACCGGAGGCCGGGATCGGGCCCCGATAAAACGCCTCGGCGCGCGCCCTGGCGGCTACTTTAAAAGCCTGGCCCTGCGCTTCTTCTCGGGATACACCGCCTCGCCCTCATCGATCAGCCTGAGGTCGTTCGCCACAACGGGCTTCGCGGAGGCCACGAGCGCGTCGGCCTCGGCGACCGCGAAGACGAGCTTGCGCCTGGATGCGATTTTATTCGCCGAAAAAGACTTCTCGTATCTGTACGACACCAACAGATCGCCCGGGGCGAGACCGTCGAAGCTTCCCATGTTTACGACGATAGCGTCGTCACTCACGGAAAGCACCCTGCCGCGATAAGGAACTGCCGAATATATGCGGCGCGCGGCACGCAGCGCGAGCCTCGACAGGTTATCCTTGCCCGATTCCGCCAGGTCGAACTCGTCGATAATGACCCCCCTGGATAGATCCATCATCTTGAAATTCGCGGACAGGTGGCCATTGGCGTCTCTATACGAACCGTATACGATGATGCGAGCGCGGTCCGGGTCTTCATCTTTGAACACCCGTGCCAGTTTTTCGATGTTGTCGCCCAGAAAGGCTTCGCCGTCCTTCATTCCTTTTACGATCTCCAGGCGCTTCCCGGGCTTTACGGACTCCTGCCGGCCGAACTGCCCCAGCGCGAAGCTCAAATACCGCGCCAGAACCGCTCCGGCATCGTGGTACACGGCGATCCCCGCGGCGGGCCAGAGATTCAGCACAACAATGCCCGGAACGTCGCGCGGCGGCGGCTCCTCGTAAAAACCGGCCTTAAAATACAGCCGGTCGCGCCTCTTTATCACCGCGGCGGCGAGCTGGTCCTGGAGGCGCTCGCCCGGGTACATGCGCAGAAGCGCCTTCTGTTCGTCGAGATAGAACTCGAAGTAATCGAGCGTGGCGTAATAATCGCGAAGCGCCTCCCGCGCCTCCCTGTGCATGGGATTTAGGTAGAGCGCTCGGCGCAGGTGCAGCATGACCTCGTCGGCCAGATTGTCCCTGGATTTTTTCCTTGCGCGAGCGTAGTGTTCGTTGGCGTATCCCACGCGCAGGGGATGGCCTATCTTCACATCTCCGAGCGCCAGCACATCCTCTATCTTCGACTGGACCACGTCGTCGGACGGCGAGTATTTCAGCGCCCTTGCGTATTCGTCAACCGCCTGCAAGATATCGCCGGAGAGCTCGCGGGCCAGACCCACATGGTATAGCGTTACCGGATTGTGCGGGAACACGGCAAGCGACTTCCGGAAATATTCAAGCGCGTCATCGCTGCGCCCCCCGGCCAAGGACACGTAGCCCATGGCGCGGTTGGCCTGGTAATTCTCGGGCTGAATGGCGAGCGCGCGGCCGAACTCCTCCCTCGCCTCCGCCAGATAATCCGCGTCGTCGGTGCGAAGGAAATTGCGGTAATATATCTCACCGGCCTTGACGTAAGCGTCCGGAAGCTCGCGATCGGATTCCATGGCCTTCTCGACAAAGCCCCTCGCCTCGGACGGCCTGCCTTCGTCCATCTTGATATCGGCCATGAGAAGGAGCGACCGGTAATGATACGGATTGACGCGCAGTATCCCCTCCAGCTTGCGAAGCGCCCACGAGCGTTTGTTCATCAGGTAATAGATGGAGGCCGTGCCGAAGCGCGCCTCCAGGTCCTCCTCCGAGACGCGCTCCACGCCCTCGAATATCTTGAGCGCCTCATCGTAGCGCCCCAGACCCATCAGCGCGAAGGCCATGCCGGTCATCGCTTTGTGGTTGTCCCTGTCGACATTCAAGACGTCCGCAAAAAGCTTTAGGGACTCCTCGTAGGCCTCGGTCTCCAGATAGGCCCTTCCCAGGCCCGCCATGGCCTCGCGGTAGCGCGGGTTCTGCTTGAGGGCGTTCCTGAAGCTCAGAATGGCGCGAAAACGATCGCCCTTTTCAAGGAACTCCCAGCCATGCTTGTTATAGTAGATGGCGTTTTTTTCGGCCGCCCCTGCCGGCGCAATGTCTTGGGAGCCGATTGCCAGCGCAAAAACGAGCGCCGCACACGCCGGCACGCCTCTTGACTGGATATTTCTTCGGTCGCTCATCAAGGAACCTTTCCATCCTATGAGGGTTGGGTTCATTGGGCGGCATTTTTTCTTTTCAGTCAACAAAATTAAGCGTCGGGCGTTATTTTCAATTGACCCCTGAAGGCCCCGGCCTAAAATACGAGCCCCACGCGGCAAGCCGCGGACGGACCCATTTCGGAATCGGTTGAAGGAAAATGATAGGCCTGAAAAAACGCATTGCTTTAATCACCGCGCTCGCCGCGTGCGCGCTGGGCCTTGCCGTGCTCAATTCGCCCCCCTCCATGATGGTAAGCGAGGACTTCATCATCCGGGAAGGCGATTCGGTACGAGGCGTGGCCCGCAGACTTAGGGGCCGAAACCTCATCACCAGCGCCGCCTTTTTCAATTTTACGGGCCGCGTCGCCGTTAAAATCACTGGAAGCGGAATACGGAAGGGCAAATACCGCATTGCCGCGGGCTCCTCGTCGTTTCGTATACTCTACTCCCTTATGCGGGGGGATGTGCTGACGGCGCGCGTTACCGTCCCCGAGGGCTTCAATCTGTATCAGATCGCGGCCCGTCTCGAGGCGAGCGGCGTGACCGGCGAGGGGGAATTCCTGTACCACGCGTTCAATCCGTCCCATGCGCGCGCCCTGGGCATAGACGCGCCGTCCGTGGAGGGATATCTGTTCCCCGATACCTACATCATTCCGGAGGCTTCCGACGCCCGCGACGTTATCGCGCTTATGTACCGCCGGACCAAAACGGTGCTCTCGCGGCTCGATTCCGGGCTCCTTCGCGAGCGCTCCCTTTCCGTGCACTCCCTCCTCACCCTCGCCTCGCTTATCGAGAAGGAGACGGCCGTGGGCTCCGAGCGCGCGAAGGTGGCATCGGTCTTTCAAAACAGGCTGGAGAGAAACATGAAACTCGACTGCGACCCGACCGTGCGCTACGCCACGAGGAAATTTACCGGCAGGATCGGCTACCGCGACCTCGCCAACGGTTCGCCCTTTAACACCTATCTGTACCGGGGTCTGCCGCCCACGCCCATCTGCTCCCCCGGGCTTTCGTCGATCGAGGCCGCCCTTTCGCCTGCAAAAACGGATTACCTTTACTTCGTCTCACGAAACGACGGCTCCCATTATTTCTCGAAAAGCTTGAAGGAGCACAACAGGGCGGTAAATTATTATCAAAAGGGCATTGGCGGAGGATTCGGGGATGAGCGCAAGCCTTAGGCCGGCCATTGTCTCGCCCGGGGGCACGCTGGAAAAGCTGGAGGCGGCCGTGCGCTTCGGCGCCGACGAGGTGTACTTCGGCGGGAAGACGCACAACCTGCGCAGCCAGTCGGGGAACCTATCCCTCGAAGAGATCGACCGCGCATGCGCCTTCTGCCGTGAACGGGGCGTAAAGACCATCTTCCTCCTCAACTCCTTCCTCCACGAGAAGGACATAGACGGCGCGCGCGCCTGCATAGACGAGGTGCGCCCCTTTCCTTTCGACGCCTACATGGTGTCCGACCCGGGCATGCTCGTTCTGCTGCGCGAATGCGGCGTCGAAACGCCGGTGCACCTGTCCACCCAGATGTCCACCCTTAACCGCCTGGCGGCGCGCTTCTGGGAACGCCAGGGGGTATCGCGAATCGTACTCGCGCGGGAGGTGACGCTCGAAGAGATACGCTCCATACGGGAGCATACGGAAGCCGAGCTCGAGGTGTTCGTCCACGGCGCGCTTTGCGTTTCGTACTCGGGAAGATGTCTTCTTAGCCGGTTCCTCTCGGGACGCGACGCCAACGCCGGCTCCTGCGCCCATCCCTGCAGGTGGCGCTACGCGCTGGTCGAGGAGAAGCGCCCTGGCCACCATCTGGAGATCATCGAGCACGCACGCGGCACGGAGATACTCTCGTCGAAGGACCTTTGCCTTATCGAACGCCTTCCGGAGTACATAAAGGCCGGCGTCGACGCCTTCAAGATAGAGGGGCGGATGAAGTCGCTCTATTACGCGGCCAATGTAACGCGCGTCTACAGGCAAGCGGTCGAGGTCGCCGCGTCCGGAGGCGACTACGGCGCGCATCTTCCCCGCTGGATGGAGGAGCTCGAGCTGCTAAGCCACAGGCCGTACACCGCGGACCTGTGGAACGAGTTCGAGGGAATGAAGTTCGAAGGCGTGCCCTACATCCGCTCCGCGCTTTTCCTGGGGTACTCGCTGGGGCAAGGCCGCGACGGAACGGAGGTGCGCGTAAAGACCCACAACCCGGTCCGCACAGGGGAAACCATAGAGGCCATATACCCGCCGGACGGAAACGCCCCCGGCGGAGGTTTTTTCAGGGTGCTCGAAATAAACGAAGACGAAAAAAGTGTTGCCATGGCACAACCCGGAAGGGTATATCTATTTAAATTGGATAAAGCGGTGCGGCCCGATGCGGTATTCCGGAAAAGGGCCGATATCGAAATGGAGAGGGACGAATGCTGACTAATCCGCCCGGAATCGAGGACATATTTCCGGACAGGATGGATGCGTGGAGCCGCGTGATCGGCGCGGCGCGCGAGGTCTTCCGACTGAGCAACTACAGGGAGATCATCATTCCGGTCATGGAGTATACGGAGGTGTTTGCCCGTGGACTTGGCGACGAAACGGATATCGTCACGAAGGAGATGTTTACCTTCGAGGACCGCGGCGGCCGCAGCCTTACCCTGAGACCCGAAGGTACCGCGTCTGTGGTGCGCGCCTACGTGTCCAACGGCGATTACAACCGCCTCTCGAGCGCGAAGTTCTACTACTGCGGGCCGATGTTCCGCGCCGAACGCCCCCAGAAGGGGCGCCTCAGGCAATTCAACCAGTTTGGGGCCGAATTCTTCGGGAGCCCGGACCCATACTACGATTATGAAATCATTGCGATGATGCACGCGATTTCCCGCCGCGTGGGAATAGAGGATTTTGCGCTGCTTTTAAACTCCATCGGCTGCGGCTCCCCGGACTGCAGGGGCGGATACGTCGTGCGTCTTAAAAGCTATTTCGAGGAACGCCGCGGCGAGCTGTGCGAGGACTGCAGGCGCCGGCTCGAAAAAAACCCGCTGCGCATACTCGACTGCAAGCAGGAGGGCTGCGCCTCGCTTAAAAAAGGGGCCCCGTCGATTGCGGACCACCTCTGCGCCGCGTGCCGCGGGCATTACGCGGGCGTGAAAGAACACCTAAACGCCGCGTCGATTCAATACAGGGAAGACCCCTTCCTGGTGCGCGGGCTCGATTACTACACCAGGACCACCTTCGAGTTCGTCACCGACAGGCTCGGAGGGCAGAACGCTTTCGCCGCGGGAGGGCGGTACGACTCGCTGGTCGAGAGCTTTGGAGGCAGGCCAACCCCCGCGGTCGGTTTTGCGGCCGGAGTGGAGCGGATGCTGCTTGTCGCCGGGGCCGCGGACGCTCCGGGATCGGGGCTCGACGTCTATCTGGTTCATGCGGGCGGAGAGGCGCTTAGACAGGCCCTGGAGCTTGCGCGCACGCTGAGAGAGGCGGGAATATCGGCGGACCTGGACCCACAGGGGAAGAGCTTTAAAAACCAGCTAAAAAAGGCCGACCGCGAATCGGCGCGCTTTACGGTCATCATAGGAGAGGACGAGGCCGCCGGGCGCGCCTGCAGCCTTAAGAACATGGCGACGGGCGAACAGGAAAAAATACCCGCGCAGATGTGCGCGGCGATGATACGTAAAGCGCTTCCGGATTATGGTAAAGGCCATGGAAGCGATTGACCGATTCACTTTCCTCGACGAAACGAGCCTCCGTGAGCCCTACATCCTGGAGGTGCTCAACGAGATCTACTCGCTCCAGGGGCAATCACTTCCCTCGGGCATTAAGTCCCTTGCCACCCTCGAAACCTTAAAAAAATCCCGAAACGTCAAGATTCCGATATCGCCAAAAAGGGACAAGACCGTCGAGTACCTGGTGGAGTACCTCGCCTCGCGCTTCCCCGAGCATGTGCGGCAGCTCATCACCTTCGATTTCCAGGTGGACGAATCCACAAAAAGGCTTTCCGTGAACGAGGCGGTCGAATTCGCCGTGATGCTGAACACGCACGATTACGAACGCCTCTGCTCGATACGCGACGAGCGTTCAATGGAAAACCTCCTGGCCATTCTACAAAAATACAGGTTCTTCAACCTGTCCAAGCTGCTTAAGGTGGCCAGAAGCAAAAAAGACCTCTCGCGCGTGATAGCGAAAGAAGAGGGAAGGCAGTATTTTGTCTTCAAGAGCTCGAGCCTGGACCGCAACAAGGCCGAGGTCGAGGAGGATTACTGCTTCCACGCCAGGAACTATCCCGCCGCCCGCGACTCGATCAATCTTAACAGGCTGAAGGAGATCACCGGACGCTACAGCGAGCTCGTAATGCGCAGGCTGAAGCGCTTCGGCATACTCAGCGACTACGTGAGCGATTATCGCGACCCCAAGCTGGACTACATCTTCAACATCCTTATAGGCGACATAGCCTCGTCGCTCGACGAAAACGACCGTATCGACGCCAAGAACATCCATTCCCTGCGCGCCTGCGTAATGAGCGCCGAGAAAAGTCTGGACCCGTCCAAAACGCTCGAAAGGGACATCGCCCGCTTCATAGGCGAACAGCGCGTATGCGCGTCATCCGACATCGTCGGATCGATACTCGAGCTGACCGACGAGGTGCTGGAAAAATGGAGCACACCCGAAAACATGCGGGCTAATTCCGTTCTTTCATACGTGAGCGACGACGGCACCGTCTATTATGTCGACGGCGCCGGCTTAATGACAAACCTGGCCGAACTCGCGGAGCTGGTTCTGCGCAGCCCCGAGAAGTTCGCCGAATACGCCTATTCCGAACGACAGCGTCATTCCAAGCACCTCGAGATTCTCTGTCGGACGGCGCGGACCGTCCTCTCGTCTCTCGACAAGAAGGCCGATCTCAGGCTTTCCGCCGACGATATCGAAAAGCTGAAGGCCATCATAGCCGAATACGAGGAACATCTTAAAAAGCTCCGCCAGAGGGAGGAGGCCGCGCGGCGCTCCCCCATCTCCGCGCAAAAACCGTCGCTTTGGGTCCGAATCGTCAATTTCTTCAAAAGGCTTTTCGGCGGTCATGGGAGCGAGCGCGTAAAATCGGAAACCGCTCCGGGAGAGCCCCCCGTCGCCGCCCCTCCGAGGGAGGCCCGTCAGGTTTACAAAAAGATCGCCGCGCAAAAGGGGCCCATCTTCGCGCTTTCGGACTTCATCGAGCTCGTTCCCGAAAACGACGCTCTGGTCGACCACCTCATACAGGACATGCGCGAGAACGGCCTTCGCATCGTTATCCCGATTTACAACGCGCGCGAGGTGCTCTATCCCAAGAGAAGCCAGAAACTCCTCATGCCGGACACCGAATATCTGCTCTCGCCGGCCGAGTCGGCGCGCACCCCGGAGAGCATACGCAGATACACCGACACCCTGGTAGGATTCAAAATAAAGGACGAGGTCATGCCCGCACGGGCGATAATGGCGGTGGAGAAGTACCTCCTCACCCATTACCGCCAGAAGAGGGCGCAGATGCTGAAAAGGGAATTGTAGACGGCGTCAGGAGCAGGCGTCGCTCTTTGCGCAGGAATCGCACGACGATCCGGAGGCCGAGGCGCCGCCGTCCGATGAGGAAGCGCAGGGCGCGCCGCCCTTTTTGTAATCGTTTACGTAAAAGCCCGAACCCTTGAATATGATCCCGGCGCCCGAACCGATCAGCCTTTTGACCTCCGAACCGCATTTTACGCACTTTTTTACCGGCTCATCCTTGATCGACTGGAACAGCTCGAAGCGATGGGCGCATTCCATGCATTCATACTCATAGGTCGGCATTGTATACCTCCACAAGATCCGGTTTCGTCATTTGTACCGCCATCCATAAGCAGTTAGGCGGCTGAAAAAATTTAGCTAAATCACACCGTTTCGACCAGCCAAATTTGACTGAGTGCGCGGTTTCGTCAAGAAAATATCGGCCGGTTCCGGGTATAAAAGCGGAGTTTCGATCATCATTCACTTTGTCACGAATGCGCGGCATAAGCAGTCCGCCTCGAAACGAAGGTTCATCATGGGCGCCGCCACGAGCCTGGACCGAACCCCATCGCCCCGACATCATCGGGAGAGCCCGAGTTGGGGCTATGTTGAAAAATATTCCACCCTCCCCTTGAGCGTTTCGGCCATTCCCGCCATCTCTTCGGAGTTACCGCTCATCTCCTCGGAGCCGGAGGCTATGGCCTGGGTGAGTTCGTTTATGCTGGAGATCGATTTTACGATCTCGGTTATGGCAATCTTCTGCTCGCCCGTGGCGTTGGTAATCTCCTCCGAGCGGCCCCTTACCGTGTCCGCCTCGATATTCACCTTTTCATTTACGCCGAGCTGCCTCTCCGTGGATTCCTGGATGGAGGCCATCACCCCGGCGATCGAGGACACGCCTTCGATAATGGTTCCTATCACCCCTACCGTCTCGCTTACGCTTGTCATACCCCGCTCGATTTCCCTCTCATTGACCGAGATGAGAGAGTCGATCTCCTTGATGCTCGACGCGGTCTGGTCCGCCAGCTTGGAGATTTCGTCCGCGACCACCGCGAAACCTCTGCCCGCGTCACCCGCCCGCGCGGCCTCAATGGCGGCATTGAGCGAGAGAAGGTTTATCCTGTCGGAGATGTCGTTGATGATCTGTATGATGCCCGTCATCTCGCGCGAGCTCGAGCCGATCTTGTTCATGCTCTCGTGCATCTGCCTTAGCGACTCCTCTCCGGTGCGCGCCTTTTCCGAGATGTCGGCCGACAGCCGCATCGAATCTCGAACTCGGGCACCCATCTCCTGGATGGCGTTCGAGAGCTCGCGCATCCTTTCCATAAGCACCGTCATGCTCGAATGCTGATCGGTAGCCCCGGCGGCGACGCTGTCCATCCCCGCGGAGATCTCCTCTATCGAGGCAGTCATCTCTTCAGTGGCGGCCGCCTGGTTCTGCGCGCTGTCGGCGAACGACAGAGACGAGGCCGAAAGCTCCTCCGACGATGCCGCCAACTGGTTCGCCATGTCCTTTACATCGACAATCACCGCCCTGATTTTCGCCGCAAATTCGTTGAAGGCCGCCGCCAGGTCTCCGCACTCGTCGGAGGTGCCGGTCTCCACGAGGGATCTCAGATCTCCGCCGGCCACGCGCGCGAAACCCTCGTTGAATTTCCCGAAAGAGCCGACTATGCTCTGTATGATCCGCCAGCTCAATGCGCCTACGATCAGGATGATGGCCAGAAGCACCACGAGGTTCATCACGTTTATCATGCGCATGTCCATTTCAACAAGCTTTTCGTATTTCTCCTCGAGGCGCACGTTGAAATCCGTGTATTGCTTCAAGAGCTCCCTAAAGGCGCCAACGTTTTTCTCGGTCTCGTTTTCGTAAATTCGGAGGGCCGCCCCCTGGCCGGCGGCATTTCGGATTGCGCGCGCCGAGGAATGAAATCGGGCGTGAAAATCCTCCATTTTATTGAAAATATCCGCCTGCTCGGGCTCGATTTTAGCGAACTCCGGCGACTCCCTGAAGGCATAATACCATGTACCGAACTTGCATTTGGTATGATTTAGCTCTCCGGCGAACTCCGTGCCGAGCATAATCGATTTCAGGAGCCCGTTCATCCATGACAGGTGGTCCGCAATCTTCTCCTGGAGAAAAAGCCTGTTGTCGTGGAGGGCAAGGATCCGCTCCGTGTGGCCGTATTGGCGCCTCTGAAGCACGAAGGCGAACAGCGATTGCACTATTACCAGAACGGCGATTACGACGAACGCGACGATGAGTCTGTTCCTGATGGTCCAGCGCATATTTTCAACTCCTGAATTCAGATCGCACCCAAAATTTCGATTTCACCCGATCGCAAGGCATCGAATGGACGGACGATGATAAATAATAAGTCGCCCGAAGAATTTGGGAATTGACAGAGCATTAAGCTGCAGGAATACTATAGCGCACAAATTTCGGGGTTGCAATTAAAATTTTTATTGAAAGGATATGCGCGATGCGAGGCCGCATGATGACCATACCTATTTTCGTGCCCCACCTGGGGTGCCCGCATCGATGCGTCTTCTGCAACCAGTGGGAGACGAGCTCCGTTCGAACCCCTCCGGATGCCGGCTTCGTTCGCACGAAAATTCTCGCCCATCTCGGGACCAGGGCCCCGTCGATAGAACATGTGGAAGCCGCGTTCTTCGGCGGGAGCTTCACGGCGATCGATATGGACCTGCAGCGGGACCTTCTGTGCGCGGCGTACGACTTCGTTCGGGAGGGGGCGCTTCGAGGCATCCGTGTCTCGACGCGGCCCGACTGTATCGACGGCGCGCGCCTTGCCCTTCTCCGCGATTACGGCGTTAGGACGGTCGAGATCGGGGCCCAGTCATTCGACGACAGGGTGCTCTCGGAGGCGGGGCGCGGTCATTGCGCGCGGGACATCGCCCGGGCCTCGGCCGCGGTAAAGGGACTGGGCTTCGGCCTGGTAATACAGCTCATGCCGGGGCTTCCAGGCGGCGATAGGGCCGAAGCGCTCCGCTCCGCGGAGGAGGCCGCCGCGTGCGGGCCGAACGCCGTGCGCATCTATCCCACGGTGGTGCTCGAGCGTACGCGCCTGGCGGACCTCTGGCGCGAGGGCCGCTACGCGCCCTTAATGCTCGATGAGGCCGTGGAATTGACGGCCGATATGCGCGAGCTGTTCGCGGAAAGGGGGATAACTGTAATACGCTCGGGGCTCCATCCCCTGTCCCCGGGCGAAGAAGCTTCCGTGCTTGCGGGGCCTTATCATCCAGCATTCGGCTTTCTTGTAAAGGCGCGGCTTAAAAGGAGAAGCATGGAGAGGGCGATCGAAGGCGCGCTTGGGACCTCCCGAAACGCTCCGGGTTCGCTCCTTCTTCGCATACCGCGCCGCGGGAAGGAGGAGTACATAGGGCACCGCTCCGAAAACCTGGATTACCTGAGAAGGCGTTTCCCGGAGATTCGAATAGCGCACGCCTTCGCCGATTTCGATCGTATGGAAATAGTCATTGAAAACTCTACCTGACGGCGATACATTCGGCTCGAGCGTCCCATCCCAATCCATTGTCATCGTGCGTTAGGAGGCGCCATGGAAAATTATCTGAGGGTGTTGCACGTCGACTGTTCCTCGGGATTCTACCGCATGGAGCGTTTCGGCATTGGCGCGTTTTTCGGGCCCGTCGACGTGGGCCTTAACATCGCCAAGCGCCACAACAGTCTGAATATAGGCACGGGACTCCTCGCCGGCTCCATCTTTCCGGGATCGAACCGGCTCGTGGTAAACGGCTTCTCGCCCAACTGGGGAAGCTTTTACATCTCCACCATGGGCGGCGCGGGACTCGTCTTCGACAACCTCGGAATCAACATGCTGTCTCTCAAGGGCCGCGCATCCGCGTTTTCCATTATGTACTTAAACCGCGTCCACGGCGAGGAGGTGGAGGTCGAGCTGCATCCGATCGACGTATGGAGCGTATGGAAGTCCGGCAAGACCGGCGTATACGCGCTTATGGATTTTGCCCTCGAGCGCTTTGGCCACCGCTATATCTCGGAACCGCGCGTACTCGCTACCGGCCCGGCTTCTCTTGTTACGGATTTCGGAGCGATCGCATCAGCCCCTGTTAAAAACGGCAAGCCGACCGCGGCCGACACCTGGGCCGGACGGGGCGGGTTCGGAACCAAGCTTTTAAAAGAGCATGGGGTGGCGGCGATTATATACGGCGGCACCTACGTGGACGAGGACTTCCGCGACCGCAAGGTGGCCGACGAGTGGTTCAGCGAAAGGTATATGAAGCGCCTTGCGGCGAAGGACATGGAGGCCACAACGAAGTACCGGTTTGACCCCAACTTCGACACCGGGGGCACATTCGGCGTAAACTACGCGCAGATCGGCGGAAGGATAATCGCCTTCAACTATCGGAGCGTCCGCATGCGCGAGGACGAGCGCCTCCACATCCATCAGAAATTCATTGTGGACCACTACCTGCGCCAGTTCAACGAGGAGATCATCCGTCCCAAGAGCATGCGCACCTGCGGCGAGCCCTGCTCGGCGGTGTGCAAAAAGATATACGGCGAATATAAAAAGGATTACGAACCCTACCAGACCATGGGGCCGCTGTGCGGCATTTTCGACCAGCGCGCCGCCGAACTCTTGAACCGCCGCGCGGACAGCCTGGGCTTCGACGCCATCTCCGTGGGCGGCGTACTCTCGTGGCTTATGGAATGCCTGCACGAGGGGCTGTTGTCTCCGGAGGAGCTCGGCGCAACAGGGCGCCCGGTCTTTTCCATCGAGGGTTTCAGTGTCGAGGAGGACTCCATGCACAACGCCAGGCTTGGCGTCGAGCTCCTCGATTCGATCATTGAGAAGCGCGGCATTCTTAACCTCGAGGAAGGCGCCCGCGACTTCGCCCGGGACCTTGCCCGAAGCCGCGGCAAGAAATTGCTCGACCTCTTCGTCTATAACGCGAACGCACGCAAGGGATGGGTGGTGCCCAACCAGTACTGGACCGCGGGCGCGCTTTCGCCAATGCCTATAATGGGCAAGTACTACATGTATTACGGGAACGAATTCCGTGAACCCCGAAGGCTCGGCAGGGAGAACGCCGACCGGTTCAAGAAGGAGCTTATAATGGACAACATGGGGTTCTGCAGATTTCACAGAAACTGGGCGGAGGAAATGATTCCCGACATCATAGGCTCCCTGTACGACAAAAAGGCCGAGTACCTGGCCTCGGTCTCCATCACCGCGAGCCGAATAAACAGCCGCAACAGCTCAATCTTCTGGGAGTCCGAACGCAACATCGATTTCGTGTCCGGCTGGCTTACGCGCCTTCGCGAGGTGGAGAACGACGGGTCCAAGGAGCTAACCGCCTGGATCGACCGATTCAGGAAGGACAAAAACGAGGCTGCGCTGGAATTCTGGTTCGAGATATCCAAGGGCGTGCACGAATCGCTACGGGAGTTCTGATGATGGACGAAGACCGCATATCGCGCATAATCTGCGAGCATTACAATCTGCGCGTGTACACCGCCGTAACCACCGGGCCAGCGGCAACCATCGCCTCGCAGCACGGGGCCTCGCCCGCCGCCACCCTTGCGCTGGGAAGGGCCATCTCCGCGACGGCGCTTTTAAGCGCAACCCTCAAACCCGAATCGGCGCAGAACGTAACGCTCCGCATCTCCGGCACGGGCCCCGTGCGCGAGATCCACGTGCAGGCCGACGCCCTGGGTAACATCCGTGGCTATGTCGCAAACCCCTCCGTGGAAACGATTGTGCGTAACGGCCGGGTAGACGTACCCGCCATAATTGGCGCGGGCTTCCTCACCGTCGTAAAGGACCTGGGACTCAAGGAGCCGTACAACAGCGTAATACCGCTACGCACCGGCGAGATCGCGCGCGACTGCGCCTATTACCTCACGGAATCGGAGCAGGTACCCTCCGCCATGATAATAGGCCTTGCGCAGAATGCCGACGGGAGCATTGCGGCCTCGGGCGGGATACTCATCCAGCGCTTTCCGGACACCCCCGACGACGCCCTCGAGCGGGTGGAGGCCAACATCGCCGGCATGAAGACCCCGCTCGGCGAATCGCTCCGCCGTAGAGAGGACATCATCTCGGTCGTTTCGGGCATTATGGACGATCACGCCCTTAGCCTCCTCGGCACCACGCCGTTAAAGGCGGCCTGTCGCTGCAACAGGGATATGATCGAGGGAATACTGAAGGGCATCGACAGGAATGAGATCGAGGACATGTTAAAAAAAGACCACAGAATTGAACTGCGCTGCTCATTCTGCACAAAGAGCTACAGGTATGAAGAGGCGGAGGTGCGCTCCCTTCTGGAGAATTGATGCCTCCAACTACGCTTGCAAACGCAGCTAACCACCCGGCCCCCGTTTCGTCCACCCCGAAAAAAAGCGCCGGCGAACACCACGCGGATCGAGTGAATTTTATTTCGGGATTAGATACTGTAATTGCGAGCCCCGGCCTTATCGGGGCGCGGCACTCTCTTTATGCTAAACTCCATGGGCTGATTTCTTGCCTTTTTTTAAGATCGCACGTCGCTACGCTCCTATCGATGGCAGTATGTTCTCCCGGTTTTTAATTCACACCACCTGCCGGGCAAAGAGCAATAGTGCTTGAAATAACGCGGAGGATGTTCATACTGCGTAATTGGGCCGGCATAAGCCGTGCGCCCGATCTTATGACAAGAAGGTAGAACACCATGCGAAAGCACTTCGCGTCAGCGCTTCTCGTAATACTCGCGGCTGTTCCCGCCGCCGGACTGGAAGTCGACATAGACGAGCTTAAAAAGGCCGGGAAAATCGAGTTTATCAACTATACCGGCCCGCGGCGGGCCCAGGACAGCGTTTCCGAGGTTAAGTCGATCGGCGCACGGCTTGCCGCCGCGGCCGAGAAGCGCGGCGAAAACGAGCGGATCAATTATTATATGAAGTATTCGCTCATCCGGGCAATTTCGAAAGATGAACCAGGGAAGCTTTCGGCCGACATCATCTCCATCGACAAAGAGGCCAGGGTAACGCATATACAGTACATCCGCCGGATACTTTCGGGATATTTCGAGCGAATGTACGGATACTCCGAAAAGAACGCCTATACGCTCGCGGTGTTCACCACCTATTACAACGCCGTATATCGCGGTGACATGGATTACTTCGGCAAGGCGTACAAAAAGGTGGTCGCTAAAAACCTCACCGCGGCGAACGCCGGCCTCGCCACGCGATACGATAAGTGGCCCGGAGCGACCCGTATGGTCATTCCGCTTACCGAGGAGGCCAAGCGCGGCGCGATCGACTCGATCGACCCGGACATCATCTCCGATAAAAAGGTGCGGACCGCCGTCCGGAAGGAGGACGAAAACCTGGAGCAGCGCAAAGACCTGGCGGACATTAAAGAAAAAATAATAGAAAAAGAAAAAAAGGAGACCGCTGAAAAAAAAGCGGACCTCGCCGACAAGTCGCGTGACGCCGAGAAGGAAAAAAAGCGCGTGGAGGCGGAGAGGGCGGACGTCGAGCGAAAAAAACTTGAACAGGCGCGGGAAGAGCGAAAACTGAAGGACGAAAAGGAAAAGGCGAAGAGCATAGCGGACCCGGAGCAGAAAAAGAAAAAGGAGGAGGAAATAGCCTCCCGCGAGGAAAAGCAGAAGGAAGAAAAACGGAAAACCGCCGAAAAGGAAAAGACCGTCGCCAGTGAAGAGAAGAGGGTCGCCCAAAAACAGGAGGAAATAAGGAAGGAGGAGAAAAAACTCGCCGAGAAGGAATCGAAGACGGCGAAGAAAGAGGAGGCCCTGAAGGAGGAGAAGAAAGAGATAGCGAAAGACGAGCTTAAAAAAGAGATAAAAGAGAGCCCCGAGCGCGCCAAGGCCAAGCTCGAGGAGAAGGAGAAGGAGCTCGACAAGCGCGAGGACGAGCTCCGCAGCAAGGAGCTCGACAGGAGCGTATTCGCGGAAAAACTCTACTATCTCAAAATCAAGGAATACCTCGAGGCGGGCCATTACAACAACGAGATGTACATGATAAACGCGGCCACAAGGAAGGTGATGTTCAAGTCGCCTGTCGAGAACATCTGCGGCTCCCGCTATGACGTTTTCTCCGGCGGGGTCGCGGTCATCGTCCACCAGGGCGACCACAGGACGGGACACAGGCTCGTCCTCCTGGACCGGGAGACTCTTAAGGAATCGAAGCGTGGAAAGGACGATATTTTCTGGCGCAGTTTCGTCGAGATACGGGACGGCTTCATCTACGCCGTAATGGTGGATAAGGGGAAATACTACCTGGGACGCTATGACGGCGCTCTGGAGCGCACGGCCCTCTCGCAGGAGGCGGTAAGCGAGAACACCTTTATAAGCTTCTACGGCGAATACATATACATCAACCGGCACGACAAGAAGATACTGGTGCTTAAAAAGGACGACCTCTCGCTCGTCGAGGTGATAGAGCCCAGGTAGAGTCTAGGCCTGCTCGCAGCCGTCTTTACGGCCGGAATGGGGATGGCACCGGCGGTAGACATCCCTGAGGCGCGCCTTCGTGGTGTGCGTGTACACCTGGGTGGTCGAGATGTCGCTATGGCCCAGCATCTCCTGGACCGCGCGTATGTCCGCTCCGTTGTTAAGAAGCTCCGTCGCGAAGCTGTGCCTGAAGGTGTGCGGGCCAACGCGGGCCAGAATCCCAGCCGCCTTCGCACGGCCTTCGACGATGTTGAAGATTCCGCGCGCGCCGAGCCTCCCGCCTCGCGCGTTTACGAAGAGCGGCCCCTCGATCGAACCGAAACGCTTTCCCCTTTCGATGAGATACGCCCGTATCCAACTTGCGGCGTCCGCCGTGAGGAATACAATCCTCTCCCTCGAGCCCTTTCCGAAAACGCGAAGGCCGCCTCCGTCTAAATCGAGGTCATTGTATCCGGACGACGCGATCTCCGATACGCGGGCGCCCGTGGCGTAGAACGTCTCCAGCAGGGCCCTGTCGCGAAAATCTATGAAGGACTCAACGCTAAAATCGAGAACGCGCTCCACCTCGCGATTGTAGAGGAAGCGCGGCAGGGGCCGTTCCGTCCGCGGAAAGGATACCGCCCGGGCCGGATTGGAATCTATATGTCCCTCCCTGTACAGGTAGCCGAAGAAGGACTTGAGACAGGCTATTTTTCGCGATATGGAGGATTTCTTAAGCGAGCGGTCGTAACAGGATTCCACGAAGGAACGAATGAGGTCGGGGGTGACGTCGCCAGCGGGGATGTCGGCGCCCGACGGGACAGGCCCTCCGTCGTCCACGCCGAGGCCGGCGAGAAAGTCGGCGAATTGGACGAGATCGTCGTTATACGATTTTATGGTGGTCTCCGGGGCGTTGCGCTCGGAGTCCAGGTGATCCATGAAACGGTCGATCTCGGCGTACATATCCGCTCACTCCCCGTACCACACGCACCCGGGGCTCATTCGCCGTTTTCCGGACGTTTTCCCTCCTCCTCGTCGAGGATCTCGAGCCTGTATCCGCACGATTCCCTCAGGCACATTAGCATCTGGCCGCGGTGTTTCAACCTGCGAGAGAAGAGCAGGCTTCCGCACTTCGGGCATGGCCTCGTCGAAGGCGCCTCGCGCGTCATGAAGGTGCAGTCCGGATACCGGCTGCACGCGTAAAACGGCCGCCCCTTCTTCGCCTGGCGCTTCACCACGTCGCCCCGACAGTCCTCCACCGGACATTTTCCCAGCGGCAGCGACTTGGCGTTTCGGCACTCCGGAAATCCGGAACAGGCCAGAAAAAAGCCGTATTTGCCGAGTTTTTTGAGCATCTTCCTGCCGCATTTTTCGCAAACCTCGTCGGTCTCCTCGTCGAGGATGTTTTTCATCTCCTCTATCTTATGTTCGGCCTCGTCCACCGTAATCTTGAAGGGACCGTAAAACTCCTTGAGCATGTCCACCCAGTCGGCCCTGGACTCTTCAACAAGGTCGAGCCGCTCCTCCATGTTCGCGGTAAAGTCCGTCGAGACCAGGGGGCCGAAATGAGTCATCATGATATCGTTAACGAGCCGTCCGAGCACCGTAGGGACGAGCTGTCGCCCCGACCGGACCACGTAATAGCGTGCGATAAGGGTGTTTATGGTCGGAGCATAGGTCGAGGGCCTTCCTATGCCGGACTCCTCAAGAAACTTGACGAGAGAAGCGTCGTTATAGCGCGGGGGCGGCGTGGTGTAGTGCTGTTCCGGAAGATACTCGATCACCGAAACCTGGTCCCCCTCCGCAAGCTTCGGCAGGTCCATCTTCTTCGTTTTGTCTTCGGCCTCCACAGCGGTGAATCCGTCGAAAAGCACCCGGCTGCCGCTCGCCCTGAAGGCGACGTCACCCCGCTCGAGAACTACGGTCGAAACCTCGGAAAGCTCCGGCGTCATCTGGGAGGACACGAAGCGCCGCCAGATAAGGCTGTAGAGCCGGTACTGGTCGCGGTTTAGGTCCGCCTTCAGCGACTCCGGCGTGCGGAAGACGTCAGTGGGCCGGATGGCCTCGTGCGCGTCCTGGGCGTTCTTCTTGTTGGCGTAGGCGTTTGGCTTTTGGGGCAGATAATCCCCGGCAAAGGTCTCGCCGATATAGCGCCTTACGGCGGAGATGGCGCTTTCGGATACGCGGGTGGAGTCGGTCCTCATGTAGGTTATGAGACCCACGGGCCCCTCGCCTTTAAGGTCGATCCCCTCGTAGAGCTGCTGGGCTATCATCATGATCTTCCCGGAGGTAAAGCCCAGCCTGTTTGCCGCGTCCTGCTGCATCTTGCTCGTTATATAGGGCGGCATGGGGTTCCGCCGGCGCTCCTTGCGCTGCACGCTCTTTACGATATACGGCCCTTCGCCCGCCGCCTCCAGAACGGCGTCCACCTCGGTCCTGGACTTAAGCCTTATCTTCTCCCCGCCGAGGGAATGGAACGAGCCGGTAAACTTCTTTCCTTTCAGTTCGAAACGCGCGTCGAGCGACCAGTACTCCTCCGGAGTGAAGGACTCTATCTCCTTCTCGCGTTCGCAGATAACGCGAAGCGCCACCGACTGCACCCTCCCCGCGGAAAGGCCCTTTTTGACCTTTCTCCACAGTATGGGGCTGATGTTGTATCCCACTATGCGGTCCAGAATGCGCCTGGCCTGCTGCGCGTTGACCAGGCTCATGTCGATTTCCCGCGGGTGCTTGACCGCCTCCAGTATGGCCGGTTCGGTGATCTCGTTGAACTCGATGCGGCGGATGTTGCCGTTCTTGGGGGCCAGCGCGTTAGCCAGGTGCCAGGAGATGGCCTCTCCCTCGCGGTCCGGGTCGGTCGCGAGCAGCACGCCCGCGGCCTGGGAGGCTTTTTTCTTCAGATCGTTCAGTATCTTCGCCTTTCCGCGAATGGTGATGTATTCCGGGGTGAAATTATCGTCCACGTTCACCGCCAGCCTCGACTTGGGCAGGTCGATGATGTGGCCCATCGACGAGGAGATGATGTATTTCTTTCCGAGGTACTTGGTTATTGTCCTGGCCTTCGAGGGCGATTCGACGATGATGAGCGTTTTGCCGTCTTTCTCCATGCGAGCGATGACATTTCCTTTTTTACGCCTTACAGCCATATTCCGTCCCCGGCTGTTGCAGCGGCTGCGTACGTGACCGGGAACCGCCTCCCGTCGGGGCCGGGCGCAACTCCCTTCCCCCGTATGGGCCGCGCCGCCTTTACACTACGGCGCGACTTAGAGCAGGCACACAGACAATCGATTATTTGTCAAACAGTTCTTTCACTCTTCTTCCGGGCTCCCAGCGAAGGGTTAGGAAGAACAGAAGGCACAGGGCCGCCGAAAGCATGCCGAAGATAACGACCCTCTCCGCCCCGTAATACACCCTCGCGTCGAAGTCCCTTTCGAAGCTGATTACTCCGGCAAGCCTGGAGGCGCCGCGCGAATCGTGGCAGAAGCGGCACCGGTCCTCCATGAAGACCGGCACGGCGGAGTAGTATCTGCCGCCCCTTATCTCCGAATATGCGGACGGCTCCGAATCGCTTAGCACCCTCATGACGCGCGAATCCGCCGCCTCGCCCGTCTCGCCCGGGGCCCTCACCCTGAGGCCCGAGGTATTGTATACCCTTATATCCATTCCATGCCGCGCCCCTATGTCGTCGAGGAGGATCCACGCCGAAACGGGCCGGCCGAACATCTTGGTCTCGACGAACGCGTCCCTTATGACGCCGAAGCCTCTTTCGAGTTCCACGAAATAGCCGGAACGATACAGGGCGTAAATATCGCCCGCATACGGCGGCAGGGCGAACATCTGCGCCACCGAGACCAGAAGCGCGAGTCCCAACACCGTTAGAAAAGCGTATTTTATTTTCATGCGGCGCCCCCGGCCCCGGTCCGTTCCACGCGTGTTCCGGTCCTCGAAATTTTTCCCGAAAGTTCCAGCATCACAAGCGCCTCGTTCACCGAGCCCGCGTCGCGGCCCGATCGGCGCACCAGCTCGTCGATATCGGCCGTCTTCCCAGCGAGGATTGTTAGGAGCTCGCGTTCGAGCGGTCCCATGGAAGGCCCGAAATCTTCATTTGCCGGAGGCACGGCCAAGGCCGGCCGCTCCCTTCCCGCCGCCGAGGCAAACTGATCGATGATGTCCCCGGTCGTCGAGACGATCTGGGCGCCCTCCCGGATAAGCCCGTGGCACCCGAAGTATCCCTCGTCGAAGGCGGCGCCGGGGCAGGCGAATACCTCGCGGTTTTGCTCTAGCGCATAACTGGCCGTTATGAGCGCGCCGCTTTTAACGCCGGCCTTTACCACGACGGTGCCGAGGGACAGCCCGCTTATGATCCGGTTCCTTCTTGCAAACGTCCATTTGCCCGCCATAATGCCGGGAGGATATTCGGATACCAGCGTTGAGCGCCCGTCGGCAAGTATCGTTCTATAGAGATCGGCGTTCACCGCCGGGTAGAATATGTCGATGCCGTTGGCGAGCACTCCCACGGTCGGCCCTCCGGCCGAGAGCGCCCCCTCGTGCGACGCCCTGTCCACGCCTACGGCCATTCCGCTTACGACCGTAAACCCGCTCCCGGCCAGTTCGCCCGCCAGCCGGCGCGCCGTATCCAGGGCGGACCGGTCGGCCTTCCTGGTCCCGACGATCGCCATGCTCCTTCCGGAGATCTCCGCGCCACGCGCGTAAAGGACCAGCGGTGGCCTGGATATCTCGCCGAGCAGCCCGGGGTATCCCGATTCCCAGCAGGTGTCCACCCTGATGGACCTTTCCCGGCAGACTTTAAGGATCTGTTCGGCGGCCTTAAATGGATTCGGCGAATAACGCGCGGTTATATAGGCCTGGGTGGCAAGCCGGCCGGTTGCGGAGAGGGTTTCCCAGGCGGCCGCCGCGTCGGGAAAGGAGGGCGCTTCCCACAGATCGTTACCCGCGGGGGAGGCGGAGACCGAGAGGGCTATGGCGCACAGGATATCGTGTTCGGAGGAGCTCAATTTCCGGAGAGCTCCTTCATGAGCTGCCTGATGTTTTCCGCGCACTGCTCGCGGTATTCCTTGAGGAGGGCCGAGTCGCCGGTTTTTTTCTCGAGCTCCGAATGCAGGCTTTCATATACCGACAGGGCCTTTTCGGGCCTGCCTTGCTCGTAATAGAATTTTCCAAGGGCGAATTGCGCCCGGTAATACGTGCGGCTGCGCGCCACGATCCGCTCCATCATTCCGGTCCCGGTCGCGGTGTCGCCCTTTTCGTAGTAGACGAGAATGGCGAGGCCGTAATGGGCGTCGAGGTAATCCGGGTTTATGGCCGTTGCCTGGCGATAATGGTACTCGGCCCTCCGGATGTCCTCCTCCCTTTCCAGCTCTTTGCCCCTGTTGGCGTAAGAAACGGCCGCGTAATAATGAACGGCGGCCGACTTTTTGCCGTATTCCATGGACTTCTCGAAAGATGCGACAGCCTGGTCCCAATTGCCGTCTTCGAGATATTTCATGCCGAGATCGTAATAGATCTGTCCCAGGCGGGCTGTCCGGTCTCCCGCCGCCGGACGCGACTCGTATTCCGCGGCCTTCTTCTTTAAATCGGCTATGGCGTTGGACCTGGATGAACGCAGAGGGTTCGAACCGGGGCATGATAGGTCCCCGCACCCGGAAAGCGCGACAATCGCGGCGATAAAACAGGCTGTAGAAAGTCGTCCCATGGTCACCTCCGCGGCACCTCTTTCATATTATAAACGAATCCGGAAGCTGAAAAGATAAAAAAAAACAGCGGGTATCGATTTTTTTCACGCACGGCCGCGTATTTCCTCCACCCTCGCCCTAAGGCGCTCGAGGGCCTGGCGCGGATCCGCGACAATCACCCTGGCGCCGGCAAGCACATCGAGAAATCCGAGCTCGTTTTCGTACCGGGGGACGACATGCAGGTGCAGGTGCGATATGCTCGCTCCGCCCGCCTTCCCAAGGTTCCACCCGGCGTTGAAACCGGCGGGGGAGAACTCCTCTCTTATCGCGGCGATCATGAGGGCTGTCAGCCGGTGCGTCTCGAGGACCTCCTCCTCGCTTAAGTCTACGTAATCCTCGACATGCCTCATGGGAAATATCATGATATGGCCCGTGTTGAACGGATAGAGATTCATGGAAACCATGCAGAGCCCGCCGCGGTAAACCTCCAGTAATTCCAGGCGGGGGTCGCGCTCAACCAGGGAGCAGAGGATACAGGGAACGTCGGGCTTTTTGCCCCGTATATATTCGATCTTTCCGGTATTGAAAAGATGTTCACGCATGTCCCGGCTCACTCTTTCCGCCGGCGGGACAGCATCCAGAACACATAGAAAGCGAGTCCGAAAACGATGATGAAGGACACGGCAATCGTCGTAATGTAGATGATGTCCATTCGCCTGGACACGTCAACCTTCATCATCACGCCATTTTTCAGGGAAGCGATCTCCAGGTCGACGATCCTCCTGGAAAACTGGATCTCCTCCCTGGAGAATACGTGCACTATCTGGTGGAACAGACTTTTCAGCTTTTCCATCTGCAAGAGCTCGTTTTTCACGTCGGCCTTCTTCGATTCGAGCAAGCTGATGCCGGCCTCTATGGACTCGATGTCCTTCTCGATTGAAAAAATCGACGATATTATCTCCCGGGAATACTCCACAGGATGGCAGGCGGAGCATGTCCTGTCGCTTATTATATCGATCGAGGAACGCTGAACGTTATGATCGCCATGGCAGCTTACGCATGAGGGCGCGCCCTTTTTTAAGACGGAATCGTAGTGAGGGCTCCTTTTAAACTGCTGGAAGGCGAGATCGTGGCATTCCGCGCGGCCGCAAAAGGCGAGGCTCTCTCTGGGGGAGGGTTTTCCGATGAATCCCGCGTCCCGGCTCTTTGCCCGCTTCATGTCCCCGGTCGTGTCGTCTCCTTTATGGCACAGATTACATCTCGCGCCTTCTTTCGAATGGACGCTCGCCGCCCACTGGTCGGCGATTTCGGCATGCCTGCCGCCGAGTGACTTATGGCAGTCCAGGCAATGGTCGGCGGAGACTGCCTCCGGGGCTTTCGCCGGCGTCGCGGCCTTCGTGTTCACTGCGGCTACCGACGCGGAGCACAAAAGCGCCGCCGGGAACAGCATGACCGCGCAACGCGCCACAAATCCGCTTTTCATATCCTCACTCTCCACTCGGAATATGCCGCAACCCCGCGCCCGGGGCGCCGGGTTGGCCTACGGTACGACGAGGCCGAAGGCCGTCATGGCCGACCTGATCCCAAACACTATGACGCTCGTATAGGCTCCCGCGACCCAGTCGTCTATCATGACGCCCAGCCCTCCATCGATCGACTGCAGCCTCCTGGTCGGCCATGGCTTAAGAATATCCGTTATGCGAAAAATAAAGAACGCCAAAACGGCGGTCGTCCAGCTGAACGGATGGAAGAGCACGGCGATCATGTAACCCAGCACCTCGTCCAGCACGATCTGCGGCGGGTCCTTTTTTCCGAAAAACCGCTCGCCGCTGTCGCCGAGCCTGACCCCCGGATACAGCATTATGCCCACGACGAGGGCGTTGATCCAGACGATCGATCCGCCGAAAACGCAGTATCCAATCATGTACAGAAGCATCGCGAAAAGGCTCGCGGCCGTCCCGGGCATGCGCGGGAAATACCCCGTATACAGCGCCGTAAAAAGGAGTTCCTTCCACCACATCAGGAGGCACTGTCTCTTTTCGAATACGGCGGAAAAAAAAGCCGCCAGTTGGTCATCATGTACCGGATCCCGGAGAGGGCCGTAAGGAGCGTCACGACAAACATGAGGCAATAAGGCCCGATGATGAGCCACTTGTCCGGGATGGAGGATGTCATTATCTCGTACACGCGGACGATCTTTATGAATTCGTCGGTCGCGTATCTGCTCACGCCGGCGCGCCTGAAAACGAACACCATGATGATCACCATTATCGATATCATCTGAAAGGCCGTCTTCACCTTGCCGAAACCGCTCGTTACGAGAGCCGCCCCCTTCCGGATGGCGAGGTAGCGCATGAGCGTTATCAGTACATCGCGCCCCACGATGATGACAATCATCCAGAGCGGGATGAAGGGATCGAGGATGAGGAAGGCCGTAAGTGCGCCGATTACGAGCACCTTGTCGGCCAGCGGATCGAGAAACCGGCCCAGATCGGACTCCTGGTGGAGTTTACGCGCGCTCCAGCCGTCGAGAAAATCCGTGACTGACGCGATGATGAAGATGACGAGCGCCCACAGGCGGTGCTCCATCGTGGGGATGAAGATAAAATACAGGAAAACTGGGATGAGCACAATCCTCAGAAGCGAAAGGAGATTGGGAACCTCCAGGAGACCGCGAACATTCACGCCGGAACCCCACTTGCGTCGTATTCGGTACTGTCCATGACCCGGGCTTTCACAATCGAGTTAATCGAAAGGCCGGCGCCGGTCAAGTAAAAAATGCCGTCCACCTCGGGGGCGTCGTACTCGGTCCTGCCCGCCCATGTTTTTTCGTCGATGCGTTCCTCCAGCAGAACCCGCACGGTTTCACCGACCATACGCCCCAACCGTTCGGCCGAAATTCTCCTCTGCAGTTTCATGAGGCTGGAATGGCGCCGCCGCGCCACCGATAGCGCGACCATAGGCCCCAGATCCGCCGCGCGGGTCCCCTCCTCCGGAGAGAAGATAAAGGCCCCCACGCGGTCAAGTGCGGCCTTTTCGAGAAAGCGCCTGAGATTGGCGAATTCCGCGCCGGTCTCGCCCGGGTAGCCCACCATGAAGGTGGAACGTATGCGGATGCCGTCCACGCGCTCGCGCAGCCTATCAACCAGGGCCAGATATGAGGCGGGCCCGCCACTCCGGCCCATGGACGACAGTATGGCCGGGCTTGCGTGTTGAAACGGGATGTCGATGTATTTTACAACACGGTCGTTGTTTCGGAGCAGGTCGATTATCGCCTCGTCGATATGATCGGGGTGGCAGTACATCAGCCTTATCCATTCCACTCCGGGAATCTCCGCGATACGATCTACGAGTCCGGCGAGACCGGTGCGGCCGTAACGGTAGGATGCGATGTCCTGCGCGACGATGACGAGCTCCCTGGCGCCGTCGTCAATGGCGCGGCGCGCGTCCTCCAGTACGCTCCGCGGATCGAACGAAACCAGAGGGCCGCGGATCAGCGGTATCGCGCAATAGCTGCAGTTGTTGGAACAGCCCTCGGCGATCTTGATGTAACGGTATGCCATCCCCTCCACCAGCGGCAGCTTCCGAAAACGCCCCCGGCCGCGCGGCCCGGCCTCTATCCCCAGCGCGGCGCAGAGTCCGGGGACGAAACCATCGTCTATGACGCCGTAAACGAAATCGATCTCCGGAATTTCCGCGGCTATTTCCCGCTCGTAGCGCCCGGACAGGCAGCCCGCAACCGCAAGCCGGCGCCCGAAACCGGGCGGCTGGTTCTCCAAAAGGCCGGCCGCGTCCAGGATGGCCCCTATGGACTCCCTTTTGGCGTCCTCTATAAAGCCGCAGGTGTTGATTATGAGGATACCCGCCTCCTCGGGCGAGGCGGCCGGTTGAAATCCGAGGAAACGCATCTCGCCGTTTACGCGCTCTGAATCGACAAGGTTCTTCGAGCAGCCCAGCGAGACGATATGGAAGGATATATCCCGAGCGTGGAACACTTACCAGTCTTTGATCGTGATCTCGTAAACGTTGGGATTGCTCGCGTCCTTCTTCCAGGTGATTACCTTGTTCGCCACCTGCCCCGGCTGGCCGAAATTATAATCCCTGCCGTTGATGCGAGCCTTAAGCCCCCCGGCGTTGCCGATCTTTACCTGTATGAACTCGGTCGCCTCCCAACGCTCGTGGGTGCCGGCCGCTATGAACCCCCGGCGCTTCTCGGCGCCGTCGAGGTAAAGCTCCAGATAGCTCTTCTGGATAAATTCCGCCTCGAAGACTATTTTCAGGTTCTTTTCGTTCTGCGCCACCACGCGCGTGTTGTCGACATTGACGTCCGCGCCCTTTTCGACCGCAATGTCCTTCTCCTCGGCTTCGGGCTTCCGGCCCAGGGCTATCTGAATTTTGGCCCTGTTCTCCGTAAGCCCTTTCAGTGTAAATACCACCTCGCGCGCGAACTCAGGCAGTTTCAGGGTGAGCGGCTTTTCCATTTCAAGCGTTTCGGTCTTCTCTCCCGGCAGGAGCTCGACCTGCACCGAGTCCTTGCGTATCTCCTTGAGAAGAAGGAGCGCCTCTTTGTTGTCCACCATGAACTGCACGGCCTCGTTTCCGTAAAGCAGGGTAAAACCGCTGTCGTTGGCGAGCTGAAGATTGCGTATATTTTCTATGCCGATGTTCTGCTTCGACTTGTTGTACTCGTCCTGAATGCTCGTTATGGAGTCGCCGCCCCCTGTGTCGATGCTCGACGAGAAAAGCGAAACGAACATCCAGATGATGAGCATGATCCCAAGCGCGGCTCCGACGAAGAAGGCCATGTTCTTATACTGGCGGTACATGGTCATCAGGTTGGAGAACACCGGGGTCCGCGTTGGCCTTGTAAGCTCCTCGAGCGGGGTGGCGCTCTCGCCGATCTTGAAGGCCTTGTAATGCTGAATGATCTCGTCCGCGTCCAGTTTCAGGTATTCGGCGTAACTCCTCATAAAACCGGTAACATAGGTCTCGCCAGGAAATCGGTCGAACTCCTCGTTTTCCAGCGCCTCTATATATAAAACCGATATGTTTGTGTCCTTGGCGACGTCCTTGAGGCTGAGCTTTCTGGCCTCCCGCGTGCTTCTCAGTTTCTCGCCTATCGTATCCACTTGCTCACTCCTCGGATATCATTGGATTCTTTATGACTCTGACCCTCGACGGCGGCTCGAATTTGAATATGCCGTTCGGCAGGTCGACGTCCGTCCGTATATTGGAAAAATCGATCTCGACCTTTTTTCCGGTGGAGGTCTCCCCCTCCGCGCGCGTGATCATGTAGTCCTCGGACACCCAAAGCCGCAGTGTCCTAAAACCGCTCCTCGTCTCCTTCATCTGGAGGAATAAAGTATACCTTTTCGAGCCGTCCTTCTGGGGCTCCGGCTGCTCGCGCGACGCGAATTTATAATGATACAAGGTGAAAAGGCGCTGGAGGCCGCTCCTGCTGCCGGCGCTGAAAATCGACCCGGACTGCGACTTTAAGTCCTGTTCCGCCACAACGTTCATCGACGGGATGTAAACCCACATGGTCGATCCGGTGGTGATGATCTTCTGTCCGGGAGGCTGGTCGAACTCCACGAGCATCCTGTCGGGCGATTTGTAGCGCACCGTGCCGCTCTGCTGGGACTTCTTACCCGCCTTTTCGGAAACGATACGGAAGGAGGCCTGATAAGAGCCCACCTCTCCGAAGCGCTGGCGTATTTTCTTCACTACGTCGCTTACGGTGGTGAACTCGAATTTGTACGCGACGGCGTTTTGCGACGGCAGCGCAAGGAGCGCAAAGAGCAGGAAAACCGCCGGCAGCGTTCTGCTTGATTTCATGACAGAGCATCCAGATAAACCGAATTTAACGGGCGCGGACGTAGCGTGCTCGGGGACGCGCTTCCCGGCGCCCCGGCAAATCGTATAAAAGAGGGGCAAAAAGTCAATAGCAAAAACTCACCCGGCCCTAGAAGGCCGTGAGCGCGGCGCGAATAAAGCTCGTAATGGGGGCCTGCTCGCGCGCGTCCTCCATGGTATCCCTTAGTTCCCGCACCAGGTCGTTCGCGTTCTCGTGCACCCTGTTGTCGTTGATAAGCTGCCCCAGGGTCCCCTGTCCCGAATTGAGCTTTGCTGTGATCTGTTGGAGATTGCGAATGGTGGAGTGTATGTTCTCCCTGTTCTCGTTAACAAGGTCGGAGATGAGCGCTATGGGGTCGTCGCCGGAGATGCCCTTCATGTTCGTCCGGTAATCTATCTCCTTGAAAGACCGCCCTCCCCTCTCCCTCTCGCCCGGATATATGGCGATATATTTGCCGCCCAGGGCGGATTCGCTCGCGATCTTTATTCGGTAGTTCTCGAACATACTGAAACGGTTGTACATCTTCATGTACACCGAGATATACTCCTCCTCGAGCACGATCCTGTCGACCACTCCGGCGCGCACGCCGCTCACCTTTACGTCGTCCTTCACCTCGAGCCCCTCTACGTTCGAAAAGACCGCGTGCAAAACATAGTAGTCCTTGGGTTCGAGAATTTCATCCTTCACCATTATGGTGTAATAGCCCAGCACGATCATGGCGACCATGAATAGCAGGCCCACCGCGACCTCGTTTTTTATCCTCATTGCACCTACCTCCTCGAAATCGGCGCTTGCCCCGCCGCGGGCTCACTGCGCACGGATGGGGCCCTCCAATTCCCCGTTTATAAACTGCCTTACCACCAGATTATCGGAATTCATTATCTCGTCCGGCGTGCCGACCTGCACAAGCTCGCCGCCGTAGAGCATGCCGATCCGGTCGCCCACATGAAAGGCGCTTTTCATATCGTGCGTAACCACCAGGGATGTTACGCCGAAATCCCGCTGCATCTGCCGTATAAGCTCGCTTATCACCATGGACATGACCGGGTCGAGGCCGGTGGTGGGCTCGTCGTAGAGGATGATATCCGGGTTGCTCATCAGCACCCGGGCGAGCGCCACCCGTTTTTTCATCCCGCCGCTTATCTCCGACGGCGTCTTGAATTTCGCGTCCGAGAGCTCCAGGAGTTCGAGCTTTTCGTCCACACGCCGCTCGATCTCCCTCCTGGGGAAACGCCTGTGCTCGGAAAGCGGCAGGGCCACGTTTTCGGCCACCGTCATCCAGTTTATTAGCGCTCCCGACTGGAAGAGCACGCCCATCCTCTCCCTGAGCTTTCGCAATGCCGCCGGTCTGGCGCCGTTCACCTGTATGCCCTCCACCAGCACCCTGCCGGAATCGGGGCTAAGAAGCCCCGCGACATGGCGCAGGGCCACGGTCTTTCCTATGCCGGACTGGCCGATGATGACAAAGCTCTCCCCCTTCTCTATTTTAAGGTTGAATCCCGCAAGCACCCGCTTTGGGCCGAAGGATTTGTGGATGTCGATAAACTCTATCACGGTCACCCGTAGAACAGCGCCGTTATAAAATAGCCGAAGATGAGCACCATTAGAAAGGACGCCACCACCGACGAGCGGGTGGCGTGACCCACTCCAAGCTCCCCGCTCTCCGCCCTCAGGCCGAACGCGCAGCTCACCCCGGAGATGATGATGCCGAATATGAAGGCCTTTAAAAGACCCACGTAAATGGCCTTGAAATGGATCCCCTTGTACAGGTGCTTTATGTAAACGTTAAAGGAGACGTGGAGGATGGAATTGGCAACCACCGCGCCGCCCAGGCAGGCCAGCACGATGATGTACACCGAAACCACCGGCATAATGGCCGCAAGCGCCGTCACCCTGGGCATTACCAGAAACTTCACCGGGCTTATGGACATCATTTCGAGCGCGTCGATCTCGTCGTAGACCTTCATGGTCCCTATCTCCGCGGCCATGGCCGAGCCCACCGACGCCGTGAGGATGATGGCCGCCATAAAGGGGCCCATCTCCCGCGTCATTGAGGCTATGATGAGGCGCCCGGTCTGGTATTGCATTCCGAAGTTCTGAAGCTCTATGCCGGTTTGGAGGGCCAGTATCATCCCCGTGAACACCCCGACGAGGGAACAAACGGTGAGCGTTTTCACTCCCGCGAAGTACATCTGCGTAACGATCTCGCGCGCCTTGGAGGGCGCGTCTTTGAGGTAATAGAATGAGCGGGCGAGGAGAAGCATGGTATAACCGGCCTGGTCGAGAAACTCGATCAGGCCCGCTCCGATCATCTCAAGCATGGCCGAGAACCTGTTGCCCGCGCCTGCGCCCTTTTCGTTCATCGCCGGTTTTTCCGCCCCATCAGAATACCGCCTTCGAATATTCAATAAAGTCAGTCCGCGCCGGGCAGCCCATCGGCCATTGGCCTGGGGGTGCGACCATGGCGGACGTTTTAGGTGAAAGGATCGGTCCCCCGGCCTCATCGCCCGCAAGGGCCGAATCCGCGCTCTTTGCGCCTCCTCCGGAAACGGGAACCGGTATCCAGAAGATATTGACGGTCACGCCGCCTCCACCGCGCGTATAGCCGAACATGGAACACAAAATGGACCATTTCGTCAATTCATCTTTGGAGCTCCGGTAGCTGAACAATATTGGCACGCGCATGTCGAAAAAATCCGGGCCCCAGGCCTGGTAATAGGTGCGCAGGAGAAGGCCGAAACGCCTCTCGCCCGACTGGAACTTTCGGTATTCGAACAGCGTCCAGAACGGCTGGTACATGAGCTCGTATCCATCGGGGTCCCGAAACGGGAGGAGCGAGAGGGAGGAAAGGGACATGTTGCCTCGATCGTCATGCTCGTACTGAAACAGCGGCCATATCTTGAAGTAGCGCCAGGAGCTTCCGTATACAGGGTCGGGCTTCCCGTGATAATCGCGCCCGAAACGCCATACGATAAACGCGCTTACGGTATAGTCGCTTTCCATGTATTCGGTCTTTTTCCTCAGCCGGAAATAGAGCGGTGTAACGAACGACATCTCGCTGTTTCTGAACACGTACCTGCCATAAAAGGGGAAAAAGATGCGCTTGTATATGAACGGGCTCGCACAGTCCTGTATCATCACCAGCGGCCAGGGGAAATTGAGCTCGCGGTCTCCCGTTTTCATGTTATAGCCCCAGGAGAAAAACGGCCAGAAAAGCGTCGAGGCGTCGGCCTTACCGGAGCTGTTCCATCGCCGGCCGTAAATTGGAAACACGAACAGCGTTTTCTGCGTATCTTCCTTCAAGAATACATTCTGGTAATTGCCTATCAAAAGGATGGAATAATTATCATAGGTGTCGCGTTTGTAATTATGGGCGTAAAGCGGAAGTATCCGGAAATCGTCCCTGTCGGGGCTTTTCCCGCGCTGGATGAGCGGCCAGAATATTCCAAACGCGCTGTAATCACGCGATTCGTACTCGACATAAACCGGTATAAACGAGGCCGCCAGGTACAGGAGCGCCTGCCAGGTGTTCACCGGAGGGTATAGAAAGAACAGCAGAAAGCCGGGGAACACCCACGGCGAAATGCGGTCCTGCCCTAACTTTCCTTTTACGGCGCCGCCGATGGGAAGGAGCATGAAGTATCGGTCGCGCACGTCCGGCGAGTCGCCGTAATATAAAAGCGGAAAAATGCCGAAATCGTAGTCGGGCCTGCCGTCGGCATGAGTATAATCCACCGAATGCACGAGCCCGAAAAGCGATTTCCATTCGGTATTATTCGGCCGCGCGTACTCCCAGAACACCACAGGCATAAGAGAGGCCCGGTAAGTTCTGCCTTCGCCGTAGGAATTCCTCAGATAGAACGGCCTGTAGACTATGCTGGTGTACGGATGGGCCGCGTCTTTTTCATAAAAAACCCAGAACCATTCATAGCCCGAATCGGCCCCGCGCGCCTCAACCGGCTCCGCCAGGGGCGCGAGTCCCGCTAGCGCGAACAGAACGGAGATATTTAGCAATCTTCTCATCAGGCGGTTCCGGCGAAATCATTCATCCAAGTGAACAGTGTCCAGGATGTTGGGGTTCAATGCAACCATTAGATACATCCCTCTGATTAATAATCGGTAAAGCCGGCCGCCAGTAGTCGCCGATTAGTGATTGACATACGCCGGTGGGGGGAGTATGCTCCACGCGTGTCGGTTTAAGCGATCGCTTCCTGATATCAGGCGTGTCGCCGGCCCCGGAGGCGTTCCTTTTCTCCGGCCGCGCCGGGAGGGGCGTGGCCCACGGAGTGCGCAAGGCCCCGCGCTTATTAAAGCGGTCTCGCGGGAGGAATATTCAAGTATTTTTCCGGCACGCGGGACAAATGGGGCAAAATGGCCGCGGTCGGCCCACGGCGGGACCTTGGAATGGAATTTCCGCGCCGTCGCGGCACGGCTCTCCGTCGGTTCCGGCGGGTACGAGCCCGACATACAGGCGGGGGCGGCTTATCCAATCAATTCACTGGAGGGATGCATTACATGAAACGAATCGTGCTCTTTTCACTTGTTCTTTCAATGGCGCTTCTGCCCGTATTCGCGCAGGAAAAAGCGGCCGAAAAACCCGCCGACACGGGCAGGGTGGTTGCGGGCGACCAGCTCTATTCCGAAATCGCGGTCGAGGATTTCGAGACCACGGTTTATACGGACAAGGATATGAGCTTTATTAAGTCCGGAGAACAGCAGGCCGGGCTATCCATAAGGGACCAGTTCCCTGCGCCTATCGGCAATTCCAAGAAATACCTCGGCGTGAAGATATTCGGAAAACAGGGCGACGCCCTTACCATCACCCCGCCGAAACCCCTTGCCATAGAGAAATTCTGCAAGTCCATTTCCATCTGGGTTTACGGAAAAAATTTCTCCGGTGAGCTCTCCATGTTCCTTAAGGACGCCGATGGCAAGGTACACCGTCTTCCGGTGGGCAAGCTCAACTTTCTCGGCTGGCGAAAGCTCTCCGTTACACTGACGGACAGCGTAGCGCAGGAGGACAAGTTCCTCACCCAGAAGCGCGAGCTCCAGATCATGAAGTTTTTGTATAAGCCCGGGAATATAGGGCGCCTTCCCCAGTGGAACTACTTTTACATGGACGACATCACGGCGACGGTGCGCGAAAAATACACCGACCGCCAGAGCGACGAGTGGTAAAAGCCCCCTATGCTCATTTGAAGAACGGCGCCTACCGGCGCCGTTCTTCGTTCAGCGCATCCTTATATATTCCACCTCGACCAGCGCCGCCTCGTTTTCCCCGGTACAGAGGCAGTAGAGCCCCCTGCCGGTGAATATACCCGCGTCGGCGGGTGGAATTCTGCTCAGCACCGGCTCGCTGTCAACCAGCAGCCGGGCGAATCCGCCATCGGTGCTTTCCAGCGTATAATTGTGCCAGTCCGCCGTGTGCAGGGGAATCCTCCGTCCGGAGAGCTCCAGCTCCTCGCCGCGGACCGAGAGCGCGTAAGCCCTGCCGCCGCCCATCCCCTTTGCGATGAGAACCACCGAATCGCCCGCAATCATGCGCGCGCGTATGCTAACTGCGAATCGTCCCCCGGACTCGAAACGCCGGAAGAGTCCCGTCGTCCCGCCCCTTAGCGCGTTTAGCCGCAGTATCCGCGCCCCGCCCGAACCGGCAAACGAGACCGACGAGCGCTCCGCGTTTTCCATGTGCATCCAGTTCTTCGGCGTGTATGAATCGTCCCACTCGCCAAAGCGGTCGTCTATGGCCCACGACCCCTCCCCGTCCGATTCTTCGCGGGGGGACACTTCGATGGGTTTGAGGAATTTGCCGAATATCCATCCACGCAGCCCGCTCATCGCGGCTATACGGTACCAGTAATCGCGCACCTCGCCCACCTGGGCCATGTCCATGGACTTCTCGAGCTGCAGGAGGATATCGCCTCGCGCTATCTTGCCCACAAGCTGCCCTTCTACGCCGGGCGAATTGCGCAGGTTTACGTCGTCGCCGGTGCAGGCGAAAAGGCGCTGCACCTCGGCGCTGGTGGGGTATCGCCGAGCGTAGTCCATCACCAGCTCCATCGCCATGCCCTCCCTGCCCTTTACGGTCACGCTGCCCTCCTCGAGAACGGTGAATATCATGCGGACGATCGGCCCCAGATGGATGGTATGAGGGTAGCGCGCATAGAACCCGGATATGGCGTTTAAAAGCCTCCCCGGATCCGCGCGCTGGATCTTTTTAAGCTCCTCGTAGTCGAGGTCCTCTATATATCGGCTCCCCTTGTATCGCGCGGCGAACTCATCGTAGAATTTACCGCGCGAGATGATGCGGCCTCGCCGGCCTTCCATGACGAGGCTCAGATCGGCGCCGATATCGGCGTTGATTCCGGCGAGCTTCTTCCCTATATAGGAGCGCGCCCTTTCCCGGCCGCGCTCGTCGGCGTTCTCGGCGGCCGCCGCGCGCAGTTCATCCTCGTATCTACGCTCGAGGTCCTCTGCGAGGCCGTTCAGCGCCCTGCACCGATAGTAGTATATCTTCTCCCCCGCCTCGTAATCGGCGGTCCGCTGGAGCCTCGCGAGTATCTCGATGGCCGCGAGATATCCGCCGCTTTCGTACCGGTCGATGGCGTCCTCCAGGTCGTAGCCCCTTAGGAGGGCCCACGCCGCCAGCGCGATCAGCGCGGCGGCTATGATGATGATTCCGATTATGGTCGAGCGTTTCATGGCCTACCGTTTGAAGCTTTTATTCATTATAATCTCTATAAGGCGGTGCGCCTCTTCGACGAAAAGTCCGGTGGCGAAGGCCGATTTTTCGTTGAAACCCCGCACAGCCTCACGGCGGTAGCCGTCCACGGCGAAACCCGAAGACGGGTACACGCAGAATGGAACCGGATCGGCGGTGTGGGTGCGGAGGCTTAAGGGAGTGGGATGGTCCGGCATGACCAGGAGCGTGTAATCGTCGTAGCGCCGCATCCCCTCCATAACCCTTCCCACCACCAGCGAGTCGAAATCCTCTATGGCTCGCAGCTTGTGTTCGAGCTTGCCCTCGTGCCCGGATTCGTCCGGCGACTCCACATGCAGGAATACGAAGTTCGCCCTTTCCATGGCGGAAAGGAGGGCCTCGGCCTTGCCGCTGTAATTGGTGTCAAGGTAGCCGGTCGCCCCATCGACGCGGATAGGCGAGAGACCCACGGCGCGGCCGATTCCGTGTATCAGGTCGACCGCTGAAATGGTGTGCCCGTGCAGGCCGAAACGCTCTATGAGCGAGGGCATGGCGGGCCTCCTTCCGGCGCCCCACAGCCAGGCCGAAACGGGACGCCCGCGGTAGCGCGCCGTCGCCGATCGAATGGACTCCGACGACGCGATCACGCGCACCGACTCGTCCATAAGGCGACACAGCGTTTCGGCCCCCGCACCTCGTGGCCGGTAATCGCCCGCCGGCCGCCCCTGTATGTCGTGTGGAGGGGTAGTATCCGCAAGCTCCTCGTGCGGATAATCCTTCCAAATGAGTATGTGCCGGTAGGACACGCCCGGATGAAACACGAGGGAATCCGTGCCCAGCCTTAAGGCGAGCTCGCGGACTACCAGATGCGCGAATTCCGTCTCGATATGGCGCGCGCTGAAATCGACGAGCACGCCGTCGTCAATAGTCACCAGGTTGCAGCGAAAGGCCACATCCCGGGGACCCATCTCGATCCCCATGTTGAGCGCCTCGAGCGGCGCACGTCCGGTGTAGACCTCCTTCGGATTATATCCGAACACCGAGATGTTCGCGGTATCGCTTCCCGGGACCATGCCCTCGGGTACGGTCCTGGCAAGGCCCAGCAGTCCATGTGCTGCAAGATAATCCATGTTCGGCGTGCCGGCGGCCTCGAGCGGCGTTTTCCCGCCAAGCGAGTCCACCGGATAATCCGCCATGCCGTCGCCGAGGAGAACGGCGATCCTGTGGTCGTTCATAGTGTCGTTACCTGCCCTTAGCGGCCGCGCCGCCATAATAACGGAAGCGCGCCGACCGGTGAGTTTCGAATCTGGAGAATGACGCCATACCGCGGGATATGTCAATTATTTATGCGAATCCGCCGCCGCGGGAGAAAGCGGCCGGAAAAAGGCTTGCTATAGAAAGGCGGGCGTCGAACACTGAGCGCATGAAAAGCGAGGCCGGACACGCGCACGGATTCAGGCTGGGCAAGAGCAGGGAGAAACTGGAGCTTGCCGCCATCATGCTCCAAAAGGGGCGCTACGCCGAGGCGGTTCGCTGCTCCTATCTTTCCATGTTCTATGCGGTGCGCATGCTCCTTGTGGATAGCGGGACCGATTCGGACAACCCCAAGCGGATAATAGAACTTGCCGAGCGCTACTTCGAACCAGCCGGTTGGAGCGCCCTGGATCTGGGCGCGCTTCTCGCCGAACCGGAAGGCCCCGCCCACCGGGAAATGCCGATATCGCGCTCAAAGGCCGAGATGTTCTACGGGAAGGCGCGCGAAACGCTCAACCGCATCGAGGAGGACGGCCCGCCGCCGGTCGCCTAAACCCGGTCGGACACCCACTCCGACCCGTCCGCGTACACCTCCTTCTTCCAGATGGGGACCGTTTTCTTGATGGTATCTATGATGAATCGCAGCGCCGCGAAGCCCTCCTCCCGATGGCGCGACGAAACCGCCACAAGTATGCTCGCCTTGTCGGGATCGACCCTCCCCATGCGATGAACGATCAGGCAATCGGTGATCGGCCAGGCCGCCATCGCCTCATCCGCAATCCGGTCCATCTCCTTTAGCGCCATCGACTCGTAGGCTTCGTAGAAGATATGCTCGACGATCCGCCCTCCGGAATCGCGCCTCGGCGTTCCAATAAAGGCGAGAACCGCCCCGTCCTCGACAGTCCCGGTCGCCGCCAGGGCCGAGGTGTAATCGATCGGTTCGTTCTGCAGTCTGAGTGTCTTCATGACGATGGCCTCCCCCGGCGGTCGTGATCAGCCCCCGCTAACCGGCGGGAACAGCGCCAGCACGTCGTTTTCCCGCAATACACGGTCGCGCCGGCAGTACTCCTCGTTGACGGCGAAGAGGAGCGAATCGAAGTCCGGAATCCCAACGCCAAGCTCCCGTTCGACGGCCCGAACCGCGCCCTCCGCGGTCGTGTCACTACTAAGATCCAGGCGCCGCTCGGAAAATCCAAGAGAGTCCTTCACGCTGGCAAACGCCTTTATGGTAATTCTCATTTTTCATCATCCCCGTCGATAATTTCGCGGTATTCCTCGCGCGCCTTTCGAATATCGGGCCGCACGAAGAGCAAATAACGATACCATCGCGCCGCCTCCTCCATCCGCCCGTGGTCCCTGGCGCCGCGCGCAAGATACAGATATGTGGTCGAACTGTCGAGGTACTTCATGGATTCCTCAAGGAAGTCCGTCCCTTCGCGCCGTCCGCGGTTTAGGAGCAGCGCCCCCGTGGAGAAATAATTATACCCATTGTATGGATAGCATTCAACCCCTCTTTTGAAATGTTCGAGCGATTTTTCGAAATCCCGCGAAAAATAGGAGAGTCCCCTGCCGTAATGCCATACGGAGAGCGCATATCGCGCATCCACGATCATGAAGGCCGCAAGCAGGATCGCAATAAGCGGTGCCACCGCGCGGAGCCGTACGGCGCCCGTATGTAGGCCGCGGGAGCGCGAGGCTATGAAGGCCAGAGAAAGCAGCAGTATCATCCTGCCGAAAGGCAGATGAAAGGGAAACGACCAGAGGCAGAAGGGGATGAATACGATCGGCACGAGCGAAAGCCCCCCCCGAAGGTCCTCCTCCCGCGGCCGCGCGAGAGAGCGCGCCCCGAAAGCGGCCCCCGCTCCGATCATTATAATGAAGACGGCCATGGCGATGTGCCCCAGCTCGACGCCCGTTTCGATGATATCGTTATGCGCATGATCGAGATCCACCGGAAGGCCTCCGGATAAAATGGCCGCGTCCGCACGGAGAGCGCGCCCCTGGTAGGCCAGATAGCGGTATCCGAACATGCCCGGCCCCATACCGAACGCTCCGGCGTCGCCTAACATGGCAAGGCCGGCCCTGTATATAATTCGGCGCTCCGAAAGGGGGTTTTTACCGGAAAGATCGAAGCTTTGCATTACCCTGTCCGAGCGGGTGGATCCGGTATGCTCGTGATAGGCGAAGAAGGCTCCGGTGACGAGTGCCGTTGCGACGATGGCCGCGGCGAAGCGCCGGCGCGCATCCCCCCTGCGGGCCGCCAGCATGAGGAACAGAACGAGCGCAATGGCGAACCATGATAGGCGTGAATAGGTCAGAAATACCGCAAGCGCCATGATAAGCGCGCCGGCGACAAGCGGTATGGGACTTCTTTTTGACGACAAAAAGTCGAGGGCTGGAGGCGAGAAAAGCACGATATATTCGGCAAGAAAATTCGGGTTCCCCATGGATGCCACCACGGGAAAGTGGTGCGTTTTGAATAGGAGCTTAAGCCCCCGCGGTACGTCGAACTCCAGGAAGTACTGCGCAAGCCCCCACAGCGAAAGGCCCAAGACCGCCAGGGCCGCGAAGAAGGACAGCCTCGCTATAAACTCTCCGCCGGACGGTTCCTCCATAATCATTCTGAAATAAACGTACAGCGCCATCGTGAACACGCCTGCGGAGAGCTCGATGAACGAGAGCTCCCGGTTGTCCGAGAGGGCGGAGGCGATGATGTAGAGCGCGTAGAAAGCGGCCGTGAGAATATCGACCGCGGTAATGCGGAGGCGGGCCGAACCGCCCCTCCACGTAAGAACGAACAGGGCCGGCAGGCAGGCCGCTAATACCACACAATTCAGGAAAAAGCGTGTTCCGCTGAATGCGGGGATGGCGCTTATTCTCCATAAGGGAAGGACCAGGAACAGCATAAAGGCCACAATAACGCGGCCTTTTGCGTACATCGCCGCCCTTTGCGCGACCATGGTCGAAACCGAACCGGGGAACCTGCGTATCATAGCGATGCGGAGCCCTCCCCTTCGCCCGGTCTACTTCGCGTTCCTCTTGGCCATGAAAATATAATGCTTTAAGTACGGCTGGATGCTTTCGTGAAAACTTCCGACCTCGACATCGCCCGGGTTTTTAAGTATGGCGTCGAGGCTCGCCTTGGTTATTTCATCGGCGCTGGTGTCGATAAGCGTCTTGAAGCGCTTGACCACTTCCTTGTCGACCGCGTCGATGACGAGCCTGTTCATCTCGGAGCAGAGCTTGAGAAGATTGTTCTTCCTGCGCGCCTTGCCCGACTTTGCCTTCGGTTTTGCCTTGTCCCTGTCCGCGGCCTGTGTCGACCTTGCGGTCGCGGATTTCTTTTTCTGAGCCATTCGCAGGCATCCCCCAAAAATCGAATATTCGGCCGATACTAAAATCGGCGCCGGTTGTTGTAAACACAAATTTTATGTCGCAATAGCGGGCTTGTTGTCCGCTTTTGCGCCCATAAGAATCCGGTTGTCGCTTTAAAAAATGACGCGCCCAGCGGGATGCGCCTCTTTCGCCCTGTCCGCCGTCGTTTTACCGCGCGGAAAGGCCCTGTATACAAACCATGATAGCATATTCGCGGGAATAGTCAACACCGGATTTTAAATTTTATGCCGTGGATAACGCCGTTTTCATCATGAGAACCGTCCTCGCCGTGTAATGACGGCCTGTCTTCGCTTCAATGGCCTTAAACGCCTCCCCGGGACTTTCCGGGCGAGGGCGCTCCACGATCGTATTTTTCTCATTAAAATTCTTGAAAGCTCCGAAATTACAAGAAGGAGTATTCAAGATTCAGTCGGGGGATTGGTCATGAAATGCTGTAAATGCGGCGCCGATATCAACCAGCTCAATCATTATTACGTCCCGTGCGGCAACGGTTCCGAGGGAAAACGCTACTGCATACGCTGCGCTCGCGAGGAACGGATAATCACCCTTGTCTGAGGCCCCCCCGGGCTCAGCCGAACGCGTCCGCGAGGAGTTTGGCGGTTTCGCCCGCGCCGGCGGGCAGGGGGCTTCCCGACAGCGCTGAGTACGGCAGGATTTCCCGCGCCGCCTCGGGCGGCGGAGCCCCGTTCTCCTTCAGCCGGGCGCACAGTGACGCAAGAGAACGCGCGGTTTCTTCCGCCCTCTCCTCATTGAAAATATATTCCCCATCCGCGTCGTATACCGGGCTTACCGCCTGGAGCACCATCGACCGCCCATCGCATTCCGCATAGGCTTGGACGCAATTGCCCGGGCCGTCGGCGTCGAGCACCTCGACGATGCCTATGGAAGATTCCGGCAGGCCGCAGAGCCCGGAAAGCGTTCCTCGCTGCATGAGCGCGATGTCGGTCGAGAGCCCGGCAATGTATACGCGCGCGCCCCTCATGACGACATCCCGAAAGACGAGGCCGGGCATCGTTCCGCGGGCCTCTCCCGGATAGGCCCGCGCCTCGATGAGCCCTCCGCCCGAGCCGTAAAACCCGAAGCGCCTGAGCGAGAGGTGCAGATAAAACCCCATGCGCTCGAGAATGTCGAATAGCGTAAGGTTTACGAAGTCGGTGGTGTACGAAAGGTCCGAATGAGTCACTCCGCGCACCGAAAGCACTGTGCGGTAATCCAGCCTGGTGAGGGGCGGAAGCATCAGGAGTACAAGCTCCAGGGCCGAGGAGAAGGGCCCGGTTTGCAGCGTGTAAGTCCCGTGCCGGAGCGTACCCGGCCGGAATAACAGGTCCTCGCCATCCGCCAGAAAAGAGCCGGCGGAAAGCGAGGCAAGCGCGTTTTCCCAGTCCGAAAGGCAGGCCGCGAACGCCGGGTCTTGCCGCGCCAACCCGAAGCCTCCTGAAAGCCTGAAGGATTTTCCGGTAGCGAGTGAAAGCGATATGGCCTGACGCGCGGCGACCCTGTCCAGGCCCGGCAGCCTGAGCTCTATCATTTGATATAAGGCTTCAGGACCTCCGGAACCTCTATGCGTCCGTCGGAGGTCTGGTAGTTCTCCATTACGGCCGCGAGCGTTCTTCCCGCGGCAAGGCCGGAGCCGTTCAGCGTGTGGAGAAAGGCCGGTTTTTCGCCCTTCGCCCGGCGGTAGCGGATGCGGGCGCGCCGCGCCTGGTAGTCCAGGAAGTTGGAGCACGACGAGATCTCCACGTAACGGTCGAGGCCGGGCATCCATACCTCGAGGTCGTAGGTCTTGGTGGAGGCGGCCGATGTATCGGCGGAGCAAAGCAGCATTACGCGATAATGGAGTTTGAGCCTTTTCAACACCTCCTCGGCGTTGGCGGTCAGCTTTTCCAGTTCGTCGAATGATGTTTCCGGTTCCACGAACTTGACCAGCTCCACCTTCTGGAACTGGTGCACGCGGATGAGGCCGCGCGTGTCCCTGCCGGCGCTCCCGGCTTCGCGGCGGAAGCAGGCCGACTGCATGGTGACGTACACCGGGAGCCGCTCCCTATCGAGGATCTCGTCGCGATAGAGGTTTGTAAGCGGGACCTCCGCCGTCGGGATAAGCGAGAGGCCGTCGCGCTCTATGCGATAGTATTCGTCTCTGAATTTGGGATACTGCCCGGTGCCGATCATGCTGTCGTCGTTGACGACGAAAGGCGCGAAAGTTTCGCTGTAGCCGTGCTCCGTGGTGTGCAGGTCGAGCATGAAGTTGATGATGGCGCGCTCCAGCTTGGCCGCAAGGTCGCGGTAAACGTAGAAGCGCGCGCCGGAGAGCTTCACCCCGCGCTCGAAATCGAGGATGCCCAGTTCCGTCCCGAGGTCGTAATGAGGTTTCGGCTTGAAATCGAACACGGGCTTTTCGCCCCATGTGCGAATCTCCAGGTTGTCGCTCTCGTCGCGCCCCTCGGGGACGGTATCCGACAGCATGTTCGGAAGCGAAAGCATGAGCTCGTTGAAGTCCGCGTCGAGCCGCTCCACCTCGGCCTCGAGCTCCTTGATGCCGTCGTTCACCCCGCTCATCTCGGCCATAAGCGCCGAGGCGTCGCCCCCGCCGGATTTGAGCTTTCCTATCTCCTTCGAAACCCGATTGCGTTTTTCACGCAGATCGTCCGTTTTCGCTATTACGGCGCGGCGCTCTTCGTCAATGCGCCTCAGCCCGTCCAGATCGACCGCCGATTCCATGTTTCGTTTTTTAAGCATCGCGCGAACGCCTTCCAGGTCATCGCGCACCAGTCTGGGATCTATCATCAGGGGTGCTCCATTTTAAAGAAGGATATTCAGGATGGGTAGGATAAACACATCTCCCGGATTGTCAAGGAAGATGCGAATTAAAAACCCCAAGTCCCATGTGAACACTCGTCCATTAAGCAGCGGCACAGGAGGCGCCGCGGGCGAAGACAATAAACAGTTCAAAGTTCAAAGAAATGCCATCGGCATTAGCAAAACCCCCTCCGGGGGTGGCGCAACGCGCCGGGGGCGCTAGTTTCCGCAGCCCTGGAGTAGGCTAAAGGGAAAACCTACAGACAAGCCAAGCGGGCGCTGAGTAGGGCGCAGCCCGTATCGAAGCGCGGCGCCCCAGCGATGCTTTCTTTGCTTACTACCTCTCGCTCCATGAACTAAAGCAACGAAGGCCGTTATATCTTTCACCGACTGAAGCGAAGGGCTCTCAAAAAGTAACTTTTAAACAGCCTCAAAAAAACTGATTTTTAGAATTTGCTTAAAGTTATTGTTAAGCGAAACATTATGCGCTTAACTCTTACATAATGAGATCGGCCCTGCGAAAAAGATCTGAAAGGGCTTTTATCGATAAACCGATAAGACAGGATTCTCAAACCGGGCGGCGATAAATTAAGGTAGCCTTTAATAATTAATTCTTCCGCCTCCCTAAGGCGGGCGTGAAAACCTGATTTTTATGACTGCCCTAAATTCTTAAACGAGGACGGCTGACATGGAAAACGCGAACGGAAAACCGATACACGACGAACCGTATGACATCGTTATAATCGGAGGGGGACCGGGCGGCCTTTCGGCCGCGCTCTATGCGGCGCGCGGGAGGATGAAGACCCTGGTGCTCGACAAGAACCCGGCCGCAGGGGCGCTTGGCTCCGCCGACCGCATCGCCAATTACCCGGGCATCCCGGAGGCCATAAGCGGCGCCGAACTCCTGGATCGAATTCGCGCGCAGGCCGAATCCTTCGGCGCGGAGCTTCGGCAGGAGCAGGTGTACGGCGTGGACTTTACGGCGAGGCCCTTTCAGGTGTTCACATCGGGCGCGACCGTCATGTCGAAAACCGTAATTCTCGCCACGGGCTCCATGGGGCGATCGGTGACGCTTCCGGGCGAGACCGAGTTTACGGGCCGCGGCGTGAGCTACTGCGCCACCTGCGACGCGGCCTTTTATCAGGACAGGGACGTGGCCATAGCCGGGGCCACGGCGGAGATAATGGACGAGCTCGGGGCGCTTGCGCGCTTCGCGCGCCGTATTTATCTCATCACCCGCGAGAAGGAGATTCCGCCCGAGCACGCGGACTTCATCTCCACGAACCCGGCCATCGTCGTAAAGACCGGGGGGCGGATTACGGCCATCAGGGGCGGGGAGCACGTCGACGAGATCACCGTGGCCGCAGGCGGCGCGGACGAGGACCTGCGCGTCGATGGAGTGTTCCTGTACCTGCACGGCAACAAACCCATCGTGGACTACCTGTACGGGGCGATAGAAACCACGGAGGAGGGATGTATAGCCGTGAACAGGGAGACGATGGCCACCTCGGTAGAAGGGGTCTATGCCATAGGCGACGTCACCTGCAAAAAGGTGCGGCAGGTCGTGCTTGCGGCCGCCGAGGGATGTGTCGCGGCGCTCTCCGCCGAGCAGCATGTAAGCAAACGCGACCGGGCCGTTTCGCAGTGGTCGCACTGAGCGGTCCGTCGGCCCTATTCGCGCGCGGCATCCATCGAGTATAAGGCGTCCGCGCCGCGGCGCACCAGGTCGTAGATGCCGTCGAAGCCGCCGTTGGACATTATGATAACCACGTTGTCCTCGCTGCGGTCGAGGCCGTCGAAGAGGGCCTGTACGATCATGCGCGTGTCGCCGAAAAGGCGCGCGCTCCCGCCCCGCAAGTTTATCCCGCCGACCACGAGATCCATATCTATCCGGTCCTTCTCCGGTATGGCGTCGATTTTGTACGGCGTCTTGATGAGCACCCTGTCGGCGCCGGCAAAGGCGCCCGGCAGCTCCTCCTGAAACACCCTGCGCCTGCTGGTGGCGCTGCGCGGTTCGTAGACCGCCCACAGGCGCGAGGAGGGAAAACGCTCGCGCACCGCGGCGATCATCCCCGCTATCGCGGTTGGGTGATGGGCGAAGTCCTCGTAAACCCTGAATCCCTTTCGGGAATAGATGAGTTCTTGCCTGCGCCGAACTCCCATGAAGCTCTCCACCCCGCGCCCAAGGGCCTCGGGCGATACGCCAAGCCGAAGCGCCATGGCCGCGGCCGCCGCTATGTTGGCGCGGTTGAACCCTCCGAAAATCCGCGTACGAAGCCTAACGCCCTCCCCTCCGGGCACATTGAGCAGGAGGTTCGACCATTCGCCGTCGACCCCCATTTCCTCGCAGTAAAAATCGGCCCCCGGGCCGCCGAAGCTGTTACGAGGCGCGAGGGAATGCCGAACGGCCTCCTCCAGAGCCGGGTATCCGCTCGAATAAATCACGTTGCCGTTGGAAGGTACCACGTTGACGAGCCTGCGAAACCACAGCGCTATCTCGTCCAGATCGCGGTAGATGTCCGCATGGTCGAACTCGAGCGAGGTGAGCACCAGACGGTGAGGCCTGTAAACGGCGAACTTGGGTATCTTTTCGAAAAAAGCCGAATCGTATTCGTCCCCCTCTATTACGAAATGCCCGCCTTCGCCCAGACGGAAGTTGGAGCCGTAATTACAGGGCACGCCCCCGACAAAAAAAGAAGGCTCCAGCCCCGCCTCCACCAGTATATGTGCGAGAAGCGCCGTGGTGGTGGTCTTGCCGTGCGTTCCGGCAACGGCGATGACCTCCTTCCCCCGGAGGAAAAAATCCCTTAGCGCCTCGGCCATGGAGCAGTACGGCATACGACGCTCCAGCACGTGCTCCACTTCGGCGTTGCCCCGGCTAACGGCATTGCCTATGACAACGAGGTCGGCCCCGGCCGTGTTTTCCGGGCGGTATCCTTGCCGGACCTCTATTTCCCATTCGGCGAGCATGTCGCTCATCGGCGGATACACGGAGTCGTCCGAGCCGCTCACCCTGTAGCCCCTCTCCTTAAGCATGCCGGCGAGGCTTCCCATCGCCACTCCGCACACTCCTGTGAGGTGAATGCTTTTTATCGAACCGTTCATTGATATACCGTCCAGCCCGTCAGCCCTTGCCTCCAGACGCGGCAAGGCGCGGCATTGCGCCGCGCCTCACTCAAGGCTAAACGGGATGTTTCGTCAATGACAATACCGCCGTCAATGCCTAATTCCCCTCAGGCTTGACAGGGCAACCCGGACCGCCTCTATTTACGGCAATTCCCTTCCCCAACCACCGAGAGGCTTAAAAGCTCCCTCGCGCCGCCCGCGGAACGATAGACCGCCCTCACCGTCTGACAAAGCTCGATTGCGCTTCGGTCGGCCTCCGCGCCGGATATATCGAATATCCTCGTGGCGTCGGTATACGCGAGCCGAAGTTCCTTCGACCCCCTCTTCAACTCGACATGGTTTTCGCCGAGATAGATCACCCTTCCCGTAAATTCGGCGTCAGTTCCCTTTCCGCCCCCCGCATACGACACGCCGGCGAACGCCGCAAGCATGAGCAGGGCAAGCGCAACCGGAAAAATACGATTTCGTTTCAACCGCGTCACCTCCCCTCGTTCGTGTGGTCCAGCCGGCAGGGCTCCCGCCGCCGTGGGATAGGGAATCCCCCGCATGTGGACCGAATCGAGCCTTCGGCCTGAAGCACTATCGACCTTGTCTGACCGAACACCTGTATACTATCAAAACGATTAAAAAATTACAACACCTTTCCAGTTTTTTTGCGGAGAGACCCCGATGGACCGGCTTTTTGTCGCCATTACGATAAATCCATGAATATTTTGAATAAACAGCCGTAATTCCGCCATTACGCGGGGGATTTAATAATGGTTTGACAGCAGGCCCTTCATCGGTCAATTTTATTCCGTCGGATGATGGTGATATTGGGACCGCCGACGACGGCGACATTTGCATCCCGGAGAAATTATGACTCATGCCGCACACGCCCTGACGTTATATTCCCTGCTGTTTCTATTTCTTTACAGCGGACCCGCCGGCGGGGCGTCGGTATTTTCGCCCTCCTTCGCCTCCTGGGGAATCGCCAGAGAGGCCGTCCTCGGCCGGATGATACCGTCCGGAACAACGGTATCGGAGCTGTCACCGCGGGCCAATCCCCGCTACGAGAATAAGATACTGAGCTACCTCACTTCCATAAATGGCGAGCTTGCCGACCGCATAACGATCGTACAGGCCTCCTCGTCCCCCAGGAGGGACTATCTGTTCATACGGAACCGGCTCATGGCGGTGATGGAGCTTTACGGCCCCGTAAAAAGCGCCGCCTTCGCCGAAACCCTCCGCTCCGTAACGAACGTGTACGGCAGCCCTCACGTCCAGCACGAGGGCACCACGACCACCTATTCGTTCTCCGGCGAAAAGACCTTGGTGCTGGTGCAGCTTTCCAGGGTCGGGGAGCATTACGACTGTACGGTGCACTACTACGCCCGCTCACTTTTCAAGATATTGTTGACCGAATGACGGATTTTTATTCTTGACACAAAAAGGCCCGCGCGACATAGTTGCGCTTCGATTTTCGAATTAAGTCTAATCGTAAAGGTGGCACAGTGGCGAACATCAAATCCGCGAAAAAACGCATGAAGACCAACGAAAAGCGCCGTCGGACGAACACGCAGGCTAAGTCTGCGGTAAGGACCGAGGCCAAAAAGGTGCAAAAGTCCCTCGATTCCAAGGAGGCCAAGGACCCTGCTGTCCTCTCGTCGGTTTTCGCCGGTTTCGTAAAAAAAATTGACAAGGCCGCGGCGAAGGGGGTCTTTCACTGGAAGACCGCCGCGCGCAGAAAATCACGCCTTGCCAGGAAGGTCAACGCGGCGGCGGGCCCCCAGGCCTGACGACCGGGGTCCGGCTTGACCAAACACGAGATCATCGACCAGCTCACCCTCCGGAGCGGCCTGAAGCGCCGGGAGGTGGGGTACATAGTGGACAATTTTCTCGAGCTGATTCTTAAAAATCTTGACACGGAAAGCAGAATAGACATAAGGGGGTTCGGCACGTTCACCAGGGTGCTACGCAAGGAGCGAAGGGTATACTCCCCCATTGCGGGAAGAAGCCTCGACGTTCCGGCCCGCTCCGTGCTGTCGTTTAAACCCAGCAAGTCGACCGAAAAGGAAGTATAGCAAGGGCGCTTAGCTCAGCCGGGAGAGCATCTGCCTTACAAGCAGAGGGTCGCAGGTTCGATCCCTGCAGCGCCCACAGACGAAAGGCCTGGAAAATTCAGGCATTTCAGAAAAGTCTAAAATAAATAGGGGCACCAAAAAAAGGCGTGTAGCATCCGTTTGTAGCACCGGCGTCAAGGGGCACAAATGAAGCGAAAAAAGGGATTTAACCTTTATCGTCGTGGCGACACCTGGTATTGCCGAGTTTGGGATCAAGACGCCGGACGGTACGCGTCGGCAAAATCCACCGGTGAGCAGGACCGCGATAGAGCATCAATGCGGGCCGCCGAAATGATCCGAAACGGGGAGTTTCGACTCCATGAAGATGATCCACTGTTCCACCAGCTTTATCTGGAGTACTGGACGAACCGCAACGACCTTTCCCCGAAATACAAACGCGACGTTTTCCGGTTTTATGAAAAATACCTACAGGACGCGCCCGAACTACAATGCCGGACTTCCCGCCTCGCAGCCTATCAATTTAACCGACTAATCGACCGCCTCGAGCGGTCCGGCACCACTCCGCGAATGACGAACCGGGTTTTACAAAATGCGAAAACATTCATTGCGTGGGCGAAGCGCCGCGGATACATCGCGCAAAACTTCAGCGATGAAATCGACCGCAAAAAAGAGGGGCTACAAGAACGAGGATTTTTTACACTTCAAGAAGTGTTTTCGTTTGCCCGCGTGGAATTTCCCGATATTCGCGTAAAGTGCGCGGTGCTCCTGGGCTGCCTGGGAGGGTTACGGCGCGGCGAAATCATGGCCTTGCGATGGGAGGACGTTGATTTTGAACAGGGTGTAATTCACGTCAGGCGAAACTATACCGGGGACCACGACCAGGCCGGGAACCCTGTTTTCCGTCAACCGAAGATGGGATCGACCGGGACGATTCCGGTACTCCATGTTCCGGAATTGCGGCGGGTGCTCGCGGACGTGCTCGCTGAATCCCCATTTAAAGAACCGCGGCACCTGGTTTTACAGAACACCTGGGAGCGTCGGCGGTCGAACGCGGCCACATCCGACGGTGAAACACCCCTTAGTGACAGCACCCTAAAGCGTGGCTTCGCCGAAATCTGTATGGCCATCGGTATTTCACCCGACCAGATTAAAGAGCGGCGGATCACGTTTCACAGCACGCGGCACAGCTTCATAACGCACATGAGCGCTCACGCGCGGGCCGGTATCGTCCGGCAATTCTCACGGCAATCATCCGAAAAAATGGTTGAACACTATCAACATCGCGACGGCGAGGCGATGCTCGACGCCGTGGACAGTTTCAACCGCGGGCTCGACATATACAGGGAGCGTCCGGCGTTAAACTGAGCGTACACTCCCGGGGATAGCGCGACGGCGCGAAAAGCGGCGATCCTGGCCGCCCCTCCCCGGGATTTTTATAACAGGAACCCGTAAAGGAGGCGGGAAGACATGGAAAGTGTTTTTGACAAGATTGCGGAAAACAGACGCGTTTCGGAGCTTCGCTTTTTGGCAGAAGAACGGAAACGGGAGAGCGAAAAGGAGCTTTTCCGCGAAAGGCTTCAATTTGTTCAAAAACAGGTCCAGACAAGGACCGACAACGATCAACAGAAATTCCTCGAAAGGTATGTAGAAGAAAACATCGAATTCCTCGATAGCGTGATCGGGTATTCCGTAAAGACCGGGCGCTCCTCGCCGTATACCGACAAAACCAAAGAGGACATAGAAAGGACGGGCGGCTTGATTCTTTTCTACAAAAAGAAAGCCGGAAGTGGTACTGCATGGTCCTTCACGGACTGGCAAATCGGGCACGGCTGGCTTTGGCTTCTGCAGGAAATCGTAAAGCTCTACGATCTACTTTCGATCGACGCCGCGCCGAAACAAAACGACGCCCCGTCGCCCGTCCGCACTCTCTCCGATAAAATCAGATGGAAGGCCGACCCGGGCACCCTCCGCGCTCACCTTGCGGGGCTCTATGACGCCGGATATATAACCTTTGACGACATCGAGGCCGTGCTCGATGGTACGGGGATACCGCGAACAGCGAAAGAGCCGGAAGACCGGACGATATTGTATATTTTCGCGAGATGGCGGGAACTCGGATGTATCGATAAATCGTTCTACAGTTCAGACGGAAGAGACACGAAGGTTATTCAATACGACGAATTCATAAAAGGCAGTTTCACGCATCGCAGCGGAAAGCCCTTTAATAATCTGAGCAAGGCCGCGAGGCCGGATAAAGAAAGGAAAGGATTCTCCCGCAAAGGGGACACCCTCGAGCCCTTAGATAAAGAACTGTACTCCGCGTTATCCTCGATACTGAAATAGTAACTACCAGGCACCCCGCGACAGAGAAGGCACCCGACACGGTGCCTTTTTTGTTATTCACAGGTTGTCCACCGTATACCCGCCCTTGTCCATAGCTTGTACACATGGACAAAGAATATGTTGATACATCATTATACGACATAGAATATTTATTGACTATGTGAAATATTTTGCTACCTTGCGAGCAGGTGGAGGAAAAATATCATGAAAATTCAAATGGAAAATCGACCATGGTTGACCGTCGCGGAGGTGGCGCGCATAACGGCTCAGAGTGAAGTTACGGTCCGCCGTCATTGCTATTCTGGGATTATAGAAAGCCGCAAATTCGGGCGGGCGCTTCGGATACCGCGCGAAGCGGTTGAACCGAAACGGAGCGGCGAGGCGTGAATAACACGAAGCCCGCGGTGATGGGCCGCGGGCGAGAGGATGAAACCGAGGAGACAATGGACAAATCAAAATTTAAAACATTAAGCCGTCCGCGTCAAGTCAAAAACAGAATGCCGGAACAATATTTTGAGTTCTATCGGGGCGGACGTTTTTTCTACGCTGACCGGCGGGGGAATTTGAACTCAAATCCGGATAAATGGTTGCTCGACGACGGGCACATCAACGAGGTGTTCATCGGTCGTGAGCTTGCAGAAATAGAGCACGAAATTTTGAAATATTTTTACCCGAAAACCGCGGCGGCGCGTTCGAAGGTCCAGCGATGACCCTGTCTGATCTGATTTTTTCGCGTGACGGCTACCTGCTCCCCGCGACGCCCGACGGCAAACCGCGTTTCCGGGACACCGAAGAGCACCGGCTCCGATCCCGCGGCCAGCTCGCGGCGGAATACCGGAACGGCGTTCGTCGCTTCATTTTTCCTCCGTCGTCGGCCCGGATGGTAGGCGTTGACCTCGACGTTAAGGGCGGAAAGAACGGCATTGAGACATTCCGCGAAACAACCGGCGTCGATCCGCGCGACGGGTTTCACACAAAAACGCCGTCCGGCGGGGTACACGTTTATTTTTTTACCGACGGCATCGATTATGTCAGCGCTGAAATCCGGCCCGGCATCGAAATCAAGGGCAGGGCATTTATAACGCTCCCCGGCTCCCGTTCAGATCGTGGAGCGTACACCCCACACGGCGATCCGGCCGAAATCCGCGACCTCCCGGCGGCGCTCGCGGCGATCCTTCCGGTCCGGCGATCTGCACCGGTCCCGGTTCAGGTCCGGCCCGCAAAGGTCGAAGCACTCCCGCTTGCTCGAATATTCGATACCATCGTTTCCCAGGGAACCGCACCCCTCGCGGGAAGCCGAAACCAGTTTATTTTTTCTTTTGCTCGTTTCGCACGACGGAAAGGCCACGACGCGGAATCCGTTGTTCGCTACCTTTCGTCCTTCGCGAGCCCTGATTTTTCCACCCGGGAGATATGGTCCACCGTTCGGAGTGCGTGGCGCGGGGGGGCGCGATGATAGTTGAAATTAAGCGCGAAGCCGTCCAGACGCTACCTTCTGTTTCACGTGGCACGATTGCTATGCCTGCGGACTGGACGTTTCGGCCCTCTGATCTGTCAAATTCGCAGATATTCGCGGCGCTCGCTCGCGGGCGCATCCTGTATGTGCCGGAGCTTAAAAGCTGGATCAAATATGACGGCACGCGATGGGTGAAGGATTCTCAGCGCGTGGCGGTCGAAAATATCTGTATCGAGGCAATACAGGCTGTTTATGCACTGAGCGCTGCCGCTGAAAACGAGCAGGCCCGTAAAACCTATGCCGCATGGGCCCTCCGTTCTGAGGACGAAAGCCGGCGGCGCGCGATGGTGGCCGGGGCCGAACGTGTGCAAGCGCTCATCAAGCCCCTTTCTCATTTTGACCGCGACATATATTTATACAATTGCGAAAACGGAACACTCAATCTTAAAACCGGCGATCTCCAACCGCATCGAGAGGACGATTATCTCATGCACATCGGCGGGACTTATTACGATCCAAATGCAGAGTGTCCACTATGGATGGACACAATACAAAAGGCGTTCCGGGGCGACGCGGAAACCATCGAATTCTATCGGCGATTTTCCGGGTACACCCTGACCGGGCATGTCATGGAAAAAGTGATTGCCTTTCTTTATGGGGCTCGGGGGGACAACGGAAAATCAACCATCACGAACGCCGAAGGTGAAATTCTCGGTGACTATCATATGAAAATGTCGGCGTCAACGCTTCTTGCCGGCAGCCGTCGCGATCCCGGGGGGCCGAGCGAAGACCTTGCCCGTATCGCCGGTAAACGGCGCATCACCGCTTCCGAACTACCAGAGGGCGCGCGATGGAATGATTCACTATTAAAAGACCTTTCCGGCGGCGATAGTATCAACGCGCGACACCTTCACGCCGAGTCGTTCGACTTCATCCCACAAGCGAAGCTCGTTATTTTCGGGAATCACAAGCCCGCCGTACGTGGCGGAGATAATGCAGTTCGGAATCGAATACGAATGATTCCATTCAACCACGTATTCAAGCCGAAAGATCGAGATATGCCGGAAAAACTCCGCGCAGAGTATCCCGGAATACTTCGATGGATGGTTGAAGGCTGTATGAAATGGCAGGCCGCCGACAGCCTGGGCGAGCCCGGCACGGTCACAAGAGAAACTGACGCTTATTTCCTCGAAAACAACCCCTTGAAACAATTCATGGATGACCGGTTCGAGCTCTCTGAAAACGAGAAGGTGCCCTTCAAACAGGTGTACGAGGATTTTCGCGAATTCACCGGATCGACGAAGCTGTCAAAGGTCAAATTTTCGATGATAATGCAGGATCAATACCCCGTCCACGTCGCAGCGGGACACGGAAACGAGCGCTTTATTTATGGACTTCGGCCAAAAGATGACGCGTGGCGGGATTTATTATGAAGAGCCGGGTTAACGGGTTAACCATGTTAACTGAAAATACCTGTTTTTTCAACTCACAGCTCTCGTGAAGAAAAACCAGGGGTTTCAGTTAACCACGTTAACCAATTAACCCAGAAAAAGGAGGATAGGACATGGAAAAGTACATAATTATCACAACACCCGATCCAGAGTACCGTAAATCGAACCGATGGTTCGACCAGTGCGAGCGAGAACACCGCCCATTCGTAAAAATCGTTAAAAAGACACGATACTATGAGCTCCACTGGGACCACATCAGCCTATGTGCGAAGGGCCGATTTGAAATGACAAAGGAAGGGCTCGAACAGTCTCACGCCTTCATGTGCAGGCATTGGCCACTCAAAAGGCCCTTTTGGTATTATGGATCGGTTGGATCAATCCCGAAACTCACCCTTGAGCAAGCCCGAATAGCGGCGGTAGAGATATACGACCTTCTCGCCTCGCAGCCCATCTTCACATATCCCGGAGGGGGCGACAATGGACGCTAGAAAAGAACATGTTCTCTTATGAGAGCAAAAGCGCAGATTTGCGCAATAGCAAAACGTGGCGGTGCGGCGGTGGATGGCATCACAATGTAAGGGAAGGGAGGCATCACATCATGTTTATTGAAATGCTGTTCGCATTCGTCGCGCTTGTCGTGCTCGTTCTGGGAGGCCGGGCATGAGGCCCCCCCTTCAAGGTACTCCGACGCGATCTGACGTTTCGACGCGCATCAAACCGCGACCTCGCTTTTTTCCACGTGCGACATCGTGGAAACGGCGGTTGCCAACTTATAAACCGGAAATGATATGAAAAAAAGGGAACTTTCACAGCGACAACTCGCGGAAATTCTAAGGGTATCGCCCCAGGCGGTCGGGAAAGCTACGGCCAAAAAGGCGCTTTTCCGTAACAAGGTCGGACTATATGACCTTTCGCACCCCGTAAACCGCGCCTATCTCCTCGAACGCGGCCTTGCTCCCTCCCGCATCCGCATTCCGCGCCCCGGCACCCCCGGCCGTCCAGTCAAGGGCACCGCGAGCGCGCGCGGCCCGGTGACTGTAGCCGTTCGGACCGGCCGCGACATCGATAAAAGCGAATTGAAAAAAGAGAAGGTCGCGAGGCAGTGCCTTCTCCTACAGGAACAGAATGAAAGTGTTTTTGAGAACCACGTCCCCGTTACGGCCGCGCGGTTGTACTGTGATTTATATTTACAGTTTACCGCCGAGGAATACGAAACCTTCATCGGCGAGGCGTGCGCGGCGCTCCAGGCCCATTTCGGGATCACCCTCGACGACAGCAAGGCGGCCGAACTCGCGGCGGCGATAAGGCGGGAAACGGACTCCGTTCTGCAGGCGAAGCGGACGGCGATAGAGAAGTTTTTACGATCATTGAAGCGCCGTAACGTCGAGGCCCCGATCCCGGCGACGGCACGAAAAATTCCGGACCATATCCGCGCGCTTGTGGCCGATGGTGGCTTGACGCTCGCGCGGTTGATGGCATTCCCCACGAAATCGGACGTTGAAAAGGTTAAGCTCGGGCTCGAAATTCAACGGATCGAGAAACAAACGCAGATTGCCCGCGGTGAGTGGATCACGCTTGCCCGCTGGAAACGTTTTCATGGCGAATTCCTCGCGGCGCTTGATGGGAGGCTGTATGCGGTCCCGTGGCGCGTCGGCGTGGACCTCGCCGAAGTGTTCGGCGAACCGGCCCGCGACGAAACCACAATGTTTTATGCCCGGAACGTCGTATGGGAAATGAGTTATGGACCACCGCGCCGCGCATGGCAGCGGATAAGCGATTTTCGGGAGGAGAAAGGAAAAAATGGATAACGAACAGGATCGACGGCACGACGTTGATTTTCTGGAAGATTGCAACGATGAGATTTTCTTCGCCTTTGAAATCGAATACCAGCGCCGCCGGCTTGCGGCGATGGCGAAGCAGTTACCCGTGCAAAACGCCCACGAGGCGACAAATTTATAGGAGGTGGTTATGAACCACGAAAAGAAGCACCAGCCGCAACGCGACATAATCAAGGAGCACGAGCGCACCGTTGACGCGCTCCTTAAAAGGTCGCAAAAATTCGAGGACGGACACGATCCGGACATCCTGAACATGATCGAGGACCTTCAAGCCGAGATCGTCTCCATGGTCGGGAACATGGGGAGCGCCGTCATTATGACGATGAAGGCTTCGAGCATGAACAACACGGCGGTGGAAGCGCGCGCGGCGGGTAACGCTAAACGCGCTCGCGAGCTCACCGCCGCGGCCGATGAGGAGCTGGACAAAGCGGGGCAAATCTCCACGCTTGCGATTCCGCTTCGGAAAGAAGTTGAAAGACTGAAAGGGCTTTACCGCGAAGCGCACGACATACTGCCGACTTGCCCGACGTGTGGCGCGATTCACGCCGGCGGGGAGGTAAACCATGACAGGTAATTCGATCGATTCGCGGATCAGCGCCGCCCGCTCCCGAATTGCTCACCTTCGCTACCTTGCGGGCATAATCGAGGATTCGGAAGCTCGCCGGGCGCTCATCGGGATTATTCGCGAGCGCGAGGACCGCTTGCACTCAATGGTGCTTGAATCTACGCTCATACGCCTTGCGGAAGCCTACCGCCGGAAGGATTCTTTCAATAATCCCGGCGTTTGGCTGAAAGAATTTCTCCGCATTCAGGGGGAACGGGCGGAACAGGTCAAGGAGCGGCGGGCATGAACGGTAGAACAGATCATCGCGCGGAGGTTGCCCGCCTCCGCGCGGAAATCGCGAGACGGAAGCGACGGGGGCAAGGGTTCGACGACCTGGCGCTTCGGCTTGCGGTATTACTCGACGAATATTCACAAATTCGCGGCGGTGTGAAGGCGTCGCCGACGATCAGATTAAAATCTATTCGATAAGGAGACATAATCACATGGGTAAAATTCATGACGTATTTCAGCGAATCAAGGACCCCGCCGACCGTGCCGAAATGGCCCGCCGTTTCGGGGTGACTCTTACCTCGACCGGTGAACCGCGTGCTTCACTCGATCCGCCCGGGCGCGGTGCGGCTCCGCATGGCGTGAAGAGTGACGGCGCAATTAACAACGAGGCCGACCTCATGCGGGAGGTCGCGAAGGCCCGTGCGGAGCTGGGGCTGCCTCCCCGCGACCAGGTGGCCGACGACGACGCGCCCGGCGGGATAATCGACGGCGAGGCTTCGCTTGAACGCGAGGTCAAGCGGACGCGGCGCGCCCTGGGATTGTCGTAACGATTCACACGCCGGGGGGATCCACTATCGCGGCGGCCCCTCCGGCGATTTTTTAACAAGTCGTGACGCTATACATAGCCGTGGGGTAAGCACCCTCCTTTTTCCGGCACCCGGTCCACTTCGCGGCGGACGATTGCCGGGCCCTTTGTATCATATCTGAACCTCTAATTTCGCCCCGGAACCCCTCTCCGGGGCTCTTTTTTTATTCGTTGAGCGTTTTTTTGCCAGTTTCTACCGCAACCACCTTCTCCGGCGCTTTTCTTATAATCTCCTTTGCCAACTGCAAGCTGCGCTTGCCCACGTTGAGCATTTGGGCTGCGCGGTCCTGGGAAATTTCAAGACGCAAATTTGCGTCTTGATCTTTTTTGCGGCTACCTCCGTGTGACAGATTCGCAATCCTGGCCGCAACCAGCGCGCGCTGGGATTCATTCAAGTGGCGATGGGACATAATCCGGCCGGATGGGGGCGTGAGACGGCCCGGAGGCTTTCCAGGATCGACGCAGGCGCGTTTTGTGGGGCGCGGTATGGTTCTTATACGGCGTTTTTACGGTCGCGTAGTTGGGCACGTGCGGCGACGGCCGCGTTTTCTGGGGGTAGTGGTGGTCACTTGTCGCCCGATAAATCAATATGGTGGTTGGCACAGTACATAATCGCGCGCCTGATCCACTCGCTTTTCGTGAGACCGGCATCAATAGCGAGGTGTGCGATTTGGCGGTCCTCTTCCGGGGAAATAAGCACAAAGGGCCGGATTTTCCCGCCGTAACGATCAAGGGGCTTAGCAGACATTCTTTTATGTTTCATGTGTGAATCCTCCGAGTCAACTTTTTTTCCAAAAATGGGCTTGACGAAATGCACGTGCATTGATACATGTATATTAATGGCATATGCGCAGTAATGTCAACCACAAAACCGGCCGGAGGGGGCCGAAAGTAAGGGGGTTTTCTGATGAGTGAGAGCTTTTTCACAGAGCACGACCGCGACGCGTGTGCGGGTGTGCCGTCGCATCGACTGGACGCCATTTCGGAGGACATCATCCACACGGTTACACACGGTCGCCGGGTGATGAGCACGGAGGCGTATGCTCGCCGCGTTATTGACCTGAAAAACCGCGTGGATGGGCTAACCGAGGTCGAAAAGCGGCTGTTGTGGCTGGAATTTGGCATGGGTGACTGACATGCACGACCAGCGGTTGGATTAAATCAGGAGAGGTATCAAAATGACAGCCCGGCAAAAAGAGGTTTTTGAGGCTATATGCGAGCGATGGAATACGAAACATCGGGGTACATATATTGATCGTAAAATTTCTCGCTCAGTATACGCTCTTGCGGACGCGGGACTAGTTAAAATATTTCCATATACAATCGAATTCGGAAACGAGGCGTTTCCCATGGAGGCGTCGAAATGACACGTCTGGAAAAACTCATCAAAAACGATGGTACGGTTATCGACTGTTACGGCTACGCCGAGGAAGGCGTCGGGATATTTGACGACGACGGCAATCGCTACCCGGCCGGATACGCATCCGACGGCATGCTGTTCGCGTGCGAGGTCGATGGCGACGGTACAATCCTCAATACCTATGGCGACCGGATGGAGGGCATAACGAGCGGAACGATATTTTAGGCTTCGATGGCTCATGCTGTACGGCGACGACCGGGGTTTCAACGCCTGGTGGTCCCGTCTCGCGGACAAGACCGCACGACGTA
>MTKY01050680.1_pt1 | contig 64349 bp, 58 predicted proteins | sample 1042731 | NCBI WGS metagenome assembly MTKY01 (sample SAMN06212206, study PRJNA360538) | anaerobic digester metagenome | biome: Wastewater treatment plant; material: sludge; isolation source: anaerobic digester fed with sludge from wastewater treatment plant | place: Denmark: WWTP Soeholt ...
TCCAGCACGCGCGGGAGCAGTTCCGGCAAATCTTCGACCAGCGGGAGCGCGCCGAGTTCTGAACGCGCCACCCAGACCGGGGCGCCCTCGTCTGAAGCGCGGAGGTTGCCCGGCGGCGCTGCGCCGGTAAAGACGAAAAAGAGCACGCCGGGCGCAGAGGCCAGCGTCACATGGACGACGGCGCGGAGTGTCAGGGCCGCCAACGTCAGCCCGGCTTCCTCCTCAACTTCGCGTATCGCCGCTTGATGCGGTGTCTCCCCCGGTTCGATGTGCCCGCCCAGGCCGTTGTACTTTCCAGCCCACAGCGTCTTGTCCGGCGCGCCGCGCAATAGCAGCACCTCGTCGCCGCGCGTCAGGAACACCAGCACGCGCGGGATGACGGCGTAGTGCACACCGGCATTCAGTTGATCCTCAGGGCGCATAGACGGTATCCCCATACGTCAGCGTCAAAGTGTGGACGGCCTCGAATGTGAGCCAGCGGCTTGGATGGTTCAGGCGTTCTTCGGACAACGCGGGGGTTGGACGCGCTTTGTTCCAGCGGCCTTCCTCGTTCTTGAGCGAGAGCAATAAATAGAGCCATCCCTGAAAGCGAGGATGTGTGCGGAAATCCGCCTGCGCTACCACGCGGCACAGTTCGACGATGTCGGAGCGGTAATAGCGCGGAAACGTAGGCTGGAGCCAGTCCGCGTCACGCCCGTTGAAATCGAAGGGATGGTTGATGAGGGATTCGCCCAGCACTTCAATCGCGGTCGCTTCGTCCGCGCCGCGCTGCCCGGCGGGGATGCTGACCAGCGCGGCCAACGCCTTGACCAATCCATGCGCGCAAGCGCCATTGGCGATCGGGCAAGCCAACTGTTCCGGGCGCAAGAGCACGGTGTGGAGCAACGCCGCCAGGGCCGAGCGTGTGCGCAGATCGTTCTCGTAGCCGAAGCGCCACATAATCTGCAAGGCTATGCCGGTATAGCAAAGCCAGGGCACGTTCTCGTTGCCGATAGTGGCGCGAGCCGTGGCAAAACGGCCATCTGTGTCGCGTCCCTGATTGAGCAGGTTCTCGCACGCCGGTTCGACTTCCGGGAAACCCGACGTGCCCATCTGCGTGAACAAGTACAGTGTACCAAAATTACCCAGCGCGCCGCCAAAATACGGGTCGTGCTCGCGGCCCCAGAAGTTGACGTGATCCCAGTGCTCGCGCAGGATGGCAACCGGCGGCCAGGCCAACAACCGGGCGTTCTCCTCGTACAGAGCGGTCTCGGGTCTCCTGAACAGATGGCGCAACGTCAGCAGGCGGGCAGAAGGATTCACGGGATCCAGCAGCCAGGGGACCGGATCCCGTTTGACCAACTCCAACCAGCGCGTGGCAGACAAGCGGGGGGACGGCATGGAGCTAGAGCTTATACCCGATCATCCGTAAGAAGCTCTTGCGCCAGGCGATATCCTCTTCTCCCTCGATCCCCTGCGTCAGCATCCCGTCGATGACGCCCAGGATGCCGCGTCCTTGCTCCGTCTCGGCGACGATGACCTGCGTGGGATTGGCCGTGGCGCAGAAGATGCGCGCCACTTCAGGGACCATTTTGACAATGTTGAGCACGTTGACCGGATAGAAACCCTCGCCCAGGAAAATGATGAAGCTGTGCCCAGCGCTGAGCGCCAGTGCGTTGGTACGCGCGAGTTCGAGCATGGCGTCATCGGTGCCGGACCAGCGCACCAGCGATTTGCCCGACGCCTCGCAGAACGCGAGGCCGAACTTGATGCCGGGCACGGTTGTCACCAGCGCTTCGTGCAGGTCTTCCACCGTTTTGATAAAGTGGGACTGCCCCAAAATGAAGTTAATCGGCTCCGGTTTCTCGATAGGAACGACGGTCAGTTTTAAATCCATAAAATACCTCCTGACAAATGGCAAATGGCAAATGGCAAATGGCAATCGAAAGTCCGTTGAAATCTGGTCAATCCGTTGAGGAAAGTACGTCGCTGGTGTGCAAACCGGCGGCTTCCGCCGTGCGGCGCAGATCATCCAGGGTAGCTTGGGCGGCGGTGTGCGCTTCGGTAAGGGTCGGCGCCAGCGCCACAGCGATCACTTGTAAGCCTGCGGCGCTGGCCGCCGGGAACGGCTTCGCCAGGGATTTGAGATAGACGTCGGGATGCCGGTGGGCTACGTCGCGCAAGGGGATAGCGAGATCGGCTTCATCGTCACAGTGGACGAGTAAGGTGTGCTCGGCCCACATCCCCGGCTTGAAGCGGCGCAGCAATTCCGGCGCAATCGAGGCGGCGAAGATCGCTTCCAATTCCAGCGGAACCCCGGGCAGGACGTAGATCACTGTCCTCTGATGTTCCAGCTTGACGCCGGGCGCGGTCCCCACCGGATTGGGCAAGGGTTCAGCGCCGGAGGGCAACGTCGCCATCTTCTGGCGGGCGAACGCCGGTCCGCGCTGCGCGAGGTAGTGTTGCGCCAGCAGGCGATCGTAGTGGCACTCGACGAGGTCGGCCGCGGCACTGTTGAGAGTGAGTGGCACATGGAGCGCTTCCGCCAGCGCGGATAACGTCAAATCATCTTCGGTGGGACCGAGGCCGCCGCTGCACAGCAATACATCCGGCTGTTGGGTGAGAAGAAACAAAAACATGGTTGCGATTTTCGTGGGATCATCGCGAACCATGGCCGCGTATTCTACGCTAAAGCCCATCCGCGTAAGGTGTTGGTTCAACGAGAAAAGGTTGGCGTCGCGGACGGCGCCATTGAGCAGCTCATTGCCAATCGCCAACAAGCTCGCTGTGGGCATGGAGAGGTTCCTGCTGAATCGAACGTGAATCAGGCGTCGCGCCTAACTCGTCATCCCCAACACACGTTTCACATTGTCCCGGAGTTCGTGGGTACCGAATGGTTTGACGAGATACACCTGTACTTTGGCCACATGCTCACCAAGCACCTTGTCGATGGGGGCGCCGCGCGCGGTAATGACGATGACCGGAATATCGCGCATGGTCGGCTCCTGTTTCATGGCTTGGTAGATTTCCCACCCACCCATATCGGGCAGCATCAGATCAAGCAGAACGAGCGCCGGTTCGACCTGGCGAATCGTCTCCAATGCTTTCTGTCCTTCGCGGACCCCAACAATCTCGAAATTATCCCGGCTCAAGATGACGCCGACGAGGTCAATCATGTCCTGGTCATCTTCGATATAAACAATCTTGATACGTTCCGCCATATTGTCCCCTACCTCCCAACACGTGACTCCCTTTCGAGAAATCAGAGCGCCGGGCCTGCGACAGCCCAGCGCTCTGGAACGTCACATTGCCAGCCTTGCCCGAGGGCGTATAGCAGACAGTCTTGAATGATGACGTTAAAGCGACCGGTTATTATAATTTCGTGCCCAACACTTTGTTGACGCTGGCCAGCAATTCCTGCGGACCAAAGGGCTTGGTCACATAATCGTCAACTTTGGCGATATGCAAACCGAGAACTTTGTCAATGCTCTGCGCTTTGGCTGTCACCACGATCACTGGGATGTGGCTCAATTCCTCGTCCGCCTTCATCTGTTGATAGACTTCCCACCCGTCGATGTCCGGCATCATCAGATCGAGCAGCACCAGCTTGGGTTTGATTTTGCGCACGGCCTCCAAACCTTCACGCCCGCCCACGGCACCGATAAGTTCGAAATTCCGTCGCCCCAAAATCAAACGAATCAATTCAATCATTTCGGGTTCGTCTTCGATACAAACGACCTTGAGTTTTTCTTGTGCAGGCGCGGCGTCTTTCTGCGCTTCTGCGAGTGTGGATTGCGGGTTTCGTTCTTCTATCATAGGTTACCTCCTCAAGTCATACACCTCAAGTTTAGTTTAGCACAACCCTAAGGGATGTCAATAAGCCGTTGTTTGAACCAGTTGTTAGTTTACCATATTTTTACAAAAGAGTGAATGGGTCTTTGGTTATGGCACATTCGCCCTCTCCTCTTTTTAGGGTATAATAGCGTTCTGGAAACCCTCATGTTTCCTGATCGTCTGTCGTAAATTCCATAAATGTGACAGGTCTGCGTGGACTTCATGGGATTTATCGGGCAGCCATCGCCATCCCACAACGCTGAACCTGTGGAGGAATAAGCCTGTTGAGCACAGAAAACGAGATCGGCATCATCAAGACGGTAGATATACAACACGAGATGCGCACGGCGTACCTCGATTATGCGATGAGTGTGATCGTGGCGCGGGCGCTGCCCGACGCGCGCGATGGCCTCAAGCCCGTGCAGCGTCGCATTCTGTACGCGATGCACGACATGGGCGTACGTCCTGGCACGCCGCACAAGAAATCCGCCCGTATCGTCGGTGAAGTCCTCGGTAAATACCACCCCCATGGCGACTCCGCCGTCTACGAGGCGATGGCGCGCCTGGCGCAGGATTTTTCCGTGCGCTATATGCTGGTCGACGGACAGGGCAACTTCGGCTCCATCGATGGCGACCCGCCAGCCGCGATGCGCTATACCGAAGCGCGCCTCTCGCACATTGCGATGGAGATGCTCAACGACATCGAGAAAGACACGGTCGATTGGGTGGATAACTTCGACGGGAGCCTGCAAGAGCCGTCTGTGTTGCCCGCGCGCTTGCCTAACCTGCTCGTCAATGGGGCGTCGGGCATCGCCGTGGGGATGGCGACCAGCATCCCGCCGCACAACCTGGGCGAAATCGTGGACGCTCTGGTGCACATTCTCGACAACTGGGATCGCCGTGAGGAAATCGGCGTCGAAGAGCTGATCGAGTACATCAAGGGGCCAGATTTTCCCACCGGCGGTCAAATCCTGGGGCAGGAACCAATTATCAAAGCGTATGCCACCGGGCGGGGCAAGGCTGTCGTACGCGCCGTCGCCAACGTGGAAGAGATGCGCGGCGGGCGCTTCCGCCTCGTCGTCACCGAGATCCCGTACCAGATCAACAAATCGAGCCTGCTCGAACGCATTGCCGCACTTGTCCGCGAGGGCAAACTGGAAGAAATCAGCGACCTGCGCGACGAGTCGGACAAGCGTGGGATGAGCATCGTCATCGAATTGCGGCGCGGCGCGCAACCGCAGAAGGCGCTCAATCGCCTCTACAAACACACGCCGCTGCAATCCACCTTCGGCATTCAACTACTCGCCTTGGTCGATGGCGTCCCGCGCGTGCTGCCGCTCCGCCGCTTGCTCCAAATTTTCCTCGATTACCGTATCGAGGTGCTGGTGCGCCGCTCACAGTTCGACCTGAACAAGGCGCAGGCGCGCGCGCACATCGTCGAGGGCCTGCTTATCGCCCTGGATCACCTGGACGCAATCATCAAGACCATCCGCGAAAGCCCGGACGTTGAAACTGCCCGCGACCGGTTGATGGCGAATTTCGGGCTGAGCGAGGTGCAGGCGCAGGCGATCCTTGACATGCAATTGCGCCGCCTCACCGGGCTGGAACGCCAGAAACTCGAGGAAGAATACGCCGAGTTGCTCAAGACGATCTCCTATCTCGAAGGGCTGCTGGCCTCGCCGCTGCAACAGCGCGAGGTCATCCGCCAGGACTTGCTCGAACTGCGCGAGCACTACGCTGACCCGCGCCGCACCGCCATCCGTCCCGACGCTAACGCATTTCTCGACGAGGAGGACCTGGTCGAGGAAGAGGATGTGCTGATCGCTATAACGCAGCGCGGCTACATCAAGCGTATGCCCTGGACGACCTTCCGCGCGCAAGGGCGCGGCGGGCGCGGCGTCATCGGCATGGCGACCGGCGACGAGGATGAAATCACCACGCTGCTTTCGGCTTACAGTCACGACACGCTGCTCTTTTTCACCGACAAGGGCAAGGTTTATCAGGAAAAGGTCTACCAAATTCCCGACGCCGGACGCACGGCCAAAGGCTCGCTGATCGCGGGCATTCTGGCGGTGGACACCGAAGAGCACGTCACTGCCGTCGTACCCGTGTCGAGTTTCGAGGAGACGCCGGATGGCGGCGCGCGCTACCTGTCGATGATCACGCGGCAGGGACGCATCAAGCGCGTCGCCCTCTCGGAGGTAAGCGCAGTGCGCCCAAGCGGCCTCATCGCCATCTCGCTCAACGATGGCGACGAGTTGGGCTGGGTGCGCCTCACGCAGGGCAACGACGATCTCATTCTGGTGACGGAGCAGGGCCAGGGGTTGCGCTTCAACGAGCAAGACGTTCGTCCGATGGGACGTGGGGCGGCGGGGGTCATCGCCATCCGTATGGATGAGGGAGACAAGCTAACCGTCGCCGAGGTGGTCGAACCGCAGGGCGCGCTCTTCCTGGCTTCGTTGAGGGGATACGGGCGCTGCACTATGCTGGATGAATTTCGCACGCAGGGACGCGGTGGCAAGGGTGTGGTGGCCTATCGCGTCAACGAGAAGACCGGCCTCGTCGTGGATGGGCGCGTGGTTCAGGATGACGACGAGGTCACGCTGATGTCGGAAGGCGGCATCGTACTACGCACTCGCGTGGAGCAAATCCCAAAAATGGGACGCTATACGCGCGGCGTGCAGATGATGGACCTGAAGAATGGCGACCGGGTCGCCACCCTCGCGCGGCTGCCCAACGGTGGTGCGAATAACGGCAATGGCGATAGCAACACTCACAACAGCGAAGTTAGTTCTACCGCGAGTGACACTGATCCTGGCGAAGCGCTAGACCAGATTAGTGAGGATTCGTGAAGATTCGTGGTTAAGTCCTAAAGGAGCGTCGATATGCGCGACACAATCCGGCCTCGCTCCAGCCAGTTGACGGCGCTGCTGCCAACGGCAGATGCCGGGCTGCTGGCTGAAACGTTGGTGGCGTTCGCCAACGCCGATGGCGGTACACTCTATGTGGGCGTCGCCGATGACAGCGACACTGCCGACGGCGGTGCACCGGCTCCCGGCACGCCCATCGGCGGCCTCTATCCCGACGAGTTCGGCGAAATCGTACAGCAGGCTGAACGGCTCTGCCGCCCCCCGGTTCCCGCTCGTTGGGAGCAAGTCGAGACCGGCGGGGCATTCGTCTTCGTGGGGCGCGTGCATCGTAGCACCGAATTGCACACACTGCACGATGGCCGGGTGCTCGTGCGCGCAGGCGTAGAAAACCGCCCGCTCGACGGCGCAAAGGTGCAGCAGATCCTCGCCAGCCGCTCCACCGGGGAATACGAAGCCGAACCGGTGCCCGGCGCGACGCGCGACGATTTCGACGCCGACACGCTGCGCGAATTCGTCGAGATGTGGGAAAAGCGCCAGGGACGCCCGTTGAGCCGCCCGCTCGATGACGTGCTCGTGGAGATGGGGTGGTTGCTCCCAGGAGGTCAGCCAACCGTGGCGGGCATCCTCCTCTTCGGCAAGAACCCGCAGGCATTCATCCCCCGCAGCGGACTGACGTTCGTGCGCTTTGACGGCACGCAGGTTCACCGCGAAGGCGGCGATCCCGGCTACGGACGGCGCGTGGAGTTCAGCGGCCCGCTGGCGCACATCATCCAGCGCGCGTGGGACATCCTGCAAGACGAGATCCGCGTGGGGGCGGTGGTGCGCGGCCTGGAGCGCAAGGAGCAGTGGCAATACCCACCGACCGCCATCCGCGAGGCGCTGGTCAACGCCGTGGCGCACCGCGACTATCGCATGCGTGGGCGCGCCATCGAGGTGCGCATGTTCGCCGACCGGCTGGAGATTTCCAGCCCCGGCGGGCTGCCCGGCTTCATCACCGTCGACAACATCGTGGATGAGCACTTCTCGCGCAACCCCCGCATCGTCAACGGGCTATTCCAGTGGGGGTACATTGAGGAGTTAGGACTTGGCGTAGACCTGATGATCCAGGATATGGTGAACGCCGGGCATCCACCGCCCCAGTTCCGCGCATCGGACTATGCGTTCACCGTCGTCTTCGAGAACGTGCATCAGCGGCAGCCCATTAAGCCCGCTGCCGTCGATCTGACGACGAACGAGCGCCAGGCCAAGGCGCTGACCTACTTGCAAAAGAACGAGCGCATCACCAACCGCGACTACCAAACACTCTGCCCCGACGTGACCGCCGAAACGCTGCGCCTCGATCTGGCGGATATGGTCGAGCGCGGCGTGCTCCTCAAGATTGGGGAGAAGCGGGGGACGTATTACATTTTGAAGTGATGAGCGGTAGGTGGTAACTGGTTACTGGTTACTGGTTACTGGTTACTGGTTACTGGTTACTGGTTACTGGTTACTGGTTACTGGTTACTGGTTACTGGTTACTGGTTACTGGTTACTGGTTACTGGTTACTGGTTACTCGTTACTCGTTACTCGTTACTGGTTACTGGTTACTCGTTACTGGTGACTGGTGACTCGTTACTGGTGACTGGTGACTCATTACTGGTGACTGGTGACTCATTACTCGTTACTCGTTACTGGTTACTGGTTATTGGTTACTCGTTACTCGTTACTCGTTACTCATTACTCGTTACTCGTTACCAATTACTTCCCCTCGCCTTTCCTGAATTCTTCCACCACCCGCGCCCAGCTCATGCTGGCGCTGGAGAGCAGCGTATCTGCGCGAAAGAAGCGCGCGGCGATTAGCACGAAGAAGTAGGTCATCACTGCCAGCAGTATGAGCGACACTACTGGCTGCCAGAACGGCACGCCGCCCGCGGCCAGACGTGGCAGCATCGCCGTGGGCGCAGTCAGCGGGAAGAGGCTCACGACTGTCGCCAACACACCGTTTGGCGATTCGACGAAAGCATTGCTCAAAAGCAGCGGAATCACCATCGGTATCATCACAATGAAAGTGAACTGCCCGGTTTCGCGGGCGTTCGGCGCCAGCGCACCAATCGCTCCCAATGCCGAAGCGTAAAGGATGTAGCCGAGCAGGAAGTAGAGCAATCCCCACACTATGAACCCCGGCGGCAAGGTGATTTGGCTGAACATGATGCCAAACGTTTCCAACACCGAACTGCCACGTTGCATCGTCAGCAAGCTGCCGCCGAGCCAGATGCCCATCTGCAGCAGGCCCACCAATCCCAGCCCGAGCACTTTCCCCAACATCAGGTCGCGGGGCCGCAGACTCACCAGCAGCACTTCCACGGTGAGGTTTTCCTTCTCCCGTGAGACGCTGCGCAGCATAAAGCTGCTGCTCATCGAGAGCACGAAGAAGAAAATGAAGAGCACACCGTAACTCACCATAAACCGCGTTCCGAAGTCTGCACCGGCGGTGGTGTCTTGCGCTGCCAGCGCCGTGGTGTCGAGGTTAGCGATGGGATTGGCAACGCGTCTGGCTACCATCTCGTCGCCCACCAGGTTGAAGCTGATCACGTACTGGAAGATGTTGCCGCTCCCAATGTTGCTGAGCGGCGCGAAATCTTTCTCTACCGCGAGGATGCCCCCGGTAGCGATGTAGTCCGGCGAAATCACGTAATATTCCCGCAATTGCCCGTCCAACAGCGCCGCGTGCGCGCTGGCTTCGTCAGGAAATGCTTTCACCAGCGACTCCGGAATGCCGGGAGGCAATTGGGTGATCAAGCCTGCTTGATCCACGTATCCGATTGCCAGCGCGTCACCCTGTTCTGCACTGGCGAGCACATCCTCTTCCCGCTCGACCATACGCTGGCTCAGGAATTGCGTCCCGAAGGTGAAGATCATAATCACCGCTGGCAGCAAGAACGTGGTGATCCAAAACGAAGGCTTGCCAATCGTATTGCGAATTTCGTGTTCGATGACTAACCAGATGTTACGCATCGCTTACCCCCTTGGCGATTGCTCGGCGCGCAGCCGGGTGACGATGGTTTTCAGACGCAACGTCTGCCCGTAATGCAGCATCCCGATACGGAAAATGCGCGCCGCCAGCCACACACTCACCACTGCCGAAGCCACCAACAGCACCCAACTCGCGGCCAATTGCCACAACGGCACCGTCGTAATCGCCCAACGCATCACTACGGTGACAAAAGCCGTGGTCGGAAACAACGTCAGCGCCACGATCAACGGGCTGTTGGGCTTGGTCATAATCACGGTGATGAGAAAAAACGGCAGCATGAAGAACAAATTCAGGATGCCCGTGATTTGTTGTCCCTGGCGCAGATCGGAAACCATGCCGCCTACTGCTGTCATCATTCCGGCGGTTAGGGCATAGGCCGGCAAGAAGAAGAGCGCCACGACGACGAGCAACGTCCACGGGATGCGCACCCCTTGTACTTCCGGCACAAAGAACGACGCGACCAGCAGCGCGAGCACGCCCGTCAAGACCCAGATTCCCAATTGCGTCAGTCCCACACTCATCAAGCCGAGCGCCTTGCCGCCGATCAGTTCTCCTGGTCGCACCGATGTCGCCAGCACTTCGATGGTGCGATTCTCTTTCTCGTCGGTGATGGCCTGGAGCATGTAGCTGCCGGAGTTCATCACCGCAAAGATGAAGAAGAAAGCCGCCACGTAGGGCACAAGGAAACCCAGCATATTCTCATCTTCGAGCTCCTGGCTGCCATCACTGGAGCGGAAGGTGATCGAAGAACCTGCCACGATACGCTTTTGGATCTCAACGGGATGTGCGGCGAGCAAATTGGCGCGCAGAAAACTCCTAAAGTCATCCTGAGCAATTTCACCGGGACGCTGGTTGAGGTAAAAAAGCTGCACGTTTCCGGATTGCACGTAATCCGCGGGAATGACATAGTACGCTTGAATCCTCTCGGCTTCCAATGCCGTGCGTGCTGCACCCTCGTCAGGGAACGCTTGTATCGCTACCGGCGCTTTGCCGCTTGCATCCAGCGACAACGTGATGGCAGTGTCGAGCAGTCCTGTGTAATCGACGTAGCCCAACGGCAGGCTTCCGCGCTGGCCGAGCGCCGCCAGGATAGCCACCACCATTACAACGATGATCATCACCGGCAACCACAGCGTTCCCACCAGGAATGACTTCTGCTGGACGATCTTCAGATACTCGTGTTTAGCGATCAGCCAAAAGTTACGCATGCGCCGCCTCCTCGTGTCCGGCGCGCTGCACGACGGTGACGAAGATGTCTTCGAGCGACGGTTCGGCGATCTCGAAGCGCTCCAGCTTGACATCCTCCTGGCGCATCAGCGCGCGCAGCACGCCCTGGGGGTCTACGCCTACATCCAACGTCAGATGCCACGTGCTGTTGTGTTGGCGCGCCTCAAGGACGCCGGGCAGGTTGGTGAAATCGCCCTGGCCTTCGATGGCCAACGCGTTCCCCGCAAAATCACGCTTGATCTTGCTCACCTCGCCGTAGAGGACGTTGCGCCCGTGGTCGATGAGCAGGATACGATTGCACAACTCTTCCACCTGATGCATTTGGTGGGCCGACATAATGATCGTCTTGCCCTGCTGCCGCAGCTCCTCGATGATGTCCTTCACCAGGCGGGTATTCACCGGGTCCAGTCCCGCAAATGGCTCATCGACGACCAACAGTTCCGGCTCGTGGAGCAGCGTGGCGATGAGCTGCGCCTTCTGCTGCATCCCTTTGCTGAGGTTTTGCACCTTCTGTTGGCGGAAGCCAGTCAAATCGAAACGCTCCAGCCAGGGTCCCAATCGCGCGCGCGCCGTGGCCTCGTCGATGCCCTTGAGCGTCGCCAGAAACAGCAACGTCGGCTCCAGCTTCAGGTCCTTGTACAAGCCGCGTTCCTCCGGCATGTAGCCAATGCGATTCTTCTTTTCCTCGGTGAGTTTGCCGTCGAAGATGACGATCTCGCCGTAGTCAGGCCGGAAAATATCCAACATCATACGGATCGTCGTCGTCTTGCCCGCGCCATTTGGGCCGAGCAGGCCAAACACCTCACCCGGATACACTTCGAATGAGACATCCTGCACGGCCTTCACCTCGCCGAACGATTTGCTGACGTGAGATACCTTAACTGTGGTCATGAAACCTCCCTACTGAATTACGAATTACGAGTTGCGAATTATGAGCGTGTACGCCTCTCGCTTCTCTCCTCCGTCTACTGTCTACCGTTTACCCTTCGACGAATGACGAGAGTGTGGACCGCTGCCGATCGACTTTATTATAAACCAAACTGAGCAGAGCGACATTGCTCAAGGGAACGCAGACCCCAAACCCGCAAAGTCAACGTATCTGCCTTGGATCAAATACTGCCGGTCAGCCACATCGAAACCAATAGTGTGATCATACCCGCGACAATCGTCAACAGTGTGTTCTTCATCCGCCATGCGACGAGAATGGCGACGATTCCCGCCAGCAGATGACAATTGCTCGCGCTCACATCCAGCGTGTTTTCCGGCATAAATAACGCCGGCGCAACGATGGCAGACAGCACCGCCGGCGGCACAAAACGCAGCGCGCGCTGCACCACCGCCGGAATCTCGAAACGTCCGAACAGGTAAATGAACGATATGCGCATCCCGAACGTCAGCGCGCCGCCCAAGAACATCACCAGCCAGATGTTCATCGGCGGCTCTCCAGATACGTCCCGGTGAAAATTCCAACCAACGCCGCCAGAATGAGTCCGAGTTTGAACGGCAATCCCTGGGCCAGCAAGGCCACTGCCCCTGCCGATAACGCCGCAGCCAGCATCGGTTTGTCTTTGAGCACCGGCATCACCATCGCAATGAACGTGAGCGGCAGCGCGAAGTCGAGCGGCCACTCAGACGGCAATGCCGCGCCCAGGAAAATGCCGAGCGCACAACTGAGCTGCCACGTGGTCCATAGCGCCAGGCCCGCGCCGAGAAAGAACCAGTGCCCCGTCGGCGTCAGCCCGTTGCCTTCATAATGCAGACCGGCTACGGCATACGCTTCGTCGGTCAGAAGATAGGCCAACACCGTTTTCCACCGTCTCGGCAGATGTTTGAGATATGGCGCGACGGCGGCGCTATACAGCATGTGCCGCAGGTTGACGACGGCAATCGTCAGCACGATGATGAGTCCCGGCGCAGCATCCCGCACCAACTGTGCGGTGATGAACTGGGCCGATCCCGCGAAGACGATGGACGACATCATCTGCGCCTCCAACGGCGCAAGCCCCGCGCCGAGCGCCAGCGCGCCGTAGATCAACCCGAAAGGGAAGACGCCGATCAACAGCGGGAATTCGGCGCGCGCGCCCGCCCAGAATGATTTTGCTGCCTGATGCATGGGTTCCTCGGCAATGGTTACAGGTTGAAAGTTGAAAGTTGGTAACTATTCAGCCTTGAGGTGGGACGCACTTAGCTGAACCAAAAACGGCAATTTTTTGCGCTTCCTACTGTCATTGCAGGCGTAAAAGTGCGTCCCACCTGAATAGTTACGAAAGTTGAAAGTTGAAAGTTATTCGGCATGGTCGGGTGGGGCAATCCCGGAGAACATGCGCTGGTGTTCGGTTTCCATAAATCGCTGTAGGGCTTCGTCGTCGCCTGCGGCAATGGAACTGATCAGGTGCGTTTTGACGTAATCGGTCAGCATGTTCTCAAATTGATCCCGGCATTCTCGTTCCTCACCATCAAGCGGCGATGGCGCTTCCACGCACGCGACGGTGTACTGCGGGCCTAACACCCACTCAAAAATGACCCTGGCGCGTTCCATGTGATAGTCCGACGTGACGAGGATACACGATGTGATGCCCTGCGGTTCAAGGCAAAGTTTTTTGGCAAACCACGCATTGCTGATCGTATCAATGGATTGATCCTCGCAGAGAATCGCGCCCTCAATCCTGCGCGCGCCAGAAGCATCCGCCCCTTGCGCTTTGGCCCTGGCGATGAGGTACTGTTTTCCCACTTCGGCCTCGGTGCGCGGGCCAATCACGTCGGGATCTACAGTTGCCATAACGGAATACTTCCCTGTCGAGATGATGTAATCGGCTTTGCCTTCTTCATAGAGGGCATAGGCTATATCCAGCCTGGCTTTGGCCTGCGCTTCAGGTTCATAGCGCATCTGCCCGTGAACTTCGATCTTGGTCAAGCCGCCACCCAAAACAATGGCAGCGATTTTGTCTGAATCTGCATGGTTCGGCATGGGCGCTCCTTGAACTGGTTATGAAGTGTATCACCTGCTCACAAATCCCACAGTATACCTCTTTTGTACAATTCTCACAGTGAAAATCTTGACTATTACGTTCCCCTTAACTTGCCGCGCTTCATTTCGATGCTATGATCAAGGCGATGGCGCACCGCGCGCCATCACCATTTTGGCCCTATGAGAGGCAAACACTATGCAACGTGATCTGGACCCATTGATGGCCGCTCGCGGCCTTGATGCCATCGTCGTCAGTGGGAAAGTGGCGGGCAATTCGCCGCTCATCTACATGCTCAACGGCGCGCGGATGACGCAGGCCTTGCTCGTCAAAAAGCGCGGCGAGACGCCGCATATCATCGCCAGCCCCATCGAGCGCGAAGAGGCCGCCGCTGCCGGGTATCCGGTGATCCTCGCTACCCGCTACGACTATGGCGGACTGCTGAAACAGCACAATGGCGACGTCCTGGCGGCCTCCGTGGCCTACCAGGCCGCCATCTTCGCCGACCTGGGCGTGACCGGGCGCGTGGGCGTCTACGGATCCCGCGACCAGGGCAGCGCCTATCTTTTCCTCAAGGCGTTGGATGCGGCGCTGCCTGCCGTCGAGATCGTAGGCGAAATGGATCCCAACCTCATCGAGGAAGCGCGCGCCACGAAGGACCCCGCCGAAGTCGCCCGCATCCGCGAGGTGGGCCGCCGCACCGCCGAAGTCGTGCGCCAGACGGTGGCGTTCCTGCAAGGGCATACCGTCGGCGCGGACGAGACGCTGCGCCACGCGACCGAAAATCGCGCTCTTACTGTCGGCGATGCGCACGCGCACATTCACCACCTCATCATTCAACAGGGGCTCGACGATGCCGAGGGCTTCATCTTCGCCGCCGGGCGCGACGCCGCCGTGCCACACAATCATGGCACGCTCGACATGCCGCTGCGCCTCGGCGAGACGATCATCTTCGACATCTACCCGCGCGAGATCGGAGGCGGTTACTTCTTCGACATGACACGCACCTTCTGCCTGGGCTACGCGCCGGAGGCGATCACACGTCTGTACCGCGACGTGGCGGACTGCGTGGCGCATCTGAGAGCGGCATTGAAGGCCGGCGAAGAAACGCGCAGCTACCAGCGCATGGCCTGCGCCTTTTTCGAATCGCGCGGACACCCTAGCATCGGCAGCGATCCGGCGACGCTCGAAGGCTACGTCCACGGCCTGGGGCATGGCGTGGGGCTGGACATTCACGAAGCGCCCTCGTTCTTCGACTATGCGGGGAACACCGCGCGCCTGACGCCAGGCTACGTCTTCACCCTCGAACCGGGACTATATTATCCCGAACCGGGCATGGGTTGCCGCATCGAGGATACCCTGTGGCTGGACGAAGATGGCGAAGTCTGCAACCTTACCGCTTATCCTTACGATCTGGTCGTGCCGATGTAATACCGAAAACAGAACCTTTGCGAAGGTTTCTGAACCTTCACAAGGGTAAAAAAGGAACTATGCGCAAACGTCAACTCATTACCACCGGAAGTTTTGTGCGGCTGGCCCTGCGCGTGATGAAATACCAGCCTTTTTGGGGCAGGCGCGTCATCGCCACCCTCTGGGCGCGCCTCGTCACATGGGGCAAGCCGCCGATGTACCATGCCGCGCGGGCCAACCTGCGCCACGTCCTGGGCGAGACGGCGTCTCCGGCGCTGCTCAACAGGATGCTGTACCGGCTGTTCTACAATACGGGACGGCGCTATTACGAAACTTTCTACAACCTCGGGCGAGGCATCACCCGCGCGCAGGATTTTCGCCCTCCTGTACTCATCCCTCCGGAGACGGCGGCGCACTTCGAACAGGCGCTGGCGATGGGCCGCGGCGCGTTCGTCCTGGCGTGCCACATGTCGAACTTCGACTTGTGCGGGATCGCGCTGGCGCAACACTTGACGGTTCCCTTGCAAGCGCTCTCGCTGGCCGATCCAACACCCGACGTAGAGGCGTTCAACCAACTGCGCGAACGATGTGGCGCGCACATGACGCCCATCAGCTCAGAGGCGCTGCGCGAAGCGCTGGAGCGTCTGAAGAACGGCGGCGTGGTTGTCACCGGGCCGGATTATCCTGTTCACAATGAAGATGAACCGGTGACGTTCTTCGGCGCGCCAGGCAATCTGCCGAGGGGCTACGTGCGGATTCCTTTGCGGACCAAAAGCCCCGTCATCGTCTTAGCGCCGCGTTTCGAGGATGGCGTGTACAAAGTCATCGCCAATCCGCCGATGGAATTGGAATTCACCGGCGACCGCGAGCAGGATGTGGCGGTGAACCTGCGTCGTATTCTGGATCAGGTCGAGGACTTCATCCGCCAGCGGCCCGACGAGTGGATGATGTTCACGCCGGTATGGGTCGAGGACGAGAGGGCGCGGCCTGCGCGTTGAAGCGCGAAAGGACAGGTTGACCATGCGAATTTTAGGAATCGAGACATCGTGCGATGAGACGGCAGCGGCTGTCGTCGAAGATGGGTGCACAATTCTATCGAACGTGATCGCCTCGCAGGTGGATTTGCACGCGCAGTATGGCGGCGTCTTCCCGGAACTAGCCTCGCGCGCGCACGTCGAAGCGATCGCGCCGGTCGTCGAGCAGGCGCTCCGCAGCGCGCACGTAGGGTGGGATGACCTGGATGCCGTCGCTGTGACGTATGGACCGGGCCTGCCCGGCTCGCTGCTCGTGGGACTGAACTTTGCGAAGGGCGCGGCGCTCGGCAAGGGACTGCCGCTCATCCCGGTAAATCATCTGGAAGCACATCTGTATGCCCATTGGCTGCACACTGATGGCGATGGCGCGCTCGGCGACGCAACACCATTCCCCGTTCTGGCGCTCATCGTCTCCGGCGGGCACACGGAGCTGATCTTGATGCACGATCACGGGCACTACGCCTACCTTGGCGGCACCCTGGACGACGCGGCGGGGGAGGCGTTCGATAAAGTGGCGCGACTGCTGGATCTCGGCTACCCTGGCGGTCCCGCCATCGAGCAAGCCGCGCGGCAGGGGAACGCGCGCGCATTCGATTTTCCGCGCGCCTGGCTGCACGGCGCGCACGATTTCAGCTTCAGCGGGTTGAAGACGGCGGTGCTGCGCGCATTGCAACGGTTCAACGGGCCGCGCCCGCCCCGCTTTTTCGCCGACATGGCAGCGTCGTTCCAGGCGGCCATAGTGGAAGTGTTGGCGGAAAAGACCGCGCAGGCAGCCAAAGCCTATGGCGCGCAGGCGGTGTTGCTGTCGGGTGGGGTCTCGGCCAACACGTCACTGCGCACAGCGACGCGCGCGCGCGTGGAGGTTCCCCTCCATACGCTGCCGCTCATCCTCTGCACCGACAACGCCGCTATGGTCGCCGCCGCCGGAACCTATCGCTATCGCGCCGGTGTGCGCGCCGGTTGGGATCTGGACATCGAACCAGGGCTGCGGTTGGCATAACAAACTTTGTATTAACCAAAAACCCAAATAATATCCCAAATATCCCAAATTTTATTTGGGATATTTTTGTTTATCCCAGGGGACTCAACGGATTGAACGGATCAAACGGAGGGGTTGTCTAAGAGATTTTCAATGACGGTCAAGACAGTGCGGGCTGTACTCTCCCATGCAAAGCGCCGCAAGTTGGCCGAGCCTAGCGCGACGAGGGTACGCCGCAGCATCGCGTCGTCCAGCAGCCGCGCCAGCCCTGCAGCGATGGCGGATGTGTCCAGTGGATCGACCAGCAGGCCGCCGTCGCCTACCACCTCCGGCAAGCTCGAAGTAGTGCTCGCCAACAGCGGAACGCCGCACGCCTGCGCCTCCAATGCGGGAAAGCCAAAGCCCTCATAGAACGAAGGGTAGGCGAAGACTTGCGCCCCGGAGAGCAGCGCGGCTTTGTCGGTGTCGGCGATATAGCCGGGGAACAACACCCGCCCTTCCAGCCCGAGTTCGCGCACCCGCGCATGGATCGGTTCTGCTAACCAGCCCGCCGGTCCGGCGAGCACCAACGACAAACTCGGCCTATCCGGCGCGAGACGCGCAAACGCTTCGATCAGACGCACCAGGTTCTTGCGTGGTTGGAGCCGTCCGATGAAGAGGATGTACGGGCCGGGGATGGCGTAGCGTGTTTGTACAGCGGCGAGCGCGCGGGCATCACGTACCGGCGCGAGGTCGCTATTGTAGCCAGGATAGGCGACGGTAATTTTGGATGCAGCGATCCCGTATTCTCGCACCAGCGCATCGCGCGTGGCGCACGAGTCGGCAAGGATGTGGCTGGCGACGCGCGCATTCCAGCGGGTGCTCCAGTCCAGATAAAGGCGCTGGCGACGCGGGTGCGCCTCCGGGAAATAGCGATAGCCCAGGTCGTGGATCGTGACCAGAGTGCGTGTAGGGCGCACCAGCGGGAGGACGTGCGCCGGGACGAAGAGCAGGTCAGGCGCGTGGCGCGCCATCTCCCACGAGAGCCGCGCGTGCGTCCACATTCGGGGAAAGGTGATGATGCGCAACTCTGCGCCGGGAAAGGCGTCCGGCTCCGGCGTGGAGCGGAAGTATAATTGAGTCCGGTACTGCGCATCGAGCTGCGGCAGCAACACGCGAATCAGGTGGTAGGAATAGCCTTCCGTGCCGGTCGGCGCAGTACTGAGCGCGCGGCTGGCATCGATCCCGATCGTTGGCTTATTGGCAGTCAAGGGCGCTTTTCCCACTCAGAGTTCAACCAACTGGACTATCGAACTAACGACGCGCGAAGGTTCGCGCTCCGGCTACTATAGCGTTACCGTCATCCAGGGAATTGGCGTAAGCAGCAAGAAGAAGATGACGACCATCGCCCAGCCCAACGCCTTGCGCTTCGCATCCAGCGGTGTGAGATCGTTGAGAGGCGCCGGATGGCGCGGTCCGATGAACAGGCCCAGCGATCCAATCATCATCCAGGTCATCCCGCCGGGGTTTTGTCGCAGCAACAGGAAAATGCCCCAACCCCATATCGCAATCAACGTATACCGGGCGATTTTCCACGCGGCGCGCCCCCACATCGCATAGGCCACATGCCCGCCATCCAATTGTCCCACCGGGAACAGGTTGAACATCGTCACCAGCAACCCCACCCACGCGGCGAAGGCAATCGAGCCGCCTGTGCTCGGTGGGGAAAGCCACACGTCCTCGCCGGTTGCTCGGTTGGGCAGGATGCGCCCGTGGACGATGTACTTGGCGGCCAGGTAAATCACCGAGTTTCCCTCCTGGAGAACTTCGATGGGTTCACCAGCGGGAATGTCCATAAAGGTCTGCGGCGTCCCCACTTCGGATAGGGCAAGGCCGATGAGTAGCAAGGGGATGGCGACGATCAGGCCACCAAGCGGCCCCGCTATGCCGATGTCGAAGAGTGCCTTGCGGCTGCGCATCGGACTGCGCTGCATAATCACCGCGCCCAACGTTCCCAAACTACCTGGTAGCGGTAGAGGGATGAAATACGGCAGGCTCGCGGGCGAACCGTGACGGCGTCCTACAAAGTAATGACTCATCTCATGCGCGGTGAGGATCGCCAACAGGGTCAACGCAAAAGGCCACCCTTTCAAGATGTCCTGAAGTCGCGCAGGGATCACGTTTTCGTGGAACGCGCCGATGTACAGTGTAGAGAGCAACGTGAGCACGAAGAGCAGGATGTTGACCCAGGGTTTGCCCGTTTTGTTATCGGCGACGGCCGGGATGGCTTGCAGGTGGTGTTCATCTTCTGCTTTGGTCAAGACCGGGGTGTATCCCAGAGCCGTAAAACGTTGCACGATTTCTTCGAAAATCGCATCTTGATCGCCAGCAACGAGGTGTCCGGCAAACTGTACGGGCGGCTTTTGCTCGTTGGTAAGCACTCGCACTGCCTCGATATCCATGAGCGAGCGCAACGCCGCGCGGAGCTGATCCACTGCCAACGGCTCCGGGGCAGGCGCGTAACTACGATGTTCGGCTTCAAATGGTTCTTCCACGGCGTGTTCCTTTCGTTTTGAGCAACATTATAAGCGTGATACTGACCGCCAGCGCCAGGTCAAGCACGGTATCCAGACGCAGGTTAGCCGCTGTTGGCGCAATCAGCAGTGGTACGGGATCGGCCCGCAACCATGTCAATCCGGCAGAGCCAAACCAGTACAAGGCGAGAGCCAGTCCGCCATGTTTCCCCAGAGCCGCCGCCAGTAGTGCCAGGGTCAAGGCCCACACTGCACCCATCGGTTGTACAGCATAACGCGGCGTCATCGTCTGGTAGACGTCGGGCAGTGGCGCGGTGAACCAGCGCGCGCCGTCCGTCACCGGGATAATCTCACGTCCCCAGGCGCAGCCGGCATCCATACAGCCCCACCAGGCTCCCGCCGCGACAAAGAGCACTGCCGGCGACAAGAAACTTACGAGTATTGACACCGGCTGGTGCGACACGATGGACCACAGCCCGACCGCGATCAGCGTGCCGATCATAGCGCCGCCGCCGTGCAATCCGCCCACGCGATCCAGGCGCAGGAGCAAAGCCGGATGCTGCGTGAAATATGCCGTGTTGCCGAGCGCATAGCCTACCCGCCCGGCGATCAACGCCGCCAGCGCCACGCCGCAAACCCAGAATCGCATGGTGCGGCGGTCCAATCCAACGCGCGGTGCCCGCTGCCATAGCCACACCAGACCCACAAGTGCCCCGGCAGTGAACCGCAACGTATACACGGAAATCCACCAAAATCCTACACGCATTACGCCGGGAAGTATAACACAGCGCGCAAGAAAACCAAAGTTAGCGATTCGCTGTCAGCTTTCAGCCATCAGCCAGAGAAGGCTGGTTGCTGACTGCTGACGGCTGAAAGCTACAAACAACAAAGCCCCCCCCGGAGAGGGGGGGCTGTTCGTGCGAATGTAGTCGAGAGAATTACTTCAGTTCGACAACCGCGCCGGCGGCTTCGAGTTTGGCCTTGGTATCCTCAGCCACTTCCTTGCTCACCGCTTCGGCGACGTTGGAGGGCGCGCCCTCGACCAGTTCCTTGGCTTCCTTCAAGCCTAGGTTGGTGATCTGGCGGACGACCTTGATGACCTCGATCTTCTTCGGACCAAAGTCCTTGAGGACCACGGTGAACTCAGTCTGCTCTTCTTCCGGCTCGGCTTCCACGGCCGCCGGAGCTGCACCGATCATTGTCACGGGCGCGGCAGCGCTCACACCGAGCTTATTTTCGAGCGCCTTCACCAGTTCGGCGGCCTCGAGCAACGTCAACGCACTAATTTCCTCGACCAGCTTTGCTAAATCTGCCATTTTAATTCAACCTCCGTTTTTTACCTTTCAAGTTAATGATTTTTGTTCTTTATGAATGATCATCAAGCCTCACGGCTGATTAAGCCACATGGTCGTCAAGCCGCTGCTGGGGCAGCGGCGCCGCCCTTACCCTCGAGCTTGTCGACATAGGCTTGCAACACATTGAGCACCTGACGGATACCGCCGGCGACCACACCGACCACCTGCGTCGCGGGCGCGTTGATGGTGCGTAGCACCTGGCTCAACATCACCTCGCGGGTTGGCAAATCGGCCAGCGATTGGGCCTGTGCCTGGTTCAGGATCCGCCCCTCCATGACGCCGCCTCTGATGCGGAAGTTGTCTTCGGTGACTTCCTTGGTAAAGTCGATGAACAACTTCGCCACCGGCGCGACTTCTTGATGACAGAAAGCTGCCATGATGGGCTTGGCGAAAAACCCCTGCGGCGCTTCCATCCCCTGCTCTTTCAAGACGACATCCAGCAACGTGTTTTTGATGACGAAAACGCGCCCGTTGTACTCCTGGGCACGGCGGCGCAGATTCTGCATCTGCGGCATTGTCAACGCTGAATAGTTCGCCAGGATAACGCCGTTGCTCTCTGCCATCTGTTGCTTATAGAGCGCAACCAACTCTTCTTTGCGTTCGCGTGATATAGCCAATTTTTCTCACCTCCTTATAAATTTGTACCACACAACAAAAAAGTCCTTGCATCTACTGCTGCAAGGACCATAGTATGCTCTTTGATAAGCACACGGCGGTGAAACACCGCTCTCGCATTATGGTCTTGCCTCGGCAGGATGATTAAGCCCGCAGGCCCCTGCTGTCTTTAGCAGACGCTGTTCTCGACAGACGTTAAAAATGGAGCTTACTTGGCGCTCTCCAACGCCAGGGCTTGCGCCGCGTCCACATGCACGCCTGGCCCCATCGAAGGCGCCAGCGTCACGCGCTTGACGTAGATGCCCTTGGCTGCCGCCGGCTTCACCCGGCGGATGGTGTCCATGATCGCAGCAAAGTTGCCAAGCAGTTGCTCTTCCGGGAAGCTCACTTTACCAATCGCGCAGTGAATGTTACCAGTGCGGTCAAGACGGTATTCCACGCGGCCAGCCTTCGACTCATCGATCACACGCTGGAGGTCTTCCGGCTGTACTACTGTGCCAGTCTTCGGTGTAGGCATCAAACCGCGTCGCCCCAACACACGCCCCAGACGCCCCACCTGGCGCATCATATCAGGGACGGCAATGGCGACGTCGAAATCGGTCCAGCCGTTCATAATCTTCTGGATGCCTTCATCGTCACTGATGATGAAATCGGCGCCGGCGGCGCGGGCGATTTGCGCGTCCTCACCGGCAGCGAAAACCAACACGCGTACAGACTTGCCCAACCCATAAGGCAGACGCACAATACCGCGAATCTGCTGTTCCGAGCGACGGGGATCCAGTCCCATGCGCAGGTGCGCCTCGACCGTCCCATCGAAGGAACTAAAGCTCACTTCCTTGACCAGCTTGATCGCCTCTTCCGGCGAATAAAAACGGTCGCGGTCCACTTTTTGAGCGATCTCTAAATACTTCTTTCCTCGTTTTGCCATGTCAACACTCCTTGTGGTAAGTAACGGGGTTTCCCTCCCACGCATAAGCCAGCCCTGGTGGGGCGGGCGCTACTCCTGAATCGCAATCCCCATGCTGCGCGCGGTGCCGCGAATCATCATTTCGGCGGCCTCGACGTCGTTTGCGTTCAGGTCTTTCATCTTCATCTCGGCGATCTCGCGCAATTGCTGGCGGGAGATCTTGCCCACCTTGTCGCGGTTAGGTTCTGCGGAACCCTTGGGAACGCTCGCGGCTTTGCGCAACAGGTCCGGGGTGGGCGGCGTGCGCAACTCGAAGGTGAACGATGAATCCTGGTAAATCGTGATTTCTGCAGGAACGATGTTCCCCACCATGTGGGCGGTCTTCGCATTGTATTCCTTGCAGAAACCCATAAGATTGATGCCGTGCTGAGCCAGTGCGGGACCAATCGGCGGGGCTGGATTGGCCTTGCCCGCCTGAATTTGTAACTTCACAACTGCCTTGATCTTTTTCTTCGCCATCTTTCTATTACTCCCTCAATCTGGGCCTGTAGAATGCACCCAGGTACTTGCTAAACAGGTTATGCTTTTTCGACTTGCAGGAAATCCAGCTCAACCGGTGTTTCCCGCCCAAAGAACGAAACCAAAACGCGAACCTTCGTGCGTTCCTCATCAATGTCATCGACCGTCCCAATGAAGTCGGCAAACGGCCCTTCGATGATGCGCACTTTCTGGCCCGGCTTGAACGTCGCCCGCACCTGTGGGGCAGCGGCCTCCATCCGGCGCAAAATCCCCTGGACGGCTTCCGAACGCAGTGGTGTGGGATTGTTGCCCATCCCCACAAAGCCCGTCACGCCCGGCGTGTTGCGCACGACGTACCAGGAGTCATCCGTCAGTTTTACCTGCACCATAATGTAACCGGGATAAAGACAGCGTTCCACGGTCCGGCGTTTACCGTCTTTGATCTCAATTTCCTCAACCGTGGGGACAACGACCTGGAAAATGTAATCCTGCATCCCCATCGATTCGATGCGTTGTTCGAGGTTGTGCTTGACCTTGTGCTCGTACCCGGAATAGCAGTGGATGATGTACCAGGCACGCTCCTCGGTCTCGGCTTTGGCTTCTTCATCGGCGAAGGGATCCGGCAGCACGCCAACCACATCGGCCGCTTTCTCTTCCACCGGAGCGAAAAGCGGCTCCTCCGCGGCCTGGGGTTGCTCAAGTCCGAACCGTTCGAACAGCGCCGTGGGCGATAAATCTAGCTCTGGGAGCGATGCAAAATCGTCTTCCAGTCCAAATTCATCCGGCTCAAGTGCGGCCGTCTCGAACTCGTCAGCTTCAAGCGCTTCATCGTCTGGGTACAAACGATCATCCTGCATAAAATTTCTAGCCTTCTTCTCCGCGACCGATCCAGTAGGCGGCACCGAGCAGCACAGCGACGACCACAACACTCAAGATAATGTACAGGATCTTGAGGCTGATCAGGTTCCTCAGCAACCAGCCAAAGAAGAAATCCAGCACACCCAGGAAAAGCGCCATAGCGACCGTGACCACCAACACGATTTTGGTCATGGCCCACCCTTGCTCCATAGTCGGCCATTTCACCTTCCGCAGCTCAGCGCGCGTGCTCCGCAGATACGCCAGGATCGGGTTTTCCTTCTTTACCTTTTTTTGCTCAACCACACCTGCCTCCACATCCAACTGAGACTCTAAAACACCGCCCGGTTAAGGCGGTGTCCTGGATCATACAGACAGGCGAGGCAGGAATTGAACCCGCAACCTACGGTTTTGGAGACCGTTGCTCTGCCAATTGAGCTACTCGCCTATGCTAAATTGCTTCTCTGATGCCTGCGCCAAGTTCTGGCTGACCTGATCACGCCTAAGCCCATGATCAGATTCGAACTGATGACCCCTTTCTTACCAAGAAAGTGCTCTACCTACTGAGCTACATGGGCGCGCCTCCTAGCATGGGCAGTGAGGGACTCGAACCCCCGAAGGCGTTGCGCCAACTGATTTACAGTCAGTCTCCTTTGCCGCTCGGAACAACTGCCCAAAAAGAGCCGACGGTGGGAATTGAACCCACAACCCTCCGCTTACAAGGCGGATGCTCCGCCGTTTGAGCTACGTCGGCGTCACGGCATTATAACACACCAACATGAAGGGTCAAGGTTTTCCCTACCGAGCGGGGTAAGTATACACAAATCAGGGGATTTGTCAATTTGTGAAAACGCCGGTAACGCCATAGCGCTGCAGGCCAGCACACCTTGACGAAGATGTGCAAACCGAAAGTTTACCTGAACCTCAAGAGCGGCTTGCTTCTCCGGCAACAACACGTATAATGTAGCACTATGACGATCTATATAGACATCTCCGCCGCTGCACACCGCCGCGCCGGGTTGGGGCGGTATGCCGAGAACTTGACGCGCGCCATGGTTCCACGCCTCACGCGCAAACTGGCGCTGTTCTACAACCGCGAGAAAGGCGTGACGTTACCGCCCGGCTTGGAGCACCTCCCGTCACGCACAGTCGCGCTCAGCTACAAATCTTGGCGAATGGTGGTGTGGGCGGGACAACTCGCGCACATCCCCTTCAATCGTCTGATACCGGATGCGGGACTGTTCCATGCCGCCGAGCATCTGTTGATGCCGCTAAAAGACATCCCGACCGTGTTGACCGTGCACGATTTGATATTCCGCTACCTGCCAGAGCATCACAAGCCACTCAATCGCTGGTATCTGAATTGGACTATGCCCCTGTATTGCCGCCGGGCCAATCACATCATCGCCGTCTCGGAAGCGACACGGCGTGACATTATCAACGCCTATCACATTCCGCCGGAGAAGATTTCCGTGATCTACGAAGCGGCCGACCCCCGCTTCGAGCCGCAATTGCGCGCTGTCGTGGAAGCGATGCGCGCGCGGTATCATCTACCGGAGGAATATCTCCTCTACGTGGGTACCATCGAACCGCGCAAAAATCTGGCGCGACTCTTGAAGGTATGGGAACCGCTCTATCAGACTCACGAGGTCCCCCCTCTGGTGATCGCGGGTCACCAGGGCTGGCTCTCGGAAGATTTCTTCACGGCGCTGCAGAATAGTCCCGCGCGCGATGGCGTGGTGCTCACCGGATACTTTCAAGAAACGGATTTGCCGGCGCTCTATTCCGGGGCAACGGCGATGATTTTCCCCAGTCTCTATGAGGGGTTTGGGCTGCCGCCGTTGGAAGCCATGGCTTGCGGCACGCCAGTGCTCTGCTCCAACGTCTCCTCACTGCCGGAGGTGGTTGAGGACGCGGCGCTGACGTTCGACCCAACCGACGACGAAGCTATCGCCCAGGCGCTGCGGCGCATTGCGCGCGACGAAGCTCTGCACGCGACACTCAAAGAAGAGGGGCTTTGCCAGGCGGCGCGTTTCTCGTGGGGGCGGGCGGCGCAAGAGACGAAGCGCGTGTACGATCAGGTGCTGTCCGCATGTCGCACTACGTCCTAGATGCCCGCACGGCGACGCCACACTTCCCCGGCATTGGACGGTACGTTGCCAACCTCGCCCGCGCGTTGATTCCGCAGCTTGCGCCCGGCGAACAACTCACCGTATTCTTCGATCCAGCACATCCGCTAGATTTTCCCGCCGGCGACGTTGTGCGCAGCTTACCTGTCGACATCTCGCCGTTTTCGTTGCGCCAGCAATGGGTGATCCCCCATTTGTTGCGGCAGCACAAGGTCGATATGTACCACAGCGTCTACTACCTGATGGCGTATTGTACCGGCGTCCCTACGTTGCTCACGCTCTACGATCTCATCCCGATTCATTATCCCGAACACAGCACGCTGAAGGCGCGCTTGCTGTTTCGCGGGGCAACAGCGTTGGCGTTGCGCACCGCGCAGCACACATTGGCCATTTCCGAAGCAGCGCGGCGCGACTTTTTAGCCCGTTTTCGACTGCGGCCCGACCGGATCACGGCGATCCCGCTGGCAGCCGATCCGGCTTTCACACCGCAACCGCCGGAGGCTGTCATAGCCTTGCGCGCGCGTTACGATCTGCCAGACAAATTCATTCTGTATCTGGGGAGCAACAAGCCGCACAAGAACCTGGTGCGATTGATCGAAGCCTGGGCTGCGATGCAGGCAGAAGCGCCGGATTATACGCTCGTGATTGCGGGCGCGTGGCTGCCGCAGCATCCGGAGCCGCGCCAACGGGCACAGGCTCTGGGGATCGACGACCGCGTATGCTGGCTGGGGCCGCTACCCGGCGCGGATTTGCCGGCGCTGTACACGGCGGCCGGCGTCTTCGTCTTCCCGAGCCTGTACGAGGGGTTTGGCCTGCCGGTGATCGAGGCTATGGCGTGCGGGACGCCGGTCGCTTGCGCGAATACGTCCTCACTGCCGGAGGTGGCGGGAGATGCAGCGATGACGTTCGAGCCGAGGCAGGCCGGGGCCATCGGCGATGCGTTGCGGCGCTTGCTCGGCGATGCTGATTTGCGCGCCAGCTTGCGCGAGCGGGGGTTGGCGCAAGCTGCCAGGTTCGCGTGGACGCGAACTGCGCAGGAGACGTTAAGAGCATATCGCAGGTTGGGCGGTTGAAAAGAAGGTCAGTATGAAAATCCTACACGTTTACAAAGACTACTTTCCCGTCCTCGGCGGGATTGAAAATTACATAAAAGTCCTGGCTGAAGCCCACTCCGCAGCCGGACATCTAGTGACCGCTGCAGTATGCGACCCGGGCATAATCACACGCATCGAGGAGCTTAACGGCGTCAAGGTCATCAAATCGCGCCGTTGGGCCACGGTGGCTTCGATGCCTTTGAGCATAAGTCACCCCCTCGTCATTGCACGACTCAAACCGGACGTGGTACACGTGCATTCACCCTATCCGCTGGGTGAGGTCAGCGCGTGGTTACTCAAGGCGCGCGTGCCGTTGATCATCACCCACCACTCCGATGTAGTCCGCCAGCAGGGATGGCTGCGCCTGTACGCGCCGTTGTTACGGCGCGTCTTGAAGCGCGCGAATCGCATTATCGCCACCAGCCCGCGGTATATCGAAACCTCGCCGTGGCTTGCGACGGTTGCAGACAAATGCAGGGTGATCCCTTTGGGTGTCGATCATCGCCGGTTTGCGCCGCCGCTAGTGCCTTTCGATGGCCCACCGACGGCTCTCTTCGTGGGACGCTTACGCTATTACAAGGGGTTGGGTACGTTGCTGCACGCATTGGTCGATGTGCCGGAGGTATCCCTGAACGTCGTGGGAACCGGCCCAATGCAGGATGAGTGGGCGGCGCTGGCCCACAGTCTGGGTGTGGACGGTCGGGTGCATTTCTTAGGAGAAATCCCCGATGAAAGCTTACCCGCGCAGTATCACGCCGCGCACTTCTTCGTACTACCGGCCAACGCGCGTGCGGAGGCGTTTGGCACAGTCCTGCTCGAAGCGATGGCCTCCGGGCTGCCCTGTGTGAGCACAGAGGTGGGAACGGGCACCTCGTGGGTTGTGCAGGATGGCGTCACCGGGCGGGTGGTTCCGCCGCTGGATCCGGCGGCGCTCGCGGCGGCGTTGCGCGAGCTGTTGGACGATCCCGTAAAACGCGAGGCGATGGGGCAGGCCGCCCGGTTGCGCGTCGAAATGGAGTTTACCCAGGAGCTGATGACGCAGCGCGTGATGGAGGTCTACGAGAGCCTGTTGTGACCTTTTTGCGGTAGGAGAGCAGCGCAACGCGCTTTATTGCGCCGCTTTTGCCTGTTCGTACACGCGCTCGAATTCCTCGCGGTACTGCCCGGCGATTTCCGCGCTGTGCAGAATCAGCACGTTTTCGTCGTTTTGATTGGCGGCGCTGCTGCTGAAGTTGTACGAACCGGTGATGACGATGGCCTGGTCGATGATGATGACTTTGTGGTGCATCGCGTAAGGGTTCCCATCCGGCCAAACGTCGATGCCGGCCTGCCGAAAAGCAGCCACGTCCGATCCGGCAGCGTCGAGGTTGCGCGTCTCGACGACCATGCGCACGGGGACGCCAGCGCGATGGCGCGCTACGATGGCGCTGGCGATGTCGTCGTCGGTGAACACGAAGGCCATCACGTCCAGGCTGGATTTCGCTCCTTTGATCAACTGGATCATCCGTGTGCGCGCGTCCCTTTCGGCTGTGAAGATGTTTTCCACTTGCACGCCGGCGATCTCGATTTGCGGATGGGGCGTGTTGTCGGGCGAGGTTGCCCCGAACTTTCGCTGGACGAACATCTCCTCGAACTCCACCGTGTAGTTCTCGGCCAAGAGTCTGGAATTGGCGACGACAACGTTGTTGTTGTTGCGGTAGGTGCCGTTGGTGGTCAGATTCCACGAACCGGTCCACACCTGTTTGCCGTCGATGACGACAAATTTGTTGTGCATAAACGGCTGGGCGTTGTCGAAAACGACCGGTATCTGCGCCTGAAGCAGGCGGGTCGGCCCCAAAGCGTCGGCGTAATCCGAGTCCGTCACCAGGCGCACCCGCACCCCGCGTTGGTGCGCGCGAAGCAGCGCATCGGTCACGTTGACCAGGTTGAACTCAAAAGCGGCCACGTCAACGCTCTGCTGGGCGCTGTCGATGGCTGTCGCCAGGCGTTCGTCCAGACCGCCTTTGCGGTCTGTGGGCCGGTCGGGATAGAGCGGCGCTGTGAAAAAGACCTGGATGCCGGCCTTGTCGGAGACCTCGATGGGCTTCGAGCTGCCGCCAGGCCCAAGCAGGTCCACGCCGACCCAGGCAACGACGAGCAGGAAGAGCGCGATCAACAGCTCTTTCCAGCCGAACGAGAAACTTTTCTTTCGCGTGGGGGCTGGCTGCGCCATTGGCTACATCTCGTCGGCGTAGGCGGGCGGCGACGCCAGGAGCAGGTGCAACATAACGGCGGGGTCGTCGGTTTCGGCGCTGGTGTTGGCCGTTTCGCGGATGAAGCGCCGCAACTGGCGCAGCGCCGGGTCGAGATGCTGCCAGGCAGCTTCGTCGTCCATATCGACGGTTTCGAGCGCCAGGCGCTCGATCTCCGTTTCGGCCCAATGCAGCAAGGTCAGCGCTTCGTCATCGGCGAGGGCGGCGGTCAGTCCAGGGTCTGCGGTGATGCGCTCGATGGCGGCTCGCACACGGCGCTGGACGTGCGGGGCGTTCAATGCGTTGTCTTCGTTTGTTCCCATTGCGTCATCCTTAGAAAATAGCCTCAACGGATCGAACGGATTCAACGGAAAAATATCCGTTAAATTCCGTTGAATCCGTTGAGGAAATCCTTTTCATCCTCGTTGGTGTGGAATCCCACATGGGAACTCCTCTGAAAATAAACCACCAAGACACGAAGACACAAAGGAAAACTTAGAAAACTTCGTGACTTTGTGTCTTTGTGTGAAGAATTTTCACCCTCGCCGCAGCGCGTTCTGAGTCAGTCTGCCGCAAAAGCCTGAAGGGCGGCGATTTGAGATGGCGTCGGGCGGATGAACGGGCGCACCCGCCGGATGGCATCCCACGCCTGCGCAGCGCTCATACCGGTGCGCACCAGGTACGCCGCGGCCATCATCGGCGCGCGTCCCACACCTGCCGCGCAGTGGATGTAGACCCCGCGCCCCTCGGCGGCGTGCTGGCGGATGAAGTCCACGCCCCGCTCCAGGTCTGCGGGCGTCGGGGGGGTGTCGTCGGTGGTGGAGAGCCACAGGTAATGGTCCAGGCCCAGCCCGCGCCGCGCGTCGTCGGATTCTTCGCGCATGTTGACGACGGCGGTGATGCCCAGGGCGCGCATCTGCGCCAACCCGCGCCGTCTGTGTTGCCCGCCGACGTAGAGATTGGGTTGCACGCGGCTGATGTGCGGCGGTGAAAAGCCCCGAGTGCGGCGCACAATCTTATCTTGCGCCCAGAGGGAGGTGGTGCGCAGCCCGTGTTCGAGCAAACGCCGGTAAATGATGTAAACCAGAGCGCACGGCGGAAAGGTTTTGAGGCGGGTTTGTCGTTCGAAAATCGCTTGTTCCATAGGGATCGTTATATAACGAGGTCGTCTACATCGTCCATAATTGCCGGCAGGGTGAAGAAGAACGTGCTTCCCTCTCCGGCTACGCTTTCAACCCCCACTTCGCCGTTCAGCCTGGTGATGATTCGCTGCACGATCGAGAGTCCCAAGCCGTGGCCTTCGACCGGAGTTTGTCCCAGGCGGGTGAACGCAGTGAACAGGCGGGACTGTTCTTCCGGGGTCAATCCATTGCCGTTATCGCGCACCCAGAAGCGCACTATGTCCGGCGACTGTGCTGTTGCGCCCAGTGTGAGGTGCGGCGGAGTCCCCCCATATTTGATCGCATTGCTCAGGTAGTTGGTCCAGACTTCTTCAACCCACGGGCCGTAGCCGTAAGCGACGGGCCAGCTCTCAGGCAGGCTGATTTGGGCGGCGTGTTCCTCGAACATATCGACAAGGCGCTCTCTGGCGGACTCGACGACGATCTCCATATTCAGCGGCTTGATTGGCACTTCGCTCATCTGCCGCACGCTGGCAAGCAGCAACAGCTCGTTGATGATGTTCGCCATGCGCCGCCCGTTCTGCGCGATGATAGCCAGCATGTCGCCCAGTTTCTCGTCCGCCATCTGCCCGTGACGTTTCTGCAACAAATCGCTGAACCCCACCACCGCGGTCAACGGGGTCTTGAGGTCGTGGGCGACGGTGTGCGCGAAGGCGTCCAACTCTGCGTTGCGGGCTTCTAGCTCCGCGGTCTGTAGGAGCAGCGCTTCTTCGGCCAGTTTGCGTTCGGTAATCTCCTGTTGCGCCAATTCGTATAGACGCGCCTGGCGAATGGCAACGGCCAGCAAGGCCGCGATTTCTATGGCGATGGCTACGTGCTCCTCGCTAAATGCGTCCGGTTCGCAAGCCTCGAGGTGCAGCGCGCCTACCAGCTCATCATCTATGAGCAACGGCATAACGATGTAACTACGGATGCCTTCGGCCAGCATGTGCGCCTGTAGCGGCGATTGCGCGGGCGCTTTGGCGAGATTGGGGACGCCTTGCACGCGCCCGGCGTGCAAGATGGCGCTTTTGTAAAGTTCCTCGTAGAGTTTTTCGTCAATCGTTGGCGATAGCGTGCCCGCCGTTTCTGCCGCCAGTATTTTGATGGACTGCTCGCCGGTCAGCGCGGTCACCATAGCGCGTTGGCTGGGGATGAGCTGTCGTATGCGACCGATAGAGGCTACCGCAATCGTCTCCGGCGAGCGCGCGGCGAGAATCGATTGGTCGATTTCGTGCAAGATGCGCAACCGCTCGGCGTAATGGCGCAGGTTTTCTTCGGCGTGGATACGGTCGGCAATTTCCCGCTGTAGCGAGAGGTTGTTTTGTTCGAGGTTCTGTTGCAGACGCCGCAAGGTCAGGTGCGTCTCGATGCGCGCCAGGACTTCCTTCACCTGGAAGGGCTTGGTGATGTAATCCACGCCGCCTACCGTGAAGGCTTGAACTTTGTCCAGTTCCTGGTTCAAGGCGCTGAGAAAGATGACGGGAATGTTGCGTGTGCTTTCGTCGGCTTTCAGTTGGCTGCACACCTCGTAGCCCGAAAGTCCCGGCATCATAATGTCGAGCAACACCAAATCCATAGGAAGCGTATGTACAAGCTGTATGGCTTGTTCACCATCGGCTGCCGTATGGGTCAAGTACCCCGCTCGGCTCAACACATCCGACAGGAATCGCAGGTTGAAAGGCGTATCGTCAACGATTAAAATGTTTGCGCCACGCGCGCCATTCTCTTTCATTGCTTCCTTCTGCACGACGAGAACTGTTCCCAAACTATCACCAACACTATATCACATTTTTTGTAACTAACCATATACAGGCCAGGTACATCAGCCGTACAGCGCCGCGGTTGTGTCGACGACGTCAATGCCCTTGCCGGCGATCTCGCCATACAGATCTCGATAATCGCGGGTGCGCACCACAATCGGCATGGGTACAGCGTGACCGAGGATGAGCGCCTGCTGTTTGGTTTCCAGACGCGCCAGCACTTCACGCAGCGCCGCCGTCCCCGCCAGGCCTGAAAAGACGGCGCGGATGTCGTTCTCTTCATCCAGCAGCGCCGTCACCCGCGTGCCGATCTGGCTCATCACTTCCGGGTCGATGCCGCTGGGTCGCTGATCCACCACCAACAGGGTAACGTTGTACTTGCGCATTTCCCGCGCAATCGTGCCGAAGATGGTATGGCGGGCGATCGCCGGATCGAGGAACTTGTGCGCCTCTTCGACGGTGATGATCAACGGGCGCGGCTCGCTGCCCTTACCGCCCAGCGCCGATTCCTTGCGATCCACATACGCTCTGTGAATCCGCCGGGTGATGTAATTCGCCACCAGGATGTAGGCTTCCAGGGCATTGCCGTACCGGCCAAACTCCAAAATCACGCTGACATTGCTCTCGATGTAGTTCAAAATGCGACCGATTGGGTCGTCGGGGGCTTCGTTCACCAGAAAATCGAAACGGCGCAATTGTTCGAGCTTGCGCTTGATCGCGCCAAGCGTGCCCTCGTGCAGTTGGTTGTTTTCCAGAATGGCGATCAGGTCCTCATCCGGTTCTTCCGCCAGCAGGCGACGCACCCACGCCGTTCCCAGCCGGCGCCGCAGCATATACAGCGCGTTCGTCTGCACGTCGGTGAAGCCGAACAGCGGGGCCAGCATCTCCAGGTCTTCCGGCTCCAGTTGGTCGTAGCCGATGGAGACTTTGAAGTCCACCTTGCTGCCACGCCGTTGTGACGAATCAGGATCGAGGGTGAACACGCTCACCCGCCCGTCGTAAAAGAGCTGCCGCAGCCCTTTGACGTCCTGTTTGGCCTCGTCCTGGCTCTTCCAGCCGTACTCGTTGTGCATGTCGAAGATCAGGTTGACGGCGGCGCGTTCTTGGATGATGCCCGCCAGCACCATGCGCGTGAGGAAGGTCTTGCCGGTGCCGCTTTTGCCGAAGATGCCGCTGGAGCGTTCGACGAAGCGCGGCAAATCCAGCGCGATGCGCGTGCCCTCCATCTCCAACGGCTCGCCGATGTAGAAGCGGCCGGGTTCGTCAGGGTCGCCGAAGATTTGCGCGACCTCTTCCGGCGTGGCTTCGTACACGCGTGTGAAGTGCGCGGGGATGGTCTTGGCGGGCCGCACGTCGCCATCTTCGACGACCAGCATCGGCGTGATATGCATCTGCCCGTAGGTCAGCGTGCCGCGATAGACCTGCGCCAGGAACCCATCCGGGTCCTCCGGCGGCGACTGTTCAACCTCTGGGTGACGACTGGCCAGCGTCACGTCGGTGATCATCCCGAAAAAGCGGCGCTCTGTTTGCCCGCGTACGACGACGTAGCGCCCCACCGCCAACCCTTCGATGAGCCGGTTGGGCGACAGTTTGGCCTCCAACCCCTTGCTGAGGCTGCCGCTGACGACCGCGCCCAAGACAGTCAGATCTACCGGTTTGGGACGGGGAAACCAGGCATCCAATTCACTCTCGCTCATGGCATCTCCTGTGTAAGCCCAGTATCCGCAATCACGCACCAAATCTTACGTGCCTGATGCCGCTCAGTGGCCGCGTGGAATACTGTATATTTACTCTGTGGCGAAGTCTTGAAGCATCTTGGCAAACCCCTCAAGCGACTGGTTGCCCTTTATGCGGATACGAGGCCAGGTGAAGCGATTATCCAGCCGCAGTTCGGTTCCCCAGGCGGTGGTCACAGCCCCCCAGTATCCGGCAGATTCCACGACAGTAATCGTGGCGTCGTCGTAACGCCCGGAGGGATAGCAGAAAAAGCGCACTGGACGCCCGGTGTGTGCCTCAACCGCCTCGCGCGCGCCCAGGATTTGGTAGACCAAAAATTCGTAGGAACGTTCGGTGAGGTCGTAATGGTCGCGGCCATGCGCTTGCATCGACATGCCGGCATCGGCCATTGCGCGCACGTCATTCCAGGTGATGTACTGGGGCGATTCGTAATGCGCTGGCGTCGCCAGCACGAAAAATTCACCGACGAAGCCGTATTTTTGCAGCAGCGGCAGCGCATCGGTATAAGCGTCCTTGTAGCCGTCATCGAACGTCAGCACAATGGGCTTCTCCGGCAGAGGTTTGCCGGTCGTCAGCGTCTCATAGATGTCGGCCAGCAGAACGCTGTGATAGCCTTGCGCTTGCAGGTATTGCAGTTGTGCCTCGAAGCGTGCCGGGGTTACGGTCAGATCGCGCCGATAGACGTCCGCGTCCGGCGGGAGTTCGGAAACATAGTGGTACATCAAAATCGGCACGTGCACAGCCTCCGGGGGCGGGGGATAGGTGGGCGTAGGTGGAGGCGTGGAGTCTGGTAACTGAGGCGGTTCCGGCGTCGCAGTAGGTTCGGGTGTGGCCGTGGGTTCGGGGGTCGGTGTGAATGTGGCGGTCGGCGTTGGCGTCGCTGTCGGCGTGGCCGTAGGCGTCGACGATGGGGTCGCTGTCAATGTAGGGGTCTCCGTGAACGCTGGCGTATCTGTGGCCATCACCGCAGCTTCGGCGAGCTTTTGCGGTAACCCCCCCCCGCCGCTCCCGGTAGCACAGCCCGCCAAGAGCAACAATAACGGCACGAGCCAGATTCTGCGATAGATCATCATAGTTGGTTTCATAAGGGTAGTCAGATAGTCGTCAGTTCTTAGTCGTTAGTTTTCAGTCGTTAGTTTTCAGTCGTCGGCTGTTAGCCTGGACAGAGATAGTGTACCACATTTTCAGCAGGTGTCCCGCGCCCAACACGAAAGAGAGAGCGACCGCGCAAGCTGGTTGCGCTATTCGCTCTCTCGCGTATCGCGTGTGATCGTTAGCGGCGCCGAGATACCCAGTAGGTCAGTCCGGCCAAAAGTAGCGTCACCGCGCCCAGCATGCCCGGCAGCCACCAGGAGGGGACCCGCGTTGGCACGACAGCCACCAGGCCGTATTGATCCGCCGCGGTCGGCTCGGCGGCGTCGTATGCCATCCACTCGCTTTCGCCGGCGCCGGCAGGTGTGCCGGGGCTGTCCTCTGCGACGTGTTCGGTTTCGTCAACGATCTGCGCTTCTGCAGCCGGGGCGGATTCCAGGGCCAGCATTTCTTCCTGAGGTGCGGTTTCGGCCACTTCCTGTGCGTTCGTAGTCGTTTCTGCCGCAGCGGCGGCCATTTCAGGCTGAGGCGTTGCTGCGGGCGGGACGGGCGCCGGCGCTTCAACAACGGCCTCTAACTCCACCACTTTTTCCGCTTGCGCGTCTTCTGCGACGCGTGCTGCCGGTTCCGGCATAGCTTCCGGCTCACTGACCTGCATAATCTCGACTTCTTTGGCGACTTCCACAGTGGCGACGACCACGGCTTGCGGCGCTTCCATAACCGGCATTTCTTCGGCGGCTTTGGGGGCTTGCAAGACCATCGTCGGGGAGATGCCGCGTTGCATATAGGTCAGTCCTGCCGTCACCACAAACGCGACGGCGGCCAGGGAGGTCGCCAAGCGCATGAAGAGCAATGAGGTGGGGCGGCGGGCCTGTTGCGGCGGTTTTTCGGCGACCGACTTTTCGGCCACCATCGATGGCGTGAGCAGGTAATTGCGCGGTGGTTCGCGCAGTGGAAGCGCCCTCACCAGGGCCACGACCTCGCGCATCTCCTTGACCTTCTGCTGCAGAACGCGGTCCTGAGCCAGGGCGGTCTCGAAAGCCGTCTGTTGGGTTGGCTCCAGCTCGCCATCCACATAAGCAGAGATGTCGGTATCGCGCCACATTATGTGCATCTGCGTCATCTTCCTACCTCCACACGCGCAGTGATGGCGCGACTGCGCCGCGCCATCACCCCCAGTCCCACGTTATCAGCGATCCATTCCACGTTATCCTTCATCCTCACTGTTTAGACGATAGCGGTGCGGTAAAAGTTCCCGCTCTTCCTGGAGCAACTGCTGCATTTGTGTCCGCGCGCGCGCCAGCCGCGATTTGACTGTGCCCAGGCGGGTGTTCAGCATATCGGCTACTTCTTGATACGCCAGTCCCATTCGATCCACCAGGACGACGACCATCCGCTGGTCTTCCGGCAGTTTTGCCAGCGTGCGTTCCAGGAGCGCGCGCAACTCCCGTTGCTGGAGGGTCTGTTCTGGCAACGGGCCGCCGTCTGCCAGATGAGGATTGGCCTCGTCATCCATATCGCCGAAGTCCTCCCACGACACGGTGGGACGGCGCTTGCGACGGCGCAGCTCATCGTAGCAAGCATTGGCGACGATCCGCAGCAACCAGGCGCGGAACGAGCCGCCACGGAATTTCGCCAGCCCTTTGTAGGCGGAGATGAAGGCTTCCTGCGTGGCGTCATCCGCGGCGGCCTCATCGTGCAGCATGTGCCAGGCCAGATTGTAGACTTGCGTCTGGTAGTGCAGCAGCAACGCGTTGAAAGCGTCCAGGTTGCCCTTCTGGGCGCGCTGGACCAACGCGGCTTCATCCCATGTGTCGGTCATTGTGTTCACTGCCGTGTAATCCTTGAAGCCAAGACTACAAAAGTCTCAACACGTATTGCGCTTTGCAAATCTATCGTTCGAGGCAGATACTTGCTCAACCGAGTACCTCGTGAGACTTTTGTAATCTGCCTTGCTTGACGTATTCTCGAATTTAGCTATACTTACCGCCAGGCCGAAGTGGCGGAACAGGCAGACGCAAGCGACTCAAACTCGCTCGGGTAACCCCCATGTGGGTTCGACTCCCACCTTCGGCATTATAACGCACAAGCGGGTGAACGCCAAGTTCACCCGCTTTTTTTAGGTGCTTGACGCTTCTATTTGCTCAGGATATAATCCCCCACAAGCAGGAGGAAAGATCAAAAGGTATGAAAAGCATTTTCGAGAGTTTGCGCAAGACCCGCAACGCCGTCTTTGGACAAATCGCCCAGATTCTAGGGGCTGGCGATATTGACGATGATACGTGGGAGGACCTGGAAGCGCTACTCATCCAGGGTGATGTGGGGGTGGAGACTTCGCTGGCGCTGATCGAGCGGCTGCAGAAACGCGCCGGCGCCGAGGGGATTTACCGGACAACCGATTTGCAGAAGGTACTGCGCGAGGAATTGCGCGCACTGCTGCCGGAAGGCGAACCGCTGAATCTGGAATGGCCACTCGCGGTGCTGCTGATCGTGGGGGTCAACGGCTCAGGCAAAACGACGAGCATCGGCAAGTTGGCGGCGCACTTCAAGCGCGAGGGGCAAAAGGTGGTGCTGGCGGCGGCGGACACGTTCCGCGCGGCGGCGATGGACCAACTGGCCGTCTGGGGGCAGCGTGTGGATACCCCTGTCATCACCGGACCGGAAGGTGGCGATCCCAGCTCCGTAGCCTACGACGCAATCCAGTACGCCGAGGCGCGCAAGGCGGATATGGTCATCGTCGATACGGCGGGCCGTCTGCACACGCAACACAATCTGATGGCGGAACTGGAGAAGATTCAGCGAGTGATCGCCAAACGGGTGGCCTGGGCGCCGCACGAGACATTCCTTGTCCTCGACGCCAACACCGGCCAGAACGGGCTGATCCAGGCGCAACAATTTCTCAACGCCGTGAAAGTCAGCGGCATTATCCTGGCGAAGCTGGACGGCAGCGCCAAAGGCGGGATGGTGCTTTCCATTGGACATCAACTCGGCTTGCCGGTGCGCTTTGTCGGCACGGGTGAGCACGTGGAAGATTTCATGCCCTTCGACCGCGAAGCCTTCGTGCAAGGTCTCTTGGGGCAACCCTGACGCATATCTGACTGGCGACTAACGTACTAACAACTATCCGACTATTGTGGAGGAACAATGACCGAATCTAGCGATCGTCTCGAAAATCTGGCTTCCCGCGTGGAAGCTATCTGGGGGCGTCTTTGACTTACCTGGCAAAATCCAGGAACTAGAAGCCCTAAACGCGCAAAGCGCCGATCCTGATCTGTGGGATGACCCGGACAATGCGCGCGCGGTGATGCAGCGTTTGGCGGTGTTACAAGAGGACGTGCAATACTGGACCGGTCTGCGCCAGGAGATTCACGACACACAGGAGTTTTTCGCCCTCGGCGACGCAGACCTGTTCGCCGAACTTGAACGAACGACGGACAAACTGGAAGACGAAGTGGCGCAGGCCGAATTCCGGCTGCTCCTTGCCGGTCCCTACGACCGTGGGGACGCTATTCTTGCAATCCATGCTGGAGCCGGGGGGACGGACTCGCAGGATTGGGCCGCCATGCTGCTGCGGATGTTTTTACGCTGGGCCGAGCGCCGCAAGTTCAAGGCCGACATCCTCGACAGCATGGAAGGGGAAGAGGCCGGCATCAAGAGCGTGACCGTGGGCGTGCGCGGGCAATATGGCTACGGCTATCTGCGCTCGGAACGCGGCGTGCACCGGCTGGTGCGCCTGTCGCCTTTCGACGCGGCCCACCGGCGGCACACCTCGTTCGTGCTCGTCGAGGTCTGGCCCGATTTGGGCGAGGATGCGCCGCTGGAGATCGCCCCGGACGACTTGCAGATCGACACGTATCGCGCTTCGTCGGCAGGCGGGCAGCACATGCAGAAGAACGAGACGGCAGTGCGCATCACGCACTTGCCCACGGGGATCGTCTCTTCGTGCCAGAACGAACGCTCGCAGACGCAAAACCGCGAGGTCGCCATGCGCGTGCTCAAAGCGCGCCTGATGCAGCTTGAGGAAGAGAAACGCCGCCAGCAACTTGACGAACTCAAGGGCGAGCACGTCGATGCCGGGTGGGGCAATCAGATCCGTTCCTACGTGCTGCATCCTTATCAGATGGTCAAGGATCATCGCACCGATCACGAGACCGGCAATATCCAGGCTGTATTGGACGGGGATTTGGACGCCTTTATGGAGGCGTACCTGCGCTATACGATGAGCGATTATCAAGACTAATCGGCGTATTTTTCAACACCATTTGAGGAGGCAACTGATGACCGACAAGAAGAATCTGAGTCATTCCGGACGCAGCTTTAGCAGCGTCAAGAAACCCGTCTCCGGCGGTCCAAAGAGTGGCGGAGCGAAGAACCCGCCCAGGCCCTCCGGCGGCGATGCCAACATTCAGTCGCGCATACCCAGACCGGCGCCCGCACCGGCTTCCCAACCCAAACCGTCCGGTGCGAAAATACCTGCGCCAACCACTGCGCCCTCGCCCGCCACGGCTATGCCGACGCAGGTCGATGCGCGCGTGCAGCAACTCGCCAACGCGCGCACGCGCTGGGAAAAGCTGGCCGGCCTGGTCGCTTTGAGCGCCTTGTTCACGCAACTGTCTTCGCTCACCAGCAAAGTTGACGGGCTGGAGCACGATATCGCCCAACTCCGTGCGCGCGGTTATCGCTTTGGGCGCACCCTGGAAGAGCGCGCGACCAACCTGAAGTCGCGTTGGCCGCAGCAGCAGATGTCGGCTAATCATCTACTCCAAGAACAGCGCGGCGTTTTACAAAACGCTGCCAACGAAGTACAACGGTTGCTCAACCAGGCGGAACGCAACACCGGCTTGTTGGACACAGTGGACAGCCGTCTGTGGGCGCTCGAAAACCAGATCAACGAGGCGCAGCGCAACGTGCAGGGGGTCTTCAGCAGCTCCGAACAGGAGATCAGCAAGCTGCAAGAAGAAATGCGCGAAGTGCGCGCACTGTTGGACGCGCTAGACAACGCTTCCTTCGATCTGTTGCCCGACGAACATGGCGTGGCGGTGTGCAAGGCCCAGTGGATCAGCGACAATCAACAACCGGAGGGCTTGCTGTTCCTCACCGACGGCCGCCTTATTTTCGAACAGCGAGAAGAGCGCGTAGTCAAGAAGAAACTTTTCTCCTCCGAGAAGGAACTTGTTCAGCAAAAACTTTGGGACACGCCGGTGGGTGCCATTGCCGAGTTGCAGATGGAAGACAAGAAGTCGGGACTGCTCGGGTTGGGACGGCAAGAGCTGCTCACCCTGCGTTTTGTCGAACGCACGCGCGAACTGCCCAGTGACGCGACCCTGCATCTCAAGGGCGGGGCAACTAATGAGGCATGGCTGGCGTTGATTCGCCAGGCAAAGAGCGGGCAGATCGCCGCCGATCTCTTCGGCGCACCCCCACCGCAGCAATTGTTGGCGGCCCAGACAGAAGCCGAAGCCGCCAAACCCGCCGCCGAATTGCCCACCCGCTGCCCCGCGTGCAACGCCACGCTGCCCCCCATCTATAAGGGGATGAAGCAGGTGGAGTGCCAATACTGCGGGCTGATGATCAATATTTAGGACGGTAAACGGCAGACAGTAGACGGTAGACGGGCGATGGATTTACTGCATGAGGTACAAGGCTATATCGATACACACCGTCTCCTGAAGCCGGGAGCGCGGGTAGTGGTCGGGGTCTCCGGTGGGCCGGATTCGGTGGCGCTGCTGCACGTGTTGCAGCGCCTGGCCGACCCGCTGGACCTCGCCTTGCACGTCGCGCATCTCCATCACGGTATCCGCGATATGGACGCCGACGCCGACGCCGAGTTCGTCGCGGCGCTGGCGGAAGCCTGGAAGTTGCCCTGCACCATCGAGCGGGTCGACGTTCCCGCGATCGCCGCGGAGCAGAGGCTCGCGCTGGAAGAAGCTGCGCGCCGTGCCCGTTACACCTTTCTCCATCGCGTCGCCCAGCAGACCGGCGCGCTGCGCATCGCGGTGGGCCACAACGCCGACGACCAATCCGAGACGGTGCTGATGCACTTGCTGCGGGGCGCCGGTCCGGCAGGACTGCGTGGGATGCTGCCCGCGACCCCGCTGCGCGATTATCACTTGCTGGCGCCCTGTCCCAAGCCGGTATCGGAAATGAAGCTCATCCGCCCGCTGCTCGCCACCCCGCGCAGCGACATCGAAGCCTACTGCGCCGAACAGCAATTAACCACTCGCTTCGACCGCTCGAACCTGGATACCACCTTTTTCCGCAACCGCCTGCGCCACGAAGTGCTGCCCTATCTGGCGCAGACCAACCCACGCATCGCGCAAAATCTACGCCATCTGGCCGAAGTCGTGCGCGCGGACTACGATCTGCTGCACGAGTTCGTGTCGGTGGCGTGGGATACGTTGCTGGTCAAAAGCGCGCCCGACCTGCTGACCTTCAATCTGGCTGGATGGCGAGCGCAGCCACTCGCCATCCAGCGAGCCATTATCCGCCGTGCGGCGTACAAACTTTGCCATTCCCTGCGCGACGTGAGCTTCATCCACGTGGAAGACGCCGTGCACATCGCGCAGCAAGGCGCGACCGGCGCGCAGGCCACGCTGCCGCATGGATTGCGTTTGACGGTCGGCTATGCCACACTCACCGTCGCCGGAGAGGATGTTTTACACCTGCCGCCGGAAAACCCCTGGCTCACCCCGGGAAGCGTCATTCCCCTGGCGGTTCCCGCCGAGATCGATCTGCCGAATGGCTGGCATTTACACATTCAGGAAGCGCCGCACTGGAATCTGGACGCCATCGCCAACAACTGCAACCCGTTGGTAGCGTGGATGGACGCCGATGTATTGGGCGATGCTGCTATCCTGCGCACCCGGCGGCGCGGCGACCTTTTTCAGCCGCAGGGGATGCGCCAGGCCACAGTACGGCTGAGCGATTTGTTGATCAACATGAAAATACCCCGTCCGTGGCGCGATTATGTGCCACTGGTCGAAGCGGATGGGCGCATCCTGTGGGTGGTCGGCGTGCGGCTGAGCGAAGCTGCTTTGGTGCGCCCGGACACGCGGCGCGTCGTCTATCTGCGATTTAGTGGACCTTAGGAGCCTCTATGCCAAAACATCTGGTTTTAGTCGCTGGGAACATTGGCGCGGGCAAAACATCGCTGGCCGAAAGGTTGGGGAAACGGCTCGGCTGGCATGTCGCCTATGAATCGGTGGACAACAACCCATATCTGGCCGACTTCTACGCCGATATGCGCGCGTGGAGCTTTCACCTGCAAATCTTCTTCCTGGGCCATCGCGCCGAACAACACCGCCAACTGATGGCGCTGGCAGAGTCGGCCATCATCGACCGCAGCATCTACGAGGATGCCAATATCTTCGCGCGGGCGCTGTACAGCCTCGGCAACATGACCGAGCGTGACTACAACGCCTACCAGCGGCTTTACGAGCTGGTCATCGGTACCTTGCCGCGCCCCGCGCTGCTCATCTACATCAAAGCCTGTCCAGCGACACTGCTCGCGCACATCCGCCAACGCGGGCGGGAGATGGAGAACAGCGTCTCCGCCGATTACCTGACGCTTCTGGGACGGTTCTACGACGAGTGGATAGCGACGTTCGATCAATGTCCCGTGTTGACCGTGCCAGGGGATGATCTGGATTTTGTCCGTTATCCCGAACACCTGGAGATCATCGCCGAACGCGTGGAGGACAAGCTGGCGGGCAAAGAGTTCGTGGAATTCCCCAAACCAGGAGCGCCGAATGCCTGTTGACCCCGGAGAGCCACTGAGCGAACGCGAGATCGAGATCGTAGAATTGGTCGCCGCCGGGCTAACCAACCGCGAGATCGCCATCCGCACCTACCTCAGTCCCAACACGGTGAAGGTTCACCTGCGCAACATCTTCACCAAAACCGGCGTGGCCTCCCGTACCGAGTTGACGGTGCTGGCGATGCAAGAAGGATGGATTGATGTCCCCGGCGTGGTTGTGACGCCGGAAGAGGGTGCGCAGGCAGCGATGATGCAAGGTGTCGCGGTGGGAGAGCAGCCAATCCAACCCATTCTGCCTCCCTGGCCACGCGCGCGATGGGTGGCACTGACCGCAGGCCTGATTATGGCGCTCGTGGCGCTGCTCTTACCCCAGCAACCTGCCGGACAGTCTGCCGTCTTCCCCGCCAGCGGGTTGGTCGATCAAACCTCCTCCCCCCGAGTGGTAGATGTCCCGCTGGGCGAAAACGGCGGTGCGCGGTGGAACGAACTGACGCCGCTGCCGGTGCGCCGGGCACGGATGGGGATCGCAGCACAAGGTAACGGCATCTACGTCGTCGGCGGCAGCATGGAAGACGGCCCTACCGGGCGGCTGGACATCTACGACATCGATACCGCGCTCTGGCGCAGTGGCGCGCCGCGTCCAGCGGCTCTGGCAAACGTCGGCATCGTGGCCCTGTCGGAAAAGTTGCTTGTCCCCGGCGGCTGCGACGCGAGCGGCGCGCCCCAGACAATCACCCATCTCTATGACCCAGAGAGCGACACGTGGAGCGAGGGCGCGTCGTTGCCCCAACCGTTGTGCGCGTATGCGTTGACACAATACGACAGGCGTGCCTATCTCTTCGGCGGATGGAACGGCGCAGCCTACCAGGCTGTGGGCTACGTTTACGACAGTGGCAGCGACGCCTGGACAGAAATCGCGCACCCGGCCGAAGCGCGAGGATTTGGTGCCGCCGCGGCCCTGGTCGACGCCAATGGTCAAATCCGTATCTTCTACATCGGCGGCTACGACAATGAGCGCGAGTGGGCGACCTGCGAGGTGTACCTTCCCGAAACCAATCGTTGGGACAACTGTGCGCCGATGCTCCTCCCGCGTGGCGGGCTGGGGCTGGCGGCCATCGGCGCGCGGGTGTACGCGATCGGCGGTGGGTGGACGACCTATTTGGGGTTCAACGAACGTTACGACCCTTCAACCGACACCTGGACGGTCGTTCAGACACCAATTGTAGGCGAATGGCGCAATCTGGGCGTCACGGCGCGAGAAACGTCGCTCTACGTCGTCGGCGGGTGGAGCGGTGACTACCTCAACCGCGTCTACACCATCGAAGTGCTGCCTTGGCGTGTATTCGTCCCCACCACGTTTTTATCTCCGTAGGCGCGCCTGTCGGCACATAGCTTGACGAAATCCTCGTTCTGCGTATAATGGCCCTTGTTGATCCTCGGTAGCTCAATCGGCAGAGCGACCGGCTGTTAACCGGTTGGTTGTAGGTTCGAGTCCTACCCGAGGAGCACAGAAGGGGCTGCGCGAGCTGGCAAAGCATAGCACAACCCCTTTTTGTTGTTAACCTACGCTATACATCGCTATCACTTTCTCCGGCGCGATTTCGGCGAGGATGTTGTGGATGTTGCAGAAGACGTAGCCGCCGTCTTGATTCAGGTAATCGGTCACTTCGGCGACCTCGCGGCGCACGTCGTCCACGGAGCCGAGCGGCAGCGTGACCTGCGAGTTGATCCCGCCGCCCCACAGCGCAATCCGCCCACGGGCCTTGTCCTTCCACTCGCGGTATGAATATTTCCCGGCGCACCATTGCACGGGATTGAGCACGTCGAACCCGCTCTCGATCACCAGGTCGATCAGGTCGTAGATCGCGCCGCAGGAGTGGATGAACAGCTTGACCTGCGGGGCGATGCGATGGCATTCGTCGGTGATGCGGCGGTAATAGGGCAGGAACAGCTCGCGGTAGACTTTGGGGGAGGCGATGAGGTTACGCTGTGTGCCCCAATCGTCGGCGGTGAGCATGATGATGTCGATGTCCTGGTGGATTTCGGGCAGCAGCGCGCGGATGTTCGCCACGGCGTGCTCGGTGACGATTTCGTGCAGCTCGGTCACGTAGTCCGGCTCGGTGATGCAGAGCATCGGGAAGATCGCCAGCCCGCTGTACGCGCCGATGCCGATATTTGCCTGCAATGCGCCGTCGTTGAAGAACACGGCCCGGTCGCTGGAGTCGCGCACGCGGCGGCACAAACCACGGATAGATGCGACGCGTTCATCTTGAATAACGCCGGATTGCATCGATTGGCGGAGTTGCTGCAGATCGAGTTTGGGCAGGTCGGCGGAAAGATCGAGCGGCTGCCCACCGTGTTCCTCGTCGAAAACGTAGGACGATGGCGGCATACGCTGATTTCGTCCTTGCCGAATCGTCCCATCCGGCAGGGTGCGGAAGTTCTCCGGGTAGCGCACACGCGCCGGAAGCCGCCCGTCGAAGTCGTACGCGTGCCACAGCTCCGGCTGCTCGAAGGCGTTGGTCGCGCCGTCGAGGATGGCGACCACGTCGATGCCCAGGGCGTCGAGCACGTCCAGGTCGGGCAGGGCCAGCATCTGCCCGGTGTCCTCGACGCGGGGCAGGCGCGGCGGCAGGCCCAGCGCCGCCACCAGTTTGGGGTACGCAAAGGCGCTGATGGACGTGGAGCGCATCCCGCCCAGGTCTTTGGGCATCCGGTCGGGCGTCTGAAAGTTCAAGGCTTGCAAAACACGTTCACGTGATGTCGTCATCGATAGCTCCTTCGAAAATGGCAAATGGCAAATGGCAAATGGCAAAAAATCCATTGACAGATTTTCGTGCTTGCATAGAGTGCGCCAGCACCGGCGTCTCCTCTCTGGGAACGAACCGCCAATCTCGCTAATCTACGCGAATCCTTGAAAGATTAGCGAGGATTCGCGTGATTCGCGGTTAGATCGAGTTGCGCGCGCTTTTGGGCGTGGAGGGCCAGGACGTCGGCCTGCACTTTTCGCAGGTAGTCGCCGCGCAGGGGAAAGCGGGTGAGGATCAGCGCGCCGAGCAGCATCGCGCAGCCGGGGATCAGTCCGACGAGCGCCTTGATGCCCCAGATGGCAGCGGCGGGTTGGTTCAGGAAAATCTGCCCCTGATTGGCCTCGCGCGTGACGAAGTCCGTCGCCTGAAGGATGAATGGCAGCAGCGCGAGCGCCACCGATTGCGCGGGTTTGGTCAGCAGCGCGTTGACGCCGAAGAAAGCGCCCTCGCGTCGCACACCGGAGCGCAATTCGTCCTCGTCAGCAACTTCGGCGAAGAGCACGTTGGTCAATGTTTGCGGCCCCGCCAGGCCGAATCCGGTGAGGACCAGACACACGGGAATCAACGCTGTCGGTACAACCATAATGGAGATTAGTGCGATCCCGGCGATCACCAACAGCGTTTGCTGCGCGCCGACAACGCCCAACCGGCGGCGCAGCGCCGCCGTCAGCGGCACGCCGATGATGAGCGGGATGAAGAGGCACGCGATGAGCAGGATCGAACTGGTTTGGAGCACATAGTCGGCGACGTAGAACAGCGCGCCCAGGAGCAGTGATTGCATCAGGATCGACATAAAGTTTTGCGCCACCAGGATGAGAAACGCGCGGCTGGTGAACGTGTACTTGATCGCCGGGCCCAATTTGAGCGGCTGGTCTACCTGGTGGAATTCCGGTCGCTCGCGCACTTTCAGCGTGGTGATGATGATCATCGCGGCGCTAAAGATGCCCACCACGATCATGGAGATTTGCAATGGCGCGAAGGAGGGCGACGTCCCCGCTTTCGGGCGGAAGAAATCCGGAATCACGAAGCCCAGAATCATCCCCAGCAGGCCAAACAGTGACGCCGAAATTTGCAATCCGTTGCGCTCGGCGTCCGACTCGCTTACTTCCGGCAGCAGCGCGGAGTAGACCAGGCCAATGATGGTGTAGGCGGTGTCGTAGAGCAGCATCGCGCCGAGCATCCAGGCGAAGAGCGTGCTCGATCCCGCGCCGCGCGGCGCGAACCACACCAAGATGAACGTCAACGCCAGGAAGGGAGCCGTGTAACGCATGTAGGGGATGCGCCGTCCCAGCCTCGACTTGGTGCTGTCGGTGATGTAGCCGAACAGCGGGTCGTTGATCGCGTTCCAAACCGCGTAGATCGCCGACGCGATGGCGATCCACCGCGCGCTCAGGCCCAGGTAATCCTGGTAGAAGATGGGCAGCAGCGCGCCATACGTCCCGGAGACGAAGGATGTCCCCAATGCCGCCACGCCCCAGATGACTTTGTAGCTCAGACTCAATTGCACGCCGCCGTGTTGCGTTTCTTCCCGTACCTGTTTTGTCACGTTAGCCTCCTATAAAATGGTCTACTTCAGCGCTTAAGGTGAATCACAATCCGCCGTCCCGCAGCGCCGGATTATGATCCAACGCAAGCGTTTTCGTGCTTGTTGGCGCGGAATCCCCGTATGGAGACTCCTGCGTGAAGACGCTCAACCCTGTTTGACGTATTGCAGCAAACCCTCACACTCATCGGTTAGTTTAGCGAGACAATCCTCTTCATAGTTCATCTCGTAGCCCCAACACGTGCTCAGGACGTGCAAAATAGGGTAATCACCAGCACGCATAAAAGCACGATGGTATAAACCAATAATTTATGCAGCACACTCGCCATACGGGTCTTGTCTACATCATCCTCGAAAACCGGCGACGCTATCATATTCGCACGATGTGTCATCATAATTTTCCTCACATTACTATGGAAAACGCAGCGGTATTCGCGAAGCTGTTCTTATGATGGGGTAAGTATAAGAGCGATGGAGAAAGTTGCAACTGTGGATTAACAAAAACCTGTCAGGTTTGGCAAACCTGACAGGTTTTATGATCGGAGGTCGTGAATCACACCTCAAACTTAAATCGCCACACGGCGATGGCGTAAAAAGCAATGCACATCGCTAGCAGGATACCGAGTGATGGCAAGACCTGGACCAGCGTCGCGTTTTCGGCCATCACGCTGTAGAAGGCATTGACGGCATGGCCCTGCGGGGTCAGGCTGGCAAGGATACCCCCGAAACCGCCCACGCGCGTTAGTGGGGCTTTTCCGCCGATAGCCCCACCGACCGCCGACATGACCATACCAACGATGATCCCGGCACTGGTGGCTTTGTTCGAAGACTTCGCCAGGGCAGCGATCAACATGCCAAGCGCGGTGGAGGTGAGTGCGACGACGAGGGTGACGACCACCAACGCAAAGGGTGAGTCACCGAGCGGCATATCGAAGAAGATGCTGGCAGAAGCGAACATCACGACAACCTGCATACACGAGAGCAGGACGAAAGCCAGCATCTTGCCGATGATGACGGTACCCCGGGGGAGCGGTGCGGCGAGTAACCGCCGCAGCGTGCCCGATTCCCGTTCTTCCAACAGGGAACCCGCCGACCAACTGGCGTTGATAAAGATGAACATCACGGTAAAGCCGGGGAACAGATAAGCGAAGAAAGTCGGCAACCAACTGCCAGCCTCCGCGCCGCCCTCCAGATTCACGCTGTCAACGGCGATGGCAGGGGTGCGGCGCATCTCGTTGAGGGTGGTCATAATCACGCCCAACGTCTGCGCACCGACGGCCTCTTGTTCTGCCGGATTCAGTTCCTTGAGAACACCCGATCCCTCCAACAGGCTGCGGATGCCGTACTGCACTTCGCCCCAGATCGTGACCTCGGCGACGACCTGGTTCATGATGCCGGTGACGATGCTGGCGCTCTGGGGTTCGCCAGGATCGACGACGACGTCAATGACGGTCGGTACATGGTTGCCGATGTTGCTGCTGAACTCAGCAGGGATGAGGATGGCGGCAGTGGCTTCGCCTTTGGCGACCTGTTCCTCCGCCGCGTCGGTCGTAGCGTAAGTCGTCACTTCAAGTTCAGCAATCTCGCCGATGGCTTTGGCAACCTGGCTGCCGAAAGGGCCGCTGTCGGCGTTGACCAGGCCAACGCGGAGCAAAATGACTGTGGTGTCTTCCTGGGTCATCACATTGATCCCACCCATCAAAGAACTCAAGAGCAGGGGAAAGAGGAAGAACATCGCCAGTGCACCGCCGTCCTTGAGCATCAACTGGACTTCTTTCCAAAAAACCGAGAGTACGTAGTTTACGTTTTTCATTGTGCTTTCCCCCTTAATCGAAGTCAAAGCGCCACAGGCCAATAGCGAAGAAGACCACGGTGAATCCCAACAGCACCAGCAGGTCCAGGGTGACATCCGCCAAACCCAGGCCACGCACCATCAGGTTAGTGAGGGCATGATTGGCCCAATAGTGGGGCACGATCTTGGGCACCGGTCCCAGGAAACGTTCCAGGAGGAATAGCGGGACGAACGCGCCGCCCAACAGGCCCATCAACCACAGCAGCAAGCTGCTCAACCCGCCGATCTGGTTCGGCGTGCGCGCCAGGGCAGCAAGCAGGATGCCGAAAGCGCTGGAGCAGATCGAGAGCAGCACGGAGACAAGCACAACGGCGAGAGGACTTTTGCCCATCGTGATCGGCGTCAATCCTAACGCTTTCAGGCCAAAGATGCCGAAGGCGAAAATGACGACAAGTTGGACGAGGCCAGTAATGAAGTTGGGCAGCATTTTGCCGATGAGGAGCGCCGCTTTGCTCATCGGCGCAGCAAGCAAGCGACGGAAGGAACCAACCTCCTTTTCGTCGAAGATGGAGCGCGCGGTGTTCTGGGCAGTCATAAAGACGAAGAGAACAGCGACGCCGGGCACGGCCACATCGGCCAGAGTCAGACCCTCATTCTCTTCTCTTTCAGCTTCTTGCCCCGGAACCTTTTGCACCACATCCACCAGCGGCTGCAGCGATGCGCTCTTGAACTGGCTCGTCGCCTGGGCCTGCATACGTTCGACGGAGAAGGCTTTGGCCGCCTCCGGCGATCCTGCCTGCATCTGGCCCATCTGTTCCAGAGCCGCGAGGAGCTGGATCTGTAACGACAGATCGCGCGTCACACCTTCGATCACCAGCCGCACTGCTTCCGCTTTTGTGCGATCGGCATCTTGGTGGACGACGAAATGCAGAGCCGTCGGACGGCCCGTCTCCACGTCGGCGGAGAAGCCTTGCGGGATGGTGAGAACGAAGGGGACTGACGCTTCATCCAGCGCCGTCGCTGCATCAGTCTCGGTGTACGGCTCAACGCGCACGCCGCCGGCCTTGTCGATACCATCCAGTAGCGCCTGTGCCATCGCGCCGTTGTCGAGATTGACAGCGGGCAGCGAAGTGCGGCTATCCTTCTCCTGGCTCTGTCCAATGGATCCCAGCGCGCCGCTCATAACGACGACGAACAACAAGGGCAGTAGAACCAGGACGATGACCGACCCGCGATCTTTGAAAAATATCTGTAGGTCTTTGTAGGTAATACTTAGCGCTTTCATACGTCTACTCCCGCAGTTTTTTGCCGGTCAGATGCAGGAAAACACTCTCCAGGTTAGGTTCGAGGATCTCCAGCGACGTGAGTTGAAGATCGCGCTGGCTGAGGAAGTTGATCACGTTGATGATGGCTTCCTGGCTGTTTTCGGCCACGACTTTGACCACCGGCGTGGCAGTCAGTGGCTTGCCCTCTTTCTGCTCGATGCTCTCACCGGCAACGGGTGGCGGTGCAATCGGCTGCGGCATCAGCGTGGCCTCCTTGACCGCCGGGAGCGCCGACATCTGCGTGAGGAGGGTATCATCTACCTTAGGCACACCCACCTTGATGACGCCGCCGCCTAGCATCGCGATGAGGTTCTTGATGGTATCCAGCGCGATGATCTCACCCTGGTCTATAACCGCGGCACGATTGCAGAGCAGTTCCACCTCTTCCATATAGTGGCTGGTGTAGATGATGCTCATCCCGCGCTCGCGGTTGAGGCGCAACACGCTCTCGAAGATGTGATTGCGGCTCTGTGGGTCCACACCGACGGTTGGCTCGTCCAGAAAGAGGAGGCGTGGATTGTGGATGAGGCCGGCTGCAATGTTGACGCGGCGCTTCATCCCGCCGGAGTACTTCTCCACCGCCTCGTTGGCCCGGTCGGTGAGGGAGACAATGCGCAGCACATCCTCCACGCGCTCCTTCAGGTCCTTGCCACGCAGGCCGTAGATCTGCCCGAAGAAGTTGAGGTTGGCGCGCGCGCTGAGAGTGGGATAAAGGGCCAAATCCTGGGGCACCAGCCCATTGATCTTCTTCACCGCATCCAGATCGGTTCTGATATCGTAACCACCGATATGGGCCGTGCCGTCCGTGGGTTCGAGCACACCGGTCAGCATCGAGATCGTGGTGGTTTTCCCGGCGCCGTTGGGGCCGAGCAGACCGAAGACTTCACCTTCCTCGACGGAAAAGCTGACGCCTTTGACGGCCAAGTGGTCACCGAATTTCTTGATAAGATTGTCGACTTCCAAAATAGCAGGCATGGTAAATTCCTTTCAACCTTTCTTTGGCTCAAACAACTGATTTTTCTCGAACCACGGACGCAGAAGCATACTGGCGCCAACGATGATGAGCAGGATGGCGAAGATCGGCAGGTCTGCGCCGAAAAACTCCGCGATGCCGGTGAGCACGGCGAGAAGGCCAAGCACGACGGTGAATCCGCTCATGCGAATGCCGTTGGCGTAGCGTGCTGCGTTCAATCCCAACAGGATCACGCCGACGCCGACGGACCACACGCCCTGCGGGACCATTGCCTCCGGCACCAGGCCAGTACACCCAAGCATGATCAAAAACAGCGCCCAGCCGATCGTCTCTAGACGCTTGTTCAGCGCCTGCTTGTCCACGTCGTGGACATTCTCCGATGGAACTTCCTGCATAGCCATAGATTACCCCCTTCGAAAATTTGAAATTAGAGATTAAAGAATCGCGTAGAAACTTTTGCGCCTCTACACCAAATCCACATCCATCGCGGTAAGTTCCGCTTGTATCCCATCCCCCGTCTACCCCGTCTACTGTCTACCGTCTATCATCTCGACACTGTTGACCGACACAAGCGACAGACCCAGATCCCGCACTCGCGCCAGCAATCCGTACAGGGCAGCCTGGTCATCCACCTCGCCGGTGAGGATCGTCTCGTCGTCGGTTTGGGTGATCGTCAACCCAGCAAACCAATCGGACCAGTGGGGGGCGATATGCCCCTTGATGCGAATTTCGACATTCAACATTGAATTTCTCCTTTATCAGAATACCAGTTTCCGATCACGCCTGCTTCTGTTGGCGCTTCTTGAGCATCCCAGGAAAGATCATAAAGAAGATGTACCCGGCCAGGCTGATCCACCCCATCCAATCGCCCAGGTGGGTGTAGAGCGTGCCGGATTCCACCACCGGCACATCCGCGACCAGGGCGAACGCTTCCCCGTCCGGCGCACCGCTCTTCAGCTTCAGGACGCGTCCATAGGGATCAATGATGGTCGAGGAGAAGGCGCTGTCGGCTTTGATCGTCGAGATACGGTTCTCCACCGACCGGAAGACCATCTGGATGTAGAAGATGCGCGCGAAGCCGGGGATGTAGGCCTCGAACGTGGGCACCGCGAGCAACCGGGCACCCTTGCGGGTTAGAATGCGTGCAGGTTCGGTGAAGTTGGCGTCGTGGCAGATGATCGTCCCCCACGTGCCGAACGATGGCGTCTCGTAGACCGGATACTTGCCGGCGTCGGGGTCCCAGATCTCACCGGGCGCGGGGTGACTCTTGCCGTAGATCGGCAGGAATTCGCCCGCCGGGATCAGGGGGACGGCGGCATTGCGACCGGCCTCGCCTTCCTTCGCCACGCCGTAGCCGATGACGATGGTCGCGCCAGTCTCGGCGACGAGCGCGCGCAACTCATCCGTGTGTTCTTTCTGCGGGTCGAAGCCGACTGCCAGTTCCGACCAAACCACCAGCTTCGCGCCTTGCTGCGCCGCGATGCGCGTCTGCTCGAACAGAGGCTTCAGGTACTTGTCCTGAGGTTGATCTGCCGGCCAATGCGCGGGGGTGGTAACGCCGCTTTGCACTGCTGCCACGCGCACCGTTTGCGGATTCTTGGGCGCGCCGGCCAGAATGATCAGGCTGATCGCAATCCACACCCCAAGCGTCGCGCCCGCGCCTACCAGCCAGCTTCTGGTCTGGCGTTTGTTGACCAGCGGTACATCCGCCCAGGTCCATTTCCGGTCGATCAGCGCGAACACGCCCTGCGCCAGCGCGTAGTTGACCAGGATGATCACCAGGTCCAGGCCGTAGATGCTGAAGATCGAGACCGGCTGGATGAGCCAGGGCTGCGTGTGCACCGTGTGGCCGATGAACCCGTGCATATGGACCAGGGGGATAAAACTGCGGATCATCTCAAAGCCGACCCAATCGAACACACCGTGGAGTACGAACCAGCGGTAGCTCGACTGCTCATGGAACTGGCGTGTGCCGCGCGTGGTCAGATAATTCATCAGGGTCACCAAAACCGGAACCAATTGGATAAACCACGTCTCTTTCTTGAAACCAAACAACATCGTCACCAACCAGAATACCCACAGAGCGGTGCCTAAGGTTGGCGCCAGAAATGCCCAACGCTGCGGCAGGATGCGGTATTGCGCCACCAGCATCGGCACCAGACAGAAAAAGGCGAAGGGCCAAATATTGGTGGGCGGGAACGCCAGGATGAGCATCGCGGTGGTCATCAGGCTCAACGCAATACCGATGATGATCTGAGCTGTCTGGCTCTTCGTATGGACCTCTTGCGAACGTACGGCTGTCGTCACTGCTTCTCTCCTTTCGATAAACAAATGCTTGATAAGTTATTGCATGATCTCGATGCTCTTAGTGTAGCCGTGAAGTCAGGTGCTGTCATCACCCCACGCGGGTGATTCATGGGTGATTTACGCGGGTGAGAGAGAGGGCGACAAACGCAAACGCCGTATGGACCGGTGATGCAGCCAATCCATACAGCGTCTCAACTGAGGTTATCTTTTACGCTTTTCCGGTTTCGGGGATCGCAAACAACCGGCAGGCATTCTGCGTCGTGATCTCGGCAATTTCCTCGACACGTTTGTTGTGGATTGCAGCAACCGCTTCCGCGATGACCCGCACGTGGGCCGGTTCGCTGCGTTTGGTGTCGCGGTATGGATGCGGCGGCATGCACGGGGCGTCGGTTTCGAGGACGATGCGGTCGAGGGGCAGTTTGCTGACCACAGCAGACAGCTTTTTGGCAGTCGGATAGGTCACCGGGCCGGCAATGCTCAGAACAAGGCCCAAATCCAGCGCGCGGCAGGCGATATCGTAATCAGCATCAAAGTAGTGCAAGACACCAGCGCGTTCACGCCCGGCCAACGGAGATTCGGCTACCAGTTGCAGCGTGTCCTTGTACGTCTCAAGATTGCGATTGTGCAACAGGACCGGCAGGCTCAATTCCGCTGCCAATGCGAGTTGGGCCATCAGTACGGCAAATTGTGTCGCCTTCGAAGCCTTGATGTTGAAATAGTAGTCCAGCCCGATTTCACCGATGGCGACGACCTTCTCGTGCTGCGCAGCCTGGCGTATCCGATCGATGTCGATGGGCTGCCAATCGTGGCAATAGCGTGGATAGATGCCAACCCCGGCGTAACAGCCTTCGTACTGTTCGGCCAGAGCCAGCACTGTGGGGATGTTCTTGAAGCTCAACGACGGATTGACCCACCGCGTCACGCCGGCAGCGCATGCGCGCTCCGCAACCTGTTCGCGATCCGCCTTGAAATATTCGTGGTCCAGGTGGCAGTGTGTATCGATCAGTTCCATCTATTCCTGCTTCGGCGACTCGTCCGCCGATTTGGGATGGAGGAATTGGCGCAGCAAGATCAAAATGCCCACAGCAATCAACGCTACAGCGCCGAGATAGCGCGCCGCCCCCGCGCTCAGGATAAAGGCGCTGCCGATGATGGTCATAATCCCGGCGGGGATCAGTGGCCACCATTCCTTTGTATCGCTCAGGTAGACCACGAAGAAGGGAATCGCGATGGCAAACATGATGTACGCCGGGATCATCAAATCGCCGAGCACGCCCGCATCAATCAGCGCAACCATGATGCCGATGACCACCAGCACATAAGCCGGGATCAGCGCCCACCAATTGGTGCGATCACGTAGAAACACCACGATAAATGGCAGTGCGATGGCGACCAGCACATACGTCGCCACAAAGGCGTCGGGCAAGATGTGCCACTCCGTCAAGCCAATCATCACCGCAATCGCCAGCAGCACGTAAGCCGGGATGAGCGCCCACCAGTTTTCGCGGTTGCGCACGTAGACCACCACGAACGGCAGGGCAATCGCCGCCAGCACGTAGATGGCGATGAACGTGCCGGGCAAGATATTCAGTTCCGCCAGCACGATCAATAACGCCACGGCCCACAGCGCATACGTCGTGATGAGGAATCCCCACTCGCTGCGGTCGGTGAGATAAATGGTCAGTACCCCCGCCCCGCTGAGTGCCAACACGGCGACCCAGGCCCATGGGCTGAGTTCGCTCATGGACTCCAGCAGCCCCATAATGCCGAAGACGATCAACAAACCGCCCCAAACGAACGATTGCTTTCTCGATAATGAGTACATACGCTTATTCCTCCTTTACACCTAGCTCTTTTGACCGCAGGATGGCTTCCCTGCGGTCATGGACGTCCAATTTATCGTAGATATTCTTGAGATGCGTCTTCACCGTGTTGACGGAAACGTGCATCGTCAACGCGATTTCCTGATTGGTCAATCCTGCAGCCAGTAAATGCAAGACATCAATTTCGCGGTCACTGAGCGGCTCGACGGTTTCAGATTTTAGATTTTGGATTTTGGATGGCGCGGCCGGCGGCGTGGGGACTGAAAATGCGGCGAGCAGCCGGTCAACATACGCCTTGCGTTCGCTCTCCTGCGGCCTGTAGGCTGCGAGCAAAAGCCGCATCGGTTCGCCTAAATCCACGAAGGTGCGGATGTAGCCTGCCGGTTCGGCTAAACTTAAGGCTTCGGCGAGAGCTGCGCGGGCAGCTTCCTGTGTGGACGCCATCACGGCTTGAAGCGCGCGCGCGCGGACGAGCATGGATTGCCATCCCAGTGAGCCGGCCATGGACTGCAGGATTCCCAATCGTTCCGCGGCCTCGGGGCGTTGGCCCTGCGCCAGGTAAACAACGACCTGCGCGTATAGCAAAAACAGGTAATCCACCACCGACCTGACATCCTCCGGCATGGAAAAGGGCGCGAGCATGCGGGCGGCGGTCGCCGCATCACCCTGCGCCAGCGCCACCAACGCACAGCACGCTGTGCTGTTGGCGCGGGTGGGCCTGGGGACGTCCGAGGTCTCCAAGAGCTGGCTGACTTTGTCCACCAACGCTTTGGCAGCGGCGGTATCGCCCTGCGCCTGCTCGATCAACGCCAGTGACCCATTACCGCCGACCTGGAATTCTACGCTACCGCCGCGCTCGCTGAGGCTCAGTCCTTCGCGCATGTGAACGGCGGCGGTATCCAGCTCATTCCACTCGTAGAGCAGCCGGCCCACATCGAAATGCGCCGGACCGACGATCATGGATGTCCCCCCCTGCTCGATCACCTGCCGGCAGAACTCGACGGCCTTATGGGGATTCCCGTGGGCGATGTGTATCCGTCCGAGAAAGATCAATGCTGCCCAATGCGCGTAATCGTTCCGCGAGAGACGCCCCGCCCGCTCCGCTTCGAGCAGTGCCTTTTCGGCCTCGATCAGATTGCCGCGATACCACTGCGTGATGCCCAAATTCAGCGCCACAATACTCCGCGTGCCCAGATCATCCTGAGGCAGAAGGGCAAGCGCCTGCTCGGAGTACTCAATGACATGCGGAACGTCCCCGCGCGTGCGCGCGATGTGCGCCCGCGCTGTCGCGATGCTGCCCTTTAAGATGGTCGCCCTATCTCCAAGCATAGGCAACGCCTGTTCGGCGAGTGCCATATAGGACTCGGCAGCTTCGAACTGCTCCGTCAAGATCAGCGGCCACATGAATTCGTGACACAGGCGTGGATTGGCGCGAATCACTTCGACGGGAAATCGCTGGAACCACCGCAGCAGGGTGACAATCTCGCCGCGTCTCATCAAGTCAGAGCTAAGACTCAAGAGAAGGTCCGTAGCGGCTGCCCAATCCGCTCCGTGCAGCGCGTGATGGAGCGCATCGGCGGGGAAACCGTTCGCCGCATACCACTGGCTCGCTTTGCGGTGCAAGGCGACGATGGTCGCCCGATCTGTGGATGCGGCCTCCAACCGGCGTCGCAGCAGATCGGAAAACAGGTGATGATAGCGATACCACTGGCGGACTTCGTCCAAGGACACGATGAAGAGATTGGAACGCTCAAGAGTGAGCAAGATCACGTCGCTCTCTTTCTGGCCGGTGACAGCGTCACACAAGGGGGCAGAAAACCGCTCCAACACAGAGGTTTTCAACAGGAAATCCTGGACTTCGACCGGTTGTCGCTGAAAGACTTCATCCATCAAATAATCGAGAATGTAGCGATTATCGCCGGTGAGGGATTGCAAGAGCCGGTGAACGTCGCTATCGTGCTGCATAGAGAGCGCCGCAAATTGCAATCCGGTAACCCATCCTTCGGTGCAGGCGTGGAGTGTCGTGATGTCGTCGGTGGTGAGGGCGACTTGCATCACACGTTGGGCAAAGTCGCGCGTCTCTTCTTCCGTAAACCGCAGATCGGCCTGGCGAATATCCGTCATCTGGCCGCGTGCGCGCAATCGTGAAAGAGGAAATGGGGGATCTTCACGCGATATCAGAACGATGTGCATCTGCGCGGGAAGATGGTCCAACAAGAAGATGAGATGCTGGTGAATGGTCAGGGTTTGGATGGCGTGATAGTCGTCGATGACGAGCACGAATGGCGCGGGGGTGGCCGCAATATCGTTGATCAACGCCGTGAGCAACACCTCCGGGGCGGGTGGCTGAGGCGCTTGTAACATCGCCTGGGTGGCTGTACCGATGGCCGGATTCACTTTCTGCAGCGCCGCGACGAAGTACGTCAAGAAACGCGCCGGGTCGTTATCCGTTTCGTCGAGAGAGAACCAGGTGACAGGGTGAGGCGTCTCGTTAAGCCATTCGGCGGCGAGGGTCGTTTTGCCAAATCCGGCCGGGGCCGAGATGAGGGTGAGTTTGCGCTGCAGCCCCATATCCAGGCGTCCAGTCAGGCGGGGGCGAGGCACGAATTTCCGCCGGAGTCTGGGAGCGAATAACTTGGTCGTCAGGAGCGGTGCATTCATGGGTGGCTACAGCAATCACTACTACATAACTTCGATTACCCTCTGTAATATACTATAGCACAACTATCAAAGTAATTCAATATCAATAGCTCTCGATAATCTCCCGCGCAGCGGCGACATCGCCAGCGATGAGCGCCGTGGAAGCTTCATCCAGGCGCGCGTTGACCGCTGCATCACCGGCATACTCTCGTCGCAGGTTGAAGAGCTGGAGCGGCAGGTGCAAGTCCTCAGCGGTGAAGGTGAAATCCCCATCCGCCATCGCCCGCCGGGCGTCCTGGACCATTTCCAGATAGCGGTAACCGAATTCCTCGGTCGGCTCGATGATGGTGCCTTCCCCGTAGTCATTCCACGTGATGAGTTGGACCATGTCTGGATGATTGCTCAGCGCCAGTTCAAGGGTGAAGCGAAACGTCTCACCGCCCTGATCGTCCAGGAAACCGTAGCCCTCACTGACGCCGACCTCTTTGTAAATGTCGTGGAATCCGGGGAACGCACCGCCAACCCGGTATGCATCCCCGCCCACTTTCGCGTAAAAGGGCTTGAGATAGGTTTCGAGCGCGGCCTGGGTCAGCACGCCATCTTTGGATGCCCACATCGGCGGCCATGGGAAACTCGATGTCGATACATTCCCGATGCGCTTGTCGAGCGTGATGAAGACCGGTTGAACATCCAGCACGGAGAACAGCTTCTCCCAATCCGATCCACTGGCGTAATATTGCGGGCCGAACGTCAACAGCACAGGACGCCCCTCACTCTTCAAGTAGGCGTCGTCGCCAAACCACGTGTCCCGCATGTAACGCATCACATCCTGCCCGTGGGTGTAGACGTCGGCCATGGCCAGGTGTTTGTTATCGACCATATGCTTGACCGTCTGATCCTCGTAGCAGATGGCGAATTGCAATCCAGCCTGCCTGATGACCTCGAACAACTTGCCGGTGGCCTGATTCAGCACACCGTAATCCCAAAAATCCTCGATCCCGTACCAATCCACGATCACGCCATCGATGCCGCTCAACTTCATCAACGCGACCTGGTATTCGAGCAGCGCATCATCCATCGAATCGTATGGCCCGGTCAACGGCATCGTGTGCGACGCGATCTGCGGACGCCCGTTCTCGTCCATCTGCGCCGGGTTGAAGTGGTTCATCGTCCAGTGCCAGCCCCAATACCCGCTGACGTCGGGCGTCTGGTACCAGGGCATGTAATGCGCCATCAACAGGGGACGCTGTGCGCTTTCCGGCGGAGTTGGCGTGGAGGTCGATGTCGCAGTGGGGGTTGGCGTTTTTGTGATGGGAACAGGTGTAGGTGTCGATGCCTCTGTGCAACCGGTCAACAACAGCAACAGGATGAACGCGAGGCTGAATGGTCTTAGCGTATGGCTCATATATCCTCCCGGCAATCGTTCTGGACAACCGCTTGTTCATAGACGCCGTTCTAAGTGTACACCACAAATCCAAGAATGCATCCCCGCGCCCCGCACCGGATTTCCCATTCGTGAAGATTAGTGTAGAGTGATGATGAAATCGTGGCAGGAGTTCTTATGAGCATCGATAGACAATCAGGATACGAAAACACTCCCGTGAAGCGCCTCGTGGTCGGGATCACCGGCGCGAGCGGCGCGATCTATGGCGTGCGCGCGCTGACCGCGCTCAAAACGCTCGACATCGAGACGCATTTGGTGGTAACGCCGCCAGGCATGGCGACGCTGCGCCAGGAGCTGCACGTCGATCTGAACAACCTCCAGGCTCTCGCCACGCGCGTCTACGAACCACTGGACTTCGGCGCACCCATCGCCAGCGGATCGTTTGCCACGGGCGGGATGCTCGTCGCGCCCTGCTCGATGAAGACGCTCTCAGCCATCGCCCACAGCTATGCCGACAACCTGCTCACCCGCGCCGCCGACGTGACGTTGAAGGAAGGCCGCCCGCTGCTGCTGATGGTGCGCGAGACGCCCCTGCACCTGGGTCATCTGCGTCTACTGGTGCAGGCCGCCGAAATCGGCGCGATCATCTTTCCGCCGGCGCCGGCCTTTTACGCCCATCCCGCTACGCTCGAAGCGATGGTCGATCACACCATAGGCCGGATGCTCGCGCGTTTGGGCATTGCTAACGACCTGTATACCCCCTGGGGAGAATGATCGTCTGCGGCGGCGTATAACTTCGCATTACGGTGGGCAGATACACGCGCGCCAGCTTCGGGACAACACGCAAGACTACCTCGAGCTGCTGCGGCGAGTCCAGCGTGTCAGACGGGGATGCCGTCACCGTGACCGTCCCTGTATAAACACCGGTCGCGTAGCCAGCCGTATCCACGACGATCGACAACCGCTCCTCCTGCGCGCCGGCCGTGACCGGCGCCGTCAGCGCCAACGTCCCACCCGGCGCGACCTCCGCCGTCCACGTGAGCGTCTGGTAGCCCACGTTGTCGATGCGCACCGAAGTCGTCATCACCTGCGGCGCGCCGACCTCCGCCAGCAACACGCGCCGCGTTGTCTCCAGCGCCAGACGCGGCTTCGCGTCCAGGCACGTCGTCGGGCCAAACGCGGTCAACACGTTACCTTCCCTGTCCACGTAAGCGACGGCGAGTTGATCCAGCAGCAACGCCCCCACAGCCGCCGTCGTGTGATAGGGCGCAACGGGCGTGAGCGCGGGCAACAGCCGATCCAGCAGCGCCTGGCATGTGCTCTGTTCCCACACCACCAAATGGCTCGCTGCCGCAGCGCGCGGTGTGGTAGTATGCAGGGCGATAGCGAGGTTGCCATCCGCCTTGGCAAGGTGCAACGCCGCCTCCCGCGTGGCTGCCGTCACCCCGCCCGCGCCATTGACAGGATACCACATCTCCGTCCAGGCGAGCGTCTCACCCGCGCCGAGGCGCGCCGTATCCCAGAACGTCGGCGCGACGCCGCCGTGCAGCTCGATGGCGGCGGATCCGTCGTCCGTCCATTTGCGCCAATCGAGCGGCGCGGCCCATCCGTAGGCAAAGCCCTTCGTACCCCGCGCTACCTCCCTGGGGAAAACGCGCACGATCCCGGCCTCATTCTCGTGGTTGTATAGGCCGACGAAATCCGCCGCTGCCTGCGAATACTCGAAAAAGCCAAGCCACTCACGCCAGTTGCCCAACCGCGAATAATCCACGCCGTTGTAGACCGGCCAAGTGAAGCGATAGTCTGGCCCGGTGGGCGCGACGGGCCAGACGCCGGGTAAGCGCGCGTCGCCGGTAGAATGGACGGCCATCTCCGCCGCGCCGAAGATGAATTCCACCCCCGCCGCTGGTTTGTTCGTATTGCCGGGGGCCAGCATCGCGTTGCTCCAGAATTTGTAGTCGATGGCCGCGCCGGTGGGATTCTCGATGTGCGGCGTGACCGCCAGATACGCGCGCTCCGCTGGCAAAAAGAGATCGATGTGCGTGCGCAGCCGGTCCGTCGCAGCGGTGTCGCTGACAGTGATCGTCACGCCCGCACTGGATGTTATCGCCGTCCACGCCCAGGGGAGCGCCGATTCGTAGCCATGCTCGTCCACGGGCAAGCACCACTCGATGCCGCCGGCTGCCAGCCACCAGCCCTGTTCCGGCGGCCCCCAATCCGTCGGCTTGATGACGGGGTTCTGGTAGAGGTGATTCTGCCCGGTGGCTTTGTCGATCAGTTGGTAGACCCGCCCGCCCAATTCCGGCAGGACCGTGACGATGAGATAGTCGTTCTCCATCACCAGGAGTTCGTACTCCTGCGGGGTGGGGGTGGGATTGACGGCGGTGTAGGCGATCCAATCCAGCTTGGGATAGGTCATGTTGTACGTGGGGTTGTAGGCATTGTAGAGATAGTGCGCGTAGGGGTAAGTGGGAATGGTGATGGTGGTGGTGTAGAAGAGGATTCCATCGGGATCATCGATCCTTGCTAAGGTTTCTGAACCTTTGCAAGGGTTGAAAAGCAAGATACTGAGGACGACGAGCAGCAGCGGTACGAACACAAGGCGCACGCAGCGTTTTTTCTGTTGCGCATACATCGCTACCTCGCCGTTTATCTGCCCCAAGTGCTTCAAGACTCCGCTGAAAAAACCCGATTTTTCAAAAACTGGTGAAACACGCTAAAAATCGGGTTTTTTACCGATTTCTCCTCATGTGATAGATATACTTCGTATGACATCATATTATCCTTTTTGCCAGGAAGCTCCAGGCGCTGGTCACACTGCGGGGCGCTTTTGGTCTTCCACAAACAGTATAGCCCCAAAAAATCAAAGCAGCAAATCTATCATAAGACAAAAAAGGTGGTGGGCTACATTGCAGCCCACCACCTTCTGGCTATAACCAGTGGACCTGGAGGGATTCGAACCCTCGACCCCTTGAATGCCATTCAAGTGCGCTCCCAGCTGCGCTACAGGCCCAAAACTACCTTTAGCTTTGTATTAGAACAACATCAGGCCCCATTAAGGCCCTTATGGAGCTGGAGGGATTCGAACCCTCGACCCCTACAGTGCGATTGTAGTGCTCTCCCAGCTGAGCTACAGCCCCGCAATCACCGAGCCGCTCCGGTAACGCAGGGAGTGTACCACAACTGAGGCGATTGTCAAACTTGCTGGCCCCCGTTGCCGTCGAATAGATCGCGCAGACCCCGCGCCCACATATCGCCGAGCGGGACAAAGCGTTTCTCCGTGAAATCTGCGGACAGGCTCTCGATGTATTCCCGGATGCGCAGATTCGGCGTCTCCCCTTCCAGCCGGTCGATCTCGGTTTCGATGGAGTTGAAGAGCCGCTCGCTCTCGGTTTCTAGCTCCGTCAGGTCCAGGGTGAGGGCGAACATGTGATCGACCCGCTTGAGCAAATCGTACCAGGCCTTGAAGTCATTCTCGATGCTAAAGCCATGCACCGTCTCGGAAATCTGCGAGAAATCGTAGGCCGGCACAAAGCCGTAAAAGACAACAAATTCGATCCCACGTTGCTCGGCCTGGTCTGCCAGATATGCGCAGATCGTCGCGCCGCCTTCGTAGTCGGAGAAGCGCACAGCATAGCGCGTCAATTCGTCCTGCAGCTCTTTGATGCTGTAGATACACGACACTTCGCGGTCTTTGTCATACGGCACCGCCCCGTACACCCCGCCAACGGCTACCACCCGCTTGACGCCCAGGGCCTGCACGGCATCGAAGAACGCTTCAGCGTATCGCTCGGCGCGCATGTGCGGCTCTTCCCCCAGGAAGATCACCAGCCCTTTCTCATCGTCACCCGAATAATAGAACTCGTTGTCGCGCGTGGACATCGCCTGCCGGTAGCCCTCTTCGAGCTTGATCTGTGGTCGTAAAAAGTGGTGCGTGCCGGGAACCTGAAACAGGTAGTAGTCGTCCGAATTCAATTCGCCAATCCGCCGTGCGCTCAATTTCTCGATGAGATATCGCGGCAGGCCCGATGAGATCGATCCGGCGTCGGCCCATTGGTGCCATCCGGCGAGCATGTATTTTTCTTTAGCTCGGGGAATTTCCCATAGATCAAATGCGTCTCGCATAGACGTTCCCTCCCATAGTTACGCCATCTCGCCGAAGCGGCGGCTGAACTTCACAAAAAACCAATAGCCGAATACCAGAATGATGAACGCCGTCACCGCCGTGCGTGCCAAAAAATCCAACCGCGTAAGCGTCCCGTTGTACAGAATGTCCTGGTAGGTGTTGATGATCGACGCCATCGGATTGAGCCGGAAGAGCCACACCTGTGGATTGAACGTGATGCCCAGCAGCGTGAACTTCTCTGGCAGGTCACGGAAGGTATACACGATCGGCGTCAGGAAAAACCACGCTTGTATGCCTACATCCATCACCATATGTGTATCCCGATAGAAGACTTCCAGCGCTGAAAGGAACAACACGATGCCCAGGGCAAACGTCACCTGAATCAGAATGGGGATAGGTAGGAACAGCAGCCACCCCGTCAGCGGGACACCCGAGATCACAATCATCATCAGCAGCACCGGCAACGAGATCAGAAAATTTGCCAGATTGGAAAACACCACCGCGATGGGCAGTGCCTCTCGGGGAAAGTAGACCTTCTTTACCAAATGGCTGTTCCCCACGATGCTCGGAATCCCCCCCATCACCGC
>MTKY01051476.1_pt1 | contig 63644 bp, 56 predicted proteins | sample 1042731 | NCBI WGS metagenome assembly MTKY01 (sample SAMN06212206, study PRJNA360538) | anaerobic digester metagenome | biome: Wastewater treatment plant; material: sludge; isolation source: anaerobic digester fed with sludge from wastewater treatment plant | place: Denmark: WWTP Soeholt ...
CAACACCCAGAACTTCGAGCTGCTGAAAGCCATCGGCCGCCAGCAAACCTACCCGGCGTTGCTCAAGCGCGGTTTCGGCATCAGTCTGAACGAATCGCTGAATGCCGCGGAATACCTTGCCAGCGAAGGCAATTCACGGGTGATTTTCTGCCTGCGCGGCATGAAGAGCGATGGTGGAGCGCCACATCGCAATATGGTCGATTTCGCCCACGTCCCGGTGATCAAGCGCCTGACGCGGATGCCGGTGTGCATCGATCCCTCGCACTCGGTGGGATCGCGTGATGCGGCACCCGACCATATTCTCGATGTCGCGCACGCCACCGCGCAGGGCGTGATCGCGGGTGCCAACCTGGTGCTGGTGGATTTTCATCCCCGGCCGCGAGAGGCGCTGGTGGATGGACCGCAGGCATTGCTGCTCGATGAACTGCCGCGTTTTCTGGCCGACGTGAAGCTGTGCCGCGAGAGCTATCTCGCGCGCCAGCGGCTGTGGGCGCAAAGCGCTTGCTGATCTACGGTCACCGCGGCGCACGCGGCGAAGCACCTGAAAACACCCTCGCGGGGTTTCACCGCGCGATCAGTGCCGGCGTGGTCCGGGTCGAACTCGATCTCAGGCTCTCACGCGATGGCGAACTGGTGGTGATTCACGACGATACCGTGAATCGCACTACCAATGGACGTGGTGCGGTGGCGCAGCTGACGGCGCAGGAACTCGCCCGCCTCGATGCCCGACGCGGCGGCCCTGACTGCCCCACCCCGCAACCGGTACCGGTGATTGGCCGCGTGCTCGAGGAATTCCCGGAGATCCTCCACTTCCAGCTCGAGGCGAAACCGGTAAGCAGTGCCCAGCGGCCGCTCATGGCCGAGCGGCTCGCGGCGCTGTTTCGCGAGCACGCGCTGCACCCGCGCGCCACGGTGACATCCTTCGACGCCGCGCTGCTCGGTGCGGTTCACGATTGCGACGCCCGGATCCCCCGCGGATTGATCACCGATCGCACGCGACCCGATCCACTGACGCTGGCGCGCGAACTGGGCGTCGAGCTGCTGGTCCTTCACTGGAAGCTGTGCACACCGGCGCGTATCGCTGCCGCTCATGCCAGCGGCCTCCCGGTGTCGGCGTGGACCGTGAACGACGCGAAGGTGGTGCGGCGCCTGCACGCGCACGGAATCGACAGCGTGGTGACCGATTACCCCACGCGCATGATGGCGTTGTGGCTCAGTCTTCGGGGTTCCGAAAGCTGATCACTGGCGCGGCGCAGCCCGACCCGCCGCGGTGTCGCTGGCGTCGTAGGGAAGATCGGGATCCACCGCATCGCATTTGGCGGGATTGCCGCCGCAAACCGGACAGTCGGCGTCGAGCATCGCACTCATGCCGCCGCAGCTGCCCTGGATCGGCTTGCGACCGGCCAGCACGCCGATGGCCATCGCCGCGGTCACCAACAGAAAAAAAGCCAGCGTGAAAAACAGGGTTGCCATTGTGCTCACCTCGCCCTCATTCTAACCCATCCAGATACGGCTGGAACGTGGTGCTGGACCGCGACTCGAAGCCCGAGCCCACGCGCACCAGCATATAGACCGGGATCTGTTCGCGCTCGGCGAGTTCCATGCCCCGGGCCGGACCGAGCACATCGATCGCGGTTGCCAGCGCATCGGCGGTCTTGCAGTCCTGCGCCACTACCGTGACCGAGGCAAGACCGTGCTCGATCGGGCGTGCAGTGGCGGGATCGATGGTGTGGGAGTAGCGCTTGCCATCACGCTCGAAGTAGTTGCGGTAATCACCGGACGTGGCAATCGATTTCCCGCTCACCGCGATCGCCGCCAGGGCCCGGCCGCGCATCAGCTCCGGTGCCTCGATGCCGATGCGCCATTCATGACCGTCCGGATTGTTGCCCGCGGTGCGTACCTCGCCGCCGACTTCGACCATGTAGTTGGCAACCCCGGCGGCCTCGAGCCAGAGCGCCGCACGATCCACGCCATAGCCTTTGGCGATCGCGGACAGATCGATTTCGCGCTCGGCGCTCTTGCGCAAGGCGGGCGGTTCGCGACGCACGCTCAGCGCCGCGGAACCAACGCGTGCCGCTGCGCGCGCGATGTCCTGTTCCGAGGGCACCCGGTCCGCCCCCTTCGCGCCGGCGCCAAACCCCCACAGATCGACCAATGGTCCGACCGTGATGTCGAACGCTCCGGCGCTGAGTGCGTGGATTTCCAGCGCGGTCTCGACAACGTCGAGTGTTTCGGGCGATACCGCGAACCATGCATCGGGCGGCGCGGCGTTGAAACGCGAAACCTCGGACTCGGGGCGGTAGGTCGACATCAGCGCATTGACCTGCTGCAGCGCCGCATCGACGCCCTCGCCCGCCGCCGGCTGGCTCAGCCGGCGGGGCGGCTCGACCACGGTAACGTGGTAGGTCGTGCCCATGGTATCGCCCTCGAAACGCCATACCTCGGGTCCGGGAGTGCAGGCAGCAATCGCCAGCAGCACAAACAACAACGGGAGCAACACCGTTGCTCCCGTTCGCTGCGCGATGCCGCGGCGCGTATCAGCCGCCGAAATCATCCAGCAGGATATTCTCTTTCTCGACACCCAGGTGCTCCAGCATGTTGATCACTGCCGCATTCATCATCGGCGGCCCGCACATGTAGTACTCGCAGTCCTCCGGCGCCGGGTGATCTTTCAGGTAATTGTCGAACAGCACCTGGTGGATGAAGCCCTTGAGTCCGCTCCAGTTGTCCTCGGGCTGCGGGTCGGAAAGCGCAACGTGCCAGCTGAAATTGGGATTTTCCGCGGCCAGCCTGTCGAAATCCTCGACATAGAACATCTCGCGCAGGCTGCGTGCACCGTACCAGAACGTGATCTTGCGATCGCTGTGAATGCGGCACAACTGGTCGAACAGGTGCGAGCGCATCGGCGCCATGCCCGCACCACCGCCGATGAATATCATCTCGGCCCGGGTGTCCTTGGCAAAGAATTCGCCGAACGGACCGAATACCCGCATCTTGTCACCCGGCTTCAGGCCGAAGGCGTAGGACGACATCTGCCCCGGTGGAATGCCCTTGGAACCGGGCGGCGGCGTCGCGATGCGGATATTGAACTTCAGCACCCCTCTCTCGTCGGGATAGTTCGCCATCGAGTAGGCGCGGATCACCGGTTCCTTGACGGTCGAACTCAGGTCGAAGAAATGAAAACGCTCCCAGTCCGCGCGATATTGCGCATCGACCGCGAAATCCTTGTAGTGCACCGTGTGCGGCGGCGCTTCCAGCTGCACATAACCGCCGGCGCGAAAATCCACGCTTTCACCCTCGGGCAGCTTCAGCACCAGTTCCTTGATGAAGGTCGCGACGTTGTCGTTCGACACCACGGTGCAATCCCACTGTTTCACTCCGAAGAACTCGGGCTCAACATGAATTTTCATGTCCTGCTTCACCGCCACCTGGCAGGCAAGCCGCCAATTGTCGCGCAACTGCCCACGGGTGAAATGGCCTTCCTCGACCGGCAGGAAGGTACCGCCACCGTCGAGCACCTGGCAGCGGCACTGGCCGCAGGTACCGCCCCCGCCACAGGCCGATGACAGGAATATGCCCGCATTGGCCAGCGTGGTCAGCAGCTTGCCGCCCGCCTCCACGGTGAGCGCGCGCTCGGGATCGTCGTTGATCTCGATGTTGACATCGTCGGTGCTGACGAGCCGCGAACGGGCCAGGAGTATCAGCACCGCCAGCGACATCACGATCGCCGTGAACATCCCGACACCCGCAAAAATCGTCCCTACGTCTACCATGTTCGATCGTCCCGAAATGCCGTGCTCAGAGCGAGATACCGCCGAATGACATGAACCCGAGCGCCATCAGTCCCACCGTGATGAAGGTGATGCCGAGGCCGCGCAATCCATCCGGCACATCGCTGTACTTGAGCTTTTCACGCACACCCGCCAGCGCCGTGATGGCCAGCGCCCAGCCGAGGCCGGAACCGAAGCCATAGACCACGCTCTCGCTCAGCACATAATCGCGCTCGACCATGAACAGCGAGCCGCCCATGATCACGCAGTTCACGGTGATCAGCGGCAGGAACACGCCGAGCGCGGTGTAGAGCGCCGGCATGTACTTGTCGAGGAACATCTCGAGAATCTGCACGATCGCGGCGATCACGCCGATATAGCTCAGGAAACCGAGAAAACCCAGATCGAGCTCCGGGAACCCCGCCCATGCAAGCGCTCCGTCGCGCAGCAGGAAATGGAAGATCAGGTTGTTGGCGGGTACCGTGATGGTTTGTACCACCACGACCGCGACCCCGAGCTGGAACGCCGTTTCCACCTTTTTCGAGATCGCGATGAAACTGCACATGCCGAGAAAGAACGCGAGCGCCATGTTCTCGATGAACACGGAGCGGATCAGCAGCGCCAGGAGATGTTCCATCACACTACCTCCTGCGGCTTGCTCTGCGGTGCCATGTGAAATTCCCTGGCTTCCACCTGCTGGGTCTTCCAGCTGCGCAGCAGCCAGATGAACAGGCCGATGATGAAAAACGCGCTCGGCGGCAGCAGCAGCAGACCGTTTGGCTGGTACCAGCCACCGTTGTTGACCTGCGCCAGCACATCGAAGCCAAACAGCTTGCCGCTGCCGAACAACTCGCGCACGGTGCCCACCGCCATCAGCATCGCGCTGTAGCCGAGCCCGTTGCCGATGCCGTCGAGAAAGCTCGGGATCGGCGGGTTTTTCATCGCGAAGGCTTCCGCACGCCCCATCACGATGCAGTTGGTGATGATGAGACCGACGAACACCGACAACTGCTTGGCGATGCTGTAGGCCACCGCCTGCAGGATCTGGTCGACCACGATCACCAGCGAGGAGATCACGATCATCTGCACGATCATGCGGATGCTGCTCGGCGTGTGGTTGCGCAACAGCGAGATCGCGAGATTCGAGAACGCGGTGACCAGTGTCAGTGCGATCGACATCACCAGCGCGGTCTTGAGGCTGGATGTGACCGCCAGTGCCGAGCAGATCCCGAGGATCTGCACCGCGATCGGATTGTTGACGAATATCGGAGAAATAAGAATTTCCCGGGTCCTGGACATCAGGATTGCCCTCCGCGGATCTTGCTGAGATAGGGTCCGAAACCGTGCTCACCGAGCCAGAAATGCAGCATGTTCTCGACGCCGTTGCTGGTCAGTGTCGCGCCGGACAGCGCATCGACCTGGTGTCGCGCCAGCGGGCTCGCCGGATCCACTCCACCCTTGACGATATCGATCGATACCTTGCCGTCCTGGTCGTAGACCTGCTTGCCCGGCCACAGCGCCTTCCACTTGGGATTGTCCACTTCGCCGCCAAGCCCGGGGGTTTCCTTCTGGTCGTAATAGGACAGGCCGACCACCGTGCTCGCATCGCCCTCCAGGACCAGGAAGCCGTACAGCGTGCTCCACAGCCCGTAACCGCGGATCGGCAGCACGATTTTCTCCATCCTGCCCTGGTCCTCGATCAGGTAGACCTGCGCGAATCGTTCGCGGCGTCCGATGCTCGCCACATCCTCGACATCGTCGAGCGCTGCCGAGAGTTTGGCGTCCTTCGCCGCCTTGACCTGGTCGTAGCGCGCGGGATCGAGTTCCGGACGCGCCAAATCCTGCTCGGTGGCATAGGTGCCGGTATCCAGGTCCACGAGGCGCACTTCGAAGTGGCCAAACAGTTCCTCGACCTCGGCACGGCTGTGCTCGCCCCCGGGGAGCATGCCGGCGGCCGCCAGGATATTGGTCTTGCGGTCCAGGGCCTTGTTGCTGCTCTGGATCGGCTTCAGCGACACGGCCGCGCCGGCCACGATCACCGAACACACGATGCACAGAACGAAAGCGACCAGCAGCGTCTTCCCGGTGGTTTCCTTCTTAGGCGTTGACATTGCGTGCCAGCCTCCGGTTGATGTTGGCGCGCATCACGAAACTGTCGATCAACGGCGCGAAGATATTTGCAAACAGGATCGCGAGCATCATTCCCTCGGGAAATGCCGGATTCACCACCCGGATCAGCATCACCATGACGCCGATCAGGATGCCGAACGCGAGCTTGCCGGTTTCGGTCATCGCCGCCGACACCGGGTCGGTGGCCATGAACACCGTGCCGAAAGCCCAGCCGCCGACCACGAAATGCCAGTAGAACGGCACCCCGAACATCGGGTTGGTGGCAGAATCGACGGCATTGAACAGCAGGCCCATCGCCACGGTGCCGATGACCACTCCGAGCATGATTCGCCACGAGGCAATGCCGGTCCACAGCAACAGCGCCGCGCCCATCAGGATCGCGAGTACCGAGGTTTCGCCGATACTGCCCTGCATCTGCCCCAAGAACGCATCCATCCAGCTCATATGCCGGGTGATCAGGTCCAGCCCGCCACTGGCGCCGAGCGACAGTGCCGTCGCGCCGCTGAAGCCATCGACCGCGGTCCACACCGTGTCGCCCGACATCTGCGCGGGGTAGGCGAAGAACAGGAAGGCACGCCCGACCAGCGCCGGGTTCAGGAAATTCTTGCCGGTGCCGCCGAACACTTCCTTGCCGATCACCACCCCGAAGCTGATCCCGAGTGCCGCCTGCCACAGCGGGACGTCGGGTGGCACGATCAGCGCAAACAGGATGGAGGTGACAAAGAAGCCTTCATTGACCTCGTGACCACGCACCGAGGCAAACAGGATCTCCCAGCCGATTCCGACCACGAAGGTCACCATGTAGATCGGCAGGAAATAACAGGCACCATGCCAGAAGCAGTCCCACACGCTGTTCGGATCGTAGCCCGCGGCGAGGGCGATCCACCAGCCATGCCAATCGGTCTTGGCCGCGATCCCCATCGCCTCCATCGCGGTATTGGCCTGGAATCCGAGGTTGTACATGCCGTAGAACATCGCCGGGAACACCGCCAGCCATACGGTGATCATGACCCGCTTGAGATCGATGCCATCACGCACGTGCGCGCCACTTCCGGTCACGCTCGCCGGGGAATAAAGGAAGGTGTCCAGCGCCTCGTAGAGCGGGAACAGCTTTTCGAAGCGCCCGCCTTTCTCGAAATGGGGTTCGACGACGTGGTCCAGAAACCGCCTAAGAGCCTTCATTCAAGCCTCCATCTCGATGCGGGTCAGGTTGTCCCTGAGGATCGGACCATATTCGTATTTGCCCGGACACACGTAGGTACACAGCGCAAGATCCTCCTCGTCGAGTTCGAGCGCGCCGAGCTTCGCGGCGACTTCCACATCACCGACGATCAGCGACTTGAGCAGCGGTGTTGCCAGCACATCGAGCGGCATCACTTTTTCGTAGGCACCGATAGGCACCAGTGCCCGCGGACTGCCGTTGGTCGATGTGTTCATGGCCACCGGCTTCAGCCCGAACAGGCTGGAGAGGTAGATGCGCATCATCGAGTGACGCTTTGCCCCGGGCGAAAGCCAGCCAAGCAACAGGCGCTCCCGGCCTTCGGGCAACACCGACACCTGCGTGTGATAGCGTCCGAGAAAGGCCAGCGATCCGCGCGCCGAACGACCGGCGAGCACGCCGCCGCTCAGTATCCGCGGTTCGCCGCCGGCGATCTCGCCTGCACAGAGTTCCTCGACGCTCGCTCCGAGGAGCGTCTTCAGCAGCCGGGGGCGTTCAACCGACGGGCCTCCCAGCGCGATGACGCGCTCGCAATGCAAACGACCGGTAGTGAACAGCTTGCCGATCGCAATCACGTCCTGGTAGCCGATGCTCCACACCGTCTTGCGTTCGTGCACCGGATCGAGAAAGTGAATATGGGTACCCACCAGTCCGGCCGGGTGCGGGCCCGCGAACTCCTCGTGAACCACGCGCGGCGCCTCGACGCGCGGCGTCGCCCCACCGGCGCCTCCGACCACGAAGACCTTGCCGTCGGTGAGCGCGGCCAGTACCTGCACGCCCTGCCTGAACGAGTCCGCTTCGGCGGCCAGCACCAGCGCCGGATCGGCGGCCAGCGGACTGGTGTCCATGGCGGTGACAAAGATCGAGTGCGGTGTCGTGGACGGCGCGGGCACCTTGCTGAACGGGCGGGTGCGCAATGCCGTCCAGAGTCCGGAATCGACCAGGTTGTCGCGCACCTGCTCGCGACCAAGCGTGGCGAGTTGTGCCGGCTCGTAACGCGCGAATTCACGCTCCTCGCTGCCATCGACATCGATCACGACCGAGAGCAGGAGCCGCTTGTCGCCACGATTGATCGCCGCGACGGTGCCCGCCGCGGGAGCCGTGAACTGCACCCCCTCGGCACGCTTGTCGATGAACAGCGCCTGGCCCCTCGCCACCCGGTCGCCGACCCGCACCAGCATGCCGGGCTTCAGGCCCGGGTAGTCCGGGCCCAGCACTGCCACGGTACGGATTTTCGGGCCGGTATGGATCACCTGCTCCGGCGCTCCACTGATGGGCAAATCCAGTCCACGGCGTATCGAGATCATAGCTACCCTGCCAGGCTTGAACAGAAATCCACCACGAGTTACAGACTGCGGCATTCATTCATTGCCGTGGACATCGCTCTGCGGTGGAGAGAGGGGGCAACGCGTCTCTACGGCCCGGATCGGTCACCGGACGGTGAGCACCCCTCGAATGGCGCGCAAGTATAAAGGGCGCACCGGCCGCGTGCCACCGGAAACATCACCGATTATTGATCTGGTCATGGCTTTCAGGATGGTTGTGGCCAGTTCCAGTTCACTGCCTCGGGAGCCGGGTACACCGCGTAGTGCACGCCGGCGACGTGCTCCAGCACCCGCTGTACCTGGCAGGCGTAGCCGAACTCGTTGTCATACCAGAGGTACAGGATCGCATGGTTGCCGCTGACGATCGTCGCCTGGGCGTCGTGGATGCAGGCGGAGCGCGAACCCACGAAATCCGATGACACGACCTCGGGAGACGCGGTGTAGTCGATCTGCCTGTTCAGCGGCGAATGCAGCGATGCCCAGCGCATGAACTCGTTCACCTCGACCACGGAGGTCTCGCGCGACAGCGTGAGGTGCAGGATTGCCATCGAGACGTCCGGCACCGGGACACGGATGGCATTGCCGGTAAGTTTTCCGGCCATCGACGGCAGCACCTTGGCTATCGCACTGGCCGCTCCGGTCTCGGTGAGCACCATGTTCAGGGCGGCGCTGCGTCCACGACGGTTTTTCGGGTGGAAATTGTCGATCAGGTTCTGGTCGTTGGTATAGGCATGCACGGTTTCGACATGACCGGAGACAATTCCGAACTGCTCGTCGATGGCCTTGAGCGCGGGCACGATCGCGTTGGTGGTGCACGATGCCGCGGTGATGATGCGGTCGGATTCCGTGATCGTGTCGTGATTCACGCCGTAGACAATATTCTTCAGCGCGCCCTTGCCCGGAGCGGTCAGGATGACCTTGGCGACGCCCTTCGATTGCAGGTGCCGGGAAAGCCCCTGCTCGTCACGCCACTTGCCGGTATTGTCGATCACGATCGCATCGTTGATGCCATGGGCGGTGTAGTCGATGTTCTCGGGTGCATCGGCATGGATGAGCTTGACCTCGTTGCCGTTGGCGATGAACGAGTTGCGCTCGTCGTCGACCCGGATCGTGCCCTTGAACGAACCATGGATCGAATCGCGGCGCAGCAGCGCGGCGCGCTTGGCAAGGTCATCGCTGCTCGAGCGACGCACCACCACCGCGCGCAGGCGCAGCACGTCGCCACCCCCCGCTTTTTCGATCAGCAGCCGGGCCATCAGCCGGCCGATCCGGCCAAAGCCGTACAGCACCACGTCGCGTGGTTGCGTCACCGGCTTCGCCTTGCTGCCAACCAGCCCGGCAAGCTGCGTCGCGAGATACTGGGCAGGTGACAATCCGGCGGCCTGCGGCCCGGCGTGGTAGGCAACGGTCAGACGCCCGATATCGACATGCCCGGTACCGAGATCCATCGCACCGAGCGCCTCGACCAGCGGCCAGGTATCGAACTCCGACAACTCGTTCTTCTCCACCTGGCGCACGAAACGGTGGGTCTTCATGATATCGAGCACCGATTGCGCCACCAGCGAGCGGCCGTACACATAGACCTTGAGGTTTCGTTCGCGATAGAGCCTCCCCACCACCGGGATCATCGCCTCCGCAAGCGCTTCGCGCTGCTTCCAGTCGGCAAAGTAGTCTGCTGGTTTCGGCCGCTTGCGCTCGCTCATGTAGGGAACCTCGAAAAATGATCGGTACTACGGCACCCGAAGGCTTCATCGGTACGCCGGTCGCGGCGTATTATGGTCAGTCGCAACTACCACCGCAACAGCGCCATTCACCGTTGACCAGTGCCTGCCATCCGCATGAAACACCGCTTTTTTTCGCCTCCCCTGCCGCGCCCCGGCGATCATCTTCGCTGGGGTGGCCTGCTCCCGGGCACCGATGCCCTGGCCCTCGCCATGGCGGCTCGCGCCCATCCCGGCATGGTCGCGGTGGTGAGCGGCGACAGCGCCGCCGCCGAGCGTCTCGAGGACGAGTTGCGCTTTTTCCTCGGCAACGACACCACCAAGCCCGTGTTGCGTCTGCCCGACTGGGAAACACTGCCCTATGACCGCTTCTCACCTCACCAGGACCTGGTCTCGGACCGCCTGCTGGCACTGTCGCGGCTTGCCGATGCGCAGCCCGCGATACTGATCGTACCGATCGCGACCCTGATGCAGCGGGTCGCGCCGCTTGCTTTCGTGAGCGCGGCTGCGCTGGCGCTGCAACCTGGCCAGAACCTGTCGATCGCGCGGCTGCGCACGACCCTCGACCGGGCCGGTTACCGCGTCACGGATACCGTGTTCGAGCACGGCGAATTCGCGGTACGCGGCTCGATCGTCGATCTGTTTCCGATGGGGCTCGATGCCCCGGTGCGCATCGAACTGTTCGACGAGGAGATCGTGACCCTGCGCCGCTTCGATCCGGAAACGCAGCGCTCGCTCGACAGCCTCGATGCACTGCGTCTGCTGCCGGGCCGGGAATTTCCGTTCCATGACGAGGCGATCACCGCGTTTCGTCGCCGCTGGCACGAACGCTTCGACAACGACCACCGCCTGTGCCCCGACTACCAGGACATCTGCCAGGGCATCGCACCGGGCGGCATCGAGTATTACCTGCCGCTGTTCTTCGAGGCCACCGCCACGCTGTTCGACTACCTCGCCGGGGAAACGCTGTTGTGTGTCGAGGATACGGTGCGCGAGCAAACCGACCGCGTCTGGCAATCGGTGCGCGATCGCCACGAGAGCCTCGGCTCGGACATCACCCGCCCGCTGCTCGGACCCGCCGAGATATATCTGCCACCCGATGGGTTGCGTCGCGAACTGAAGCGATTCACCCGCATCGGCTTTTCCGCCGGCCCGCAGCCCGAGCGCGCCGGAGCGGGAAATTTTTCGGTGTCACCGCTCCCCGAGGCGCCGGGTCGTGCCGTGCAGGAACCGCTGGCGCGGGTGACGCAAATCCTCGGCCTCGATGTGCCACGCATCCTGTTCTGCGCCGATTCGCCGGGGCGGCGCGAGATGCTGCACGAGTTGCTGACGCGAGCCGGCGCCACCGTGCAGCCGCTCGATAGCTGGGACGCATTCATCGGCGGCAGCGCACGTTGCGCCCTGGTCATCGCGCCGCTTGGCGATGGTTTCGTGCTGGACGATCCGGCACTGGCGGTGGTGGCGGAATCCGCGCTGTTCGGGAGACGCGTGCTGCAGCGCCGGCGTCGGGCGCGCGCGGGAGAGTCCTGGGAGGCCTCGATCCGCAATCTCTCGGAGCTCAACGTCGGCGTGCCGGTGGTGCATATCGAGCACGGTGTCGGGCGCTACCTCGGACTGCAGGCGCTCGATGTGGACGGGCAGCGCGCCGAATTCCTCTGCATCGAATATGCCGAGGGAGCGAAGCTGTTCGTGCCGGTGACGGCGCTCGACATGGTGAATCGCTACTCGGGCATCGATACCGAGCAGGTACCACTGGCTCGCCTCGGCAGCGACCTGTGGCAACGCGCGCGACGCAAGGCCGAGGAAAAGATCCGCGATGTCGCCGCCGAACTGCTCGAGATCCATGCGCGACGCGAATCGCGCCCCGGCCATGCCTTCACCCATCCCGGGATCGCCTATGAAAATTTCGCCGCCTCGTTTCCGTTCGAGGAAACAGCCGATCAGCTCGGCGCGATCGATGCGGTGCTGGAGGATATGTGTGCGCCGCGGGCGATGGACCGGCTGATCTGCGGTGATGTGGGTTTCGGCAAGACCGAGGTCGCCATGCGCGCCGCCTTCGTCGCCGTCCACGGTGGCAAGCAGATCGCGGTACTGGTGCCCACCACCTTGCTGGCGCAACAGCATTTCGAGACTTTTTCCGACCGCTTCGCGGAATTGCCGGTCACCATCGAAACACTGTCGCGATTCAAATCGGGCAGCGAGCAGAAAGCCATACTCCAGCGCGTCGCCCGGGGCGAGATCGACATCGTGATCGGCACCCACAGCCTGCTGCAGGCCGACGTCGCCTATCGTGATCTCGGTTTGCTGGTGATCGACGAGGAACACCGTTTCGGTGTGCGCCAGAAAGAGCAGCTGAAGGCGCTGCGCTCCACGGTCGATATCCTCACACTCACCGCGACACCGATTCCGCGCACGCTCAACATGGCGGTGGCGGGCTTGCGCGATCTGTCGATCATCAGCACCCCGCCGGCGCGACGGCTCGCGGTAAAGACTTTTGTGCAGCGCCAGGACAACAGCCTGGTCAAGGATGCGCTGAGCCGCGAATTGCGCCGCGGCGGCCAGGTGTTCCTGGTCCACAACGAGGTCAAATCGATAGCGCGCCGCGCCGCCGAGCTGAGCGCATTGCTGCCGGAAGCGCGGATTGGCGTTGCCCACGGACAGATGCGCGAGCGCGAACTCGAGCGGGTGATGTCGGACTTCTACCACAAGCGCTTCAACGTGCTGTGCTGCACCACGATCATTGAAACCGGCATCGATGTTCCGAGCGCCAACACCATCGTGATCGAACGCGCCGACAAGTTCGGACTGGCGCAGCTGCACCAGTTGCGCGGCCGGGTCGGACGCTCGCACCATCAGGCCTACGCCTTCCTGCTGACGCCCGATGAACGCTCGATGACGCCCGATGCCCTGAAACGGCTCGACGCATTGGCCGGCACCGAATCCCTCGGCGCCGGGTTCCTGCTCGCCACCCATGACCTCGAGATCCGCGGCGCCGGCGAACTGCTCGGCGAGGAACAGAGCGGCCAGATCCAGGCGATCGGCTACAGCCTGTACATGGAACTGCTGGGGCGCGCGGTCGCCGCGATCCGTGCCGGGCGCATGAGCGATACCGAGCTGGCATTCCGCCCGGCGATCGAGATCAACCTGCGCGTGCCGGCGCTGATTCCCGACGATTACCTGCCGGATGTGCACAATCGCCTGATCATGTACAAGCGGCTCGCCTCCGCCGCCTGCGATGCGGAACTGGACGGCTTGCAGAGCGAAATGATCGACCGCTTCGGAGCGCTCCCCCCGGGCACGCGCAACCTGTTGCGCATCGCGCGCATGCGGGTGCGCTGCCAGGGCCTCGGCGTTGCCCGCATCGAAGCGTCCGCGACGGGCGGCGTGGTGGAGTTCACCGCCGATACCGCGGTCGCCCCATTGACGATCGTGGACCTGGTACAGCACGATCCACGCCGTTACCGTCTCGATGGCGGCACCCGGCTACGCTTTGTCGAGGCGCTCGAGGAGGTATCCACCCGCATCGCTTTCGTGGAGGATCTGATGGATCGCCTGAGCCGACCCGGCACCGGGACCCCGACCCGGACAAGAAAAACATGAGCACGGATTCACGCTCGCTGCGCACGCTCGGATGCGCCCTGACACTGCTCGCGGCAGCGCTCGTCGGCGCCAGCTCGCCAGCACGCGCGCAGGAAGAAGATGGTTCCGGTGCGCCCTGGTTGCAAGTCGAGGTACTCGTGTTCCGGCAGCTCGACAGCTCGCTCGCTGGCGATGAAGCCTGGCCAAGCGCACCCGATCTCGGTTATCCGCAGGACATCCACATCCTCAGTCAACCCGAAGTGCCGGATCAATCGCTCACCGCAGCGTCCGATTCCCCGGAACTCCTTGCACCGGAGCAGCCGTTCGTGCAGCTCGGGCACGGCATGCGCGCGCTCGATGATGCCGCCGCGCGTATTGCCGGCTCCGCGGCCTATCGGCTGCTGGGACAGTTTGCCTGGCGCCAGCCGGCGCCGGCGCGCGGCACTCGCTCCAATATCCTGCTGACCGGCGGTGAAACCTACGCGGACCATTTCGAGCTCGAGGGCTCGATCAGCGTGACACGCTCGCGTTCCCTGCAGGTGGAAACGCGCCTGTGGCTCAATGATTTCACACCCCTGCCGGTTCCGGGCGCGCAATCCGCGGGCGTCGATCTGCCAGCGGTCCCGCAGCCGGTAGCGGATCTGCTCGAACCCGAATCGATCGAGCAGATCGCCACCGCGGCGCTACGCGCCACGCGCTCCGTACTGCTGGCCGAGACGCGCCGGGTACGGCTCGGCGAAGTGCACTACATCGATCACCCGTTGTTTGCGGTGCTGTTGAAACTCCAACCCTATGATCCCGCCGCGCAACCCGTAGCAACGGAGTCAACCCCGGCTCCCTGAGCCCGCGAGCATCCGCGCAGCCCGCTCGAGCAGGCGCGCGATCCGCTGCGCACACCCCGCCGCCTCACTCTGGATCTGCTGCAGGGAGATCGGCTGCGCTTGCAGCCCGGCCGCACGGTTCACAACCATCGCGAGACACGCATAGGACAAACCGAGTTCGCGCGCCAGTACCGCCTCCGGCATCCCGGTCATGCCCACCAGATCACACCCGTCGCGCCGCATCCTGGCGATTTCCGCGGCGGTTTCCAGGCGCGGCCCCTGGGTGCAGCCATAGACTCCGCGCGCCTGCACGCGGATATCCGCGCCTTCGGCCGCTCGCTCCAGCAGCGAACGCAGGCCGCGATCGTAGGGATCGGCAAACTCCTGATGGTGCAGCGCCAGCGGTGCGCCATCGAAAAAACTGCTGTCGCGCCCGCTGGTGTAGTCGATGAGCTGCAGCGGCAGCCAGAGGGTGCCCGCCGCGGCACTCGCCTCGATTCCGCCCACCGCGGCGAGACCGATCACATCGGTGGCGCCGAGATCGGCCAGCGCCTGCAGGTTGGCGCGGTAGTTGATGCGATGTGGCGCCAATGCATGGGGTTCGCCGTGCCGCGCGAGGTACAAGGCGGGCAGCCCGGCGAGCGTTCCGATGTGTATCGGCGCCGATGGCTGACCCCAGGAGGTCGGCGAATTCGCCTCGTCATCCTGCGTGAAACCGTCAATACCGCTGATTCCGCTGCCGCCGATGATCGCCAGTTTGCGCGTACCTGTCATGCCTTGGACTCTCCTGTTCTGCAATTCGCGTAAGGCTCCCGCCCGGTAAATCGAGGAAGGGCTGGACACACCCGGTCAACGTGGTATTTTGGCCCATGAACAGGTTCTGGCAAATGAGGGCTGGTCATGGCTAGCAGCAAACCCATCATCGGCAACTGGTACCAGAATGCCGAAGTCGGCAGTGTGTTCGAAGTCGTCGCCTTTGACGAGGAAGAGGAGACTGTCGAGATCCAGCACCTCGATGGCGAAGTCGAGGAGTACGACCTCGACACCTGGAAAGAAATGAACCTGGCCGGCATCGCACCGCCTGAAGACTGGCGCAGCGGCTTCGAGCTGAGCCAGGAGGATTCTGCCGACCCCGATGATACGCAGCGACCGGAAGACTGGTCGGGCGCACTGAACCAGATCGAGCCCGAGGAGATCGGCATCGATGACGACTGGAGCGAATGAGTGTCACAGACGCCGGCATCGCGTTTGAGCGGCACTCCTGTGGCCCGTCCGTTCGCGGAGCGCGATCGCGGCACTGAAACCTTTCCCTGAGCGTCACGCCTGGCAGCGACCGGCAGCGAACGGCAACGAGCACGCCGTCGATCACCGCGCTGCGGCTGCGCCAGAGTACCCGATCTCCTTCCGGGCACCGCCAGCACCAGCGGTCTCGACAATCCCGCGACGGTATGTGATCGGAGGGGAAACTGGTATCGACTCGTCCGCCAGTTTCGACGACCGCGGCAATGACACGGCTTGCGATCGAACGGATACTGTATATAATTACAGCTCATCACTGCCCCGGGATACCATCGATGAGCAAGCTGACCGATCGTCAGAACCAGGTACTGGAATTGATCCGCGGTTACATCGACAACACCGGTTATCCGCCAACCCGGGCCGATATCGCACGCGAACTGGGTTTCCGTTCACCGAATGCCGCCGAGGAACACCTGCGTGCGCTCGAACGCAAGGGCATGATCGAAATGACCGCCGGCGCCTCGCGCGGGATCCGTCTCAGCGGCGAATCCGGAATTCCGGTGGTCGGCCGGGTCGCTGCCGGCAGTCCCGTCCTGGCAAGCGAACACATCGAGCAGCACGTGCAGGTTCCGCCGGCACTGTTCTCGCCGCGTGCCGATTATTTCCTGCGCGTATCCGGAATGAGCATGAAGGATGCGGGCATCATCGACGGCGACCTGCTGGCGGTGCATCGCACCACCGAGGCACGCCAGGACCAGATCGTGGTCGCGCGCATCGATGACGAGGTGACGGTAAAGCGCCTGCACCGCACCCGCGAGCGCCATATCGTGGAATTGTTGCCGGAAAACGCGGATTTCGCACCGCTGCGCATCGATATGCGCGAGCACGATTTCACGCTCGAGGGTATCAGTGTCGGGGTGCTCAGGCTCGACACCTGAGCGCGGCGGGCCAGGGGAGCCGGCGCGGCAGAACCGGACGCAGACTTCTAGTGCAGGATGTGATCCGCGTCGTCCGCGCCGCCGACAAAATCGAGCTCCGCATCGCCGCCGGCCATCTGCGCCGCGGCCTGGATACCCGCCTGGATCATTGCCTTGGCGATTTCCAGACGCGCATCCGCGAGATACTGCCTCGATTCATCGGAGAACCGGATATTCACCAGCGGCCCGCCTTCACCACCGGCACGTTGCAGCACGAATTCGCCATTGGCGATTTCGACGATTTCAAGCAGAGATGCCGCCAAATCGGCCTCCTCCATCGTATGACGGGCCGCGACCATCGCGACCCGAACCGCGGTTCTACGCTTCCTTGCTGACCACCCATTTTCCGTCGCGGAAATAGGCGCGCCAGCCCGTTGCCTTGCCCTCGTGTTCACTCATCACGAACTGGCTGTGCATCTTGCGGCTGTAGCGCACCTGAACCGGATTCCCGTCCGGATCACGCGTCGGCGCATCGAGCAGATACGCGTACTTGGGGTCGATCAGATCGCGCACCGACTGCAATTCCTCGACCAGCGGAGCGCGCGTCTCGCGGTTCTTCGGAAAACGGCTGGCTGCGAGAAACAAGCCTGCGGCCCCGTCGCGCAGCACGTAAAAATCATCCACCTTGAGGCAGCGCAGATGCTCCATCGGCACCGGCGGCATCTTCGGCGGCGCCGCCTGGCCATTGCGCAGCAATTTGCGCGTGTTCTTGCAATCGCTGGCGGTACAGCCAAAGTACTTGCCGAAGCGTCCGGTCTTCAGTTGCATGTCCTGGCCGCATTTGTCGCACGGGATCAGCGGGCCGTCGTAACCCTTGAGCTTGAAGCGTCCCTCCTCGACCTCGTGGCCCTGGCAGTCGGGGTTGTTGCCGCAGACATGAAGTTTGTGCTGGGCATCAACCAGGTAGCTGTCCATCGCCGTGCCACAAATAGCGCAGCGATGGCGCGTGCGCAGCACCTTGGATTCGGCCTCCTCGTCTTCCTCGGCCTCGTCGTGCACCACTTCGTCGCCGTGGACCAGGTTGATCGTGGCCTTGCACCGCTCGGCAGGCGGCAGCGCATAGCCGGAACAGCCGAGAAACACCCCGGTACTCCCGGTCCTGATCTGCATGGGCCGTGAACAGCTCGGGCACTCGATCCTGGTTTCCACCGGCACATTGCCGCGCATCCCGCCGTCCGCTGCCTTGGCCGCGGCGAGGCGGGTGGAGAAATCGGCGTAGAAATCATCCAGCACCTTGATCCAGTCGCGCTCGCCGGAGGCAATCTGGTCGAGGAAGCCCTCCATGCCGGCGGTAAAGCCGTAGTCCATCAGGTCCTCGAATTTCTCGGTCAGCCGGTCACTGACGATATCGCCGAGCTTTTCGGCATAGAGACGCCGGCTTTCGAGCCGGGCGTAGCCGCGATCCTGAATGGTGGAGATGATCGCGGCGTAGGTCGAAGGACGACCGATGCCGCGTTTCTCGAGTTCGCGTACCAGCGTCGCTTCGGTATAGCGCGGCGGTGCCTTGGTGAAGTGCTGGCTCGGCAATAATTCCTGGAGTCGCAACCCGGCGCCAACCGGCACGTCCGGCAGTTCAATGTCCTCGTCCTTGCGCTGCCCCGCCGGCAGCACCCGCAGAAAGCCATCGAACTTCAGAATCCGGCCTCGGGCACGCAGTTCGAAGTCTCCGGCTGCGACATCGATCACCGAGCCGAGGTAGTCGGCCGCAGGCATCTGGCAGGCCACGAACTGCCGCCAGATCAGTTCGTAGACGCGCACCGCGTCGCGCTCCACACCGTCGATGGCCTCGGGTGCCAACCGCACGTTCGAGGGACGTATTGCCTCGTGCGCTTCCTGTGCACCCGCCTTGCTCGAATAGACATTGGGGCTCTCGGGCACATAGCGTGCGCCGTGCTTCTCGCCGATGAACTCGCGCACCCCGGCCACTGCATCGGCGCTCAGATTGGTGGAATCGGTACGCATGTAGGTGATGAATCCCGCTTCGTACAGGCGCTGCGCCATCATCATTGTTTTCTTGACGCTGAACCCGAGACGGGTACTGGCCGCCTGCTGCAGCGTCGAGGTGATGAAGGGCGCGGAGGGCCGGGTACGCGTGGGCTTGTCTTCGCGCGCCTTGACCACGAAGCGCGCCTTGCGCAACGCCTCTACCGCGCGCTCGGCGTCCTCGCGGTTGCCGGGACGGAAATTCTGCTCGCCCTCGCGGCGCACCTCGAGTCGCAGCGGCTGATCCGCGTCACTCAGCACAGCGGCGTGCAGCTCCCAGAATTCCTCGGGGATGAACGCCCGTATTTCGCGCTCGCGATCGACCAGCAAGCGCACCGCCACCGATTGCACCCGCCCCGCCGACAGACCGCGCGCCACTTTCTCCCACAGCAGCGGCGAGAGCATATAACCGACCACCCGGTCGAGAAAACGGCGTGCCTGCTGGGCGTTGACCCGGTCCATGTCGAGGGCACCCGGTTCGGCGAAGGCTTCCTTGATCGCCGATTGCGTGATCTCGTTGAAGACTACCCGGCGATACTTTCCCGGGTCGCCGCCGATGGCCTCGCGCAGATGCCAGGCGATCGCCTCCCCCTCGCGATCGAGGTCGGTCGCGAGATAGATCGTGTCGGCGCTGCTTGCCGCCTTGCGTAACTCGGCGACGACTTTTTCCTTGCCCGGCAGGATCTGGTAATTGGCCCTCCAGCCATGTTCCGGGTCCACGCCCATGCGATTGACCAGTTGTTCGCGGGCCTTTTTTTCCCGATGGCGCGCTTTCTGCGCATCCCCCATCTTGCGGGTCGCGGCGGCGCTCCTGGCACGCGCTGCCGGATCGGTGGTCTTGGCGCTGCCGCTGGTCGGGAGGTCACGGATATGTCCGATGCTCGATTTCACGACATAGTCGCGGCCGAGATACTTGTTGATGGTTTTCGCCTTCGCCGGCGACTCCACGATGACCAGTGCCTTGCCCATGTTGGTGCTTGATTTCCAGATTTTGTGCGACGGGAGGGATCCAAAAGAGGCGCCATATATAAGGGCTGCCTCCCGCAGGGTCAAGTGCGACCCTGGGCCGGGGACGATCGGTTGCCTCCCCCGAGACATGCTTCGCGCAACGTCACGAGAGCGGCGGCAAGACGCTCCACCTCGTGCTCCGCACCGCGCTCATCCCAGCGTGCGGCAAGACCATCGGCCACCGCCGTGAGTTCCGTCACACCGGCGGGAAGGTCGCCAAGAATCCCGATCAGCTGCTCTTGCTCCAAGCCGGGAGGCGCCTGCGCGCGCCAGCCGCCGGACGGCTCGAGCACGGCCTGAAAGCGCAGCTCGCGCGCCTGTTCGAGTTGCTCCAGTCGCCATGGCAGCACATATACCACCAGGTTGGGCGAGATCTGTCCGCCAGGTGTCGCGGGTGCCACCCGCACCCGCAGACCCCTGGCTGTCGCGGCGGCGCGCAGCCGCGCCAGCTGCGCCTGGCGTGGCGAGGGTCGCATACCGAGCGCAGCACCGAACACGAACAGGAAAGTCAGGCCTGCGACCAGCACAAATGTACTCACGCCTTCTCCCGAGCGGGAACTGCCTGCGGCACGCCGAGGCGCATTTGCGGCAACGATGGATTTTCGGCTATGTTAGCGGAAAGCGTTCGCCGGACGTCAATCGAAAGGGAGTCATGGGCCATGAGCGGATATCGACACATATTGCTGGGGCTGGATCTGAGCGGTGAATCGCAGCAGGTGGTGGCGCGTGCCGTGGCGCTGCGCGATGCCTTTGGCTCCACGCTCAGCGTGATACACGTGATCGAACCGCTCAGCTTTGCCTACGGCGGTGACATCCCGATGGATTTCTCGGGAATCCAGGAAGAAATCCACAAACAGGCGCGCGCGCACATGAGCGCTCTCTGCGACCCGCTCAATATTCCGCAGGGCAATCGTCACCTGGTAGTGGGCAGACCCGAGACCGAAATCCATCACGTGGCCGAGGAAATCGGCGCCGACCTGATCGTGGTCGGAAGTCATGGGCGTCACGGGTTGTCGCTGTTGATGGGGTCCACCGCCAATGGCGTGTTGCACGGTGCGCGCCGTGACGTGCTGGCAGTGCGCGTGAACGCACCGGAGAAGTGAAGCAGGGTAAGCGCTGATGGTGGGCAGTCTGCGGTTTGGGCTGCTTTTTTCATTTTTGCTGCTGCTGCAGGCACAGGCAGTGGTGGCGGATACGCTCGAGGCACAACGCGCCCAGTACCGGAGCGCCTTCACCGCCCTGACGCGGGGCGACGCGAAACCACTCGAGCGTCATCGTGCCTCCCTGCAGGGCTATCCGCTCTACCCTTATCTCGAACTGGAGGAACTGCGCCGGCGCATCTCCTCCGCCTCCCCCGGCGAGATCGACCGGTTTCTCGCCCGCCATGCCGGACAACTGCCTGCCTCCCGGCTACGCGCGGCGTGGCTGCAAGTGTTGCAGTCACAGCAGCGCTGGGACGACTACCTGCACTACTATGTCGATGATCCGGCCAATATCGAGCGCCGCTGTGTACAGGCCTGGGCGCTGCTGCAGACCGGCCAGAGCGCCGCGGCACAGCAACGGATTTCCGCGTTGTGGCTCAGTCCGCGTTCGTTGCCGAAGAGCTGCGACGCGCTGTTCCAGGCCTGGTACAAGCGCGGCAACCCCGGCTCCGCAATGGCATGGCAGCGCTTCAACCTCGCGATGGGAGCGGGTGAATACCAGGTCGCACGCTACCTGACGCGCTTCATGGATGCGGCGCATACCGCCGATGCCACGCTCTATCTGCAGATCAAGGACAATCCGGCGCTGGTGGGCAACACGCAGCGTTTCAGGCACGGCAATCCGCGGCACTCGCAGATCGTGGAGTTTGGCCTGCTGAAACTTGCCGGGTCCAATACCGTCAGCGCCCGGCGCAATTTCGAAAGCTACGCCCGCAGTGGCGTGCTCGACACCGAATCGATGCGCAACGTCGCACCGCGCATCGCCGCCAACATGGCCTCGAACTCGGGGCGCGAGGCCCTGGAGTGGATACTCGGACTGGAACCGGCCGCACGCAGCGATGCGCTGAGCGAGGACGCCGTGCGCTACGCGCTGCGTGGCAGCGGCTGGGAGCCGGTGATGTCCGCGCTGCAGATACTGCCGCCCGCGCTGGTCACGGAACAGCGCTGGGAATACTGGAGCGCGCGCGCCAGGGAAGCCGGCAACACACTCTCTGCGAGCGAAGAGATCAGCAACAGTTATCACCGCGTGCGCGCGACACGCAGCTATTCCCTGCGCGCAGCGGCGCATCCACCAGCTCTCCGGAGAATAATGCAGCATGTTCCGGTACCGGTCAGCGACGAGCTGCTTGCCGCGACCGGACGCAACCCCGGAATCAGTCGCGCGCGTGAATTCTTCCTGATCGGAAACGGTCCCGAATCCCGCCGCGAATGGCAGCACACGATTCTCGCCATGCCGCTCGCGGAGCGCCTGGCGGCGGCCAAGCTCGCCGACCAGTGGGGCTGGCACCAGCTGGCGATCACCACGCTCGCCTCGGTGCAGAACTGGGACGACCTGGAGCTGCGCTTTCCGATCCTGTTCAGCAAACAGTTCGACGGCGCCGCACGCGGTCAGGGCATGGACAATGCCTGGCTGTACGCGATCGCGCGCCAGGAAAGCGCGATGAACGCCACCGTGAAATCGCCGGCTGGCGCTCTCGGGCTGATGCAGGTGATGCCCGCTACCGCGCAGCTTACCGCGCGGCGCGCAGGTATCCGTTACCGCGGCAGCTCGGACCTGCTGGATCCGTCCACCAACGTGACCATCGGCAGCCGCTACATGCGCATGATGCTGGATGACTTCCAGCAGAACCGGATTCTGGCCGCGGCAGCCTACAATGCGGGCCCGGGGCGTGTGCGCCAATGGCTGCGCCGCCTGCCGGACAAGGTGGAGCACGATCGCTTCGTCGAAACCATCCCGTTTCGCGAGACCCGGCAGTATGTGCAGAATGTGCTCTCGTTCGCGGTGGTCTACGCTTACCTGCAGGGTCGCAGCACGCCGCTGGTACAACCGGGCGAACAGCTGATCCGCAATCCCTATTTCGTGCAGACGGCACTGGCCGAGTAAATTCCACATGCCTGACAAGGCGATTCTGCTCGCGCGACAACCGATCTACGATGCCTCGATGAATGTCGTGGCATTCGAGTTGTTGCACCGTTCGCTGCATGCCGATCACTCGAACATCGGCGATGGCGACGAGGCATCCTCGCGGGTACTGCTCACTGCGTTCGGGGCGGTGGGCATCATGCAGGTGACCGAAGGAAAACCCGCGTTCATCAATTTCACCCACCACCTGATCATCAACCCGCCGCCCCTGGATCCACGCCACCTGATCGTGGAGGTGCTCGAGGATGTACAGGTCACGCCCGCGATCCTGGCCGGGCTCGGCCGGCTGCGTGACCAGGGATTTCGCATCGCGCTCGATGATTTCCAGCACCATCCCTCGCTCGAGCCACTGGTGGAACTCGCCGATATCGTGAAGCTGGATGTGCTGGAGCTGGGCGAGGTGCAGTTGCGCGCGGAAGTCCGCCAGCTGAGAAACTACCCGCTGCGACTGCTGGCCGAGAAGATCGAGACCTGGGAGATGTTCAATCACTGCGTCGACCTCGGTTTCAGCTATTTCCAGGGTTATTTCCTCGCCCGCCCGCAGCTTCTGCACGGCGACCGGAGCAGCGTGGCACGCCACGCGATCATCGGCCTGATGGCACAGCTGGCGCGTCCGGAAATCGATTTCGATTCGCTGGCGGTGACCATATCATCCGATCCGATGCTCGGTTTCAATCTGATCAAGCTGGTCAATTCGCCGCTCTACCGGCGCGCCCTGCCGATCGAATCGTTGCGCGAGGCGATCGTCCGTCTCGGGCTCGAGCGCGTGCGCGGGTGGTGTTATCTGCTGGTGCTGGCCAACATCGCCGGCAAACCGCGCGAACTCACCCGTATCGCGATGGCACGGGCGCGCTTCTGCGAGCTGCTTGGGGCACGCCACGAACCCGCTGCGGCACCACGCTATTTCATGCTGGGAATCCTGTCCGCCCTGGATGCCTTTCTCGACCGGGAAATGAGCGAGCTGCTGTCCGGAATGGGACTGAGCGATACGATGTGCGCCGCCCTGCTCGAGCACGGCGGCGACATGGGCATGGTGCTCGCGGCAACGCTCGCCTTCGAGACCGCGGCCTGGGAACAGGTGCCGTGGCAAGCGCTCGAACGTCTGGGTTCGGACCAGGTGAGCGTCGAACAGGCATACCTCGACAGCCTGCAATGGGTCGGCGAAACGCTGGCGGCGCTCGAGCAGTCCTGAGGCGGCTAACCCGCGAGCAGATCGAGCACCATTTGCGCATCGAACGGCCACCCCAGTTCACGTTCGCCTCGCGGGTCGCGAAGTACCGGGATGCGCGTCGCGTAGCGCTCGAGCAGCGCCTCGTCATCGGCGATATCGATCCGCCGCAACACCCAGCCGCGCTCGACCGTGAGTGGTGCCGCGAGCGCCTCGGCCTGTTCGCAGAGATGGCATCCGGCGGTGTGGTAGAGCAACAGCACCCTTGCCTCAGAGGTCATAGCCACGCTCGTTGTGAAGCACGATATCCAGCCCTTCGGTTTCTTCCTCGACGCTGACCCGCAGACTCACCAGCATCCCGGTGAGGCGCAGCAGTCCCCAGGTCAGCAATGCCGTGTAAAGACCCACCGCGAGGATGCCGCCGATCTGCACCAGGAGCTGGTGACCGATCGATACACCCTCGGCAAGGCCCTGGCCGCTGAACACACCGAGTTCGCTGCTGGCGAAGACGCCGACGGCAAGCGTGCCGAGTATCCCCCCCACGCCATGCACCGGAAACACGTCGAGGGAATCATCGATCTTCAGGGTACGCTTCAACGTCAGGGTCGCGAAAAAGCACACCAGTCCGGCGGTCGTGCCAATGACCAGGGCGGCGGCAGGCCCCACGAAACCCGAGGCCGGTGTGATGGTTCCAAGGCCAGCCACCATTCCCGTCACCACACCCAGCGCGCTCGGCTTGCCAAACTTGAGCCATTCGACGCACATCCAGGTGAAAGCGCCTGCCGCGGCGGAAAGATGCGTGACCAGCATCGCCATGCCGGCATCGCCATTGGCCGCCAGCGCGCTGCCCGCGTTGAAACCAAACCAGCCGACCCACAGCATGCCGGCACCGGTCACGGTCATGGTCATGTTGTGCGGCGGCATCGCGGTCTGCCCGAATCCGTTGCGGTTGCCGATGACCAGCGCCGCAACCAGTGCCGCCACGCCCGCGGTGATATGCACCACCGTGCCCCCGGCGAAATCGAGCAGTCCCATCTGCTGCAGCCAGCCACCTCCCCAAACCCAATGCGTGACCGGTGCATAGACCAGCAGCAGCCACAGCGCGGAAAAGATCATGACCGCCGAAAAACGCATCCGCTCGGCAAAACTCCCGATGATCAGCGCCGGGGTGATGATCGCGAAGGTCATCTGGAACATCACGAATACAGACTCGGGCAGGCTGCCATTGAGCGAGGATTCACTGATCCCGGCCAGGAACACTCGCTGGAAACCTCCGAACCAGGCATTGCCCTCGCCGAACGCGATGCTGAAACCCAGCGCATACCAGAGAATCGACACCATGCAGGCAATGGAGAAACACTGCATCAGTATCGTCAGCACGTTCTTGGAGCGGACCAGTCCGCCATAAAACAGTGCCAGCCCGGGCAGTGTCATGAACAGCACCAGTGCCGTGGAACTCAGAATCCAGGCGGAGTTTGCCGCATCGGGCGCGCCACCATCGGCATAAAGGGGCCTGGCGCCGGTCGCGAGAGCGATGAAGGCCATGGACAAAATGGCACCGACTGGCCTGGATCGCAGCATGAGTCTCTCCTGTCCCGAATTCAATAATTGCATCAATACCGTGCACGACTTCGAGGCTACGCACCATGTTGGCGCGCATCGGCACGGCGTTATCACGCCAATACCGCGAATTGCCCCGAAACTGTTCGTTGCTCAGCAAATAGCGTACCGCCCGGCTGCGCGCTGCTCCACGCTGGCGCACGATGCAACAATCGGGTCGCCATCCGCGCGCCGCCCGGTATCATGGCTGCAGAATTACCCGAGAGGCTCCATCAAACATGAACCTGCGCGCCGACTGCGACGATTACCGGCGGATCGAAGCTGCACTGGATTTCCTGCAGACACACCGGCGGGAACAACCGGAACTGCCGACGCTGGCCCACGAACTCGGGTTGAGCGAATTTCAGACCCAGCGGCTGTTCACGCGCTGGGCGGGGGTCAGTCCCAAGCGATTCCTGCAATTCCTGGGCAAGCAACACGCGCGGCAACTGCTGCTGGAGCAACGCCCGATACTGGAAGTCGCCGACGAACTCGGGCTGTCCGGTGGCGGGCGTCTGCACGACCTGGTCGTCAACACCTGGGCAGTGACGCCGGGAGAACTCGCCCGCAGTGGGTCCGGGCTGCAGATCCGCTACGGCTTTCCGCCCACGCCGTTCGGAGAATGCCTGCTCGGGTTTACGCCGCGCGGCATTTGTCATCTCGCCTTCGCGCACGAACACGATCACGACGCCATGCTGCAAGCGCTGCGCGCGGAATGGCCCAATGCGAGCCTGGCCGCGCACGAACACGAAAGCGCGGCGCTTGCGGGCCGGATATTCGGCGGCTTGCCAAGCGACGGCAAACCGCTTGCGCTGCTGCTGCGCGGGACCAATTTTCAATTGCAGGTATGGGAGGCTTTATTGCGCATACCCGAAGGACGACTGTGCACCTACGGCGACATTGCCACGGCAATCGGCAAGCCACGCGCCGCGCGCGCGGTCGGCCAGGCGGTCGGTCGCAATGCCATCGCCTACCTGGTCCCCTGTCACCGCGTGATCCGCGGCATGGGAGAATTCGGCGGATACCGCTGGGGGCGAACCCGCAAACTGGCGATGCTCGGGCGGGAAGCGGCTGCACTCAGTCCGGAAACCGCAGATCCTCGCGCTTGCCAGCTGCCGCCACGGAGCGCATGAGGTCATCGGCGCTCAACATGCCGGCGTTCCAGTTCGCGATATAACGCAGGCCTTCCTCGACGCTGTGATCGCGCCCGTAGAGCAACACTTCCTTGGTGCCGCGAATCGCCAGCGGCGAGTGCGAGGCGATGGTGCGAGCAATGGTCATGACTTCCCCGAGCATCTGTTCGCGATCGGCGTAGACGCGATTCACGAGGCCGCTTTGCTGCGCCTCGTCGGCATTCATGCGCCGCCCGGTGTAGGCGAGTTCGCGCATCAGACCGTCGCCGATCAGGCGTGGCAGACGCTGCAAGGTGCCGACATCGGCCACCATCCCGAGTTCGATTTCCTTGATCGAGAAATACGCATCCCGGGTGCAATAGCGCATATCGCAGCAACTTACCATGTCGACGCCGCCGCCGATGCAGGTGTGCTGGATCGCCGCCAGCACGGGCTTGCGGCATCGCTCGATCGCGCCGAGGTTGGCCTGCAGCCGCTCTATGGTGTTTCGCCGCTGCTCGGCGCGACGCGCTGCCTCGAGTTGCTGGTCATCGAGCGCGGCAAACATCTGCAGATCGATTCCGGCGCAGAAGTGCTTGCCGCGCGCCGCCAGCACCACCACCCGCACTGCGCTCTCGCTGTCGCACCAGCGAAAGCAGGCATCGAGATCGGACCACATCGCGGCGCTCATCGAGTTGGCCTTGGCGGGCCGATTCAGTTCGACCAGCGCGACGCACTCGTCCAGCGTGAGCACCAGGGTTTCGAATTGCGGACTGTCCATGCACATGCTTCCGTTTGCAGAATAATGAGGGTTGCTCAGGCTTGCGGCCAGGGGCGGAAATGCGCCTCGAGCGGCAATTCCTCCGGCGGCTTCGGCGGACCCTCCGGGGTGCCGAGATACAGAAAGCCGAGCACACGCTCGTTCTCCGCCAGGCCCAGTTCGGCACGCAGTTCGGCCGTATAGCTGATCTCGCCGGTACGCCAGATGGCGCCAAAGCCTTCGGCGTGCGCTGCCAGCAGCATGTATCCGGCGGCACAGGCGAGCGAGTGCAACTGTTCGATCTCGGGTACTTTCGGATGCGCCCCGAGATGCGCCACCAGCACGACCAGCAGCGGCGCGCGCAGCGGATTGGCCCGCAGCCTGTCCAGCGCCTGCGGCGCGGTATCCGGCGCATGACGCTGCATTGCTCTCGCCAGCGCGGCGCCAAGACGGGCACGCCCCTCGCCCTCCACGACCAGGAACCGCCAGGGTCTCAGGTGCCCGTGATCCGGGGCCCGCAGCGCGGCACGGAAAATGCGCTCGCGCGCCTCACCCAGCGGCGCAGGTTCGACGAGACGGCTGGCGGAACTGCGGCTGAGCAGGGCGGTGAGCGCATCCATGGCAAGGTCTTGATGGCGGGAAGTGGAGGTACTGTGCCAAGCAGCCCCGCACATTGCAACGGCTGTTCAGCGCGATCAGGCTCGGTGTTGTTTCAATTCCCGCAACCGCGCCGGATCGAGCGCCACGCCACGCTCGTAGAAATCCTTGAGACAGATCGCCACATCGCGGGTCGAGCTGCGGATGGCTTTCGCCAACACCAGGCGATCGAGCAGCTTGCCGAGCAGCCCCCAGCGCACCGTGTACGCCAGTGTGGTGCAGAGGCTCGTATTTCCGTCCTCGGCATCATCCAGCCAGTAGCGAAATGTCGCCTCGCTGAATGGCGCGGGCGCGCCATTGTTCCCCCGGTGCAGACGGATCACGAAACCGTGTCCCTCGCCCCAATCGATCACCGTCTCGTCGAGGAAACGCGTCTCGCTCTGGTACACCCGGCGGCTCGCGCCCACACCGGTCCGCGCGCCGGTGGTGATCTCGGTACGCACCAGTCCCGGCACATAATTGTGCGCCAGCCCCAGGTCGCGCAGCTTTTCCCAGGCGCGCGCCCGCGGCATCGCGATGGTCACACGATATTCGGCCGCATTGTTCATTGGCGGTCTCCATCCGCTGGCATATCCTCGTAGGGCGAACGCAGGTCGAGATCGATCGCCTGCGCGTAACCCGGAACGCGCAGTGTATGCGCATCCCACTGCAGGTCTTCGCCATGCAGCACGCCGTGGTCGAAGCGGTAGACCGGCGCAGTCGCGCCGGCGCACGCGCGCGCATCGTACTCGCTGGCGACGGCGCGCACGGCCTCGTTGCGCTTCGCCCAGGCGTCGAGCTGCGCGCGACCATGACGCGCGGCCAGCATGCGCTGCGTCACATGCGGCGCTAGCACCGTGGCGCTCGCGTTGTTGCCGCCAAAACCCTTGGCGTTGATCAGCGCCACATCGAGCTCACGCGGGTCGCGCGTGCTGTGCCGGCGCAGGATATCGAGATGCGCGCTGTGCACATCGTCGGCCGAGTGGTCCGCGGTCAATATGCCCGGCAGCACCCCGTCGGCCCAGACGCCGAGACTCATCACCAGCTGGTCACCGGCCGCGGCACCGATCGAGTGCCCGAGATAGGCTTTCAGGGCACATACCGGCCAGTCGCGAATACCGAAGACCCGTGCCGTTTCATCGAGAATGTGAGATTCGCTCACCCTGTTCTGCGGCGTGCCGGTACCGTGAGCCTGCACGAACGAGCGCTGCCGCAACCCCTCCTCGCCGACGATCGCGCGCGCCAGTGCCGCGGCACGTGCCATGGTCAGGTAGTTGCCGACGCCCGGCGAGGCAATCGATTTCTTGTAGCCGTCGGCGTTCACGAACACATCGGCAACCGCACCGTACACGCTGGCACCGAGCTCCAGTGCCAGCGCATCGTCCATCAGCACCACGAACTGTGCCGATTCGGCGATCGTGAACCCGCAGTTGGCGGCGAACGGGCGGCAGCTACGCCGGTGATCCGGTAGCGCATCGGCGCCGAGCCCGTCGAGTGCCCGCAAGCCCTCGTCGGTCGCCAGCGCACCCATCGCGGCATAGCCTTCGATGATTTCCGGCGTGATCGGCGCTTCCGCGTTGCCAACTATCGCGATGCGGGCACGACCGCTCTGGATATCGCTCACCCCCATGCGCAGGTTGTAGAGAAACGAGGCGCAGGCGCCCATGCTGGTGCCCGTGTTGCCGAGACTGCCGAGCACATACGCATTGATGAAATCGGCCGGCATTTCCGCGAAACCGAACGGGCACTGCTTGGAACTGACCCGCTTGCCCTGTAGCCGCGAGGCCACCATGCCGCCATTGCCATGGCCATCGAGCTGACCCATGCCGCTGCCGGCATACACACTGATGCGATCGGGTCGCACGCGCTCCAGCACCCGCTCCCAATCAATGCCAAGCGAGAGCAAGGCATCGGACGCCCCGCACACCGTCATCTGCAGACCGCGCGGGTGACTGCGGGCCGGATACAGGCTTGCGGGTTCAAACCCGCTCGGCAACTGGCCGGCCGCATTCACCTCCGAGCGGCGTTCGGTCGGGACCAGTACCTCGGTCGCGCCGTCGATGCGGATCTCGCTCTCCCGCCCCTGGGTCGAGAGCAGTTGCCAGCCGGGTGGCAACGGGTCGGGCAACTGCGAAGTACCGACGCGGATATGCAGCCCCTCGGCGCCAGCGGCTGACCAGTGCATGCGTCGCTGCCAGGGAATTCGCTCGCTGTCGAAATGCGCGCTTTCGATGCGCCTTACCAGGGTGTGCGCGCGGATTTGCTGGCGCGCGCCGGGCGAGCGGCTGTCGGGCAGATTCATCAGGCTGGCGAGACTCTGCCAGGTGGCATCGGCAAGCGCCGCGGGCAACGCATCGATCACGAGGCGCCGGTAACCATGATGAGCGGAGCTGCGCCCCGCGGGCGAAAAGCCGCCGAAACCGGTGATCACGGGGAGTCTGGACATCGAAACCGCTCGCTGCGTGGCCACGCCGGCCTGGTGATTACTGAGGTAGACCCAGTCTAGGCGGAGCCAACGCTTGGTATTAGCCAATTTCAGCCATACACTTTCCATTTACAGCCAGTCGAGCCGAGGTTCCAGCATGCCGGAAATCGTCGTGTTTGCCATCGATGACGCGCTTGCCTCCAGCATCGCCTTGCCGTTGGAGATGCTGCGCGCCGCGCGGCAGCATCATGTCGCCCACACCCGCCGCGGTCGCTCACTGCGGATTTCCCTGGTGTCGGAACAGGGCGCTCCGGTGCGGATGTCGGGCGCACTGACACTTCTGGCCGACACGGCAGCAGCCACCGTTGAGCGCGCGGAGCTCGTGATCATTCCTTCCCTGTGGCGTGCGCCGGTGAACAGCGTGGATCGCCATCCCGGCATCAGCGCCTCCCTGGCGCGCCTGGCCGAGAGCGGCGCGCGCCTGTGTGCCGTGGGCACCGGAAGTTATTTCCTGGCAGCGGCCGGACTGCTCGACGACCGGCCTGCCACCACGCACTGGTCCTTTTTCGATGATTTCGCCGCGCGCTTCCCCAAGGTGCGTCTGCAGCGACGCCATCTGATCACCCATTCGGGGTCGTTCTATTGCGCGGGCAGCGTGAATTCGGTGGCGGACCTGATGCTCCATTTCATACGCGAGCTGTTCAGCGCCGCCGACGCCCACCAGGTGGAAAGCCAGTTCTCGCCCGAGATCCGCCGCCCGTTCGAACCTCACGGCATTGTCGAGGGCGCGGCCGGCGCGCATCCCGACGAACTGATGTGGATGGCACAGGACTGGATGCTGGCACGGCTCGATGAGCCGTTGCGGATGGCGCAGATCGCCGCGCACGTGGGACTCAGCGCACGCAGTTTCAGCCGCCGTTTCGGTTCTGCGTTCGGGGTCTCGCCGCATGGATTCCTGCAACGTGCGCGGCTCAACCTGGCACGCGACCTGTTGCGCCAGAGCAATCTGTCGATCAGCGAAATCGGCCATCGTTGCGGCTATTCCGAGCTGAGCCGTTTCAGTCGCGCGTTCACCACCCACGTCGGCAGCTCGCCGCAGGACTACCGGCGCCGTGCGCGTGGCAAGCTGTTCGGCGCCTCCGGATCGGGCTGAACGCTTGCCGCCCCGCGCAGGGTATGGCCAAATGCGCGCCCTGCGGTGGAAAAAACCGCGCCGGACAGCAGTTGCAGATTGCGGAGGCCGACAGATGGACGACATGACAGTGGTGATTGCGGGCGGTGCGCGCACCGCGATGGGTGGCATGAACGGGGTGTTTGCGGGCACCAGCGCGGTGCAGCTCGGGGCCACGGCAATAGCCGCGGCAATCGAGCGCAGTGGACTCGCCGCCAGCGATATCGACGAGGTCATCATGGGCTGTGTGCTGCCAGCCGGCGTGCGCCAGGGCCCGGCACGCCAGGCGGCCATTGCCGCCGGCATCCCCAAATCGGCCGGCGCGACAACCATCAACAAGCTGTGCGGCTCCGGTATGCAGGCGGTGATCCTCGCGCATGACCAATTGAAGGCCGGCACCAACAGCGTCATGGTCGCGGGCGGCATGGAAAGCATGAGCGGCGCCCCTCACCTGCTGCTGAACGCCCGTCAGGGCATCCGCCTGGGGCATGCGGAACTCAAGGACCACATGTTCTATGACGGGCTGGAAGATGCCTATACCGGGCGCGCCATGGGCTCGTTTGCGCAGGAAACCGCCAATGAAAAAGGCCTCACGCGCGAGCAGATGGACGCGTTTGCGATCCAGTCGCTGAACCGTGCCTGCAAGGCCATCGAGAGCGGCGCGCTGAAGGCCGAAATCGTCCCGGTGACCGTCACCAGCCGCAAGGGCGAGACTGTCGTCGACGTGGACGAGCAGCCACTCAGCGCCAGGCCGGAAAAGATTCCCCACCTCAAACCGGCCTTTGCGAAGGACGGCACCATCACCGCAGCCAACTCGAGTTCGATTTCCGACGGAGCGTCGGCGCTGGTACTGACCACTGCCGGCGAGGCGCTGCGTCGAGGTCTCGCACCCGTGGCACGCATCCTCGGGCACGCGCGCCATTCCCACGAACCGGGCCTGTTCACCACGGCACCGATCGGTGCGATGCAGAAGCTGTTCGCCAAAACCGGCTGGAGCAAGGACGACGTCGACCTGTTCGAGATAAACGAAGCCTTCGCGATGGTCACGATGCTCGCGATCCGCGAACTCGGTCTCGACGAGGCCAGGGTCAACGTGCACGGCGGCGCCTGCGCCCAGGGTCACCCGATCGGTTCGAGCGGCAGCCGCATCATCGTCAGCCTGATGTATGCGCTGCGCCGGCACGGCAAGCAGCGTGGCGTCGCAAGCCTGTGCATCGGCGGGGGCGAAGCGACCGCGGTTGCGATCGAGCTCCTCTGAGTGTGCTGAATCGCACAGTGCGCAGGGCCCCGGTTTGGCGCGGGCGGCAGGCGGGGAGAGCCTGTCGCGTGATTCAAGGCTGCGTTATCCTGCGCGGCGCGTCGTTTATGCAGTTCCCGCGTTCTGACCCGCACCCGGCATGATCATCAACATTCTTCTCATGATTGGCGGATTCGCGGTACTCGTGTTCGGCGCCGAGTTGCTGGTGCGCGGGGCCTCGCGTCTCGCCGCGGCAGCCGGCATACCGGCACTGGTGATCGGTCTGACGGTCGTCGCCTTCGGCACCAGCGCGCCCGAACTCGCGGTGAGCCTCGATTCGGCGCTGAGCGGATCGCCCGATATCGCGCTCGGCAACGTGGTCGGCAGCAATATCTTCAACATATTGCTCATTCTCGGGCTGTCCGCGCTGGCGGCGCCGCTCGCGGTCTCGGCACAACTGGTGCGTCTCGATGTGCCGATCATGATCGCGGGTTCGGTGTTGCTGTGGGTTCTGGCGCTCGACAATCACCTCGGTCGCCTCGAGGGCGCCGTGCTCGCCTCCATTATCGGTCTCTACATTGCTTTCCAGATCCGCACGGGCCGGGGTTCCAGTGCAACTCCCGTCGATGGGCTGACAGCCACACATGAGGCGACCCGCATCGCCCGCAACCTCGCCTGGATTGGCGCGGGACTGCTGTTGCTGGTCGCCGGCTCGCGCGGCCTGGTGATCGGCGCCACCGGCGTCGCGCGCTCGCTGGGCGTATCGGAGTTGTTGATCGGACTGACCATCATCGCAGCGGGCACATCGCTGCCGGAACTCGCGACATCGGTGCTGGCCAGTCTCAGGGGCGAGCGCGATATTGCCGTGGGCAATGTGATCGGAAGCAACATCTTCAATATTTTTTCGGTGCTGGGATTCACTGCGCTGGTGGCGCCGCAGGGTGTCCATGTCGCCGAGGCGGCGCTGAAGTTCGATATCCCGGTCATGACCGCGGTCGCGATCGCCTGCCTGCCGGTTTTCTTCCGCAAACACCTGATCTCGCGCTGGGAAGGCGGCCTGTTCCTGTTCTACTACATCGCCTACACCACGTACCTGGTACTGACGGCAACCGCGCACGACGCACTGAATGATTACCGTAACGCCATGATCGCGTTCGTGCTGCCGCTCACGATCATCACGTTTGCCGTCATCCTCTGGCGCACGCCACGCCTGCGACGCGCAGACTGCTGATTGCGCTCAGCGGAACTTGCTGAAATCCGGTGCGCGTTTCTCGATAAACGCCGTTATGGCCTCGATGTTTTCCGGCGAGCCGGCGGTGCGCGCCATGCCCTCGGACTCCACCTGCAATGCCGCCTGCAGACCGGCGCGGTTCGCCTGCTTCAGGGTGCGCTTGGTTTCCTGCAGAGCGCTGGTCGGCCACGCCGCGATCTCGCGCGCCTTGGCCAGCGCATGCCCGAGCAGGTGTGCATCCGGTATCACGGCGGTCGCTATTCCGGTTTCCAGCGCCCGTGCGGCATCGATCCACTCCGCGGTGAAAAACAGCTCGGCCGCACGCCTGGCGCCGATATTGGCCTGCAACAGGTAGCTGCTGCCGAACTCCGGCACCAACCCGAGATTCACGAACGGCAGACGCATTCGCAGGCTCTCGCCCACATAGAGGATGTCGCAGTGAAACAGCAGCGTGGCACCGCCACCGAGCGCGATACCGCACGCCGCACCGATCAGCGGCTTGTCGAACTCGCACACGATACGCGCGCAACGTCCGAACGGATGCTCGCCATCGTCCGTATTGAACTCGTGAAGATCGGTGCCCGAGGAAAAATTTCCGCCGGCGCCGGTCAACACCACGACCGCGACCCGACGGTCATCGCGGGCACTTTCCAGCGCATCGGCAAATGCGTTCCATTGTTCACGGCTGAAGGCATTCTTGCGGGCCGGGCGGTTCAGCGTCAGCGCAAGCACGCCGTCTTCGAGTCTGCTGATCACGGTAGCGCTCATGTTTGATCCCCGTATCCATTTCCGCTGGCGGCATCAATCGACAAAACGAAGCACCTCGCCGAGCGCTGCGCGCCCGATGCGGCTGTCGTTGGCGGGATGTGCGGTGTCTTCATATCCCAGCGACAAACCGAACAGCAGACGATAGCTGGCGTCGACTCCGAGTTCCTCACGCACCATGTCCGCGTTGAAGCTGAGCGCGGTCTGCGGACAACTGGCCAGCCCATGCGCGCTCAGGCCCAGCATCAGGGTTTGTGCATACATGCCGACATCGGCGGCCTCGCGAATTCCGCACCACTCGGGCATGAACAGGAACACGACGTGCGGGGCGTCAAAAAACGCAAAATTGCGCATGAACGCGGTGCCCCGTGCGGCCTTGTCCTCGCGCGCGATACCCATTGCGCCATAGAGTCGCTCCGCCGCATCGAATTGCCGCTCGCGAAACACGCCGGCGTAGCGGCCCTCGTAGGGAAAATCCATGGCATATTGCCCCTGCGCGAGCGATTGCTGGAATTTCTGCCGCAAGCGCTCGCACGCCGCGCCACTGGCGATCACGGTGTGCCAGGGCTGGGTGTTGCAGTTCGACGGGGCATGATTGGCAAGCTCGAAAACGTGCTCGAGCAATTCACGCGCAACCGGCTCGGGCCGGAACGCGCGCACCGAGCGCCGCGCCCGGACCGCCGCGTCGAAATCCAGGCAATCGCCGCCCGTGCTGCACTTGTCGGTCGCTATTTCCATGATTCAGCGCCCCTTGAATTCGGCCGGACGTTTTTCCTTGAACGCCTTCATGCCCTCGCGCGCGTCCTCGGTGGCAAAGACCGGCCAGCCCACCTCATCCGAACGCAGCATGGCATCTGCCTCGTCGAGGCACTCCTGGTGTTCGCGCAACGACTTCATGACCGCCCTGACGGCAACCGGACCGTTGCGCCCGATCTGCGCGGCAATCTCGAGCGCTGCCTCGAGTGTCTTCCCCTTGGGCACCACCTTGTTGATCAGGCCCCAGGCAAGTGCTTCCTGTGCGCTGACATGGCGTCCGGTCAGGAGAATTTCCGCGGCGATGCAATACGGTATCTGGCGCCGCAGGCGAATGGTCGAGCCGGCCATCGGATAGAGCCCGCGCGCGACCTCGGTGACCCCGAATACCGCGTCCTCGGCGCCCACGCGGATATCCGTTCCCTGGAGGATCTCGGTACCGCCTGCCAGCGCAAAGCCCTCGACCGCCAGAATCAGCGGCTTGCCGGGGCGGTTGTCACGCAACAGGGCCTGCCAATGGAGGTTGGGGACATCCTTCATCAGCGCCTGGATCTCCGCCGCGTCGTCGCCACCCTCGGGACCGGCTTTCAGATCCATGCCGGCACAGAAGGTGTCACCACGCGCCGTCAGCACCGCGCACCGCAGCGTGTCATCGGCATCGAGCAGGCGCCAGGCGCGATACATGCCGACCAGCATCGGCGGGTTGAACGCGTTCTTTGCCTCGGGCCTGTTCAGCGTCACGACCAGCGTGTGGCCGGTGCGCGCGACCAGGCAGCTGCTGGTGCTTATGGAAAGTTGTTCCATGATATCGGACTCCCTGATTGATGTTTCCGGCTTCCTGGCCAGGCGTCGCGCCATGCTCAGGTGGCCAGGTGCCACGCCCGAGCGCTAGGCCTGGTACCGGCCCGAAAGCGCAATATCGCGGGCCCGCAAATAATCGGGCTTGCCGCTTGGCGCGCGGGGGATTGCGTCGACGATGTGCAGTTCACGCGGCACCTTGTAGCCGGCGATATGCTTGCGGGCCTCTTCCTGCAGCGATGCGAGTGTCGGTCTGCTGCCTTCACGCCCGGCGATCACGGCGGTCACCTTCTGCCCCCAGCGCTCGTCGGGGGTACCGACCACCAGCGCATCGAATACCTGCGGGTGCGCCTTCAGCGCCTGCTCGACTTCCTCGGGGAAAATCTTTTCGCCGCCGCTGTTGATGCAATTGGAGCCGCGGCCGAACACCGTGATCGAACCATCCGCTTCGAGACGCGCGGAATCACCGGTCAGCAACCACCGTTTGCCGTCGATCTCGACAAAGGTCTTCGCGGTCTTGACCGGGTCATTGTAATACCCGATCGGAATATGTCCCGAGCGCGCGAAAATGCCCATCTCGCCGGCCCCGGCATGACGCAGCTCCTCTTCGACGATCACATCCATGAACGGGCTTCGCGTCACATTGCCGAGCCCGTTGCCATCGCTGCCCTTGCGCTGGCCGCTATCCATGCCCATCTGCCCCGATTCGGAGGAGCCAAAAGAATTGGTGATGAACACATTCGGGAAATATTCGCGGAATTTCGCCTGCTTCGATTCCGAGAATACCGCGCCCCCTGACCCGACGCTGAAAACCGCCGACAAGTCCCAGCGGCCCGGATTGGCATCCAGCGAATCGAGCAGCGGAATGGCCATCGCATCACCGACTATGGTCAGCGCGTTGACCTTCTCGCGCTCCATGATGTCCCACACCTGCTCACCAGCGAGCGAACGGTGCGGGTTCAATACCAGCTTGTTGCCCGCCAGCAACTGTATGCAGGCATACCACCAGCAGGCACCGTGCATCAGCGGTGCCAGCGCCATCCCGGCGATCGGATGCCCCTCGGTGACGCGCACCACGATATCCGCGGGTTCCTTGATCGGTCCGGCGGGATGAAAATGTCCGCCGCCGCCCATTGCCGCGAAGAACACGGCCTTGTGCGGCCACATCACGCCCTTTGGTGAACCGGTGGTACCGCCCGTATACAGGATGAACAGGTCCTCATCGGAACGTTCGGCGAAATCGCGCCCGGGTGCGCCCTGCTCGAGCGCATTTTCGTAACGCGTGGTACCCGGCTCGATCGGGGCCGCGCTGTCGTCCTCGACCGCGACCAGCGTCTTCAGCGCCGGCGCGCGGGCATGTACCGCGGCGATATGCGGTCCGAATTCGCGATGGTGCACACACGCAACCATGTCCGAGTTGCGGAACATGTACTCGAGCTCTTCGTCGACATAGCGGTAATTCAGGTTGACCGGCACCGCCCGGATCTTGAAGCAGGCCAGCATTCCCTCGAGGTACTCGTTACCGTTGTACAGGTACAGGCCGACCTTGTCGCCGACGCCGACGCCCCGCGCCGCGAGAAAATGCGCCAGCCGGTTCGCACGCTGCTCGAGATCCGCGTAACGCAGGCGTCGCTCGCCACAAACCAGCGCCTCGCGCTCGCCTACCGCATCCGCGACCAGCTCGAACATATCCGCGATATTGAAGTGCGGAGCAGGCATGGGCAGTTTCTCCAGAATACCGACAACGGGCTTGGCAGAATAAGCGAGACCGGCGGGGCGAGCAAATGACAATGGCGCAATCCGGCGCTCAGAGGAGCGCCTGCATGTTGTGCGCGATGCGCGCTGCCACGGACTTCGCCCGCTGCGCCAGCGGGCCCTCGAACTGCGCATCGAGTGCCTCGTGGAACAGCCTCAGCCAGCGCTCGAAGGCCTGCGGGTCAAGGGGGCGTTTCGCGTGCAGGGCGCGGTGGATGTTCATGGTGTGACGCCGGTAGCCGTCAGCGCCGAGAATCAGCTTTTCCCAGTACGCGCAGATGATCGGGATGTGCCTGGACAGATCGATATCCGCCACATCGAGAAATATCGGCGCCAGCAGCGGATCGGCCAGCACTCGCGCATAGAACGCCTCGATGAACGTCCGGATCCGTTCCGGGCTGTCGAGATCGGGTCGCGGGTCCATGACGCGGCGACCGTCTCAGCGACGGGTCTTCTTGATGTGTTTCATCATCCGCTTGCGCTTGAATTCCTGGCGCGGAGTCAGCGTGTTGCGCTTGCCGGCGAATGGATTCTCGGTGGTCACGAACTCGATCCTGAGCGGCGTTCCCACCAGTTTCAGTTCGCGGCGGAAGAATTTCTCGAGATAACGCGTGTAATGATCCGGCACGCGCTCGGTCTGGTTGCCATGCACCACGATCACCGGCGGGTTGCTGCCGCCCGGGTGAGCGAAGCGCAGCTTGATCCGTCGCCCGTGCACCAGCGGCGGCGAATGCGCGGCCACGGCGCTCTCGAGCAAGGCGGTCAGGCGGTTGGTGGGCACCTTGGCGCGCGCACTGGCGTAGGCGCGGTCGATGGCGGCATAGAGCTGGCCGACGTTGGAGCCGTGCAGCGCCGAGATGAAATGCACTTCCGCAAAATCGGCGAACATCAGCCGCCGGTCGAGTTCGCTGCGGACGGACTTCTTCTGGTCATGATCGAGCCCGTCCCACTTGTTGCACACGATGATCAGCGAGCGGCCGCTGTCGATCACGTGCCCCAGCAGGTGAACGTCCTGCTCGACCAGCCCGTCGTGGGCATCGACCAGCATCAGCACCACGTTGGCATCGGCGATTGCCTGCAGGGTCTTGACGATCGAGAATTTCTCCACGGTTTCGTGCACGCTGCGCTTGCGCCGCACGCCGGCGGTATCGATCAGCGTGTAGTGTTTTTGCGCGCGGTCGAAGGCGATATAAATGCTGTCGCGCGTGGTGCCGGGCTGATCATAGACGACCACCCGCTCTTCCCCGAGGATGCGATTCACCAGGGTCGATTTGCCCACGTTCGGGCGCCCCACGATGGCCACCTTGACCCGCCGGCTGGGATCATCCGCCGCCTCCTCGGCCTCGGGTCGCGCCGGAAAATATGCCTCCAGCGCCTCGACCAGTTGCGCGGTGCCGCGCCCGTGCGAGGCGCTCACGGCGTATAGACTGCTTGCTCCGAGTTCGTGGAACTCCGCGCTGAACTGGTGCTCATCGACACCGTCGATCTTGTTGACCACCAGCAGGAAAGGTTTGCCGCTCGAACGCAGCCGCGCGAGCACATCGCGATCCACCGGCGTGATGCCGGCTCGGGCATCGACCAGCAGCAATGCCAGGTCGCACTCCGCGACCGCTGCCAGCGACTGGCGCGCCATTTCCGAATCGATGCCATCCTCGGCCCCGCTCAGCCCGCCGGTATCGATGACGATGAAGCGCCGCTCGCCGGCGCGAAACTCGCCGTACTGGCGATCACGGGTCAATCCGGGGATGTCGGCAACCAGCGCATCACGGCTGCGCGTCAGCCGATTGAACAGCGTCGACTTGCCGACATTGGGACGCCCGACCAGGGCGATGACCGGAATCACGAACCGACACGCCTCAAAGCTTCTCGACCTTGTAGCAAATCAGCGAACCGCCGTTACCGAAAACATACAGCCGCTCGCCCCGTGCGATCATGTCCGCGCGAACGCCGTCGGAGTCAGCGCGCACGCGTCCCATCAGGTGACCGTCGGCCTGCGAGTGGAAATGCACATAGCCCTCGAGGTCGGCGACCGCAACATAGCTCTCGACCGTGGCCGGCGCACTCAGTTGGCGCCGCAGCATCTGGTCGTTCTGCCAGCGCAACGCACCGCCGGCGATCTCGTAGGCGCTCAGCACACCGCTCGCTTCCGACACGTAGAGATTGCCGAAACCCTCGGCAATTCCCTCATAGCTCGAGGCATCGCGGGCCCACATCGCGCGACCGTTGGCAAGGTTCAGCGCACCCAGCTTGCCCTGGTAGCTCACCGCGTAAATGCCGCTGCCGACGATCAGCGGCTGACCCTCGATATCCACCGTGCGCTCGATCTCGGATTGCCCCTGTGGGGTCGCGATCCGGCCATCCCACAGCAAGGTGCCGGAGTCCGCCTTCAGCGCGACGATGCGCCCGTTGGCGAGCGCCGCATACACCACGCCCTCGACCAGCAGCGGCGCAGCGGTACCGCGCAGCGTGAGCAGCGGCATGCTGCTGTCCTGGGTCCAGCGGCGCGCACCGCTCGACACATCGAAGCCGGTCAGCTTGCCATCGAGCGTCTGCACCACGACCACGTCCCAATCGGCAGCCGGAGGCGCAAGAACCTCGCTGCTCACCTGCGCGCGCCACAGTTCACGGCCGCTGGCGCTGTCGAGCGCGATCACCCCGCCCTTTGCGGTACCGACCAGCACCAGATCGCCGCCGACGCCGACACCGCCGGAAATTTCCGTGTCGACGTCGGTTTTCCACAACCGCTTTCCGGAGCTTGCGTTTATCGATTGCACGCTTCCGTTGGCCGAGGCAGTGAATATGGCCTCACCGTAAAGCGCCGGCTGCAGACGGTTGTACAACTTGCCCTGCCCATTGCCTACCCCGATGCTCCAATCCTTGCGAATGCGCAATTCCGGCTCGAAGTCAGCGAGTTCCATCGGCTTCTGCGCTTCGTCTTCCTCGTCATCGAATATGTTCATCACGCTACACGCACCGAGCGACAGCAGCAGCACGCCGCCAAGCAGAATCCGCAGCACCCTCGTGCCCAGCGCTTGCATTTTGCCCATCATGGTGTTTCCTCCGCTGCCTGCGTCGCCTGCGGCGTACTCTGCCCCGGCAAATCGAGCTCCTGCTGCTTCAGTTCCAGCAGCCGCGTCCCGCCCATGCTCGCGCTCCCGGACGCGATTTCCAGCGCTTGCGCATATGCCTTGCGCGCGCCGCCGGTGTCACCGTTTGCGCGCAGGATATCGCCGCGCAGCTCGAGTTTCTCGAGCGCGAAATCCTCGGTGCCGGCCGCATCCAGGGCCGCCAGCGCCTCGTCCGAACGTCCCATCGCAAACAGCACCCGTGCCAGGCGCACCCGGGCAAGCGCACCGAGCTGAGAATCCAGGTGCCGCCCGAGCAAACCGTTGAACCATGCCCGAAGCGCACCGACAGCGGCATCGGGCTGGCGCTCCAGCAATGCCTGCAACTCCGCTGCGGCCGCGGCCGGCTCGTTTTTATCGACCTGCAGGCGTGCCAGCAGCAGGCTCGCATAATCGCCGTAACGGGTGCCGGCCTGCGAATCGCGCAGCTCCCTGGCCAGATGCTCCGCAGTCGTCTGTTGCACCTTGTCGGCAGTGGATTGCTCCGTCGCCTGCAACAGCTGCTGGTAGAGCATGCTCGCCTGCTCGGTGGTGCTGCGCTGCCGCTCCTGCCACCATTGCGAACCGAATACGATGGCAAGTGCGAGCCCCACGCCGATCAGCGTCGAGGGGCCATTGCGCTCCCACCACTGCCGGATCGCACGAATCTGGTCTTCTTCGGTACCGTAGGAATCCACGTTATCTCCCTGATATCAGCCCGTATTGCCGTGGCCACCAGCCACGATCGCCTGTTCCAGGTACGCGGCCAGCTGCTGCGTCCCGATGCTGCACTGCTCTGCCCCGGCCTGGCGCAGATCGCGCACGCTGACCTGCGCCGCCGCGAGTTCGGTCTCGCCCACGATCAGCGCGAGCCGCGCGCCGCTGCGGTCCGCCTTCTTCATCTGGCTCTTGAGCGAGCCTCCGCCACAATGGAGTTGCATACGCAACGACGGTAATTGATCACGCAGGCGCTCCGCCAGCACCAGTGCAAAGCGGTGCGCATCCTGATCGGCCAGCACCCAGTAGACATGCGGGCTTTCATCGACGCCCTCCGTGCGGCCGGCGGCTGCGAGCAACAGCACCAGGCGCTCGAGGCCCATCGCAAAACCGACACCGTACGAGGCAGGCCCCCCCAGCTGCTCCACCAGCGCATCGTAACGCCCGCCTCCGCACACCGTGCCCTGTGCCCCGAGGCTCTCGGTCACCCACTCGTAGACCGTCTTGCTGTAGTAATCGAGGCCGCGCACCAGCCCCGGGTTGATGGTGTAGGCAACACCCGCGGCATCCAGCAGGGTGCGCAGCGTGGCGAAGTGCTCGAGCGATTCCTCATCCAGGTGATCCGCGAGCGACGGCGCGCCGTTCAGCACTGCGCGGGTATCCGGATGCTTGCTGTCGAGCACCCGCAACGGATTGCTCCCGATGCGCCGCCGGCTGTCCTCGTCGAGCGCGTCCCGGTGTTCGAGCAGATAAGCCACCAGCGCTTGGCGATAGCGCTCGCGCGAGGGCGCCGAACCGAGCGAGTTTATCTCCAGCCGCAGCAGGTGATCGACGCCCAGACGACGCCACAGGCGCGCCAGCATCAGCAGTTGCTCGGCCTCGATATCGGCTCCCGGCAAACCGAATGCCTCGACGCCGAACTGGCAGAACTGCCGCTGGCGCCCGAGCTGCGGGCGTTCGTGGCGGAACATCGGCCCGATATACCACAAACGCTGGGGCAGCGTGTTCAGCAGGCCGTTCTGCAGCACCGCACGCACACAACCCGCGGTTCCCTCGGGACGCAAGGTCAGGCTGTCGCCATTGCGGTCGACGAAACTGTACATTTCCTTTTCGACGATGTCCGTGACCTCGCCGATGGAGCGCTGGAACAGCTCCGTCGGCTCGAGCACCGGCAGCCGGATCTCGCGGTAGGCATATGCCGCAAGCAGTTCCTGGATGCAGCGCTCCACGTGCCGCCAGAGCGGAGTCTGGTCGGGAAGGATATCGGGCATGCCCCTGATGGCCCTGAGTTGCTGCAACGCGAAGCTCTCCACAACATGAACGCAACTCTGCCCTCGATCGGCCGGGGGGTGCTGCGCGAAAAACAGTGCAAGGTAAAGCCTGGCTCAGGCTTTGGCAATCAAGTTCCCGGATTCCGATTCCAGGGCCGCGGCCTGTTCGGCAAGAGCGCTGCGTATGGTGTGCTCGAGGTCATCGATCAGCGAGCCCGACTCGATCTTGTGATGCGGCTTGCCGCCGACGAAAATCAGGTTGCGCGGGTTCGCCCCGGTCACTCCGACATCCGCCTCGCGCGATTCGCCCGGCCCGTTGACATAACAGCCGATGACCGCCACATCGAGCGGTGCACGCACGTCCTCGAGGCGCCGCTCGAGTTCGTTCATGGTCGCTATCACGTCGAAATTCTGCCGCGAGCAGCTCGGACAGGCCACGAAATTGATGCCCCTGCTGCGCAACCGCAGGCTTTTCAGCATGTCCCAGCCGACCTTGACCTCCTCGACCGGATCGGCCGCCAGCGAAATGCGGATCGTATCGCCGATCCCGTCCATCAGCAGCATGCCAAGGCCTATCGCCGACTTCACCGTGCCCGAACGCAGCCCGCCCGCCTCGGTGATGCCGAGGTGCAGGGGTTGCTCGATCTGGCCGGCAATCTTCCGGTAGGCCTCGACCGTCATGAATATATCGGAAGCCTTCAGGCTGACCTTGTAATTCTGGAAATCGTGGCGATCGAGGATATCTATGTGCCGCAGCGCCGACTCGACCAGCGCGTCCGCGGTGGGTTCGCCGTATTTGCTTTGCAGGTCCTTTTCCAGCGAACCGGCATTCACGCCGATGCGAATCGGGATACCGTGATCGCGGGCTGCATCGACCACCGCGCGGATCTTGTCCTCGCGGCCGATATTGCCGGGGTTGATGCGCAGGCAGTCCACGCCACCGGCCGCCACTTTCAGCGCAATGCGATGATCGAAATGGATGTCGGCCACCAGCGGCACGCTCACCTGCGCGCGAATCCTGGCAAACGCATCGGCCGCATCCAGGCTCGGCACCGATACCCGCACGATATCGGCGCCCGCATCCGCCAGCGCCTGCACCTGGCGCACGGTTGCCGCCACGTCGCAGGTCTCGGTGTTGGTCATGCTCTGTACCGAGATCGGCGCGTCCCCGCCGACCGCAACCGCGCCCACCATGATCTGGCGCGAGCGTCTGCGGGTGATGGAGGAGGGGTGTAACATATCGATCCGTCCTGCTACTGCTGCACCCGTCTCACGGGTCCCGCCAGCGGCACGACGTGCATGCCCCGGGCAGTCTCCACGGTCACCGCCTCGACGCCATCCTGCGTTGCCACGGTTGGCGGCTGGCGGTTGTAGAACATCACCAGCACGCTGATCGCCATCAGCGCCAGCACCACGCCCACACGGCCCGCTCCTGCGGAGCCACGCCAGTTGTCGCGCCGGCGCGCAAAGCGCGACTCTCCCCGGCCATGTGCCGGTTTGCCGGCATTGTAGCGCGCCACCACCTCGTCATCATTGATCCCGAGCAGGCGCGCGTAGTTGCGCATATAACCGCGCACGAAGGTGTCGCCGCGAATGCGATCGTAACAATCCGTTTCCAGCGAACTGATCACCGATTGCAGCAGGTGAAGCTTGTCGGCGACCTGTTCTATGCTGAGTCCCGCGGACTCGCGTCCCGTGCGCAGCAACGCTCCGGGGCTGCGCTGATCCTTGCCCTTCTCCTCTTCCTGAACCATGGCATCAGCTTCCTTTTGACATCTGCGAATATTCCCGCATTTCATCCGAATCCGGGTACATGCTCTTCAATTGCAGCGCATAGCTGGCTTCGGCATTGCGATCACCCGCAATCCGGGCAAGCTGAATGCCCAGTATCAGGCTGCGCGGCGTCTGTTGCGGCGCCTGGCGCCGGAACTGCTCGTAGTACTGCTGCGCCGGCGCATAATCACCGCGCGCAAAATTGATTGCCGCGACTTCCAGCATCGCCGGCCACAGGCGGCGATCCATTTTTGCGGCTTTGACGAAGGTCGCTTCCGCCTTGTCGGCCTTTCCGGCCTTCTGGTAGGCCTTGCCGAGATTCATGAACGCTGCCGCACGGCCATCGTAGAGCGTGTCTTCGCTCACGACCTCGAGTTGCCGGATCGCGCCCTCGACATCGCCGCGCTCGTAGAGCAGCGAGGCATAATTGTTGCGGGCCCGCGAGAGTTTCGGATCCAGCGCGATGGCTCGCCGGAAATGCTCGTCCGCGAGGTCGTACTCTCCTGTCTGCCAGAACACCCGTGCCATGGACTCATGGATCGACGCATCGTTCGGGTCCAGCTCGAGTGCCCGGCGCAGATGAAACATCGCCTGCTCGGTGCTGCCTTTCTGCAGATAGGCGTCGGCAGCCTCGACACGGCGCTGCACTTCGGCTTTCTTGTCGGCGGTGAAGTCCCCGGTGACGGTCGTGACACAGCCCTGCAGGAGCAGCTGGACAAACAGCAGCGCCAGCGCGAGGGCACGCAACGGAGACATCGAAAGCGGGAGCTGCATCATGGTCTGGAACTCGCATCGGCAGTGACTGACGGGTGTTGCCGTGTTGCGGCGCGATGGCGCTCGCTGCGCCGGGTGCGGTCCTGCACCTGGCCAACCAGCTGTCCGCAGGCCGCGTCGATATCCTCACCGCGGGTGCTGCGGACGGTCACCCGCAGCCCGGCCTCGGTCAGGATGTTCCAGAAGCGGCTCACCGCATTGCGACCGGGACGCCGATAACCGGAGTGCGGAAACGGATTGAACGGAATCAGATTGATCTTGCACGGATAATCGGCCAACAGCCGCGCCAGCTCGCGCGCATGTTCGGGGCGGTCATTCACCTCGCTCAGCAGTGTGTATTCGATGGTGACCACGCGCTTGGTGTCGGACTGCGCCTGCAGGTAGCGGCGCGCGGCATCGAGCAGTTCGCGGATGGGATAACGGCGGTTGACCGGTACCAGCTGGCTGCGCAGCTCGTCGTTTGGCGCGTGCAGCGAAATCGCCAGCGAAGCCTCGCTGACCGCGGCCAGGCGCTCGAGCGCCGGCACCACGCCGGCGGTGCTGAGCGTTACCCTGCGCTTGGAGATACCGTAGACGTAATCATCCATCATCAGGTTCATTGCTGCCACGACATTGTCGAAGTTTAGCAGCGGTTCGCCCATACCCATCATTACCACGTTGGTGATGCGCCGTTGTCCGCCCTTTTTCGGCAATCCGAAGGAGCGCGCGGCGATCCAAACCTGGCCGATGATCTCGGCCGCGCTGAGGTCGCGCTGGAAGCCTTGCTTGCCCGTGGAGCAGAAGCTGCAATCGAGTGCGCAGCCGACCTGCGAGGACACGCACAGGGTGCCACGTCCGTCCTCCGGGATGAATACGGTCTCGACGCAACTGCCGCCCGTCACGCGCACCAGCCATTTGCGGGTGCCATCGGCGGAGATCTGTTCCTGCGCGACTTCGGGCGCACGTATTTCCGCGCAGTCGGCCAGCCGCTCGCGCAGGCTCTTGCCGACATCGCTCATGCTGTCGAAGCTGTCAACACCCTGGTGGTAGATCCATTTGAGCAGTTGCCGGGCGCGGTAGGGCTTTTCACCCAGCCCGACCATGAACGCCTCGAGCTCGACCGCCGGCATGCCGAGCAGGTTGACGCGCCGGGGCACGGCAACCGAATCGGTGGCAATCATCGGGGCACTCATGCTTGCGGGAACTCGCTCAGGCCCGCTCGCACAGATCCAGGCTGGCAAAGAAATAGGCGATTTCGCGCGCCGCCGACTGGAGGGAATCCGAACCGTGGACCGCGTTGGCGTCGATGCTCCGGGCAAAATCCGCGCGAATGGTGCCTGCAGCAGCCTCCCTGGGATTGGTGGCACCCATCAGTTCGCGGTTCCTGGCAACCGCGTTTTCCCCTTCGAGCACCTGCACCACGACCGGCCCGGAACTCATGAATTCAACCAGCGCCGGGTAGAACGGGCGCGCCTTGTGCTCGGCGTAGAAACCGCCGGCGGTAGCCGCCGAAAGCTGCATCATGCGCGCCGCGACGATCCGCAGACCGTTCTTCTCGAAGCGCGTGCAGATCTCCCCTACCACGTTTTTCGCCACCGCGTCGGGTTTGATGATCGAAAGTGTGCGCTCTATGCCCATGTGCCAAATGCTCCGCAGCCGGTGAATGTAAAAAAGGACCAGCATTATACGGGTTTGGCCGAGCTCACCGTAAGGGGCGGGCGTCACTCAAAATGCCGCATTCCGCGCATTTTTTTCACTTCCAGGTGGTGCGGACCCGGGAACCTCGCGCAGCCGCGCAAGCGCCGTGCCGATCGCGGCAGCGGCAATATCGATCTCGGCTTCGCTGGTGTAGCGACCCAGGCTGAAGCGTATCGAGGCGTGCGCCTGCTCGTCGCTCAGCCCGATGGCCCGCAGCACATGGGAGGGTTCGAGGCTCGCCGAGGAGCAGGCCGAGCCCGAGGAGACCGCAAGATCCTTCATCGCCATGATCAGGGTCTCACCCTCCACCCCGGCAAAACGCAGATTGAGCGCACCCGCCAGGCGCGCCTCCGGGTGTCCGTTCAGGGCCACGCCATCGATCGTGCGCAGCTTTTGCCACAAGCGCTCGCGCAATGCGCCGATGCGCGCCGCATCCTGGTCCATTTCGGCGACGGCAATGCGTGCCGCCTCGCCCATTCCGACCACCTGGTGCGTGGCGAGCGTGCCCGAGCGCATGCCGCGCTCATGGCCGCCCCCGTGCATCTGGGCCTCGAGCCCGACCCGCGGCAGACGCCGCACGTACAGCGCCCCCGCGCCCTTGGGGCCGTACATCTTGTGCGCCGACAGCGACATCAGGTCGACCGGCAGCAGCTGCAGATCGAGCGCCATCTTGCCCGCGCTCTGCGCGGCATCGACGTGAAACAGGACCCCTCGCTCCCGGCACACGGCGCCGAGCGCGGCAATATCGTTGATCGTGCCCAACTCGTTGTTCACGTGCATGATGCTGACCAGCACGGTGTCCTCGCGCAAGGCCGAGCGCAGCGCATCGGGTGACACGAGACCGTCGGCATCGGGGCGCAGATAACTGAGCTCGAAGCCCTCGGTCTCCAGCTGCCGGCAACTGTCGAGCACCGCCTTGTGTTCTATCAGCGAGGTGACCAGATGGCGTCCCTTGCGCCGATGGAAGTGCGCCACGCCCTTGATCGCGAGATTGTCGGACTCGGTTGCGCCCGAGGTCCAGACGATTTCCCGCGGGTCGGCGTGCAACAGATCGGCCACCTCGCGGCGGGCATGCTCCACGGCTTCCTCGGCGCGCCAGCCATAGACGTGCGAGCGCGATGCCGGATTGCCGAAATTGCCCTCGAGGGTGAGACACTCCGTCATGCGTGCCGCAACTCTTGGGTCGACCGGCGTGGTCGCGAAATAGTCCAGATACACGGGCAGACGCATGGCTCGTCAGCCTCAGCCGAGCGGGGTGAGGGCTATATCCCCGAGCGCGCGATGGCGCGACCCACGGGGATCGCGTTCGTCCTGACGCTTCGAGACGCGCTGCACTTCGCCACGCGCAACCAGCTCCGCCAGGCTGATCTGGCCCAGAAACGAGTGGATCTGCGCACTCAGGTTGTTCCACAGGGTGTGGGTGAGGCAGGTTTCACCGTGGTGACAGCCCTCCTTGCCCTGGCAAGCGGTCGAGTCGGTGTTTTCGTTCACGGCATCGATGATCTCGGCCATGAAAACGGTCGATCCCTCGCGTTTCAGGCGGTAACCCCCGCCAGGACCACGCACACTGCTGACCAGCCCGGCACGGCGCAACTTGGCGAACAACTGCTCCAGGTACGACAGCGAAATCTCCTGGCGAGCGGAAATATCCGCCAGGCTCACCGGCCCGCAATCCTCGTGCAACGCGAGATCCAGCATGGCGGTTACCGCATAGCGGCCCTTGGTTGTCAGTCGCATGACCCGACGCTCCCGCGAAGATATGTCCAAGGGCAGTATTCTGTTCCCAAGCGTTTCAGTCAAGAATTGCCTTGCCCCACCCGAATACGCTTGCGTATCTCGGTGAGCATGCCGCGCAGGATATTCAGCTCCATCTGGTCCATATGCACGCGGTTGAACAATCGTCGCAAGCGCGTCATCAACTGTCTTGGCGCCGCGGGATTGAGAAATCCGATCTCCGTCAGCGTGATCTCCAGATGCTCGTAGAAGCGCTCCATCCCCTCCACCGTTGCCAGGGGCTCGTCCCAGGCCGGCGTGTTCGCGACGGCCTGATCCGCAACCGTGGCCAGCGCCGCGATCCGCAGCTCGTAACACAACAACTGCACCGCGGCCGCGAGGTTCAGCGAGGTATATCGCGCGCTGGTCGGGATATGGACATGCGCATGACACAGGCGCAACTCCTGGTTGTCGAGGCCCGAGTCCTCGCGCCCGAACACCAGCGCGATCTGCTCCCCGGCAGGCATCGCCATGCAGCGTGGGCCCAATTCGCGCGGGCTGAGCTGCGGCAACTGGATGCGACGTTCGCGGGCACTGGTGCCGATCACCAGCGCGCAATCCGCCACCGCCTGCTCCAGCGTGTCCGTCACCCGTGCCGCATCGAGAATATCGCTCGCCTGCACCGCGCGGTAGCTCGCCTCGCGATGCGGAAAATCCAGCGGCGCCACCAGAACCAGATGCCGCAGCCCCATGTTCTTCATGGCCCGCGCGGCGGAGCCGATATTGCCCGAATGCACCGTCCCGACCAGCACCACACGCACCCGCTGCAGCAGATCGTCCACCCGCTCATCATCCGTCAAATCGGTCGTCACGATATGCTCCAATCCCCGGCTGCCTGCGCGCGGCCGGTGGCAGACACCCGCCGCGACGCGATGCCGCCTAGACTAGCCAGCATGGCGATGGCGCGCAAACCGCGACCCGCAACCGGAGGCTCGCTGCCCGGTCACTATTGCACTATACGCAGCGCCGGGCAGCGCAAGGGGGTCTGCTACAATCACGCCCCTTTTCAAGCCGGCCGCGCAACAGGAGACCCCCGTCGATGCATCCCATGGTCAACATCGCCCTCGCCGCCGCCCGCAAGGCGGGCGAGATGATTGCGCGGGCCGCCGACCGACTCGATCTGGTCGAAGTGAGCCGCAAGAGTGACAACGATTTCGTGACCGAGACCGATCTCGCCGCCGAACGCGAGATCATCTTCCAGCTGCGCAAGGCTTACCCCGATCATGCGGTGCTCGCGGAGGAAAGCGGCTGGACCGGTGATATCGGGAACTCGCCTTTCCACTGGATCATCGACCCGCTCGACGGCACCACCAACTTCATGCGCGGAATTCCGCATTTCGCGGTTTCCATTGCCTGCCTGAAGGACGGGAGACTGGAGCACGGCGTGATCGTCGATCCGATACGGCGCGAGGAATTCACCGCCACGCGCGGTTCCGGCGCGCAGTTGAACGGCCGGCGCATGCGGGTCAGCAGCCGCGCCGGATTCCAGGAGGCGGTGCTCGGCACCGGGATTCCGTTTCGCGATCCCGCGCGGCAACACATCGACGCCTATCTGAAGGTATTGCGCGAATTCGCCAGCCGCAGCGCGGGCATCCGCCGCGCAGGCGCCGCGACGCTCGACCTCGCCTATGTCGCGGCCGGACGTCTCGACGGCTTCTGGGAAATGGGCCTGCAGCCGTGGGATATCGCCGCCGGCGCGTTGATGGTGCAGGAAGCGGGCGGCCTGGTCAGCGATTTCGACGGCGGCAGCAACTGGCTCGAAAGCGGCAATATCGTGGCCGCCAACCCCAAATGTCTCAAGGCGATGTTGCAGTCGATCCGACCCGCCCTGGGGAGCGCGGCGCTGAAAACACCCTGAGCGAAGGCTCAGGGCGAGCCCTGGATCTCCTTGTCGTCCCTGACCGGCAGCATCAGGTCCTGGCGGTCGAGCCCCAGCCAGAGCGCGAAATTGGTCGCCACGTAAATGGACGAATACGTGCCGACGATGATGCCGATACTCAGAGTCAGCGCAAAGCCGCGCAACACCTCGCCACCGAAAATCAGCAGCGCGGCCACGGCCAGGAACGTCACCCCGGAAGTCATCAGGGTGCGCCCGAGCGTCTGGGTCAGCGAGGCATTGCAGATCCCGAAGCGGTCCATGCGGCGCATCTTGCGGAAATTCTCGCGCAAGCGGTCATACACCACGATCGTGTCATTGATCGAGTAGCCGATCAGCGCCAGGAATGCCGCCAGCACCGTCAGATCGCACTCCCAGTGAAACAGCGAGAACGCCCCGAGCGTGATGATCACATCGTGCACCAGCGCGACCACCGCGCCCACCGACAGCTTCCACTGGAAGCGCACCGACACATACAGCATCACTACCAGCAGGGAAGTCAGCAGCGCGAGGCCACCCTGATCACGCAGTTCGTCACCCATTTGCGGGCCGACGAATTCGGTTCGGCGCAGGCTCACCTCACCGGTGCTCCCGGTCGAGAGCTTGGCCGCGATCTGTTCGCCAACCTTGGCGGAATCGGCGACTGAAAGGCGGATCAGCACCTCTCTATCCGATCCGAAATGCGCAACGGTGGCGCGCCCGAAGCCCGCCTCGGCGAGGCTCTCGCGCACCTCCGCCAGGGGCGCCGGTGCGCTGAAGCCCACCTCGACCAGGGTGCCCCCGGTGAAATCCAGCCCCAGGTTGAGACCATTGACCACCAGGGAGAGCAACGCTCCCAGCACCAGCACGATCGAGATGACGCTGGCCAGCAGCCGCGTCTTCATGAAGTCAATTACCCGTTCTTCGGCCGCCATGAGGGGCTCCTGTAGCGCTATATCGAGAGTTTGATCTGGCGCCGGCCGCCATAGACGAGGTTGACCAGTACGCGGGTGCCCATCACGGCGGTAAACATCGACGTCAGGATTCCCAGCGACAACACCACCGCGAAACCGCGCACCGGACCGGTGCCCACCGCGTAGAGGATCACCGCAATCAGCAAGGTGGTGAGGTTCGAGTCGATGATCGTCAGGAAGGCGCGCTCATAACCGGCATGAATCGCCGCATGCGGGGTCAAGCCATTGGCCAGCTCCTCGCGGATCCGCGAGTTGATCAACACGTTGGCATCGACCGCCATGCCGATCGTGAGCACGATGCCTGCCATGCCCGGCAGTGTCAGTGTGGCCGAGAGCATCGACATCAGCGACAGCAGCAACATCACGTTGAAACCCAGCGCAAGGATCGCGAAGATCCCGAACACGCGATAGACCAGCAGCATGAAGCCGATCACCAGCAGCGATCCGATCTGGATGGAACGCAGCCCGAGCGCGATATTGTCGGCGCCGAGCGAGGGCCCGACGGTGCGCTCTTCCACGAAATCGAGCGGCGCGGCAAGCGCGCCGGCGCGCAGCAGCAACGCGAGCTCCGCGGCCTCCGCCGGGCTGTCGAGCCCGGTGATGCGGAACTGGGTGCCGAGTGCCGACTGGATGGTCGCGAGACTTATGATCTTTTTCTCTTCGTACTTCTCGGTGATCGGCGTTTCATAGCCGTCGGCGTCCTTCTCGTAACCGATGGTGCGCGATTTGCGCTCGATGAACAGCACGCCCATGCGGCGCTTGATGTTGTCGCGCGTGGCACGATTCATCATCGTGCCACCCTGGCTGTCGAGACCGATGTTGACCTGTGGTCTGCCGTTCTCGTCGTAGTTGGACTGCGCGCTGGTGACCCGGTCACCGGCGATGATGATGTCGCGCTCCAGCCAGGCGCGCCGTTCGCCCGGGCCGGGATTGCGGAACTCGAATTCCTCCTTGCCCGAACCGCCCTCGTCATCGAAGCGCGCCTCGAGGCGGAATTCGAGGTTGGCGGTCTTGCCGAGAATACGCTTGGCTTCGGCGGTATCGAGCACGCCAGGCAGCTCGACCACGATGCGGTTGCGGCCCTGCTTCTGGATCAGGGGCTCCGACACGCCAAGCTCGTTCACCCGGTTGCGCAGCGTGGTGAGGTTCTGGTTTACCGCGTAATCCTCCATCTCGCGGATCTGCGCCTCGGTGAGTGCCAGCTGCAACCGGAACTTGCCGTCGCTCTCGAGGCTGAGGCGCTGCAGTTCGGGCATCGCTTCCTGGATTGCCTCCGCGGCCCTGGCGCGCACTTCGGCGCTCGCAAAATCCAGCTCGATATGACCCGCGTCAGCGACCGTCACCAGGCCGCGGATGCGCTGCTCGCGCAATTTTTTCTTCACGTCCGTGGCATAGATATCGAGTCGCTTCGCGACGGTCGCCGCGGTATCGACCTGCAGCAGGAAATGCACGCCGCCACTCAGATCGAGACCGAGCTTGAGCGCCGAGCCGCCGATTGCCAGCAACCAGTCGGGAGTGGTGGGGGCAAGATTGAGCGCGACCACGTAATCATCACCGAGTGCGCGCTTGATCACCGACTTGGCGCGCAACTGTTGCTCGGCATCATCGAGGCGCAACAGCGCGTTGCGCGCACTGAACTCGCTGCCACGCACCGCGATGCCCGCTGCGGCGAGCGCGTCGGTCGCCTTGTCGAGCGTCGCCTGATCGATCTCGAGCGCGCTGCTCGATCCCGACACCTGGACCGCCGGGTCCGGCGGATAGATGTTCGGCAGCGCATAGATGGCAGACAGCACCAGGACAAAGGCGACCAGAAGGTTTTTCCAGAGCGGATAACGATTCAGCATGCTTCAGCAGGCGTCCGTAGCGTGGAGAATGCGCCCTGACAGGGCGCCCGGGGTAACGTAGGGCGGGGCATTATAGCCAGATGCCGTGAGCGCGCCAAATGCTGCCATCACTCAGGCCAGCCAGGCGCGGGCGTTGCGGAACAGTCGCATCCAGGCACCGTCTTCTCCCCAGCCAGGTGGCTGCCAGGAGTTTTGCACGGTCCGGAACACCCGCTCGGGGTGCGGCATCATGATCGTTACCCGCCCGTCCTCGCTGCACACACCCGCCACCGCCCCGGCCGAACCGTTGGGGTTGGCGGGGAAGCGAGCCGCGGGGGCTCCATGATTATCGACATAACGCAGCGCCACCCGCGCGTCCTGCTCGAGGCGCTCGAGCGCCTGGGCCCGGAATTCCGCCTGCCCTTCACCGTGCGAAACCACGATCGGTATCAGCGAGTCCGCCATCCCCGCGAGCACGACCGACGCCGTGTGCTCCACCCGCACCATCGCCACGCGTGCCTCGTATTGCTCCGACAGATTGCGCACGAAACGCGGCCAATGACCCGCACCGGGAATGATATCGCGCAGGTTCGACAGCATCTGGCAACCATTGCAGACGCCGAATGTGAACGTGTCCGGGCGCTCGAAAAAAGCCTGGAACTGATCGCGCGCCCGCGCATGCATCAGAATGGTCTTGGCCCAGCCCTCACCGGCACCGAGCACATCCCCGTAGGAAAAGCCGCCACAGGCGGCAAGCCCGCGAAAACTGCCGAGCTCGACCGCGCCCGAAAGGATGTCACTCATGTGCACATCGATCGCGGCAAAGCCGGCGCGCTCGAAGGCAGCGGCCATTTCATACTGGCCATTCACGCCCTGTTCACGCAGGATCGCGATCCGCGGCGCGGTTGCGCCATGGATCCAGGGTGCCGCCACATCCTCGTGCGGCGCAAAGGACAATCGTGCCGACAAGCCCGGATCGTCCTCATCGAGCAGGGCAAGGTATTCTTCCTCCGCACACTGCGGATTGTCGCGCAGTGCCTGCATGCGATAACTCAGCTCCGACCACCGGCGGTGAAGCGCCACGCGAGACTCCCGGAACAGTTCGCGCTCGCCACTGCGCAGGCAGATGTCCGCGCCCCGCCCCGCTCGTCCCAGCAGATGCACATGCGCCGCGAGACCCGCCGCGGCAAAATGACCTGTCACTGCTTCCCGATCCCGGGCCCGCACCTGCAGTACCGCGCCGAGTTCCTCGTTGAGCAGCACACCGAACGGATCGGACGCAATGCCGCCGATATCGATATCGAGCGCGCTGCGCCCGGCAAAGGCCATCTCGCACAGGGTCACGAACAAGCCGCCGTCGGAGCGATCGTGGTAGGCGAGCAGCAGACGCTCGGCAAGACAGTTCTGCACCGCGGTGAAGAACCCGGCCAGCAGCGCGGGCTCGTCGAGGTCCGGCGCAACCGCTCCCAGTTGCGAATAGACCTGCGCCAGCGCCGATCCACCCAGCCGGTTCTTGCCGCGACCGAGATCGACCAGCAACAGCAGCGAATCCGGCGCATCGCGATCGATCTGCGGCGTGACGCACAGCCGCACGTCCGCAACCGGAGCAAAGGCCGAGACGATCAATGACAGCGGCGCGGTGACCGCACGGGTGGTTCCGCCCTCGTTCCAGCGCGTGCTCATGGACATCGAGTCCTTGCCCACCGGAATCACGACGCCAAGCGCGGGGCACAGTTCCATGCCCACCGCCTGCACCGCATCGAACAGCGCCTGGTCTTCTCCGGGGTGTCCGGCGGCCGCCATCCAGTTGGCCGACAGCTTCACCTGTGACAGCGCGCCGATGGGTGCCGATGCAATATTGGTCAGCGCCTCGGCTACCGCCATGCGCGCCGAGGCGCGGGCAGCGATCAATGCCAGCGGTGCGCGCTCGCCCATGGCCATCGCCTCGCCGGCACAGGAGTCGAAGCTGGCGAGCGTGACTCCGGCGTCCGCGACCGGCACCTGCCACGGTCCGACCATCTGGTCACGACTCACCAGGCCGGTGACGCTGCGATCGCCGATCGTGATCAGGAAGGACTTGCTCGCCACCGCGGGCAGACGCAGCACCCGGTGCAACGCCGCGCCCAGTTCGACGCCCTCGAGGTTCAGCGCCGCCAGGCTTTTGCGGGTGCGCCGGAATTCGCGCTGCATGCGCGGCGGCTTGCCGAACAGCACCGACAGCGGCAGATCCACCGGCAGACTGGCGTTGTTCGCATCGACCAACTGCAGCAACGGTTCCCTGGTCGCGATCCCGACCACCGCGAACGGGCAGCGCTCGCGTTCGCAGATCGCACGGAAGCGCTCGAGATCGTGTTCCGCAATCGCCAGGACATAGCGCTCCTGCGCCTCGTTGCACCACAGTTCCAGCGGCGACAGACCGCTATCCGCGCTGGGGATGCTGCGCAACTCGATGCGTCCGCCGCAGCCACCGTCCTTTACCAGCTCGGGTAGTGCGTTCGACAGCCCGCCGGCGCCCACATCGTGAATGAAGCGCACGGGGTTGTGCTCTCCGAGCTGCCAGCAGCGATCGATCACCTCCTGGCAACGGTGCTCGATCTCGGCGTTATCGCGCTGCACCGAGGCAAAATCGAGTTCCGCGTCGCTCGACCCCGAGTTCATCGACGACGCGGCGCCGCCACCAAGCCCGATCAGCATCGCGGGGCCGCCCAGCACCACCAGTCGCTCGCCGCCCTCCAGGGGGCTTTTCAGCACATGCCCCTCGCGCACATTGCCCATGCCGCCGGCGATCATGATCGGCTTGTGATAACCGCGCACCTCGGCATCGTGCAGTTGTTCGAAACTGCGAAAGTAACCCGCTATGGCGGGACGGCCGAATTCGTTGTTGAAGGCCGCGCTGCCCAGCGGCCCTTCGAGCATGATCTGCAGTGCCGAGGCAATGCGCCCGGGCTTGCCATGATCGATCTCCCAGGGCTGCACGAAATCCGGCACGCGAAGATTCGACACGCTGAACCCGACCAGCCCGGCTTTGGGGCGCGCTCCGCATCCAACCGCACCCTCATCGCGGATCTCGCCACCGGAACCGGTCGCGGCGCCCGCATAGGGCGCGATCGCGGTGGGATGATTATGCGTCTCGACCTTGATCATGATGTGCACCGGCTCGCGCTGAAAGCCGAAGCGCCGGGTCTCGGGATCGGGAAAGAAGCGGCCCGCGACGTGGCCGCGGATCACCGCCGCATTGTCGGAATAGGCACTCAGCACCGCGGCATCGGCGGCGCGCTCGTGGGTATTGCGGATCATCGCGAACAGGCTGCGCGACTGGGGCTCGCCGTCGATGTTCCAGCTCGCGTTGAAGATCTTGTGCCGGCAGTGCTCGCTGTTGGCCTGGGCAAACATCATCAGCTCGACATCGCTGGGGTTGCGCCCGAGTGAAATGAAACTCGCGCACAGATAATCGATCTCGTCCTCGGCCAGCGCAAAGCCGAACTGTCGATTGGCTTGCACCAGCGCTTCGCGTCCACCCCCGAGGATATCGACATGACGCAGTTCGCGTGGCTCCGCGTGCGCGAAAAGCCGCGCCGCATCACCGATATCGTCGAGCACGCTTTCCACCATCCGGTCATGCAATTGCGCCGCGATCCGCAACCGGGTGGCGCCATCCGGCGGCGTCTGGCAGGCAACGTGGTACGCGATCCCGCGCTCGATGCGCCGCACGCTGTCCAGCCCGCAATTGCGCGCGATATCACTTGCCTTGCTCGACCACGGGGACAGCGTACCCGGGCGCGGCACCACCAGAAACAGCGTGCCTTCGCAACGCTGTGCAACGCGGCTCGGGCCGTATTGCAGGAGACGGTGCAATTTTTCCTGCGCGGGCGCATCGAGTGGCGCATCGATCTCGGCGAAATGCAGATACCGCGCCTGCACGGAAATCAGCTCCGCGCACACCGCGCGCAATCGTGTCAGCAATCTGCCGAGGCGAAACGGCGACAGCGCCGGCGCACCATCGAGAGTCAATATTGCTGGTTCGATAGCTGGTCGATTGCCGCTCATTTGCTTCCCGGGAGGTTCTCGGAGGCGCGGATTCTAACGTACGGCCGGTACTCTGGCTAAGCAACAATTGCCTACCAGCCGTACTGCCAACTCCACTCAGATAAAGCCTTGCGGAGTATGCAGTCACTAACAATCAACGACCGTTGGAGTTCCGGTTCAAAAAAAACGGGGATTATTGCCGCTCGGTTCACTCGGTCATGGCGCTGGTCGCGCTTAGAATCGCCCTCGCCACGTACAGCAAGAGTGTGACCGATGTCGATCACAGCAACTACTGGAACGATGGAAAGCAGGACCAGGTTCGTCAGCCCGCATGTTAGGGGCATCCTGACGGGCCTGTTGTGTGCGGTACTCAGCGCGTATCCGAACGCGGCATTCGAGGCACACGAGTCCAGGCTTCCAAAGGATTCCCTTGACGAGGTAATGACGCGCGGCACGCTGCGTGTCGTCAGCCGGGTAAACCCGGCCACCTTCGTCGTCAACGAGCACGGACCTTCAGGGATCGAGTACGAACTCGCGCGCGCGTTCGCCGCGCATCTCGGTGTCGAACTCGAGATGCTGCCGGCGGCGAATACCGGCGATGCCTACGCAGCGCTGGACCGCGGTACCGCGGATATCGCCGCATCCGGCCTCACCGCGAGGGACGAGGGAAAACTGAGCTATCTCTACAGTTCTCCCTATCTCGATGTGAGCCAGCAGATCGTCTATCGCAGCGGTACCCCGCGCCCCTCCTCCATGAAAGACCTGGTGGGTGCGCGGGTGATGGTTCTGGCGCAGACCAGTTCCGCGGATGCGCTGCACGACGCGCAGCAGGCCATCCCCGCGCTCAGCTGGCAGGAAGCCACCCGCATCGAGACTTTCGAAATGCTGAAGAAAATTCTCGATGGCGAGATCGACTACGCGGTCGTCAAGTCAAACGAGTTCTTCATGCACCAGGGCCTGTTTCCCGGTCTCGAGGTCGCTTTCGAAATCGAGCAGTCCGAGCAGTTGTCCTGGGCAACGGCACGCAAGCGCCAGAACAGCCGCCTGTACCACACCATGCAGAGCTTTCTGAGCGCCTACGAGGCGAGCGGTGATCTCGATCTGCTGCGCGAGCGATTCTTTGGCTACCTGCCGGAAATCAACCGCCGGGCACTGAATGCCTTTGCCGAACGGGCCGAGCGTCAATTGCCGCGACTGGAAAAGCTGATGCGCCGCATCGGACGCGAAGAGGATGTCGACTGGCGCCTGCTGGCCGCCATCAGCTACCAGGAATCGCACTGGAATCCGCAGGCCGTCTCACGCACCGGTGTGGCCGGCATGATGATGCTGACCAAGGCGACCGCCGCGGAGGTGGGCGTGTCGGATCGCCGCAACATGGAACAGAGCCTGCGCGGCGGAGCGCGCTACTTCCGCGAATTGCTTGCCCAGGTCAGCGAGAAAATCGCACAACCCGACCGCGAGCTTTTTGCGCTTGCGGCCTACAACATCGGGCCTGCACACGTCGAGGACGCGCGCAAACTCGCCACGCTGCGCGGCGCCAACCCCGACGTGTGGGCCGATGTGGAACAGCAACTGCCGCTGCTCAGCAAGCGCGAGTGGCATTCACGCACCAGGCATGGCTATGCACGCGGCTTCGAGACGGCGAGTTTCGTCAACCGGATCCGCCAGTACCACCGTTTCCTGCTGCATCACAACGACGGTGGCGAACTGTTCCAGCTCGCCCTGGGCGGCAGCAGCGCGGGCTCCTATCTCTCACCCGAAAGATCCTGAGGCACTCGCGCGACGGCGCGCAAAGAAGTCTTTCATCAACTGCGCGGCCGCCTGCTCGCATACCCCTTCGCTCCAGGCCACGCGATGGTTGAGGAACCCGCGCTCCAGCAAGCCGAGGTTGCTGATCACCGCGCCGGCGCGTGGCTCCCGGGCCGCGAACACCAGGCGCGCCACACGCGCATGGACCAGCGCCCCGGCACACATCGCGCACGGCTCGATCGTGACATACAGCGAAGCGCCACTCAAACGGTAGTTTCCGATCGCCCGGGCCGCCGCGCGCAGCGCCACGATCTCCGCATGGGCGCTCGGATCATGGCTTGCAACGGGCTGATTCCAGCCCTCGCCGATCAGCTTGCCCTCGAGCACCACGACCGCGCCAACCGGCACCTCGCCGGCAGCAGCGGCCTCGGCTCCGAGCTCGAGCGCCCGCGTCATCCATCGCTGATCGTCGTCTGCGGGATTCAGCGGGGGAAGCTCCTCTCCGATCATTCCCGCTCCATTGTCAACGAGCCATTATTTCTCACTAAAATCAGGTGCTCAGGATCAGCCATCTATACGGATCGGGGTCAGATCACCGGGGCGTTATACGGACTGACCATCTGTTCGTGCAGGATGACGCCCTTGTCCCTGGCATATTGATCCCACAACCTGATCATGTTGCGCAAGCGTTGCGGATCATCTTCGGACAGGTCATGACGCTCGCCCGGGTCCCGCTCCAGATCGTACAGTTCCCAGTCACTGGAACCATTGGGCTTGCTGATCCAGGCTATTTTCCAGTGATCCTGGCGCAGTGCACGCTGGCCAAACAACTCCCAGCCAACGGCCTCGTCCACACCGTGAACGCGGTCACTGCGACCCTGCAGATACGGCAGCATCGAGCGCCCATCGAGCGGCGCAACATCGCGGTCACGATACTTCGTGCCCGGGTGTTCGACACCCGCCAAATCGAGGACGGTGGGCGCGATATCCATCACGGTGGCGAAGGCAGGATCGATTTGCCCCTGCCGCTCGAAGCGCGGATAGCGAATGATTGTGGGTGAAACCAGGCCCCCCTGAGTCATGTTTGCCTTGAACAACCGGAACGGCATGGTGCTCGCTTGTGCCCAATGAGGACCGTAGCCGGTCTTAGAAGTGGCACTGCCAAGCTGCTCGAAGGGTGTCGGAGGAATGCGTATTCCCACCGCCATGAATGTCTGCTGGATGATATTGGCCCCTTCGGCACCGTTATCGGACAGGAATATCACCAGGGTGTTGTCCAAATCCCCGGTATCACGCAGGTAATCGAGTACCCTGCCGATATTCCAGTCCATACGATCGACCATCGCCGCATAAATTTCCATATTGCGCGCGGAATAGCGTTTATCCTCCGCGCTCAGCTCATCCCAGCTCAACAAGGTGGCGGGCTCTTGCGCCGCGGCATTGAGCGGCAATACACCGAGCTTGCGCTGGCGCTCGAGGCGCTGCTGCCACAGCACGTTCCAGCCTTGGTCGTAATGCCCCTTGTACTTGGCGATCATTTCCGCCGGTGCCTGCAGCGGCGTATGCGGAGCGGTAAAGGGCAAGTAGGCGAAGAACGGGCGGTTGCGGTCCCGCTCTTTCATGAAGCCGATCAGTCGTTGCGTGAAATAATCGGATGAATAGTAATCTGCCGGCAGGGAATCCACCGTTTTGCCGTTTTCGGTGTATGCATACCGCATCGTCTTGTTGTTCACGCCGGGGCTGTTCATCAGGCCGAAATGATTGTTTCCGGCAGGCAAGGACGCGAATGAATGTTCAAATCCACGCTCCGCCGGATCCTGGTCCGGCTCGACGCCAAGGTGCCACTTCCCGCTGATGATCGTCTCGTAACCGGCATCACGCAGCAATTGTGGCAGTGTGACCACGTGTCGATTCAGATAGCCCTCATAACCCGGGTGCCCTTTTTGTTCGGGCGTCAGCAGCTCGACCATATTGCCAATGCCGGCAATATGGTGATCGACACCCGTCATCAACATGGAGCGGGTAGGCGAACAGGTCGCCGTGGTATGGAACTGCGTCATCCGCAGCCCCTCGCCGGCGAGCTTGTCCAGGTTGGGAGTGTTGATCTCGCCGCCGAAGGCGCCGAGGTCGGAATAGCCAAGATCATCAGCCAGAATCACCAGGATATTCGGGCGCGCCGCAGCGTCTGCAACTGTGCCCGCCGCCACTGCCGGCATGGTTGCAACAACCAAGGAAATCAACAAAGCCCAGTTGCCGAAGCGCTCGCCAAGCGTGGATCCGGCGCGATATCGGGTATGACGATGCGTAAATGCGGGCATCTTGCTGCTCCTTGTTTATGGCCGGCGGATTTGTCGGCAATGATCAATGCAAGGCTAATTCGTCACGCTTGGGTCGGGACGGGCTAATCATGGGGTTGATTCCGACACGCCGCTAGCGCGTCGCTCGCTTCTTCGTCTTCTTTTGACGGACTCCGTCTTTGTAGTCCGCCATTTCCATTACCAGACCGTTGTCATCATACAACTCGCAGGCGCCGTGCAGCACGCCATCTTTGTAGTTCCCGCTGGTTTTCAACCGACCCTCTTTGTCGAACGATTGGTAGGGACCATCCCGTCTATCGTCCCTGTAGCACTCCTTGATGCTTGGCCGACCGTTTTCACGGTACTCCTCGAAGCAACCATCTCGCTTGCCGTGACTGTAACTGCCGCTTGATCTCAACTGGCCGCTTTCGTAGAACTGTTCCCAGGAGCCATGTTTTTCTCCTTCAACATAGATGCCCCTGGATTCCAATTGTCCATTTTCAAAGTACGATTCATAGTGGCCGTCTCGGGTATCGTCCTTATGGTTCCCCCTGGACCTCAACTGGCCATTGGCGTGGAAGACTTCAAAGTGGCCACACCGTTTGCCGTCCTGGTAGTTTCCCCTGGATCGCAACTGTCCGTTTTTATGGAAGAGTTCCCAGGCACCGTTTTTCGTATCCTCCTGACAGGCCTGCGGTTGCGGCACTTGCGCGTTCTTGTGAAATCCCTCCAGCCTGATTTCGTTGTGCTTGCCATTGAGTTTCAACTGCCCGGTTTCGAAGTGACTCTCGCCTGAACCATCCTCCGTTTCATCCCTGATGGTTGCGTCGCAGTCCGATTGAGCGCTCGAATGGCCATGCTCGGCGCATGATGCCAATGGCTCGGCTGGACGATCGCTTCTCAGGAGAACCTTCAACCAGGAAGGAATCCTAATATTCATTTCGTCCTCTTCGTCGTACTTTCAAGGAGCCTCCGATCGATTCGTCGTTGCGCCAGCAACAGCGGACAGAAATCCCGTTGAACATGCCTGGAAGCATTGCTCCGCCATACCGATCACCCGAGCCAACCGATGACTGGAGCGCATAAATCTGCGAACAGGACCATGGCGTACCTCCGCGATATTCTAGGCAGAACCCGCTCGCCTCCCCATCAGTCAAATGACGGATACCAATCGTTCTGATTTTGCAAAACAATGCTGACGAGAGTTTCAGCAAGCCGTGGCGGTCGTGGCAAATCGGGCACCCGGCTGCTTCCCGCCTATTGCGAGCCCTGCAATGCCGTTTGTCGTTACCGAAAACTGTATCAACTGCAAGCACACGAGCTGCGTGGATGTATGTCCGGTCAATTGCTTCCGTGAGGGCCCCAATTTTCTGGTGATTCATCCGGGCGAGTGCATCGACTGCGCGCTATGTCCGCCGCGATGCCCGGCAGGTGCCATTGTGGAAGAGAGAAATGTTCCGAGGGATCAGCAGTCCTTCATCCGGCTGAATGCGGAATTGGCAAAGATCTGGCCCAACATCTCG
>MTKY01051574.1_pt1 | contig 63517 bp, 52 predicted proteins | sample 1042731 | NCBI WGS metagenome assembly MTKY01 (sample SAMN06212206, study PRJNA360538) | anaerobic digester metagenome | biome: Wastewater treatment plant; material: sludge; isolation source: anaerobic digester fed with sludge from wastewater treatment plant | place: Denmark: WWTP Soeholt ...
TGCCCAGGCACAGCGCCACCGGTCGCAGCGGACGCCCGCCCGCCGCGGCCTCCACCGCCGCATCGAGCGCCGCGTAAGCCGCCTCCGCGCCGATGACGAGGTAGTTCGACGGCCCGGAAGTCCCGCGCCCCAGGGTAGCGCCATCCCGAGCGGCGACCAGCGCCGTCGTCTTGCTGCCCCCGCCGTCTATGCCGATAAGAATATCCCTGTCCATCGGTCCTCAGTCCGCTCGTGTGGTTTCGCGGCTAAATTTTGATCACCTGCCGCACGACGCCGCCGGCGGCTGCGAGTTGGCGGCGCGCCTCTTCCGGCGTCACGTCGTTGACCAGCGCCACAATCGCCGTTTTGACCTCGCCGTTGCACGCTTCCAACGCACGCGCAGCCTCTTCCTCCGAGATTCGTGATTCGTAGTCCGCAATTCGCTGATTCGCCGATTCGCTCATTCGCTGATTCGCCGATTCGCTCATTCGCTCATTCGCCGATTCGCTCATTCGCTCATTCGCCGATTCCTGCACCCTGCCTCTTGCATCCTGCACCGCCGCGACGACAATGCGCCGGGCGCGCGCGCGGAGCTTCGCGTTGGTGGCCTGCACGTCCACCATCAAATTTCCATAGGTTTTGCCCAGGCGAATCATCACGCCGGTGGAGAGCATGTTGAGCGCCATCTTTTGCGCGGTCCCCGCCTTGAGCCGCGTGGAGCCAGCGACGACTTCTGGCCCGACGATGGGGGCGATGGCAACGTCAGCCAGTTCGTGAACCGGCGCGGGGCGATTACACGCCAGGCTGACGGTGAGCGCGCCGCGTCGCCGCGCCTCGTCCAGTCCGCCGAGCACGTAGGGCGTGCCGCCGCTTGCCGCGACGCCCACCACACTGTCGAGCGCGTTCACGTCGCGCGCAGCGACGTCGCGCGCGCCGGCTTCCCGGCTGTCTTCTGCGCCCTCTACCGCCGTCGTGAGCGCCGCTTCGCCCCCGGCAATCAGCCCGACGACCTGTTCCGGCGCAGCGTTGAACGTCGGTGGGCATTCGGACGCATCCAGCACACCGAGCCGTCCCGACGTCCCCGCGCCGATGTAAATCAGCCGCCCGCCGTCGCGCATCCGCTCGGCGATGCGGTCAATCGCCTCCGCAATCGCGGGCAGTTCCGCCTCCACCGCCGCCGCCACTTTCGCATCCTCCGCGTTGATCAGGCGCACCATCTCCAGTGTGGGAACCGTGTCGATGTTCTGCGTGGCGGGATTGCGAGACTCGGTTTGATTTTGGATTTCGGATTTCGGATTTCGGAGAAGGGCTGAAGACTGAAAGCTGAAGGCTGAAGGCTGACTCGCCGATTCGCCGATTCGCTGATTCGCTGATTCGCCATTTGCCATTTGCCATTTGCCATTTGCCGGTGTGATATCGCCGAGGATGACCGGGCCGTGCGCGCCGGTGGCAGCGGGGAGATTGCCGGGCCGTCCGCGCCAGGTCTCGTAGGCCAGCACGGCAAAGGCGACGGCCTCCTTGGCCTCCACGCCCAGGCCGGCGTCGTCCGAGGAGATGACGCGGACGCCGGGAAGTTGGTCGCGCAGCAGGGCCATCAGCGTGGGGTTGCGCGCGCCGCCGCCGCTGACGATCACTTCGTCGGGCATAGCAGGCAGGAAGTCGCAGTACGCCTGCGCGATAGACGCAGCGGTGAAGGCCGTAAGCGTGGCGACGACGTCCTCGGGCGCTAACCCCCGCGCCAATCCTCGCTCCCACACGCGCGCGCCGAACTGCGCGCCGAACAGTTCACGCCCGGTGGTTTTGGGGGGCGGCTGGCGCAGGTACGGTTCGCGCAGAAGTTCACCCAACAAGGCGGCGTCCACGCGCCCGCGCGCCGCAAGCATACCGTCGCGGTCGAAGGTCAGCGCGCCGCCCGTGGCGCGGCTGGCAGCGTAGTCGATGAGCATATTGCCGGGGCCGGTGTCGAAGGCGAAAGCGCCTCCATGTGGAACTCCACGCCAATGGGGATGGGAGTTTTCACCACAGGGACGCGGAGAACTCTGAGATTCGTTGCCTTTTCCCCGCGCGCTCTGTATCTCCGTGTGATTTTCGAAAGGGGATTGGGAAGTATGGGCCGAAATCTGACCGCCGGACGTTGGCGGCTGAGGGGGAAGATACGTGACGTTCGCAATCCCGCCGATGTTTTGCGCGGCGCGGGTGAGCGTGGGATGCGCGAGGAGCAGCACGTCCACGTAGGCGACGAGCGGCGCGCCGTGACCGCCAGCGGCTACGTCGCGGGCGCGGAAGTTGCTCACGACAGGAATGCCCGTCATCTCTGCAATCACCGCCGCTTCACCCAGTTGCAGCGTCGCGCCCTCCGTTCCATCCGCTAAATCCGGCAAGGGGGGAATGTGCCACACCGTCTGCCCGTGGCTGCCGATGAGGTCAACGTCTGCGGGCGTCAGGCGGGCCTCGGCGATGGCCTGGAGCGCCGCTTCGCCGAACGCGCGTCCCAGGGCAAAGTTGAGACGGCAGAGGCGGTCCACGCTGCCGGTTTCGGGGCGGAAACAGGCGAAAATCTCGTCACGCAGCTCTGGCGGGTGTGGGACGTGGGTGTGACTAAGCACGTCCCAGGTCAACGTGGGCGGCGCGCCATCCAGGCGCACAATCGCTGCGTCTGTTCCATCAGCGGAAGTGCCGGACATCAAACCAATAACAATCACCTTTCCTCCTACATTCGACGTGTTTGAAGTTGTGAGCGATTCTCAAGTCGGGCGCCGTCACCGTCTCCATCGACTGTTTGACGTAGGACTCTATCTGCTGGATTCTGTAACCCATCACTTTACCCCATATCATTGAGGAAGGCCACAAAAGGCAGTCCATCCAAACGTTGCGCCAGACGCGCGTCCGCGGTCACAAACATCGCGCCAACGCTTTCGGCCACAGCCGCAAAAACGGCGTCATAGACCGTGGTGTCGTAAGTATGGGCAATGGTCCCATCTCAAGGCTGAATCGTTACATTATCTCAAATCTACCGCATCTACAGTCGCTCGGTGAACCGCGACGCGCAACCCGGCAATGCCGCGATTTTGCCGCCCGTTGTAGACTTCGTTCGTCAGCAGCGCCACGACAAGGTCGCGTTCGGGGTCCATCCACAAGCACGTGCCGGTGAAGCCGGTATGCCCGAAGGTGCGTTGGCTGAACGGGTTGCTGCTCGCCTCCGGGTCGTCTAGCCACAGCGCAAATCCCAGCCCGCGCCGCGCGCCTAGCCCATCGGTGTAACAGCGCGTCATCGCATCCACCGTGGAAGCGAGCAACAGCGGGAACCCGCGCCGTTGCCCGGTCGGACGGTCCAGGAACACCTGCCCAAACGCCGCGACGTCCTCCGCCGTAGAGAACACCCCCGCGTGCCCGGCGACGCCGCCGAGCCGGTAAGCGTTCTCGTCGTGGACTGCGCCGGCGATGCGGCGGTTGCGCCACGCGCAGAACTCCGTTGGAGCGACGTTCTCAACGAGTTGAACGGGTTCGCCGGAAGGGATAGGAAGGTAGCGGGTGTTTTGCAATTCCAACGGCGCGGTGACGCGATTCCGCACAACGTCGTCGAGAGGTTGCTCCGTAAGGCGCTCGATAGCCATCCCCAACAAAATCAAGCCGATGTCGCTGTAGACCACCTGCGTCCCGGTTGGATACGAGAAGAAAGTGTCTAGCGCCATTTGCCGGGCGGCGCCGGCGTCCGGTTCGCGGTAAAGCGGACGCCACGCCGGCAGGCCGGAGGTATGGGTGAGCAGGGCGTCGAACGTAACGCGGCTAGCGTCCACGAAAGCGCCGCTCTCGGAGACAGTGAGCATGCCGCCAGGGCTGAGCGGGTCCTCGTAAGGCTGGATAGGACGCAAGCCGCTGAACTCCGGCAAGACCGCACTGACCGGCGTATCGAGCGAGACGCGCCCTTCTTCAACGAGCGTCATAAAGGCAGCGACGGCGAACAGCTTGCTCACCGAGGCCATGTCGAACAGGGTGTCCCGGCGGGTGGGTTTTTCGCGCGCGTCGGGGTCGAGCCAGCCAAACGCCTCGGAAAAGACGACGTCTCCGCGACGCCGCACGACGAGTTGCGCCGCCGGCGTGACAACGCCAACGGCGTCCCGCAAAATCGTATAAGCGGTGTCTAAATCCATTTCAACTCCTCGGTGGGGGAAGGGTGATTGGGGATTGGGGATTGGTAATTGGTAATCAGTAATCAGTAACGAGTAAAGAGTAAAGAGTAAAGAGTAACCAGTAACGAGTAACGAGTAACCAGTCACCAGTTACCAGTCACCAGTAACCAGTAACCAGTCACCAGTCACCAGTCACCAGTTACCGGCAACCAGTTACCAGTTACCAGCAACCAGCAACCAGCAACCAGCAACCAGTAACCAGCAACCAGCAACCAGCAGCCAGCAACCAGCAACCAATTACCCCCCACCCTCCATCCCCGGCAGATAGCGCAAGCGTTGTGTCCACGCGCCGGGCGTCATCATCAGGGCGACGGCCTTCGAAAAACCGCCGAGGCAGCCGCGCGTTGTGCCGAGCGCGTCGTAATAGTCGAAGTAACGGAACGTCGAGACGCCGCCGCGCTCGCGGGGGGCGCGCGTCAAGGCGTGCGAGCGCAGCATTTCCAGATAGTCGTCCCACACGTCGGTCGCGTCGAGGTAGACGTCGGCACGCCAGCCGTCCATATCCTCCCAGTTTTCGGGGAAGTACAGGCCGCGGATCCGGTGCGCGGGCAGCTCGCGCTCGAAGGCCGGGATTGCTGCGTAGAAAATTGCATCCTGCACAATGTCGTGCGTAGCGATGTGGTCTTTGTGCATACTGCCTTTCCAATGGGTGAGGATGACCGTGGGCTTCTCCTGCCGGATCAAATCGCACACCTGGAACTTCACCGTCTCGTCGCAGGGCAACGCGCCGTCGGCGTAGGGCAGCGTGACGACGCTCGCCCCCATCAAAGCCGCCGATGTCTGCACCTCCTGGCGACGCTGTTCCGCATAAACCGCCGGGGGCAACGTGGGATGCCCCGCCTCGCCCAACGTCATGTGGACGATGACCGCCTGATGGCCCGCGCGCGTGTGCTTGAGCACCGTCGCGCCCGCCATCACCTCCGCATCCCCCGCGTGCGCGCCGATCACCATAATCTTGCCGCTCACAAAATCTTCGTTCATAACGTTACCTCCAAAACAACTCAACGGATTTAGCGGATCAAACGGAGAAGATTCCGTTAAAATCCGTTTAATCCGTTGAGAGAATCTTCTGCACAATGGCAAACTGCCGCATCTGCTGGAAGCCCGCCAGAGCGTACAGCCGCGCGGCATCTTTGCCTGTCCACAGGAAATACGCACAGTGGAAGCCCCGCGCCGCCATATCCACCAGGCAGCGGAACAGCAGCAACCGTCCGATGCCCCGGTTGCGCATCTCCGGCGCGACGCCGAACGGGCCGAAGCGTTCCCGGCGGTGCTGGCAGTAGCCGACGACCTCCTCGCCGCGCGCCGCTACGTAACAGCCGATGTCATCCGCGCCCGCGCCGAACAACGCCAGCAGGTATTCCTGCGCAAAGCGGTACCAGTCCCAGCCGAAGTGCTCGACGGTGAAGGCCATCAGCGCGGGGATGTCGGCCGGCTGCACCGGGCGCATCACGATGCCGTCGCGTCGCAGGCGTTCTTCCAGCGCGACGACGTCCGGCGGAATCTGGAAGCCCGTCAGGTCGGCGCGCATCGCAATCGGCGTGGACGTCGTCTGCCAGCCGAGCGCGTGCAGGAAAGCGAGGGCGGCGGGGTAGGCGTCCACGTCCACGCCGGGGATGAAGTAGTTGGGCGTATACGGCGAAATGGCGACGCGCGTCCGGCCCAGCGTCGCCATCCGCGCCAGCGCCGCGTCGAACAGCGCACGCCCGATGCCCTGCCTCTGGTGGTCGGGATACACGCCAAACGCGGTGATCCAGCCATCCTCCGGCTCCAGCCCTTGCAGAAAGTACGGAACACGGCGCGCCAGCGAGAGCACGAAGCCGGCGAGCGCGTCCCCCTCCACGGCAACGAGCAACCCGTCCGGGTCGAAGTTCGGGTCCAGCAGCACCTTTGTCCGCCACACCGCCGGCGTGATGAGATCGTGCGTCATCGTCGCCTGCCACAGATCGAGCAGTGCGCCCTCGTCGGCCCCACGATAACTGCGAACGATAACGGCCATAACTCCCTCCTTCAAAATAACCACGGAGACACGGAGTGCGCGGAAAAAGGACGCCCAACCTCAGTGGCCTTCGTGTCTTCGTGTCTTCGTGGTAAAACACCCGCGTTGGTGTGGGACGCGCTTTTACGTTTGAAACGGAATAAGCGCGCCCCACTTGAAATCTTATGTGTACGCCTTGTGTAGGGCCTCGAAGTGCTTCAGGCTGTCCACGAGGCCGCCGGGACGGTTGCGGGCCAGCCACAGCGCCTTGTGTTCGGCGACGGCCCCCTCGAGATCGGCGAGCATAGCAGCGTTGTCCGTCTCCTGCCCGAGAAGTTGCAGCGCGCGGCGGCAAGCGTGACGCAGCAGCCGTCCGGCGTTGACGAACTCGCGCTTGACCAGGTCGGCGTCGGCGCTGCGCATCTGGATGCCGGCGAGCGGCGCTAGAATCGCGTCGATGCGTTCCAGCGTGGCCTCGAAGTCTTCGACCGTCACGTCTTTGAAGCGTTCGTCCTTTCCCATGCCTTGCAGCAGGTGGAACAACGCGCTGGAGTTGTGGATACGCGGAACGTGGGGCACCTGGTAGACGTTCCCCAGGTCATAGGCCAGCTTGCCCATCGCGCCGCTCGGATCGTCGAAGGCATAGCGCCCGATAGCCTGTGGTACGTCCAGCGCCCGGTTCGCATCCAGACACCACGAATACGCCGCCCCCACGCCGAAGCCCAGGTAGCTCATCGGCAGGTATTGCCAGTGCCCGCGGTCGCCCCAGTCGGTGTTGAGATAGCCGGTCGCGCCGTGCTTGAGGCCGTTTTCGGCGGCGTTGAGCAGGTTGCCGAGCGCGTTGTCCGTCCGCCCCACGAGGCTGTTCCACGACGAGGTGCCGGGACAGACGTAGAAGGGCACGCCCGCCGCCGCAAACTGCGCGCCGTGCTCGTCGAAGGGGTGGTCGAACTCGTAGCCCCATTCCAGCGCGACCACGTCGCGGGGCAGTTGCGGCACCAGGTCGGGATGTTGGGTGATGATGTCGCCCCAGAACTGCATCGTGTAGCCGCGCCGCGTCACGTCCTGGTAAATCTTCATCAGGAAGTCGAAGTAAACCTGTCCCTCGCCCCGCTCCTCGCAGGCTTCCTTGCTCGCGCCCTGGCCCAGGTCAATCGTCTCGTCGCAGCCCACGTTGATCTGGCGGCTGGTGAAGTGCGGCAGCAGCTCGTCGTAGAGGCTGCGGACAAGTTCCAGGCTGCCGGGATGCTCCGGCGCGAGGCTGAACGGCCCCTGCATCGTGAAGTTGCCCCACGGCGTCTTGATAACGCCGTGCGTTTCGGCCAGATGCGCGTACCGCTCGTGGATCAGCCAGGGGCGCATGTGCCCGAAGGAGTTCTGGTTGGGCACAAGTTCGATGAAGCGCTCGCGGCAGTAAACGTCGAGCGCCAGAATCTCCGCGCCCGTCAGCGGAGAAGCGTGCTCCCACACCTCCGGGTGCTGCCGGTAGGCGAAGGTGTGCTCGGTGTAGAGTTGCACCTGGTTGACTTTCCAGCTTGCCAGGCGGTCCACCAGCGCGAAGAGCGTCTCCAGCGTGGGGACTTTGTCGCGGCTGATATCGAGCATGACGCCGCGCGCGGAGAAATCGGGCCAATCGACGATGTCCAGACACGGCAACGCGCCCCCTTCGGCCTGCTGCACGAGTTGGATGAGCGTGCAGACGCCGTAGAAGACGCCGCTCGCGTCGCGTCCGTAAATCGTGATCCCCTCCGGGGCGATACGCAAGCGGTAGCCCTCAGAGTGCGCGACCGCTTCGGGCATTACCGCCAACGTCAGCCCGACCTGCCCGGCGGGGACGGCGCTGCTGGCGGTCACGTCCCAGTCCAGGCCGAGGTGCTGCCACACCGCTGCGCAGAATCGCAATCCGGCAAACCGCACCGCTTGCGGCTGGCGCGAATCCAGCAACACGAGACGGGCATCTTCGAATGTGAAGTGGCCCTCGAGCCGCGTCAAGTGGCGCGGCGCCGGTAAAAGTACAAAGTTTTCAGTCATATCTACCTCCAATCAAATCTTAAGATCATTGACGCAACCAAATTTAACTGTTATGTTTTCACTGTCGGAATCAAACTCAGAAAGAAATCTACTGCTCCTTTTACTTCCTCATAATACGGATGACGTCGTTTTGGGGATATCAGGTTCATATATGACGAGAATTGCCACTTATTTCCAACCTTTTCATAGAGTCTATAACATATCCCATCCGACACGATGAAATAACAACAAGATGGAAAAAGTTTTGCATATTTTTCTGCTTGATTTGACGCATATAAGAGACCATCCCCAAGTCTTTTGGACTCAATTAACACTATCGGTTCGCTCTCCGGTTCATATACTTTGTCAAAAATCGCTATGTCAACATTTTTCCACTCAATCTTCAACTTCTGCTCCGCAAACCCAAGCGAAGTAAGCAAAGGCACAATTAAAAAGGTACGTATTTCATGCTCACCAACGTCCTTGCCGTGTCGGTGATACCATTGCGCTATTCGGCGAAGTTTCCAAATTGTGTTTGTGATGTCCTGGGCAGTGTTAGTAGGAAGGCCATATTCCATTAGAGAATCGATCACTTCATCCACACTGATTTCCTTTTCCAATGAGGGGATATCTTGAGTATCAATGAACTCACTTTTTGCCCATATCTCTTGAATAACTTTCATTGCCTCATTATTATTTACATTAAAAAGGGTTCCCCGTCTCAAGCCCCCTATGATAGTCAGTTCTTTTGGTTTTTTCCATCGCACTCTGCGGCAATGTTGGAGATCCCATCCATCAACGTCACTGAATACCTCTTGGTATTCATAATCAGATTCAACTTTTCCGACTGCTACTATTTCCCATTTTAAGCCATAGGGTCTTTTCAAAACAATAAGATCCCCTATTTTAATAGTTTCAGCTATGGTGACGATGAAATCTCGATAATTTTTGTTTGTACGATTCGTGTAAACATCTGTATTCGTGAAGTAATCACCTGCAGAACCAGGACCTACTAAAATCACGCCAAACCTTAGAAAGACATCCGCATAGTCTCGTGTTCCATCCCCTGCGGCGACTTGCCAAATAGCCATAAATAACCCCCAAGGAAATCCGTAATTGTAATCTGACAGAAACTAACAAGTCAAATCAGCCAATCTACCATCCCCCAATCTAAAATTCATCCAGCGGATACATCGGTCGCTGCACGCGCCGATAGTCCAACTGTCGCACGTCGCAGTTCGTCACGCCAGGGCTGACCGCCAGAATCGAGCGCGGGCTGATAACCTGCAACGGCGTGGTCAGGTAGCCGCGCTTGGGGACGACGATCTTGTACGCCAGCGGATCTATGCCCAGGCTGTGGAACTGCGCCGGTTCGACGTAGCTCTGCCGTTCGGCGGTGAGGATCACGTCCACGCCCTCGACGGTGAGGACGACGGTGTCGCCCCGATGCGCCAGCCGCTCCGGCGCGCGGACGCCGCCCCAGTAGTAGTCGCCGTCGGAGATCAGGCGCACGACGCCGGTGACGGGCAGCGGCTTGCTGTGGCGCGTGTCCAGCTTGCCGCCGATTTCCAGGCTGACCTCGCGGCCCACTCCGGCGGCAATGCACGCGGCGACGGATTCCGCATCCCAGATAGAAGCGACCACGACGCCAGCAGACTGGCTTCCCGCCCCCTGGCGCAGCAGGCTTTCGAGCACCGCCGTCACGTCCGTCGTACCGCCCGCGCCGGGGTTGTCGCCGGAATCGGAGAGGAAGACGGTGGATTCGGGCGCAGCCATCGCTACGCGCACGGCCTCGTCCACGGGATACGCCTCGGTGTGGAAGTCGAAATCCGCGCGGCGCGCCCAGAACGCGGCGACGAGCCGGTCGGCCTCCGCCTGGGCCAGCGCGGCGTCCCCATCCGTGACGACGACGGCAATCACGCCGATGTCGGGCACGTCGGCCCAGCAGTGGCCGTTCATCAACGAAGCGGAGACGATGCCGGGCTGCGCTTCCAGGTCGGCGACGACCTGCATCATCTCGCGCATCGCGCCGACGGACGTTTCGGCTTTTTCGCCGGGCAGCAGGAACGGGACTTTGGCAAACCCCATCGCCAGCCGCCCGCCGTCGAGCCGGCGCAGCAGCATCTCGGCGGCCTTAGCGCCCGTTTCGTAGGTGTCGTCGTGGGGGGCGGTGTGGTAGGCAACCATCGCTTCGACGGTGCGCGCGGTCTCGGCGACGATGTTGGCGTGCATATCCAGCGCAATCATGATCGGTACGTCGGGGCCGAGTTTGGCGCGCAAGGCCGTGAGGATGTCGTTTTCCGCGTAATCCACGCCTTCGGCCCGCATCGCGCCGTGCAGAAAGATGCACGCGCCATCCACGTCGTGAGCCGCTTCGAGCAATGCGCCCTTCAGCGTCTCGAAAGCTCCGCGTTCCACCACGCCGCCGGGCATCGCGTGCGCCGTCACCGACGGCACGAGTGTGACGTCGCTGCGCGCTTGCAACGTCGCCACAATCCCGCCGAACGCGCCGTGGCGAATCGGCGGCGCGAGCGTTTCCTGCCCGTAGCGCGGGCGGAAGTCTTTCAGGGTCGTCAAAAACGGTGCAAACGTATTCGATTCGTGTCCAATAGCGCCAACGAGTATTTTCATAGCTTAACCCCCACTCTCCACTCTTTACTCTTCACCCTTTACTCTTTACTCTTTACTCTTTACTCTCTACGCAACCCGGTCCACAAACCGCACTTTCGTCCACCGCTCCGGGATGTGCATGTTGATGTAGCCGTGGCGGTTCCACGACCAATCGACGGCGGTGTCGTTGCCGTGCTCGTCGCGGAAGTGCTGGCAGCGCGAGACGCCGATGCGCCAGACATCGCCGGGGCGCGGCGGCGTGTGCGGGTTGCCGAGCGCCTTCAGCCCTTCCCAGGGCAACGCGAATTCGACCGTCCAGCCGTTGTCGCGGATCGCCGGGCAGTTGAGCGCGCCATCGATCTGAACAGCGTGTTTGAGGCCGGGCAGCTCCCAATCCCGCTCGCCGATGCGTCCCATGCGCTCGTTCAGCCGGGGCAAAAAGTAGAAAAAGCTCTCCAATGAGAAGAAATGGTTCAACTTTGCGATGTCGCGCCGTTCGACCACCGGCTCCACCCACGTCCAGAAGACCTCGTAAATCGTGTTGATCGGGTTGACGCCCAACTCATAATAGACGCCGTCGCCTTCGACGAAGATTTCAGCGTCGCTGTCGCGGTTGTAAACGTGATCGTGATGTTCGACGTGCGTGCCCCAGATTTCGTGGTCCTCGTACTTGAAAGCGGCGTAGAGGTAGGCGTCGTCCCACAGCAGCGCCACGCGCGAGTCGAGCGAGACCGGCGCGCCCGTGTCCATCTTGACGAGCGGCGGCGACCACGTCGCGCGCTGCCAGACCGGCTCGTTGAGGCGTCCGTCGATGACCATCGGCTCGTCGGTGCGCAGGCAATCGTATTCGGCCACCGGCGGCAGCCCTTCCAGCGAGCCTTGCGGCAAATTCAACGTTCTAGGCATTGGAAACATAATTCACCCCTCCAGATAGTAAACCGCTAATCTCGCAAATCGCCGCGAATCTTTTTTACATTAGCGAAGATTCGCGTGATTCGCGATTTGAATGTCTATCAAACTCTCACTGCCACCCGCCGCCGATGCTGAAATGCAACCACCGCCAGATACACCGCACCGCCGAAGATAAGGCCGGCGTTGGCGAGGATCATCGTGGGCGTGCCGGCGAACTGCGCGAGCGCGCCGCCCATTGTGGAACCGAAAATCGCGCCGATGCTGCCGGCGCTGCTGTACAGCCCCGAAATGCGCCCGCGTTGCGCTTTGGCGCGCACTTCGGCGGCATAGGTCATCGAGGCGGCGGTGAAGGCGGAGTAGGCAAAGCCCCGAATCAGTTGCACGCCGACGATCCACGGCATCACCGGCGTGGTGACGTAACCGAGAAACACCAACGCCCAAGCGACGAAACCCAGGCTGAGCGTCGCCGGTCTTCCGATGCGATCCGATAGCGCCCCCGCCAAAATCATCAGCGGAAACTCGGAGAACGAGGCCAGGCCCCACAAACGGCTCATCTCCGTCTGGGTGAACGCGAGTTCGCCGACCATGTAGTTGGCCCACACCGCATAAACCGCGCCCGTCACCAGCGACCACAGGAACATCGAGATCAAGAGCGGCGGCAGCGGAAGCGCCGTCGGTAGCGTCACTGGCATCTGCGATGTAACCGGCGTAGCGGAGGTCGTTTCAAGCGCTGGGTGCACCGGGTCTTCCTCAACAAGCAAAGCCAGCACAACCGCCACAATCAGAAAACCGGCGGACAGCCCGAACGGCGCGCGGAGCGAAAGCCGGTCGGCGATACTGCCCGAAAAGAACGCCAACACGCCGAATCCCAATGAACCCAAGCCGCGATAGACGCCCATCCGCCGCCCGCGCGCGCGGCCGCTTTGTTCAAGCAAGTCGCCCATCAACGCCAGGCTCACCACGCCGTAAGCGGCTTGCGCCGCCGCACCCAGAACGTTGAGCGGGAACAGATATATGTAATTCGGCGCAATCGCCGTCAGCCCGGAACTGAGCGCCAGAACCGCCAGTCCACCCACGAGGAATAACTTACGCTTGCTCTGCCGGTCCGACAAGCGCCCCCACACATAGCTGAATACAATCACCGTCAATGAAGTGATGGCCCCCAACACGCCGATCATCACGTAATTCGCACCCAGACTCTCGACGTACAGCGAGTTGATCGGCCCGACGATGCCCCTGGACATGAACAAGATTATGCCAATGGCCGTCATCAGGATCAGGTTTTCCATCAGAGGTATACCCGTCGCAGCAATTTGAGTTCCATTTTGATCTCTAAATAACTGTAATTGTTACTGCGAGCTATTGTTATGCGAAACAAATAATGATTTTTGACATTGTTATGCCTTAAGAACGATCCGAACTGTTCGCGTCAATTCTTGCTATGCGAAACAGATAGCGATTTCAGCCATCTCCTTTCGGGCAAAGAGCAAAAGGCAGGTGACGCTGCCGCGCGGTAACGTCACCTGCCTGATCAAGATGCACCATTTACTGGTTGCAGGGGTACAGCGTGCCGTCCATGATCATCATGACGGCGAAAGAGTCGGCGTAAGGGCTGTTCTTGTAGATGGGGTTGTCGTCGGGCAGCCAGCCGCAAGTGTGCAGACCGTCCATCGCCGGGTTGTTGCCGTAACGCTCCCACAGCGGGACGATCGGCAGCAGTTCGTTGAAAGACTGCGCGACCGTGGCAACCATTGTTTTCTGCGCCTTGGTGTCGAGACCTTTGGTCGAATCCTCGATCAGGGGTTCGAGATCGATTTCGCCGCAGCACTCGGTCTTCACGTTCAGGTCAAAGCTCATGCCGGGGCCTTCAGCCGCATCGATGTTGTGGGTGAAGAGGTCTTGCACGAAAGAAGCGAAGGGATGCGGGTTGGCGGAACCCCAGGCACGGATGGCCATTTGAAAGTTGCCCTGGTTGACGTCGATAGGATGTTGGTTAAACTCGACGCCCCGGAACGTCACCTTGATGCCGAACTCAGTCAATTGCCCGGCCAGGTTTTCGGCAGCGGCGGACCAGTCGGCGAACTCGGCGGGCGCGGTCAGCTCGTATTCCATCACGTCGCCCTTGTCCGTGACCCAGATGCCATCGGCATTCTTCGTGAAGCCCAGACCCTTGAGTAGTTCGGTCGCCTTGGCGACATTATAGTCGTAGGTGTTCAGTTTGGCGGTATCGACCCACAACGGCACCATGTTGTCGCTAAAGCCGGCCATGTACTTCACGGCCTTGCCGGAGTCGCCCAGGGAGACCACACCGTTCTGGTTGCGATCCACCGCGTAGGCGATGGCCTGGCGGACTTCCTTCACGTTGAAGGGGTAGAGCGTGTGATTGAAGTACAACGCTGGGCCAGAGTAAATGGGCGGGCGGACGATGCGCACACCGGCAGCCACAAAGGCTTTCTCGGTGGCGGGCGGGAATCCGTGGGTGGCGTAGTCCACCTGCTGCGCGAGCACGAGTGGGGTGACGGTGGGGGTCTCACCGTTGTACAGGTAGACGATGTCGAACTTCACCTTGCCGGCCCAGTAGGAAGTGGGATTCTTGACCAGAGTCATGCGCGCTTCGTTGATGCTGGCGACGTCAATGGTGTAAGGGCCAGTTGCGTTGGCGTTTTCAGGGCGGAACGCGTTGAATTCTTGCAATAGCGCCTTCCACTCCTCAGAGTCTTTGTCCTTGCCGGCATCCACCAACGCCTGGAGTTTGTCAGACCACTTGCCGTAAGTGGCGCGATCCACAATAGCCTCGTTGCGGACAACATAGCGCTCAACGATTGTGGAAGGTTCGGACATCTTGAAAACGACAGTGAAATCATCCTTCGCGGTCACGCTTTCCAGGAAGCGCCAGACGGTGCCATTGACCAGGCGGCGGCAGTTGAAGGTGGCGATCACGTCTTGAGCGTTGAAGTCGTCACCGTTGCTCCACTTAATGCCCTTCTTCAAGTAGACGGTCAACGTGGCAGCCGCCGCGTCAATATTCCAGCTTTCTGCCAGATAGGGTACCCAAGAGCCATCAGCCCACATATACATAGCAAGCGAGGGTTGAACGAGCGTGCGATAGATGCCAATACCCTGGGGAATACCGTTGGTGGCAAAGGCGTTGAAGTGACCAACTGGCGGCACCTGATAGGGGTACGCACCGTTGAACACGCCGGGGCCAGTGGGAACGGGCGTCACCTCGACGATCTTCTCAACCTCGACCTTCTTTTCGACGACCTTCTCGACCTCGACAGTCTTCTCGACGACCTTCTCGACTTCGACCTGCTTTTCGACTTCGACGGTCTTCTCGATGATCTGTGGCGTTGGCGTGGTGCAGCTCGCCAGGAAAGAAACGGTCAAAACTGCGCACAACACCACCCACAACCAATTTTTATGTAAATGCTGGGTCTTCATCCTATACTCCTCCTTAAAAAATTAGATAGTAAGTAACTGAAACGCAAATCCACAGAGTTGTCTCTCACGTATTTTCCTATACACACCTCCTTCATAGAATGTTGGAACGTTAAAACGTTTCCACGTTTCGACAGGCCAACGTTTCAACGTGATCGCCGGCGCACAAGGATAAAGAGCACGACGCCCAAACCAAGTCCGACTACCAATGTAATGATCGTGACGACAAACTCGGCGCTTCGCGGTCGCACAAAGGGCAGCAGAATGAGCGAGGTCACGACCAGGAACACGATGATCCGCAACGCCGCCCGGCCTATCTGTGGACTGATCATGTCGGCGCACCCGCCTCGCGCGCGACGATATGACAGGCCACGTAGCGATGCTCGCCGGCTGGCAGCAATTCCGGGCGCTTTACGTCGCACAACCCCGGCTCGAAATACGGGCAGCGCGGATGAAAGCGGCAGCCGCTTGGCAGCGCCAGCAAACTTGGAATGTCCTGGCTGCGCAGTTCGACGCGCTGCTTGTGGCGGGTCAGTTCGGGATCGGCCTCGGGCACGGCGGAGAGCAGCGCCTTGCTGTACGGGTGCAGCGGCTCGTTGATCAACTGCGGCGTCGAAGCAAACTCGACGATGCTGCCCACGTACATCACCGCGATGCGGCCTTCCCAGGCGAAAAACTTGGCGACCGCCAGGTCGTGCGTGATGAAGAGATACGTCACGCCGAGGTTGCGCTTCAAATCTGCCATTATATTGAGCAGTCCCACGCGGATGGAAACATCCACCATGGATACGGCCTCGTCCGCCACAATGACGCGCGGGTTGACAGTCAGCGTGCGAGCCACGGAAACCCGCTGGCGTTGCCCGCCGCTCAACTGGTGCGGGTACTTGTACAGGAAATCCTCCACCGGCGACAAGCCGACGATGTTGAGCAGCTCAATCACGCGATCCAGCGCCTCGTGGGTGTTGGCAACGAATTTGTGATGCAGCAACGGCGTGCTCAGGATTTTGCAGATCGTGTGCGACGGATTGAGCGAAGCATAAGGGTCTTGGTGGATGATCTGCACGCCCAGCCGGTACGTTTTGAAATCCTCGCCTTTATCGCCTCTGGGCGTCCACACCGACTTGCCCGCGTAGAAAACCTGCCCGGAGGTGGGTTTGAGCAGCCCGGTGATCATCTTGCCAGTTGTTGTTTTGCCGCAGCCGCTCTCGCCAACCAGGCACACCACTTCCCCTGGCCGGATTCCAAAGGATACGTCATCGACCGCCGTGACCCGCTCGCGGCGCGAGCCAAACATCCGCACCAGATTGCGCGCTTCGATGAGATATTCGCCTGCTCCCGCGTTCATGATGCCTTTCCTCCGGCGTATTTTGCGTAGCGCTCTTGCAAATCGAGCGTGTCCTGCTGGACCCGATGAACGTTGAAACAGGCAACGTTGTGCGTCTCGCTGTAGTGCGTTTCCAGTTTTGGCTCTTCGACGCGACACCGCTCCGTCACATAAGGGCAGCGCGGGTGGAATTTGCAGCCCGGCGGCGGATCGACGAGATCGGGCGGCGCGCCGGGAATCGAAACCAAATCCTCGAATTCACCGGTCACGGTCGGTACGGCGCGGATCAATCCCAGAGTGTAGGGATGCGCCGGGCGGTAAAAAATGTCGTCCACCGGCCCCAACTCGACGATGCTGCCCGCGTACATCGTGGCGACGCGATCCGCCAACTCCGCCGCCGTCGCCAGATCGTGCGAGATGAAGAGCATCGCAAAACCGATTTCCTCCTTGAGCCGCCGCAGCAGGTCGATAATCGTCCGCTGCGTCAGAATGTCCAGCGCCGTGGTCGGCTCATCGAGGATGAGCACCTGCGGATCGAGCAGCAAGCTCATCGCCAACAGCACCCGCTGGCGCATCCCACCACTCAACTCGTGCGGATAGGCGTCGATAACGCGCTTGGGGTCCAGTTGCACGTATTCGAGCAACTGCATCGCCCGCTCGCGCACCTGAGCGCGCGACATTCCGCCGTGCGCCTTGGATGTGTCGAGAATCTGGTCCCAAATCCGCAATACCGGGTTGAAAGCGTTCAACGCCGACTGAAAGACCATCGCGCACTCGCGCCAGCGGAAGCGGCGCAACTCGTTTTCTTTCAGGGAAAGGACGTCCATCCCCTGATTACCACGCCAGTACGTGATCTCGCCTTTGGGGATGCGCGCGGCCTTTACCAACAAACGGATCAACGCCACCCCAAGCGTCGTCTTGCCGCAGCCGCTTTCGCCGATCAACGCCAGACTCTCGCCTTTCGCCAGGTTGAAACTCACCCCACGCACCGCTTTGACGACGCCGCGCTCGATTTTGTACTCGACCCACAAATCTTCGACCGTAAGCGGCACGCGCGCTCTGAAAGCATCAGCGACTTTGTTTTCCATCTTGCTTCTTGCCTCCTGTATCCTTATCCCGTGCGCAGACGCGGGTTGAAGATTTCCTCGAGCGAGCGGCTCATCCACACAATCGAAAGCTGGAAGAGCGCAATCGCTGTCACCGGCGCCATAATGAAGTAGATACTATCCTTGAAGAAGATCGCGCCCTGCGTCCAGGCGAGGCTGATCATCACACCCCAGTTGCGGGTCAGCGGGACTAACCCCAGAAAAACGAGGCCCACCTGCGCGTAGATCGCGGACGTCATCCCGAACGTAAAGCTGATGGCGATGTAACTCAACATATTCGGCAGCACTTCCGAGAAAATGATGTGCCACATCCCCAAGTCCAACGCGGTCGCGGCCTCAATGTAATCACGCTCCTTGATCGAGAAAACCTGCGCGCGGATTGACCGGTACAGCCCTGCCCACGAAAGCACCGAAAGCAGAAACGCCAGAAGGAGCATATTGTCGAGTTTCACCAGCGTGGCTAACACTGCCAGCAGCGGGAAGCGCGGAATGGTCAGCCAGATATCGGCCAGCATCGTTAGAAACGCATCGAACCCACCGCCAATGAGGGCGCTCAACGAACCCAGCGCTACCCCGATGAACGTCGAAATGATGCCGGTCAGCAGCGCCATCTGCAGAATATCTCGCCCCCCGTTGACAATCTGAGCAAAAATATCCTTGCCCTGGCTGTCTGTTCCCAGTAAATGCTCCGAACAGACAGGTGAACCGCTCGCCTTGATATCGCTGGCCGGCATTCCTTTGAACAAAGCATCACGCAAAAATCCCCACCATTCTTTGGGTTTGCAAGGCGGCGCATAGATCTCCATAATATTGGCGGATTTGGGTTCAGGCACCAACAAAGGGCCGACCGTCGTCAACAGCACGAAACCGATGAACAGCAAAAACCCCACGAACCCCGTTTTGTTGCGGCTCATCAACTTGAGAAGCCGGCCAATCCCACGCACAAAGCGACCCGGCCAATAGCGAATACCCGTCTTGGGCATCAAGGCTTGAGATGTCGTCATCAGTCACCTCCGGCGACCCGCACGCGGGGATCGAACCACCCATAGATGAAGTCCGCCACCAGGTTGGAAACCACCACCGAGATCGTGATAATCAAGAAAATACCCTGCATCAGCGGGTAATCACGGGTACTGAGAGCCGCGAGCAGCCGGTAACCGATTCCCTGGTAGACGAAGATGCTCTCAATGAGGATCGACCCGCCGACGACGAAACCGATGCTGATCAACAGTTGGGTGATGAGCGGCAGCATCGCATTGCGACCCACGTAAGCTGTCGTAATGCGCCCCTCAGAGAGACCCCGCGCCCGCGCCACGGTCACATAATCCTCGCCCAACGTGCCAATCGTGCTGCTTTTCATTGACAGAATCCATCCGCCGATGGACGAAAGCACATAGGTAAGAATGGGCAGCGCCGCGTGAAAGAAGATGTCCTTAATAAAGACCCACGTGAAGCCCGGCTCAATACCTGGCGACCGCGAACCGCGCATCTGGTGGATGGGCAGGAGACCCCAATAAACACCCAAATAGACGAGCAACACGATGCCGACGATGTAGTTGGGGATGGAACTTAAGACCGAAGCGGCGCCGGATACCGCCGGTTCCCACAATGCCTGGCGCTTGTAGGCCAGCAACATCCCGATTAACACGCCCAAGAGAAAACTGATCAATAATCCCAGCCCTACGCTGAACAACGTCCAGGGGAGAAACGCGACGATGATTTCCCAGACGGACGTGCCCGGTGAACGCAGCGATGTACCGAGATTCCCATGCAACAATTGCCCCATATAGTCAAAATACTGCCTGTAGAGCGGCGCATCCAGGTCGATGGCGAAGAGAGAGGCGGCCTGATCCCGCGCCTCCTCGTATGGCAAACTGTACTGCACCATCAACTCGTTGACATAGACTTGAATCGGATTGGACGGCATCAAACGCACCAGAAAAAAGATCAGGCTGGTGACAAACCAGATCGTGAAAACGGCGCGTGAAATCATCCTGACGACGTAATTCGAAGTGATGCGTTTGATCCAATGTCGCAGCGGCTTCCTTTGGGGAACGGCCTGTGTGCTCATGGCTGTACTGCTCAACGGCGCCTCCTTTCTGTTGTATCGTAGCGACTTCGGTCGCCTCTGCTACGCATAGAGCCAATATGGACGGGATGCCTGCTCAAACTCCGCCACCGCACCTGCCCATCCTGCCGTCAATTCCGTCACATCCGCACCGGCATCGATGGCGCACCGCACCTGATCCATACCCACCAGCAAGTCGATGTGCGGTCGCGCGCCCTCCCAACTCCGCGGCAGCCACGCGAAATCCGTCGGATACAGCGCCTTCAACGCCGCAAGCAGGTGCAATCCCACCGTCACCGGACGAAACACCACGCGGTCGATCACGTGAATCTGCACACCTCCGCAGACTTCACCCACAAACTTGGACACCGCCGGGACAAACTGCGTGGCGCGAAAGTGCACACCCGGCAACGCCAGCGCGTTCAGATACGCCGCCAGTGCCTCCCCATCGATCCACGGCGCGCCGCAGACCTCGAACGGCAGCGCCGTCCCGCGCCCCTCCGAGACGTTCGTGCCCTCCAGAAAACACATCCCGGGGTAGACCACCGTCGTCGAAAAGTGCGGTATCGCCGGAGATGTCGGAATCCACATAAGGCCAGTCTCGTCGAACCAGTAATCCCGCTGCCATCCGTCCATCGGGATTACGGTCAGGTCGGCGCGAAAACCCTGAGTACCATTCATATACCAGGCCAACTCCCCCATCGTCAATCCATAGCGCAACGGGATCGGCAACACACCGACAAAAGACTCGAAGCCCGGCGTCAAGACTGGCCCCTCGCGCACCATACCGTTGAGGGGATTGGGGCGATCCAACACCACAACCGGCACATCTGCCTTCGCCGCGCCCTTGAGTGCGTAAAACAGCGTGCTGATGAAGGTGTAAAACCGCACCCCCACATCCTGCATATCGAAGACCAGCACATCGACGTCCGCCAGCATAGCCGGCGTTGGTTCTTGCGTCGTCCCGTAAAGGCTGTAGATGGGCAATTGTGTGTAGCGGTAAACGGCGTCCTGCACCTGTTGGCCATCGGCCACGGCTCCCGAAAAGCCATGCTCCGGCCCAAACAACGCCGTCAACGTCACACCGCAACGCAGCAACGCCGTGACTGCGTCCGTGAGATCGCCCGTCACGGCGGCGGGATGCGTCGCCAGCCCCACCCGCCTGCCCTTGAGCTGTGCAGCCCCGTCGCTGATCAGAAAATCCAACCCCGTCAGCACGGACATAGTGCCCTCATTGGCCGAAGGGGAACAACCCCAGCTCATGGTGCAGCAGCAGCGCCGCCGCACCGAGCATCACAATATCGCCGCCCAGGCTCACAAAATCCACTTCAGACACCTGCACCAGCACCGCAAGAGAACGTCGCGACAGTTCGTCCTGGATGGTGTCGAGCAAAAACTGCCCAAAATACAAGAGCCGTCCCGCGAGCAAAATGCGACATCCGCCGAGAACCCCGACCAGATACGCTGCCGCCACGCCAAGATACTGCCCCACCTCGCGGATTACCTGGCGAGCGGCCTCATCACCGGCATCGAAAGCCCGGCATACCATCTCGAAGGTGAGCGCCTCCAGGTCAGGGGTGAGCTGGTTGAGCATCGACTGCGGCCCCTCTGCTGCAAGCACACGCGCGCGCCGGACAATGCCCCGGTTGTTGATAAGCGTTTCCAGGCAGCCTGAATTTCCGCACTGGCAAGGCTCGCCATTTTCGACGACGACCACGTGACCGATCTCCCCGGCGCCCAGCGGGTTGCCATGAAACAGCCGTCCGGCAAGAACAATCCCCGCCCCTACGCCCTTCCCCGTGTGGATCACCACCAGATCCTTCGCCCGCTGAAGTTCTGAAGCATCGCTTTCGCCGAATGTGTACTCGCCGAGCGCCGCTGCTTGACAGTCATTCGCCATATAGACGGGTAACTGATAACGCGCCTGCAGCAGATCGCAAAGGTGCACGTCATGCCAATTGAGATTCACAGCCTGGTGAATGACGCCATCCACAGCATCCACCAACCCCGGCGCGCCAATGCCGATGCCGAGTAGCGGATGCTGCGCCGCCGCGACCAATGCATCCACCAGCGCGTAGACCAGATTCAACGCGGCTTCCCCGTCGTTGCCTTGCAGGGGCAAAGTCACCCGGTGGCGGATATTGCCCCGTAAATCGATCAGGGCGCCGCGAAAATCCTCGCGCGCCAAGTCAAGCCCGATCAGACACCGTGAACTCGCATCCACCCGTAGCAGGATGGCACGTTTGCCGCCCGTGGAAGGCGCATGTCCGATCTCTTCGATCAACCCTTCGTCTATCAATTCGGCGACCACGTCGGAAACGGTGGGACGGGTCAGGTGTGTCATGCGCGCAATTTCAGCCCGGCTGATTTCTTCACGTTCGTAGATGGTGCTGAACACCAATCGGGTATTGTGAATTCGCGTTTGCTCGTGCGTTGCTTTTTTGGCCACAGTTTGCGTTTTGAAAATTAACTATAGAGGGATGTTAGAAAGTTAAGTTTACTTACGAAGTAAGTATACATCCTTTTAAGGCGTTTGTCAAGCATTTTCGGATCTTCATTGCCACAAATTTTCTGGATAAATGCCCTGCCGAATCAACGCGCGAATCGCCCGTTCGACCCGCGGGCGATCCTCTTTATAGGTCACCCCAAACCACTGCGCGTCACTGGCAAGCACTCTGACGCGCGCCTTCTTCTCCTGCACCATGTCGCCCACGATGTTGGGCAAGAAAAACTCCGCCTTCTGTAAATTGTGCGCATTATTTTCAAGAAAGATGGGAAACCGGCATTCCAATTCGCCGAACAGACTCGATGTGAAGCCCCAGATGTTCATCGAGACGGTAGCCTGCGCGGGGATGTCGATCCAGGTCACGCCATCCTCGGTGTAGGCGATGCGTTCGTCCAATCGCTCGATGTGTGTCCGCTCGCGAATGTGGACAAGGAAGCCGTCGTCATCCACGGTGCAGATGCCGCGCGAGACGTGTCCGTGCTCGGTGATCGTGTTCTCCAGCACGTAGCCGACCATACAGTAATCGTAGAAGCCATCTTTGTCCACCGCGTGAGCAAGATACCTCGACAGCGTCTCGAAGGCGGCGCGCCCGTAGAAGTCATCGGCGTTGATGACGGCAAACGGCCGGGCGACCTCCCCGCGACAACTCAGCACCGCCTGCCCGGTACCCCACGGCTTCTGGCGCTCCGGCGGCAGCGTGAATCCCGATGGTAAATCCGTCAGCCGCTGAATGACATAAGCCACATCACAATGCCGCTCGATGGTCGTCCCAAAACGTTCCCGAAACGGCGCTTCGATGATCTGGTTGACCACGAACACCACCTTGCCGAATCCGGCGCGCAGCGCGTCGTACACAGCGTAGTCGAGCAATGTCGCGCTATGTGGCCCCACCGGCTCGATCTGCTTGATGCCCCCATAACGACTCCCCAACCCCGCCGCCATCACGATCAACGTAGGACTTGTAGTCATAATCTCTCCTTCTCGCGGAGCGCCACGGCGATCGCGCGTATGCGCTCTTTTTGGTTCTCCAGCAGCCGCGCCAACACGGCCGGCTGTTCGAAAATTTCCGATTTCAAGCTCATCGCTATTGCCCTCCGAATTTTTGAATCCGCATGGTCACATCCTGGGCCAGCCGCATGATAAAGCCCTGCGCGTGCGCGACGACGCTCAGGTGCGGGTCTTCGATCAGCGGCGTGAGGTCCATCGCAAAGATCAGGCCCGTGGCGACGTCGGTGTCGTGCGAGGCGAAGTAAGTGGCGTTGGCCTGCCGCCGGCCCATCGTCGCCAGGTCGTAGCGCTTGCCGCCGCACACCTGCGAATCGAAGACGCCCAGCAGCGCAGCCTGCAATCCCTGGTGCGTCGAAACGTCGAACGTGACCTTGTCCGCATCGACCATCCAATCCAGGTTGCGCCACACCTCACAGCCGTAGAGATGCTTGGGGCGCATCCCGGCGGGCAAACGGCGCAGCGCCTCGATCACCCGCAGCGTCACGGCGACGTGGGTATCGTGCTTGTCCGCCAGATTGTGCGTGTAGACGATCTCAGGCCGCGCCAGCTCGAACAGCCCGCACAAGTCTTCGACGGGCCCCGGATCGGCGCTGTCTTTCAGCACGGCGCTTGGATAATCCAGCAGCACCTGCGCGCCGTATTCACCAATGACGGCGGCCTTCTTTTGCTCCCTGCGCCGCACGACCTGCATCTCCGCGTCGGTGTAATCGCCGTACAAGTCCGCGCGCGGCGATCCTGCCCCGTTGGTCACGACGACGCCGGTGAACCAACAGGTATCACACTGAAAACCCTTGAGGATGCCGTCGAACGCCATAATCTCCAGATCGTCTTGATGCGCACCTACCGCCATATACATCGTGCGCGCCAGCGCCGCCTCTACCGGCGTCCCATCCGGCACAAAAATCTCCGCCGTCTCTCGATGTAGTTTCATCTCAACTCCTTGTCTGTGGTAACTGGTGATTCGTAATGCGCTGTCGATATTCTCCGATTCCAGATTACCAATCCTCGATTACTGCTGACCAATCGCCGGGAGGCTAGCTGCCGCGATCGATTGCCCTACACGGCGGCTCTTCTCGTCGGGCAGTTGGATGTGGATGCGCGCCGCCAGTTCGGGGAATTCCGCGTTCAACACCATGGTCGCCCTATCGAGGATGAGCTGCCCGCCGCTGCCGGACGTGCAGCGCCCCAAGAGAAGGACGTGGCGCAGGTCGTAAAAATCGGCGTAGTGCGCGAGGGCATAGCCCATGTACACGCCCATCGTCTCCCAGATCTGCCGCGCGCCCGCGTGCCCGGCCTCCAGCTTCTCCTGGACAAATTTCAACTTCGCTGCCGGCGTGATATCCTCCGGCAATGTGATGCCCGCGCGCGGGGCCAACCGGAAGACGCACTGCTGCGAGAAATACGTCGCCCCCACCCCGCGGTCGCCTGACCACTCGTCCACGGAAGCATCGGGACTGTAATCCACCGGCACAAAAGCCAGCTCATTGAGCCATCCAGTGATCGTCCCGTCCGGCGCGACATAACCGGCTGCCTGGCTCGATCCCAGCGCGATCCCCAGCACGCCGTTGTCCTCTAGCGACATCGCACCCGCCAGCGCAGTCACATCGCCGTCGTTGATGATTTCGAGCGGCGCGCCCATTTCGTCGCGGATGCGCAAGAAGAGCGTCCGGATCGCACCATACCGTTCTTTGGGGACGGCGCGAAACAGCGAGGCTACCCGCACCTGGTTGTCAACATAGATACCAGCGGAACTGCCGCCAATTGCATCCACGCGGGGCAATTTCGCCGCTGCCGCGCCCAGGCCTGCCATGATCTCGCGGTAATGATAGTCGGGATCGCTGTGGACGCTCGGCTCCCACACCACCTCTTCGCTGTAGATTGCCTCACCGTCTACCACAGCGGACACTTTGCGGTCCGAAGCTCCCAGATCGAAGCCGATGCGATAACCTTCCAGGTGACGGCCCAGCGGGCGACCGCTCTCGCGCGCCGGCGGCGCGGCTTCTGGCGCACAAGGGACAACGATGAATGGGCGCTCGTAGACATCCTCGCCCATGAAGTGATAGTCGAATTCCCGCGCGCCGCCGGGCGCATAGATCCCCTGTAGAGCCGTCCCGATGTCCAACGGCCCGCCCACATAGACCCGCCAACCGCCGCGCTGCCAGAGCAGAAACTTGAACAGCCGTTCGGCATAAGGCAGGTTGGCGCCAGCCTGGGGATGCCCGGCAGGGAAGACGCATGTCTCGAAGCGCGAAACGACGCCGTTGAGCTGCTCTACGCCAAAGATCAGCGGCGCGCCGCCACCCGCATCGGCAACAGCAGATTGGAAAGCGCGATTCGCCAGAATCGCTGGCCGAAATCCCGGATCGAGCGGGGGTGTAAAACGAGGTTCGACGAGTTCAAAATCTTGCCGCATACCATCTCCTCCGAGAGTAGTCTGGGTAGTCGTGAGTCGGGTAGTCAAGGTGCGAACAGCTACTATGCGCACATTCGACACGGGTTTTTGAAAAAGATACTGGTTCCGAGGTACTTAGAAAGTTAAACTTACTTACCAAGTATTATAGCGCAGAATGATGGGATTGTCAAGACGCAAACTCAGAAAAAAGAGGGTTATCTGTTCTGCTGGGAGAGGAGCGCCACTTTTCTATTTTTGGTCGAGAGGCATTTCCAGACGCGGATCTGGCGATCCACTCGAAGCAAAGCCCGGCAAAGAAGGCGACGGACTACAAGACTATCCGACTAAAGACCATTCGACTCTCCTGAGCCGTTTTTGCTACGCACGAGCAACGTCCAGGTTCCTTTCTGGACGGCTTTGTTGTTCTGGTTGAAGATCGTGACGTACAGCGTGACCAGACCGCCATCGTAGCCGGGCATTTCGTGCTTTTTGTTGACTTTGAGCGTAGCCCAGATTGTATCGCCAACTTTGACCGGGGCGCGGTATTTCCAGTCCAGGCCGACAAAGGCATCGATGGAGCCACTCAAATGCCCCACACTGTTGGCCAATCCGGTACCGATGGACAAAACCAGCGCGCCCTGTACAATCAATTCTCCGAAAGGCGTGGAAGCTGCGAAGTCGGGATCGGTGTGCAATGGATTGTAATCGCCGGACAGCTTAGTGAATGTCTCCAGGTCCTCCTGAGTGATTGTGCGCCGGGTGGTTTCGAAATGCAGGCCAGGATGCAGGTCTTCGTAGTAAAGCTTTTCGACGGGCATAACAACCTCCGAGCCAGGAGTCGCAGGTCAGAGTGTGTGCAGCAATTCCTCGAACAAAGCAACGTAGCCTTGCACGGTGCATTCAATGGAAAAACGCTCGGCGATCTCCTCGCGGGGGCGGATGTAGGCGTCGTGGTGGTCCAGGACTTGCAGCATGGCCTCCGCCAGGCCTTCGGCATCACCGATGGGGGCGATTTCCCCCATGCCGGTTTGCTGGATAGGCTGGCGCACGCCGGGCAAATCGCTGGCGACGCATGGGACGCCGCACAGCATCGCCTCCACCTGCACCAGGCCAAACGACTCGGTGGAGTTGAGGCTCGGCACGACGAGCAAATCCAGGTTGGGGTAAAAAGCTGCCATCTGGATCGGGTCCAGCACATCCAGAAACTTCCATTTATCCATATCTTCGTAGCGGCGGATCGCCGGGGCCACCTGCCTGGCGTAAGCCTCCTCCGCCAACACGTCGCGGTACTGTCCGGCAAAGAGGATGCGCGCATCGGGGTAGCGTTCCAGAACGCGCGGAAAGGCGTTGAGCAAAACATCGACACCCTTCTCCGCCGCCATACGTGCCGCCATGCCGATCACCGGATGCGCGCGTTGGGGGTTGTGCATTTTGGCGAAGGCGGCGATGCCGGAAGGCGTCATCGGCGGCAATTCAACGGGTGGGGAAATGACGTTGAGTTTGTCGCTGAATTTGCGCAGAAGTGGGGAGTGATCAGCAAAATCTTGGGTATAAGCAACGATTCTGTGGGAGAATTCCCCTGCCAGGTTGTTCATAACGTCAACAACCCGGTTCACAAAACGATTGAAAACACTTGGAGAAAGTTGCAAGTCACAATGATAGGTGAGAACAGTCGGCTTTTTCAGCAGCCGGCCGCGCAGGGCCACGCCCGCTGCATCGAATTGGGGCAGGTGCAAACTGATGACGTCGGCCTGTGCAACCAGCTTCCACGCCAGGAAGCCGAACGTGGGCATGATCACGCCTTTGCTGATGCGGAAGAGCACTGGCGCGCGCACGACGTTCACGCCATCAATCGTCTCACGGCGCGGCAAGTGACGGCTGTAGTGCGAGGTGAGGATCGTAACTTCGTGTCCCTGCCGGGCCAGTCCCTTCGCCAGCCGCTCCGCGTAGATGGTCAAACCGCTGGTATGCGGGCGGTAATAGGTCAAGACGACGAGAACGCGCATAAATGACTCCGTGATGTTGTAATTGGTAATTGGTAATTGGTAACGAGTAATGAGTAATGAGTAATGAGTAACCAGTAACGAGTAACGAGTAACCAGTAACCAGTAACGAGTAACGAGTAACCAGTAACCAGTAACCAGTAACGAGTAACGAGTAACCAGTAACCAGTAACCAGTAACGAGTAACGAGTAACGAGTAACCAGTAACCAGTAACGAGTAACGAGTAACCAGTAACCAGTAACCAGTAACCAGTAACGAGTAACGAGTAACCAGTAACCAGTAACCAGTAACCAGTAACCAGTAACCAGTAACCAGTAACCAGTAACCAGTAACCAGTAACCAGTAACCAGTAACCAGTAACCAGTAACGAGTAACCAGTAACCAGTTACCAGTAACCAGTAACCTGCAACCAGCAACCAGCAACCAGTTACCAAAATCAGGTAAACAGGGCGCGGTTTTCCACGACCCAGTGGTAGAGGCGTGTGATGCCTTCTTCCACGCCCACTTTTGGGCGCCATGCCAGGTATGCTGCGGCTTTACGAATGTTGGCCACGAAGATACGCTGGTCGCCGAGCCGCCAGTCGCTCCACTGGACCGGAATTTCACGTCCGGTCAGCCGTTCCAACAAAGGGCGAAACTCTTGCCACACCGAGAGCTGATTCGCCGGGCCGCCGCCGACATTGAAAATCTGCCCCGCAACCCGGCCGATGTTGGCCACGGCGGCATCGTAAGCGTCCAACAGATCTTCGACGTAGAGTAAATCGCGCACCTGCTTCCCATCCCCGTAGATGGTGATAGGACGGCCCAGTACCGCAGCGATGACGAACCATGCCACCCAGCCCTGGTCCTCCATGCCGAACTGGCGCGGGCCGTAGATACAGCTTTGGCGGAAGACGACGGTGGGGAGGTTGTAGATTCGCGCATAATCGCGCACGTACTGGTCGCCCGATCCTTTTGAACACCCGTAGGGTGAGTGGAAATCCAATGGGTGCGTTTCGGGGATACCACGGGGATAATCGCGGTAGGCGTAGCGCGTCTCTTTCTCTTCCACAATCAGCGACTCCATGCCGCCATACACCTTGTTCGTCGAGGCGAAGATCACAACGGGATGGTTAGCCATCAAGCGCGCCGCCTCCAGAACGTTGAACGTGCCGGTGACGTTGATCTCGAAATCCTCACGCGGATGCAGGACGGAGGTCGTCACGGCAACCTGGGAGGCCAGGTGAACGATGGCGTCTACATCGCGCACGGCGGACGCGAGTAACGCGGCGTCGCGCACGTCGCCCTCAATAAGCCGGAAAGCGCCGGCGCCAAACGTCGCCCGCAGCCAATCCAGGTTGGCCTGCGCGCCGCACCGCGAGAGGTTGTCGAAGATGGTCACGCGCTCCCCACGTTGCAGGAGCCGGTGGACATAATTCGAGCCGATAAACCCGACGCCGCCGGTGATCAAATAATGCATTGTAGTCTCCTCTGTATTACGATGGACTGGGAGAATTGAATTCGGGTGAGGGTTCAACCTGCTGTGCGTTGCTGACGAGGCTTTTGAAAGAAATGCCCCAGACCAGGAGCGTCAGCGCGCCCAGGATGATGCCGGTGAGGTAAGCCAGCGCGTGGACGATTACGGCGTAGGTAAAACCAGGCTCGCGGGCAATGTCGAAGCCCCAAAAGAGCGCCTCGCGCACCGCAAAGTGGAACGATCCCAGACCACCGGTCGCCGGGAACACCATCCCAAAAGCGCTGGACCAGGTGACAACCGCGGCCTTGAGCACGCTATCCCCGCCAGGGATGAAGGGGCAAGCCTGCAATCCGGTCAGAAAATACAGCGGGGTCACGATCCACAGGAGCACCGACCATAACAACATCGCTGCTCCCTCGCGCGCCGAACGCAGTGCAATGAAACCGTCCAACGCGTGCTGCACGGGCTTCAAGCAGCGCTCGGGGTTGGGGATGTGCAATAGCGCCAACACGCGCCGCGCCAGCGCTTCGATCTTCTGGGGAAACAGCGCCACCAGGACGAAGGCCACGAGTAGACCCAAAGCCAGCACACCGCTCAGCCCGATAATCAATTGGTAAGAAAGCGACCCGGCCACCTGCCCACCGGCCAGATACGCGCGCAGCCCGGGCACAAAGGGCAACGTCACAATGAGCATGATGACGACGAGGAACATGTCCAGCACGCGCTCCACGACGACGGTGGAGAGCGCCGCGAGCGCCGAAACCGGGCCGCGCGCACTGGCGGCGACGGCGCGGGCAGGATCGCCGGCGCGCATAGGCAGTACCCCGCTGACCAGATAACCGATGTTGATCAACCCGAAGGTATCGCGGAAGGAGAGCTTGCGCCCCAAAAAAATCCGCCAACGCTGCGCACGAACGACGAGTGTCAGCAGAATCAACCCGAGGGTCAAGAGGAGCCATCCCAAACGGACCTGTTCCAGGGCCGCGCTGACCTCGGTGAAGTCCACGCCATGGAGCGCCGCATAGAGGGCCAACGCACTAAAAATCAGGGTGCCGATGATTTGCAAGCTTCGCTTTTTCATACACGCTATTATACCACTTTCAGAAACCTTGCGAAGTTTGATTTGCATCCTACGCAAGGTTGGCTATAACTCATAAGCATCACCATCAAACTGTCGGACTGACGATAATCAGGAGGAACCCATGCTCTTAGCGGTGAATGTGGGAAACACAAACATTGTTTTTGGCCTTTATGACGGGGAGAAGTGGTTGCGCCAGTGGCGCGTGCGGACGGTGCGCGACAAGATGCCCGATGAGTACGGCCTGCTCTTCCGCGATTATCTACGCGAGACGGGTGTATCGTTGAAAGAACTGGAACAGGCCGCCATCAGCAGTGTCGTCCCGCCGATCACCGACCGGATGGAGGAGATGCTCGTCGCGCAGATAGGCGTAGCGCCGTTGATTATCAGCCCGGCGGTGAAGACCGGGCTGACGTTCGCTATAGACAATCCGGCGGAGTTAGGAGCCGATTTGATCGCTGACGGGGTCGCTGCTTACGACCGTGTGCGGGATGCGTGCATCGTGGTGGACTTCGGGACGGCGACGACGTTCTCGGCGGTGGCGGCAGACGCCACGTACCTCGGCGTCGCCATCGCACCGGGCATCAACATGGCGATGTCGGCGCTGGCAGGGGGCACGGCGCAACTGCCGCAAATCCGCCTGAGCGCGCCACTGAAGCCAATCGGCACAAACACCGTCCATTCGATTCAATCCGGCATCGTGCTAGGGTATGTAGGGATGGTCGAGAACCTCATCGCGCGCTTCCGTGAGCAGATGGGGGTGCCCGCAAAAGCGTTAGCAACCGGCGGCCTGGCGCGGCTGATCGCGCCGCTCACCTCCTGTTTCGCCGTGACGGATGAATGGCTGACCCTGGATGGGATTCGGTTGATCGCGCTGCGAAATAAGAATGGCGAATCGGCGAATCGGCGAATCGGCGAATAACCCACATCCCACAACCTGTAACTCACAACTCATAGTTGTCGGAATACTACTGCTGGCGCTGTGCGTGCGTGTAGCGTGGTTGACGCTGTTCCCCACCGACCCTATCGCCCCCGTGGACGCGGAAGGCTACCATTTGCTCGCGGCGAATGTGATCGCCGGACGCGGTTTCGCCATCGGGTGGGAAGCTCCTTTCTGCCCGGCGACGGTGCGCACGCCGTTGTATCCTCTGTTTGTCGCCGGGTTCTACGCGCTGATGGGCCATGATCCCGTGCGTGTTGTGCCACTGCACCTGCTGCTCGAAGTGTTGACGACGGCGCTGGCGATACGTCTGGGACGCGATCTCGGCGGCAAGCGCGTGGGATTGTGGGCCGGCGTGCTGTATGCGTGCAATGGCACGACGCAGCGGTACACCGGCTATCTTCTCTCCGAAGCGCTGCTCCTCCCGCTGTTGACGGCGGCCCTGTGGATGACCGCGCGCTGCCTGCGCCACCCCTCGACCAGGAAAGCTGCCGTCGCCGGGCTGCTCTGGGGCCTCGCGCTGCTCACCAAACCGAATGTGCAGTTTCTTGCGCTATTGGCAGGCGTGTCAGCTTTCAGCTTTCAGCCGTCAGTGGCTAGCCATCAGCCAAACCCTACAGCCATCGCGCGTGCCACTTCTCATTTCCCATTTCTCTTTTTCTGGCTCGCCCTCGGTCTAACCCTGTTCCCATGGCTGTTGCGCAACCGTATGGTAGCGGGCCGGTGGATGCTGTCGACGGCCTTCGAGGAAAATCTGGCGCGGGTAAGCGCAGTGGCAACGTTGGCCGAAATCGAAGGCGTGCGCGTCGAACCGTGGACGGAGACGTGGGAACACTACTACGACCGCCTTGTTGCCGATGTGCGTGCGCATTACGGATGGGACAGCCGTGCTCCGCTCCAGGATGCGTGCGCGGAACAGCGACAACGCCAAACCGAGGTAGCGTGCACAGCCAGGGACATCGTGGGCGCTCATCCGTTCAGCTATCTTCGCGCTCATCTGCGCGGCGTTCTGACGAGTTTGCGCGATCCCGGTCATCGCCTGTGGTACCACGTACTGACGGGGCAAGAATGGGAAAGCACCGGCGTCGTCGCCGACATCGGGGCGCGGATGGCATGGGCGCTGGAACGCGGCGCAGTGGGAGACGCGCTGCACGCCCTGTGGACCGAACGGGTGGCGCATCCGCCGCTGCTGGCGGCGCTGCTGTGGTGGGGATTGAGCGCCGCGCGCATCGCCGTGTGGTGGCTGTGTGGGCGCGGGGTCTGGCGGCAGCGGCGCGCGCCATGGCTTTGGTTGGCGCTGACCGGCAGTATCGCCTATATCCTGCTGCTACCGGGGCCGATCGCGCACGACCGTTTCTACGTGCCGGCGATTCCGCTTGTGACGGTGCTAATCGCCCTGGGAGTCGGGCGTTTTAGCAAATAATTGCTCGCGAATGTCCTGGTTGCTGGAACGCAGTTTGCGCGCCAGTTCCGCCGCAATGCGATGCATGATGTGAAACCCGATTTCGGGATAATCGTAGCAGAGCTTGAGCAAGCGGTCACGCGAAAGACGCAGCAACTGCGTGTCCGCCTGGCAACGTGCCGAGGCCGAGCGGGTGCCCTCGTCCACCAGCAATATTTCGCCGAAGGTGTCATTGTCGCCCAGCACCGTGACCGTCATCGGTTCACTCTGGGTCGTCTGCGATTCCATAAGAATGCCCACCTGCCCGCGCGCCACGATGTAGAGCGCATCGCCGGCATCGTTTTGGTGGAAGATGTACTCGCCGGTGCGATAGCCAATCTCCTCACACACCATCAAGACGAGATCCAGATGAATCTCATTGAGATCACGGAAGAGATCCGATTGCCTTAAAACACGTTTGCTTTCCTGGATGTGCATAGCCTACCCTCACAATCGAACTACAACTCGATCCACTGCAAATCGGCAGTGGTCAAATCCAGAATCGCACAGGTAGCACAGCGCCACCGCGTGCGGCCAATCGCGCCGGGGTTGATGACCCGCGTGCTCCCCAGGGTTTCGTCGTTGGGCACATGGGTGTGTCCATGGATGACATAGCGGTGTTGTCCACCGGATGGGGCGCGGATCAAGGTTTCAAGGCGCTGCCAGCTATCACCGTGCGTCAGCGCGATGGACGCGTCATTGAAACTGAGTTCGTGAACGCGAGCCAGTCGTTCTGCACCGAAACATTCGGCTACCGCCAGCGCCAGCTTGGGATCGTGATCCATATTACCTCTGGCGATCCACATATCGAAGTCGGCGAACAGCTTAAGCGTAAACGCTCCGGTCACGTCCCCCGCGTGCAACACGGTCTTCACCTGCGCCTGCCGGAAGCGCGCCAGAGCCAGGCCGAGCGTACGCTCCTCGTCGTGCGTGTCTGAGATCAGACCGATACGCATTGCCATCTATCCCAAGTTGACCATAACATCCGCACGGGGTCAGTTTTCCCGCACATCGGCGACCGTGACATCCAGGGTCTCCATCGCTTTAACCAGTGCTACACGCTCGACCCCACAAACTTTGACCATCATCGCCCCTCCGCCATCCGGCCGATGGAATGTCCCCAAGGCAATGATGTCGCCGCCGAGCGCGGCGATACTGCCGGTAATGCGACTGAGCGCTCCTGGTTCATCGACGAGGTGCAACGTGAGGCGCACCCCCGGCTGGCGCGCTCCCATCATCGTCAGAATGGTCTTGAAAACGTCCGTCTCCGTGATGATGCCCACCAGGCGATCACCATCCATGACCGGCAGGCCGCTGATTTTGCAATCGGCCATGATGCGGGCCGCCTCTTCCAAGGAAGCGTCGAGGGTGATGGTGGTAACGTTCTTGGCCATGATCTCTTCGACTTTGAGTTTGGAGAGCAGATAGCCTACTTCGTAGACGCTGAGACTGGTCGCCGGCGAAGGCGAGGCATAGAGCAAATCCTTCTCGGAAATAATACCAACAAGTTTACGCTTCTTGTTGAGAATCGGCAACCGGCGCACGTTATGCTGGCGCATAAAGCTCAACGCCTCGGCAACCGGCATATCGGGGTTGATCGTCACAGGATTGGGGGTCATACAGTCTTTGACTAACATACATGCCTCCTGAAAATAGTCAGAATGCTCCTAATTGGCACTGCACAATGCGGATGCCCATCTGATCGGCGATATAACCGACCAGCATTTTGGGGACGGCGAATTCTGCGGCCACCTGCCACGCGCGCACACAGGGCAGCTTGCCATCCGCATCCAGCGCGGTACGGATGGCGGCTTCCAGGTCCTCAGGCACGGGATGGTCGGCGATGTTAGACACCGCCCATCCTTTGGTATGGCCCGGATAGCCATACAGTCCCAGTTGACAATGATCCAGGCCTACCCCCAATGCGTCGGCGGTCTGTCCAACGACAAGCGGCGCCACTTGAGCCGATTCCGCAATCGCAAAGGCTTGCGCACACGCCAGTTTGCCTTCCTTAGCGTGCGCCTCGACCGCGGCAGCCAGCATAGGGTTCACCACAAAACCAGCGGGCACTTTCTTATCCTTCACAGCATCCTCCTCAAATGTAGTCACATTATCCTTAGTGCAGCGATCCTGGCGATATTCGTATCAGCTCACCGCCATTCTGATGTAAGCATATACTGACCTCCCAAAATTGCAAATATGAAAAGCCGTCTATAATAGTCTATGGAGTTGTGCCTGCTGTGACACCTGCACAAACTCCATAATGATCATTTCAATCCTATTCTGCACTCTCAATTAAACAGAGGAGGCAATATCATGTGGCAAGAGTTCAAAAAGTTCGTCATGCGGGGTAACGTTTTTGATCTGGCCGTCGGCATTATCATTGGCGGCGCGTTTGGCAAGATTGTGACGTCTTTCGTCAACGACATCTTGATGCCGCCCATCGGAGCGCTTCTCGGCAAGGTCGATTTCGCGAATCTGTTCATCAGTCTGACTGGGGATAAGTACGCGAGTTTGGCGGCAGCGCAAGAAGCCGGCGCGGCGACGATCAACTACGGGATGTTCCTCAATACCATATTGGATTTCATCATCGTTGCCCTTGTGATCTTCCTACTCATTCGCCAGGTCAACAAGCTAAAGAAAGAAGAGCTTGCCGCCGCTCCGACAACCAAGCCCTGCCCGTACTGCAAAACCGATATCCCCCTCGCAGCCACGCGCTGCCCGCATTGCACATCACAGTTGGAAGGATAGTTTTTCCCTTTCACTCTGAACCTAGATTGCAAGGCTACACAAAAAAAAGGACGGGGGCAATAGCCTCCGTCCTTATCGTCAACGGCTAGTGCGTTACTGTTTCAAGACCAAGGGCAGGTACACTGCCGCACGCACCAAGACATCGACGCTTGCGGTCGCGTGCAATCCATTGGCATCGACCACGAGTAAAGTGATTTTGTTCGCCATCAACACACCTTTGATATCAGGATGCAACGCCGGGCTATCCAGTTTGAGATCAGCGCCCAGCGCACCATCCACACTGGATGTCCATAGATACATATAGGGTTTCTGTCCACCCTCGACGGCCCCATCCAGGGTAACGCTTTGCCCGGCTTTGATGGTTGCGCCGGGCGCGGGGCTGGTGATGCTGACCTGCGGAAGCGCCAGTGGATCGTCTGCGGCGGGGACGTAGATGTTGACGTCGCTGGCGACGAGCGCAGCCTCGGCGGCGGTAGTCTGCAAATGCAACGAAAGTCCAACCGTCTCCGTGTACAGGTCGGCAACGAACACCCACACCGGGATGAGTTGTGTCTGGCCGATGGAGAGGGCTTGCTCGTAGTAGGCCAGCGTTGGATCGGGTTTGCCGGTGCGGTCGTAGGTGAGCGCCAGCGGCGGCTGCGCCAGAGCAATGCTGGGGTCAGCCAGGAATTCGGTCCAGGCTCGATTCGCAGTCTTGATGGGGACGGTAACCGGCGCGGCAGCTTGCAGATTTATGCCGTCACCGCCAGCCACTTCATAGTCGCGCCAGCCGCCCTTCATGCCGATAACCTGGCCTCCGTCGCCGATGTAGAAGTTGAAGCGCGCGCCAGGCCCCACGATGGAAAGGTCTTGCCCCGAGTAGGGGTCGTGGACACTGCGGGCGTAGTGGAGGGCGTAGTTTGTCGGGCTGATCGCGGTCACCGAGGCAACCCCCGCCTCGCCAAAACCGGTCGTCGGGCCTTCCAACTCGATGGTGGGCGCGATCTGGTTGCCGAAGAAGTCTCGCGCGCCCGGCAGCCCTTCTCCATGCCTGGCCATAAAGCTGCCGACAAGCGCCGCGGCTTCGCGCCCAGATTGAGGAAGTGTGCGCGGAGCCTCAGGATTTGTCCAGAGTTCTCCCAGATTCTGGAAGAGGAACCCGCCGCTGAAAGCGTCCACACGCAGCGTACTACTGATGTCATCAACCATGTAGAAAGCCGATCCGTCGGGTGCGGCTAAAACATCACCTCTCAGTCCAAAGGCCTGACCGACTCGCCTCACGAAATCCTCATTCACGAGGCGCGGCGCAACGTTGAGGATAGGTAGGCTTTGGGGAATGGCGGTCAATTGTAACGGTGCGGGCGTACCAGCGACGTGGTCCCAGTACCAATAGCTGCCGTTATTAGGGTAATCCGGGCTAACATACCCCTGTCCCCAGATATAGTCGTTGTAGTTGTTCAACTCTTCCGCCAAAACACGGGCGCGCACGCCGGAAGGCTGTTGGTCTTCCACGGCGGTGAACCAGGCCTGCGTGACCGTCTTCGCGCCGTGCCCGAAAATCCACCAGCCTTTCTTCTGCATCTGGTCGCCCCACACGCCGCCGTCGCCCGGATAGACGACGTACATCGTGTTGGCAAAGCCGAGCATCAGATGCAGGCCATTGAAAGCCTCGTGCCAGTACCACATACTGTCGTCGCGCAGCACGCTGCACGAGTCGAAGGCCAACCATTCCAGGTCGTTGTCGCCCAAAGAACGGTAGGCCTCGCCGGGGGAGAGATGCCAGTCGTCGTTGTTGCTGCTGAAGTAAACGGAGCTGAGGACCTTGTTGTATTTCGGGTCCCAGGCACTTGAACCGTGGGTGCCAATCATTCCCAGGTCCACTGTATCAATCAAGCCGTTGCCGCCATACGACCCGGCTTTGAAATCGCGCTCCCAGGCATTGGTGTTGCCCCAGTTGAAGCGCCCAATCCATCCTGCGTTGCGCAGTTCGTTATAAAGGTTGTTGGCCGAGTAGTACCAGTTGGCGCGGTCGTCGGCCGTACCGGGCCAATCGGTGATCCACTCGACGCCGACCTCGGCGGTGCCGCCGTCGTCGAGAACGGCGGAGACGCTCTCAGGACTTTCAGGGGGGATTTCTTTCGCATTGCTGATGCCGGCAGTGGTCCCCAGTGAGAATCCGACAAAGAAGGTAACCAAAACAATGATCTTCACAGTTCGTGCAAACATACGCTTACTCCTTTCTCATTGACAACTAAGTATGAATATGTTCACGGTCGGGTGGAAAACGGTACGGTGTCACGGCCTGTGAGCATGGAAAACGTTGAAAGTTATTCCTATTATAGTCCCATAAATACAATTGTCAATATATCTATGATGTTATTATTATTATTATTATAAATTTACTCCCGCAATTCGTCCTTGCGATCCAACTACGCCGAATTTACATTTTGGTTATTGACAGGGATGCAAACTGTGATAAGTTTACGGTAATACACACCGTAACTATGCGTGGACCGACACAGCACTGTAGACGCCGAATGACCGGGTGATTGACACTCGGCAACGGGGGAACCAGGTTGGGGCGAATCGACGGATGCGCCGTCGTAGGGTCAGCTTCTTCGATCCGAGTCCGGCAGCTAACCTCGTAGGCGGCAAGAAGAAGGCTACCTTGTAGCGCACAAGGCGCCTTTTTTTGTTTTTAGCGATCAGCCCTCAGCGATCAGTTTTCAGGCGGTTTATGCTCAGGAGTGAAAATAGAGTGAATGCAAACACTGATTACAGAGTTCGGGCCGTACACTGCGACCACAAGGCCGCCGATGACGCCGTCTATGAGGCGTTGCGGCGGGCCACGCTGCCCCTGGAGCAGTCCTGGGCCAAACTGCAGGCGGCGAAACGCATTGCGATCAAGTTCAACCAGGACTGGGTGCTCAGCCACGTGGTCTATTTCGAGGGACAGCGCCGTCAATTGGTGAGCGACAGCGTCGCGCGCGCGGCGCTGCGCCTGCTGCGCGAGGAAACCTCCGCCGAGTTGATCTGCGTCGACGCCAGCTACTACGTGATGCACCAGGAAAACGCGCGTACCGTCGCCGATACAACGAATATTACTGCGCTCCTGCGTGAGTTTGACGTGCCGTATATCGACGGCACAAAGCCGCCGTATAAGGTCGTCGGTGTACCCGGCGGCGGACAGATGTTCGAGCAATACGGGATGATGCAGGACGTTGTGGAAGCCGACGCCGTCGTTTCTGTGGCAAAGATGAAGAACCACGCCTATATGGGCATCACAGCCTGTCTCAAGAACCTTTTCGGGCTGATGCCGGGGCTGATGCCGGGACGCCCGCGCCACTACTATCACCACCTGGTACGGATGCCGTATATGCTGGCGGACATCGGGCGCATTTTCAACCCAGCGCTCAACGTCGTGGACGCATTGGTGGGCCAGGCCAGTTCCGAGTGGGGGCGCGAACCCGACATCGGGCGCATCGTCAACGCGCTCATCGCGGGCGATCACGTGGTTGCGACAGACGCCTGTGTGACCCACCTGATGGGGCACGATCCCCAAAGCGACTGGCTCACCGAACCGTTCCACCGCGACCGCAACGCGCTGTTAGCAGCCGCAGAGGGCGGTTTTGGGACGGTGAATCTGGACGAGATCGACTTCACGTCGGAAGTTGCGCCGCAGCCCGAAGGTACCTTCTTTGCCAGAAAAGGCGACGATCTCAAAACTGTTGTCACCTGGCGACGCACGATGTGCGAGCAGGCGCTCTACTACCGCGACCATCAGCAAGATTTCGTCGATAAATACGCAGGCGAGTTCATCCTGCTGCAAGATGGCGAAGTGAAGTGGCACAACACCGACGGGATGTTGCGTATGAGTCGCCGCCGGCTTTCAGGCGCGCATCCCGACCATGCGATGTTCTTCAAGTACGTCGATCCAGAGGAACGCGAGCAGGAGCACTACGAGGTGTACGAGAAAGCGTTACAGCATGTCCGAAGTCTAAAGTCAAAGGTCTAAAGTCAAAGGTTCGAAGCCGTCCGCACCGACTTTGGACATTCGGCTTTGGACTGATTCAACAAGGAGATCAATCAACGATGAGTACAGAAAAAGCGAAATATTGTGTCCGCGCGTTGCATTGCGACTATCGCGCCGGGGACGAGGTCGTCTACGAGACGCTCAAACGGGCCACCGCACCGTTGACGCGGGCGTGGGATAAACTCAAGGCCGCAAAACGCATCGGCATCAAGTTCAACCAGGATTATGCGCCGGACCGCACGCCGCACTTCGAAGGGATGCGCCAGCAATTGGTGAGCGATCAGGTGGCGCGCGCTGTGGTGCGCCTGCTGCGGGAGGAGACTAACGCGGAGCTGTTCTACGTCGATACGACGGTTTTCCACCGCGACGGCAGCCCTGAACCGGTGGCTTCGACGCACCTGGCCCCATTGATGCGCGAGTTCGGCGTCCCCTACGTGAACGCCGACATTCCGCCGTTTGACGTGTACCAGGTTCCCGGCGGCGGGCAGATGTTCCGCCAGTACGTGCTGCCACAAGCCGTTATGGAGGCCGATGCGCTGGTGGATGTCCAGCGGATGAAGAACCACGCTTTTATGGGCATCACGCTCACGCTCAAGAACCTTTTTGGCCTGATGCCGATGCGCGAGCCGGAAGGCCGCTCACGCCACTACTTCCACCACCTGGTGCGCATGCCCTATATGCTGGCGGATATCGGGCGGCTGTTCAACCCCACACTCAACATCATCGACGGGCTGATTGCACAGGCCGGCCAGGAGTGGGGCAGCGGCGAAGGGTTGGTGCGCATCACCAACACGTTGATCGTCGGAGATCATCCCATTGCTACGGATGCCTGTGGCGCGCATCTGATGGGCCACGATCCCCAGGCCGACTGGCTCACCGAGCCGTTTCACCGCGACCGCAACGCGCTACTCGTCGCGGCGGAGGGAGGGTTTGGGACAGTAAAGCTGGACGAGATCGATTTCGTCTCCGAGGTGGAACCGCAGCCGGTGGAGGCGTTCTACTCGATTGTCACCGATCCGCTGGAAACCGTCATCAGTTGGCGGCGCACCACCTGCGAGCAGGCGCTCTACTACCGCGATCACCAGAAAGATTTCGTAGACAAGTACGCTGGCGAGTACATTCTGCTGCAAGAGAACGAGGTCAGGTGGCACAACAGCAGCAGCTACCTGCGAGAAAGTCGTCGCGTGCTCTCCGGCGATCATCCCGAGCAGGCGATGTGGGCAAAGTACGTCGATCCCGACGAGATCGAAGGCGAGCACTTCGAGGTCTACGAGCGCGCTCTTGCGGATATCGTCACGCGGGGATTGTAGCCAACAAAAACGGGATTCCTCACAGAATCCCGTTTTTTCACCCTTCCTGCTTTTCGTGCAGCAAGGCCAACAGATCATCGACGCGCGAGTTTCCGGGGCTGACGCGCCGGGCGTTGTTCAGCACTTTCTCCGCCAGCTCGAAGCGCGCCAGGTTGATGTATGCGATGGCCAAGACCAGGTAGGCTTCCACGGTTTCCCTGAGCATCAGGGCCTGATGCAGATGCAGGGCGGCCAAAGCCCACAGCTTTTGCTGGGCGTAGGCGCGCCCACGCAGCCACAAGCCCACCTCGTTGCCCTCGACGTCGTCATCGAGACGCAAGACGAACCGGCGTTTCTGAAACGAGAAGTGATCGTAGAGCCGCAAGAGCAACGCCAGCGACAGTCCAGAAAGCGCCACAACCACCACGTCGCCAGTGATGATGCCGGCGCGCATCCAATCGACCCAGCGCCCGGCCGGTTGCACGGCAGAGGCGAGCGCCATCTCCGGCGTCAGCGTGTCCAGGCGGGTGCTGATGACGATAGCCAGCTTACCCAGCCCCACAACAATTCGCAACCCCTCCATAAGCACCATCGCAAAATAGAGCGGCGGCCACCGGCTGAGCAAACCGATGAGGATGCCTATCGCCAATCCGCCGGGCAACAACGCGAGCCAGAAAAGCCCGCGCGGCACAAGGCCGAAGAAAATCGCTGCCTCAGCGGGAGGCAGGTCCCCGCTGCCCAGGTAAACAGGGACAAGCTGTAAAATGCTCTCGAGTTCGACGCGCATCCCGATGTAGGTGAACAACAACAGAGGGAGCAGTGCGCTAAGAATGACAAACACAATCTCCAACTCGACGAGGACCCAATACGCGGAGGAGCGGCTCTCCGCCTCGCGGCGCTTGACCCACAGCAATTGATCGCAGACAGGACAGCGTGGCGCTTCCCATTCGGTGAGCGCCGTGCAGTAGACACAATTTAGCTCATGACCGAAAACGTCTGGCGCCGGCGGTGGGCCATACTTAAGCATAGCGCGCCAAAAGTTGCCGCAAAACGTCCGGCGCAAACGCTTGCCCGTGAGTGATGTACACGATCCTGGGGTCGCGATCCAACACAGCGCCCAGGCTCTCCCAGTTGCGCGCCAGGTCCCACGCGATGCGCGGCGGCATCGGGCGCTTGGGGAAGAACATGCGTCCCATCACCAGATCGCCGACGATGGCTTCGCCGTTATCCAACAACAACGAGACGGAACCGGGCGAATGGCCCGGCGTCGGAATGACCTCGCCGGCGACGCCGTACTCATCCAGCCGCCACGCCGCATCGAAAACGATGTCCGGTTCCAGCGCAGAATCTGGACCAGGCGAAGCAAGGCGCGCTCCCATACGCATCAACATTCCAAATAAGCGTGATGTGGGGACCGCACTTGCCGCGATATCCTCCTCTCCGCGCAATCCCGCCGCGTCGCCAACATGGATGGCGACCGGCGCACCGGTGCGCTCGCGCAACTCCCGCGCGCTGCCAAAGTGATCCACGTGTCCGTGAGTGATGAGGATCAGGCGAATAGCCTCCGGTGCTACGCCATGCGACGCCAGGACATCCAGAATCTGCCCAGCCTGACCGGGCATTCCGGCGTCAACCAAGATGGCCCCACTAGCGCCCTGCACCAGAAAGACTTTGCCCATCGCCCCAAGAGCGATAGGCGTAACCTGTGAATCCGGTATGGTCATCATCGTTATTTCCCCGCGGAGATCCGCCAGCCCTGCACCATCTCCGCAATGGATGCGCGCGTCGCCTCTGCGCCGAAGCCCCACACGAGCAACGTGAAGTAATCGGTGATGCCATTCACACCGAAGTCGAGCCGCCCGCCGTACAACTCGACGAATCCAGCAAGCGCCAGGAAGACGACGGCAACGGCATACGTGAGCCACGTGAACCAGCTCAAGCGGTGGCGCGCGCCGGCCACCTTCTCCGGCAGCGACTGCACATAGATCGTCGGCGGACCGGAAAGCCAGCTTTCCATTTGCGGGAGGCCCTTGGGCGTGCCAAAGGCGGCTTCGCCCGCGCCGCGTGGCACCACCTCATCACCAGACGCAGACAGCGTCAAGGCCTTCACCTGCTCCAACGCCGCATCGACCTCGCCTTCCACAGTCAGATAGGCGTCGGCATCATTTGGAGACAGGTCGGCGGCGCGGGTTTGCAACGCCGCGATTTTAGACTGCCATTCCAGCGCCTGAGTGTCCGGTAGATTGGCCCCCAGCGACGCCAGTTGATTGGCCTTCTCTCTGATCTGGGCAATCTGCGCTTTGCCAATCGCCGTCTCGACTTCGGCCTGCAGGCTCTGGAAACCGGCGCTATTCAACGGGGAAAGGGTGCAAAGGCGCTGTTGCAGTGTTTTCGCCGTCGCACGGCCCGTTTTTGTCGCCGCCAACGCGGTCAAACGCTCGCGCAGCGCGATGAAGTCATTGATATAGCGCGCCAGTGGTTCCAGGCTGGCGCGAAACAAACCCGGCTCGTCCAGCGTAGGCATCGCTCGGTGGGCGCTGCGCGCGGCCTCCTTGATCTCGTTGACGTAGAAGACGTCGCCTAAGTCCTTCAGTCTGGCGTTAAGCGTATCGTAATACTCGATCTGCACCAGCCAGTCGGGACGCCCGCGTCGCCAGCGCACCCACAGATTTTCCGCCTCCAGTACAGCCTGCTGCGCCTTCTCCCACTGCTGTGCTTCGAGCGCTACTTCGACGTCCACCAGATAAGCGTCGATGCGATTGTAGAATGGCACACCGGCCTCCTGCAAGTCGGCATCGGCCTTCATCTGTGTGCGAATCTGGCCCAGGCGAACCAGCACCTCGTCACGCGGGCGGCCCTGCGCGCGATACGTCGACACGCCAATCCCCAGTCCAACGCCCACCACCAGCACTGCCAAAGCAAACCAGGGCGGGTCTTTGACGGCAACGTTGACCGGCACGGAGAGGCTCTGCTCGTCGTAGGTGATGAGCAATTCGCCGCTGAACTGGCCGCTCCGCGCGCCAGCCAGGTTGAAGGTGACAGGCACGCTCAGCAGACCACCGGCGGGGATGGTAGTCGCGGGCAATTCTACGCCGATCGCGTCCGCCGGCAGAAACTTGTCGCCCTTCGGGCCACTCAGGTCTAGTGGCACAATGCGCAGGTTCGCCACCGGCGCGTCCGCCCGAATGAGCAGCACGCGAGTTTCGCGCTGATCTCGCATTCCCGCCACAATCAATTGACGCGGCGACACGTTCAAACCCTGACCCGAGATCCCTGCCTGAGCCGCCAGGGATGCCGTCCACAAAAGGGACAGTGCGATGCAGAGTGAAATCACAAAAAGCTTTCTCATTGTGGTGCTCCTGTCAGACGCACGTAAACCGTTGGCAACGTGATGCGGAAACGGCTGCCCTGTCCACCGCCGCTCTCGGCCCAGATGCGACCGCCATGCTGCTCGACGACCTCCTTGGCAATCGCCAGGCCCAGGCCCAATCCCCCGTGATGCCGGGTCAGGTGATCCTCGACCTGGTAGAACCGTTCGAACACCCGCCCCAGCTCTTCCTTGGGAATACCGGCGCCATCATCGATCACTGCAATTTCCACCCGCCCGGTGTGCGAAATCACCTGCACGGTGATGTGACCATTCTCGGGCGTGAATTTGACGGCGTTGTTCATCACATTGCTCAAAGCCAGATCGATCTTGCTGCGGTCACCGTGGACAAAGATTGGCATGGGCGGCACGTTGAAGGTCAGGGTCTGTTGCTTCGCCGCCGCGAGAGGCCCCCACTCCCGCGCGAGATCTTCAACGAGGTTTTGCACCACCAGGTTCTCCCGCTTCAACTCGGAGAGACCGGCTTCCAGATAGTTGAGGTTCGTCATCTGGTCGATGATGGCTTGCAGTTTGCTCGCGCCGCGCAAGACCATATCCAGATCGCTCGTCATCTCGCCACTGGCCTGCTCGCGTAAGAAGCTGGCAAAGCCTTGAACAATCATCAGTGGCGTGCGCAGTTCGTGCGAGGCGATGCTGATAAAGTTGGTCTTGAGACGATCCAGATCGGAAAGGCGGCGGTTGGCCTCGCGCAGGTTGGCGACCAGACGCGCGTTTTCGATGGCGATGGCGGCGTGCGAGGCCATCGCCAGGAGGATGTGGACGTCGCTTTCCTCGAACTGTTCGCCATCCAACTTATTGAGCGCTTCCAGAACGCCGATGCAACGCGAGCGTACTTGCAAGGGAACACCGAGCAGCGAGCGGGTCTGAAAACTGATGCTCTGATCCACTCCGGTGTAGTGGCGCGCATCGCCGCTGACATCCCCAACAATGATCGGCTCGCCGGTTCGATAGATGGCGCCGGCGATGCTACCTTCGAGCGGCACTTTGATCTCGCGCAGCTCTTCGCGGCTGGAACCGGTGGAAGCCGCGAAGAACAATTCGCCGGTACGCTCATCCATCAACAGAATCGAAGCGGCCTGCGTGCCTAACAGGTCGGCGGCAGTCTGGATGATGGTTTCCAGCAATTGCGCCAGATCAAGCGTTGAATTGAGCATTTGGCCGATAGTGACCACGCGCTCCAAACGCTCCACCGTCTTCTCGAGACGCTGAATTTCAGCAGGTTGGTTGAGTGGTACGACTTGAGCCTCCATACTGTTTCCTCCAAAATTAGTCCGATAGTCGTCAGTCCGATAGTTTTTAGTCCGATAGTCGATTTGCACGCACGGAAGCTATGCATCTGCTGATGCTCCAAAGCCACTCATTGCGCTGTGTTGCAGCATCCGCGAGACGCGCGGCAGGACGATGTGAAAGTGACTGCCGGGACAGGCCTGCTCGTCGTGACCTGGGCTTTCCGCCCAAATTTTGCCGCCATGCGCCTCGACGATGCCGCGCGTGATCGCCAATCCCAGCCCCGGGCCGCCGCCCTTGAACGTCGTCGTGCCAGAGGAGTGGATCAGCACCTCGCCGGTCTGATAGAATTTGGTGAAGATCAGTTCGCGCATAGACGGATCAATTCCAATGCCGGTGTCGCTAACGATAATCTCCACACCACCCTCAGGAAATTCGTCTCCGTCGGGAGGCAGGGCATGCCCGGAAACGGTGATAGACCCGCCATCTGGCGTATATTTCAACGCGTTCACGAGCAGATGATAGATGGCTTTGCGCATCGCCTCGGTATCGGCTTCGATGACGGGCAAATCTTCCAGGCCTTGCAGCACCAGCGTCAAATGGCGTTGCACACATACGTCAACCAACGACGCCCGGACAGACTGGATCAACATCGAGAGGATAAGTGGTTCGGGATGGAGTTGCAGCACCCGGCTATCGATCTTCGCCATATCCAGGATGCTGCCGACAATCACCTCCATGCGCGCAATGCCCGACTGGATGCCGGCAACGATCTGGAAATAAGTGTCGTTCTTCTTGACCTGTGGATCATCCAACAGCATCTGATTGTAGCCGCTGATGACGGTGAGGGGTGTGCGCAGTTCGTGGGATGCCACGTTGATAAAGCCGGACTTGGTGCGATCCAGGCGTTCCAATTGTTGATAGGCCGCCTGCAGGTCGCGCGTGCGCTCGCTCAGTTGTTGCACCGTCTTCTCCAGCTCACGGTTGACGGTGGCCAGGTTTTCGTAGAGTAAGGCGTTCTGAACCGCCATCGCCGCCTGGCTGGCAAAGGTGACGGCGAGCGCTTTTTCGTCCTCGGTGTAGGGGTTGGGGTGTTCGCGGGTGAGAGAGAGCATGCCGATGACGTTTTCCTGGTAGACAAGCGGCACGCCCAGCCAGGAACGGGCCGGCGACAGATTCTTCACATAATGCCAATCCGCACGCTGCTGCACATCGGGAATCAACAACGGGCGCTGTGTGCGGCGCAACTCTTGAAAAACGTCGTCCTCTTTGATGTGGACGCGCACGTCGAGCGGTTGCGTACCGGGCGGGAAGCCTTTCTCGGCCACCACGACTACTTGATTGCCGTACTCCAACATCACCGACCCGCGGTCATAAGGCACAATGTCGACCAGCCCGGCAAGAATGAGATCCAGGATCTTTTTGAGATCCAGGGTGCGCGAGAGTGCCATCCCCACGGTGTAGAGCCGCTCGGTAATCTGGCGGCGCGCTTGCTCGGCTTGATAATTGGCGGCGTTTTGAATGGCCACAGCCACCTGGTCGGCCAGGGCTTCCAGGACTTGCACATCTTCCGCGTTGAACGCGTCAGGGACGTTATGCTCGATATTGAGCACCCCGAGCAGTTGTCCGGCGACTTCCAGCGGCAGCGCCAATTCCGAAGCAATCGCAGCCGCTTCCGAAAGTGAGGATCCTCGAAGCGCGATATAGCGTGGGTCTTCAGACACATGACTAACGTTGGCGGTTTGCCGGTGTGCCGCCACCCACCCCACGACACCCTCTTTGCCCACAGCGAGCCGGCGGCCCTGCGCGCACAATGTCCGCCCAATTTCACCGGTGCCGGCGCGGGCAACGGCGAAGCCCCGCGTCTCATCCAGCAGGAAGATGCCGACGTGATAGTAACCGTAGTCTTCCTGGATCAACGCACAAACTTGATTGAGCAACGTCTCCAGATCGAAGACGGTGGTGATATTCTGCGCCACGTCGATGGTGGTCTGCAAAGCCCGTTGGATGCGTTCAGTGGTCCGCAGCGTCTGTTCCAGTTTGGCGCGCTGGTGTTGATCCTGCACACGCAGGCGCTCGATGTGCACGTAAGTGCGGCGGTGTATCACATGAACCAGCAGCGATACCGCCAGGGCCGAAACCACCGCGAAGGTGAAATGCGTCCAGGCCGGATCCGCGCCAATCAACAGCGCAGCGCCAATCCAGCCAAGCACCGTACCCCCCACGATAACGCCCCACCAAGCGGTGGAGAAGGCCACAAATCCGACGCCAATCAGCAAGAGGGTCACATTCGTCGTCTGCAAGGGATCGGCGGTGAGAACCATGTGCAGCAGGATGTTCAACAAGGCCAGGAAGGTATCGACTGCGGCAACCGGATGTGCCCAACGGAACGGCAATTCCCAGCGGCGCAGCGCCCACAGCAGTCCAAAGTTGAACAACGACGTCACCGCCGCCAGGGCAACCATCACCGGAGCGATGTCGCGAGGTAACACAAAGGCGTGGCTGACGGCGAAGAACGCGAACAGCACGCCAAAGATCAGCGCCAGTGTGGGCAGGCTGTCGCGTAGGTCCATATCGAGCACGTCGCGCAACCTGGCTTTGTACTGGTGCGCGTCTTCCTCGATGAGCGTATCTTTCAATAATGGCGTTTCCATCATCTATGCCTGCCGTCTATAACCGGCGAACGGCGCCTGTTGGCGGGGAGAGTGGCACAATATCCCCCGGTTCCAATAAAGGAATCACGAAGCTGAAGGTGCTGCCCACACCGACCGTACTTTCCACCCAGATACGCCCCCCATGCTGTTCAACAATCTCGCGACAAATCGGGAGGCCAAGCCCGGTTCCACGCACGGCATAACCCAATGTGTTTGAAATTTGCTTGAACTTCTCGAACACCTGGGGGAATTTATCCGCCGGAATCCCAATCCCGGTATCCTCCACACTGACCCACAACCACTTTTCGGGCGCGCCTGCCGTTTTGAGGTTGCGCAGAACGGCAGGGGCCTGAGTCGCCCGCCCGTTGGTGCAGCGTGCGCGGATGGTAATCCGGCCTTCGGAGGTAAACTTCAGCGCATTACCGAGCAAGTTGGTCATCACCTGCACCATGCGGTCGCGGTCCAAGATCACCACAGGTGGCAAATCCTGAACTTCGACCTTTATCGGCAGACTCTTCTGCAGCGCCAGTGTTTGCATGCCATTCACCGCCGTGTCGATAACCTCCTGGAAGGGAATCTCATCCCTGGACCATTCCGTTTTACCCGATTCCATCTTGGCGGTGTCAAGCACGTCGTTGATCATGCGCGTCAGGCGCTCCCCTTCACCGATGATGATTTTGAGATTTTCGGCGATGCGTTCCACGGCCCAGCGCCCGCGCCGGTCGCTCTCGTCGATCCGCGAGACCAGTTCTTGCTCGAACATTTTCTGAATCAACCGGACGAAACCGATGACCGACGTGAGCGGCGTGCGCAGTTCGTGCGACACCATCGAGATAAAGTCGGTCTTCATCCGGTCGACAGCTTGCTCGTGAGTGATGTCCTGAAACACCGTGATCACTCCCGAGGCGCTGGCAGGTGAAGCATCTACAGGTAATGGCGACTCTCTGTCAATAAGATTCCGCTCGACCAGCCCACATGCCGACACTTTGTAGACCTTACTGATAATCTCCTCGCGGTCACACAGCGCTTCCCCGGCCATGTTCTGCATCTGCACCTGGCCGGGATAAGCGGAGGCCGTCTCGACCAACCGGGCCAGCGATTCAGAGAACAGCACTTTCGTCATGGGCCGGCCGATCAAGCGATCCGCGGGGACATTCACAATGTCAGCGAAAGCGGGATTGGCCAGCACAATCTGCCCGGCGGGATCGGTCACCACCAGCGCATCGGTAATGTTCTGGATAATGGTATCCAAACGGTCACGCTCGGAGGCAAGCTGGCTCGTTCGTTCGGCCACGCGGACTTCCAGAGAACGGTTGTAATCCTGCAAGGTCTCGTAGAGCTGCGCGTTGTACAGCGCAGCCGCAGCTTGATGTCCTAGCAGATCGAGGTTATTGACTTCCTCGCGGGTGAACAGATCACCGGAATTCTTGGAGCCAAACACATAAATACCAAGCAAGGTGTTACGCTGCATCAACGCCAGACACAACTCTCCCCCGACGGCCACAAGTGGATCAGTCGCCCGGGCGACATCCTCCGGCAGGCGCTGACGTTCGTGCATGACCACGGGGTCGCGGTGATCGCACAACCAGGGAATCAGCAGCGAATTGCTTGGAATACACACACTGTTCTCCCGATCAACATACGCGCACACGCCGTCATTCGGTAGCAGGATGCAGGCTGAGGTCAATCCCAGGCGCTGCGCCACGTCGCGCGTCAGCAACGTGTACACATCATCCTGCATCAGCGTAGCGGATAATTGGCGTCCCACATCACGGAGCATCAAAGCGAAATCGCGTTGCTCCCGGTAGAAAACACGGTTGACGAACTGCTGCGCATAGACACGCAGCGGATTGAAAATGGTAAAGAGCACGACAGTTGCAATAATGCCCGCCCAGAAATGGTTGGGCTGCCCTGCAACCAGAGGGAGCAGATCCCTGGCGATCAGCAACACGAGGAAATAGAGTAACACCAGCGTGCCGCCGGTCAACGCATACACCAGGGTGCGGTTCATAAAGCGATCCACATCCATCAGCCCAAAACGGAAGATAGACACCATAAACGCAATGGGGATCAAAATAACGGGCAAATTGACGAGCGAGAGTGGCAGCCAGGTGACATTGAACAGTGACGAGGGCACGACGTAAAACAGAATCCATGGAATCAGGGCCAACATCAGCCCCAAAATAATCCAGCGAATCTGGTTGCGCACCCCCGGTCGATGGCTGGTGAAATACGTATGGGAGAGGGCGCCCACGGCCAACACCAATTCCAACATCATCAAAGGGTTGGCGATGGCAAACATAGCATTGCGCTTTTCCAGGAGCGTGTCGCCACCGAACAAGAAACCGGCGGTCACGGAGACAACGGGCGTGAACAAATGGATCACCCACGGCAGCCAGGAGAAACGGCGCAACGGCGCTTTCATCTCCGGGAAGAGCAACAGCGCGTGCAGCAACAGGCTAAACGTCAGCCACACGGAAATGGCATCAAGGGGGATGAAGAACCACGCCCATGCCACAGCCATATTGGCACTCGCGGTACGGATCAGATTGTTGACCTGGTTCAGCCCACCCATGATGAAGCCGAGACTGATCAAGCGGGTCGCCAGGTCGTTTCCTTTCCCGCTGATAAGGATCAGGGCGACAACACCCAACACCAACCCGATCATCCACAACGCGCCGCCGCGCCACAGCAGGGGCAAGGCCTGATAATCCTTCCAGGGAGCGTAGACGATCTGCTCCTCCCCGTCACGCAGAATGGTATACGTCGCGCCGCTGTTCGACGCTTGCGTAAACTGCTGTTCGGCGAAGTACCGCAACCAATAGAATGGCGTCATCAAGTTATCGTTGACATCCAGATCGCCAATCTTGAGGACGATGTCGCCGTTGCGGAGAGGCGAATCGGAGGAAGCCTGTTCGACGACAAGCTGGGGGCCGAAGAAAATGCCGGTTTGATCATTATAGGCGTGCTGGTACACGCCGAAAATCCAGGCCTCATAAAACACTACCCCGATTGCCAAAATCAGCAATAAGGGTATGCGGATATGAAAGTATTTCTGCTCGCGTCCGACCGTCACCCCGCCCTCCGTACGTTTGCGCGCAGACTCAAGCCCACATCAACGCCAGACAATACAATTTAAAAGCATACCAATTCTATCATAACGCAGTTTACAAGCAAATACCTTGAAATATCCCTCAAAGCACGTTGAGCGCTGACCGCATCCGCTCCAATCCTTCTTCGAGCAATGCCCGCGGACAGCCAAAGTTCAATCGCACAAACCCTTCACCGCCCGGGCCGAAGGTCGTACCATCGTTCAGCGCGACACGCGCTTCTTTGAGGAAGAATTCGTGCACGTTGCCGGGGATACCGGCAGCCCGGCAGTCGAGCCACGCCAGGTACGTCCCCTCCGGCGCGGCGACGCTCACGCCCGGCATGGAATGCCCCACAAACGCCACGACGAAATCCCGGTTCGTTTCCATGTAACGCAACACCGCTTCGAGCCATGGCTGTCCCTCTCGATACGCTGCCAGCGCCGCCGTGTAGCCGAGCAAGTTGACCGGCTCCACAATGCCCCGCCGCGCCGCCAGATAACGCTGGCGCAGCTCCGCGTCGGGGATCACGGCAAACGAGCAATGCAATCCGGCGATATTGAACGTTTTGCTCGGCGCCATCAGCGTGATCGTGCGCGCAGCAATCTCCGGCGCAAGCGCGGCGATGGGGATGTGCCGGTACCCGCTGAAAATCAAATCGCCATGGATTTCGTCGGAGCAGATGAGCAGGTTATGGCGCAGACACAGTTCGGCCATGCGCAGCAACTCATCCTCACGAAAGACACGCCCGACGGGATTGTGGGGGTTGCACAGCAGGAACAGTCGCGTGCGGTCGGTGATCGTGCGCGCGAAAAGATCGTAGTCCACGCTGTAGCGTCCGTCGGCGTTACGCGTCAGCTCCATGCCGTGTGTCACTGCGTTAGCCGCCCCGGTGACGCCGAAGAACGGTGGATAGACCGGCGTCTGAATGAGCAGCCCGTCGCCCGGCTCGAGAAACGCCTGCGCCGCCAGATTGAACGCCGTCACCACGCCCGGCAGGAAGACAATCGCCTCCGGCGCAACCGTCCAGCCGTAAAGCTGCTGCAAGCGCGCGACAATCGCCTCCACCAGCGCGGGAGGGTGCGATTCGTACCCAAAGACGCCGTGTTCCACCCGCGCCCGCAGCGCGGCAATCACCGGCTCCGGCGCGGTGAAGTCCATATCCGCCACCCACATCGGCAGCACGTCAGCGCCATACACCTGCCATTTTATACACTCGGTTTCACGACGGTCGATGATACAGTCGAAATCATAAGTCAAAGCAAGCCTCCTGGGGAAGAAATGAGCGAATCAGCGAATCGGCGAATCAGCGAATCAGCGAATGGGCGAATGGGCGAATGGGCGAATAAGCGAATCACACCTCCAACCATAGCTCGCAACTCTTAACTCTTAACTCGCAACTCTTAACTCGCAACTCTTAACTCGCAACTCGCAACTCGCAACGCCGCTATTGTAGTCTTCCCGGCAAAAGAGACAAATTGCGTTTTGTGCATCCACCATTACAATACTGCCCACGAATCATTCTCTAACCGCGAATTGCGCGAATCTTTGCAATCAAAGACCATTGGGCGCAGATTGGCGGTATATCATTTCAGGAGGAGGACACGCATGGCAAAGAAGGATAAGAAAGGTGAACAGTCGTCTCAGAAGGACAAAAAGGATAAAAAGGACAAGCCGGCGCCACCTGCGGAAAAGACCGTCAAGAGCAAACACACTGTCGTCATCGACGGTCAGGAGATCGCCTACACCGCCACGGCGGGGACACTGATCCTCAAAGATGAAGAGGACAAGCCCAAAGCCTCACTCTTCTACGTAGCGTACACACGCGACGGTGTGGAGGATATGGCGCGGCGCCCGCTCACGTTCTCGTTCAACGGCGGGCCGGGATCGTCGTCGGTGTGGCTGCACATGGGCGTCGTTGGCCCGCGCCGTGTGCTGATGAGTCCCGAAGGCGATATGTTGCCGCCGCCGTACACCCTGGTCAACAACGAGTATTCCCTGCTGGACGTGACCGACCTGGTTTTCATCGACCCGGTGAGCACCGGCTACAGTCGCGCCTACCCCCTGGAAGAAGCCAAACAATTCCATGGCGTCGAGCAGGACATCAAATCCGTCGGCGAGTTCATCCGGCTCTACACAACGCGCGCCAAGCGCTGGGCCTCGCCCAAGTTCCTCATCGGCGAAAGCTACGGCACGACGCGCGCCGCCGGCCTCTCCGGCTATTTGCAAAACGAAATTGGGATGTATTTGAACGGCATCATGCTCGTATCGTCGGTGCTCAACTTCCAGAGCATCCGCTTCGACCTGGGCAACGACCTGCCCTACATCCTCTTCCTGCCCACTTACGCGGCGGCGGCGTGGTTCCACAATCGCCTGCCCGCTGACCTGCAAGGCCAGGAGCTACGCGCCGTGCTTGCCGAAGTCAAGACGTTTGCCGAACGGGAGTACACGCTGGCGCTGATGCAGGGCGCGCGGTTGCCAGAAAAAGAACGACGGCAGATTGTGACCCGGCTGGCACGCTATTCCGGCCTCTCCAAGACCTACATCGAGCAGACCAACCTGCGCATTGACATCTTCCGCTTCGTCAAGGAACTGCTGCGCGACGAGCGCCGCACCATCGGGCGCTTCGACGCGCGCTTCGAAGGCATCGACCGCGACGCGGCGGGCGAACACCACGAGTACGATCCCAGCTACGCCATCATCCAGGGCGCATACACCGCGATGCTGAACGATTACATACGCTCTGAACTGCGCTTCAAGAGCGATTTGCCCTACGAAATCCTCACCGGCAACGTGCATCCGTGGGACTACAGCAAATTCCAGAACCAGTACGTCAACGTCGCCGAAACCTTGCGCGGAGCGATGACGCAGAACCCATTCCTCAAGGTCTTCGTCGGCAACGGCTACTACGACCTGGCGACGCCGTTCTACGCCACCGAATACACCTTCGATCACCTGGAACTCGATCCAAGCCTTCAGGAGCACATCACGATGGACTACTACGAAGCCGGGCACATGATGTACCTGCACGAGCCGTCGCTGGCGAAGCTCAAAGCCGATCTGGCGCGCTTTCTCACCGCTGCACTGCCGGAGCAGTAATCAGGGATTTGTAATTGGTAATCAGGGATCAGGAAAGCGTCACTTCCGACCATTCCCCATCCCCAATTACCGATTACCAGTTACCGGTTACCCATCATGGCTATGACGACAGCGCACAAAACGTCCCCGAAAATACCGCCGGCCATCGGGCTGGCGGTCGGCGTCACAGCGTCATCGACGGCCTCGACGTTCATCCGGCTGGCGCAGGGCAGCATGACGTCGCTGGCAGTGGCGGCGTGGCGGTTGACGATTGCCACGCTCATCCTGGCCCCATTCGCGTTGGCCACCTGCCGGAAGGAGTGGCGCGCGCTGACCCGGCGCGAGTGGGGACTGCTCGCCGCCTCCGGGTTGCTGCTTGCCGCGCACTTCTACACGTGGATCACCTCCCTGGCGCTAACGAGCGTGGCGGCATCGGTGGTGCTGGTCGCCACTTCGCCGCTCTTCGTCGGCGCGATCTCGCACTTCTTCCTGAAAGAGCGGATGTCGCGCCAGATGGTGATCGGTATGGCAGTCGCGCTCGCCGGTTCGCTCATCATCGGATTGGCGGACGCGGGCGAAGGCGCGCACCAAATCGCCGGCGATCTGCTGGCGTTGTTCGGCGCGCTGTCCGCCGCGGGCTACATGCTCATCGGACGAAGCCTGCGCGCGCAGGAAACGCACAATTTACGCCCGCCCCTTTCGCTGCTCGCCTACGTCTTTCCCGTTTATGGGACGGCGGCCCTGGCATTGCTGATCGCCGCGTCGATCGGCGGCGTTGCGCTCGGCGGCTACCCGGCGCAGGCGTGGCTCTGGCTGACGCTTATGGCCGTCTTCCCGCAGATCGTCGGCCACTCGATGCTCAACTGGGCGCTCGCCCACGTCTCGGCGACCTTCGTGGCGCTGGCGGTGCTGGCCGAACCGATCGGCTCGACGCTGCTGGCGTGGCTCATTCTGCGCGAACCGCCGGCGCTCAGCACACTCATCGGCGGGGTATTCATTCTGATCGGCATTATGGCGGCTACCGCCAAATCTACTCCGGGTAGGATATCCTTATGAACCTATTACTTTTATTCATTCTTGGCGCCATCTGGGGGACGTCGTTCCTCTTCATCAAAATCGTCGTAGGCGAAATCCCACCGATGACACTGGTCGCCGGGCGGCTGGGCCTGGCTTCTCTTGCCATGTGGGCTTTCTTGCGGTTGCGCGGCGAGAAAATCCCCCGCGAGCGGCGCTTGTGGGGCATTTACGCCGTCACCGGCCTGCTCAACGGCGCCCTGCCCTTTACCCTCATCTCGTGGGGCGAGCAGTACATACCCAGTGGATTGGCCGCCCTGCTCCAATCCACCACGCCGATTTTCACCGTCATCTTGGCGCATTTCCTCACCCGCGATGACCGCTTCACGGCGAAAAAAGTGCTCGGTATCGCCTTGGGCTTCATCGGCGTGGGATTGCTCATGTGGCCGGAACTGCGCGGCGGACTGCAAACCTCCGTGTGGGGACAGCTTGCTATCGTCGGCGCGTCTGCGTCTTATGCGATAGCCAGCATTTTCGCGCACCAACGACTGCGCGGCGAACCGCCACTCGTTTCCGCCGCCGGGCAGTTCAGTATGGGCTTCGTCTACATCCTGCCGCTGAGCCTGCTCGTCGAACGGCCTTTCAACCTCTCGCCCTCGTGGACGGCCATCGCCAGTTGGATCACACTGGGCCTGTTGGGAACGGCGACAGCCTATGGCATCTACTACGTGCTGCTCAAACGCACGAATGCCACCTTCACCACCACCGTGACGTACATCGTCCCCATCAATGGCCTGCTCCTGGGCGCGTTGATTTTACACGAACACCTGAATCCCGAGCTGTTCATCAGTCTGGCGTTGATTTTGAGTGGGGTGCTGCTTGTCAGAACAAAACCTAGCCACCCCAAACTGCCATCGCTCAACGAGGATAAAGATCTCACCACGAATCCTCACGAATCGACACGAATATAATGTTCTGATGCGCAAAAATTGGTGGTAACTATGCAAGCACGTAGGCCGGCCACGAATTCAAAACGAATAAACGAATGAGCGCCTGGCCAACGCGCGCTTCTGGTTGATCCGAGGCCTGAATTCGTTTATTCGTTCCCTGATTCGTGGTCGGCAAGCTCCACACCTGAACAGTTATAATTTGTGCAGATTCGTGATTCGCTTGAAGGGGATACAAAAATGCAGATTGAACTTATGAACCGCATTGCAGGCGTCGCAGTCGGTGCAGCGATAGGCGACGCGCTGGGAATGCCGCTGGAATTCGGCCCGGCGCGCCCCGCCGACCGGTTGGTGCGCGAGATGCTGCCAGGACGCATTCCCGCCGGGAGCTTCACCGACGACACCGAAATGGCGCTCGCGCTGGCGGAGAGCCTGCTCGCCCAATGCCCGTTGAACCCGGCTGACCTGGCGCAGCGTTTCGTGACGTGGATCGAAAGCCACCCGCCGGATGTCGGCATCCATACCGCATCGGTGTTGTGGCGTTTCGCCGATGGGGAGCCGTGGGAGACGGCCGTGGCCGCCGTGCAGGCGCACAATTCCGGCTCGGCGGGCAACGGCTCGGTGATGCGCTGTTGGCCGGTCGCGTTGGCGTGGTGGGATGACCTGCACCGCCTGCTCGAAGACAGTGTGCTCCAAAGCCGGGTCACGCATCCCCATGCAGAGTGCAACGCGGGCAGCGCCTTCATCAATGCCACGATCTACCACTTGTTGCACGGCCTCACGCCGGAAGCCGCCGTCGCGCGCGCGTTGGACGATGCGGATGTGCCGGCCCCCTTGCGCGCTGTTATCGAAGCCGCGCCTGGCAAAGGCCGCCGCGATTTGCCCAACAGCGGTTGGGTGCGCCACACGTTGGAAAGCGCCGTCTGGGGCCTGCTGACCACACACACCTTCGAGGACGCCGTCGTCAACGTCGTCAATCTCGGCAGCGACGCGGATACCGCGGGCGCGGTCGTCGGCGCGCTGGCGGGCGCGGCCTACGGCCTGGACGCCATCCCGCAGCGGTGGCGAACAGCCCTGCACGGCGAATTCCCCCTGCGCAGCGGTCGGCAATGGCGCGCGGAAGATTTGATCACATTGGCGGAAAAACTGGCAAATGAGTAATTGGTAATTGGTAACTGGTAACTGGTAACTGGTAATTGGTAATTGGTAATTGATAATCAGGAATTCACCATTCTCTATTCGCTCATTCGCTGATTCTCTATTCGCCCATTCTCTATTCGCTCATTCGCTGATTCTCTATTCGCCGATTCTCTATTCGCCGATTCTCTATTCGCTGATTCACATACGGAGACATTATGGACGATACATTTTTGCAGCCCCTCATCGAGGGGTTCGGTAACTGGTTCGAGGATGAAGAACGGCCACGAGACGGCAAGATGACCGCCGATTTGTATCCCTACACGGCGCTGTTCAGCCCTATCCAGGTAAATCGGCTGAAGCTCAAGAACCGCATCGTCATGGGGCCGATGGGCAACGTGTGCATGGCCGACGAAACCGGGCGGCCCAGCGCGAAGATGATCGCCTACTTCGCGGCGCGGGCAAAAGGCGGCGTGGGCCTCATCACGTCCGGGCTGGTGCCGGTGAACGCCGCTCTCGACCCTTCGATCACCGAACCGGGACAGTTGAGCGTGCTCCCGCGCATCGACCGCTCGCGCACGGTCTACGCGGGCTGGCGCAGTCTCGCCGAAGCGGTTCACGCCCACGGCGCGCGCTTCTTCATCCAGCTCACATCGGGATTGGGGCGCGTCGGCTCGCCGGAGTGTCTGCTCAAGAAGTTCAGGCCGCCGGTCTCCGCCTCGTGGAACCCGAGCTTTTACATGCCGGCGATCCCCTGTCGCCCGTTGACCGACGGCGAGTGCCGCCGCCTCATCGCCGCCACCGGGCAGGCCGCCGCCGACGCGAAAGCGTTGACCATCGACGGCGTCTATCTCCACGGGCACGAGGGCTATTTGTTGGAGCAGATGACCAACCCGGCCTTCAATCGCCGCCAAATGGGCCGGTTTGCCGACTGGCAAGCGTTCGGCATCGAAAGTGTGCGGGAAATTCGCGCGCGCTGCGGGACAGACTACCCGCTTATGTACCGCATCGATCTGTCGCTGGCATTACAGGCCACCTACGACGCGCGGATGACGACCGCACAGCCGCTCAAGCACTTCCAAAACGAGCGCACGGTGGCAATGACGCTGGACTATATGCGCCATCTGGTCGCGGCGGGCGTGGATCTATTCGACGTGGACCTGGGCTGTTACGAGAATTGGTGGCTGCCGCATCCGCCCGGCCCAATGCCGCCGGGCTGTTATTTGCCCGTAGCAAAGGTGGTGAAGCAACACTTTGCCGAACACGAGGTCAAGGCCAACACCGGCCTTGACGTTCCCATCGTCGCCGTGGGTAAACTTGGCTATCCCGACCTGGCGGAGCGCGCGCTGCGCGAGGGGATGTGCGATATGGTCATGCTCGCGCGCCCGCTTCTGGCCGACCCCGATTGGCCGCGCAAGGTCTACGCCGGGCGCGTCGCGGAGATTCGCCCCTGCATCGGCGATCAGGAAGCGTGCCTCAACGAGTTCATCAAAGGTGGGCATCCACAGTGCAGCGTCAACCCGCGCACGGGATTGGAAGACGTTTACGACGAGATTCCGCCGCCCACCGCCACGTCAAAAAAGATCGCCGTGGTGGGCGCGGGACCGGCGGGCATCGTCTGCGCCTGCACCGCCGCCGAGCGCGGGCACACGGTCACGCTCTTCGACAAGGCTGAACGCGCAGGCGGGATGCTGCGGCCCGGTTCGAGGGCGCGGATCAAATTCGACATCGCCAACTACGTTGCCTACCTGGAGACGACGCTCGCCCAAACCGCCGAGCGCCACGCGCTCACCATGCGCTTCGGCGTCGAGGTGACGGCGGAGACGCTCAAGGCGGAAGGCTTCGACGTGATCGTCGCCTGCACCGGTGGGAGGCCCGCCACGCCGCCCATCGAAGGCATCCACTTACCGAACGTCATCCACGCAGTCGAGCTGTTCGATCAGCCGGACAAAGCCGCCGACGCCGAACACGTGGTCGTCATCGGCGGCGGGGAAGTGGGCTGCGAGGCCGCTTTCTTCCTGGCCTACGAGTTGGAAAAGCAGGTTACAGTGGTAGAGATGCTGCCCTATTTTATGAAGGATGCCTGCACGGCCAACCGGGGCTATCTCATCCACTACCTGGAATGCAAAGGCGTCAAGCTGATGAACTGCGCGCAAGTACGCCGCATCGGGCCGGGCAACGTGAACGTACTGCGCAACGTCTCACTCACCGTGCCCGATCCCTACGTGACGTGGCAGGTCGTGTTGCCGGAGAACGTCAAGAACCCGCTGGCGCGGCCCATCCAGGAGGAAATCCAGGACATCCTCCTGCCGGCGGATTTGGTCGTATTGGCGACGGGCTTCCAACCCGACGACGCGCTGTACGAGGCTTGCGTCGCCCTGCACGCCGCGCCGGAACTGCACAACATCGGCGACGCCTTCGCGCCGGGCAACGTCTTCACGGCGACGAAGGCGGGGTATGCTGTAGGAAGGAGCCTGTAGTCTAGCCGTATGCGGAAATACTGGTGGCTGGGTGGTTTGGCCGTTGGGGTTGCGGTGATAGGGTTGATCGCATCGGCTGTGTGGCGTTACCAGGGACGCGCATCGTCACCCGGGATTGCGCCAACGCCGTTACCTGTACCGCAAACAGCAGCGATTGCGGATACGTTTGATTTTCCATTGGACCCGGCGCGTTTTGGCGTGCTCATCCCGGGCCAGTGTGGCTTGCCGCTCGTCGATACGCGCTTCGGCGCACAAAATCCCGCCCTGGGAAACGCCGGCAAATGCTTCGTCAACCTCGACGGCGACCACATCCCCTTCAGCCAGCTTTATCACGCCGGAGAGGACTGGCTCGCGCTGAACAAACGTGGGCGCGTATCGCTCGGCAAAGCTGCCGGGGAGCCGGTTCACGCTGTCGCCAACGGTGTGGTCGAATCGGTCACGTTGATGGGCTACGATGGTTACGTCATCATCATCGCCCATACGCTGCCGGATGGGGAGCGCGTGTGGTCGATCTACTGGCACGTGGCTGCGGTGCAAGTTGCCGAAGGAGAAGCGGTGACGCGCGGGCAGGTTCTGGCTTCCATTCACGACCGCGGTCTCAACAGCCACCTGCACTGGGAGATGCGCACATTCGCCGACGGCAGCGCGCTCTTTCCGGCAGATTCCGCCGGCGGCCGCGGAACGTGCAACGGTCACCTCACCGGCGTAGGCTACACCTGGGACGACGATCCAACACGCGCTATGCCGGAGGCCTGGGGATACCTTAATCCAACCGAGTTTGTGAAAGAGCGTAATTGTCAATATTGAAGATCCGTAACTATTCAGCCTTGAGGTGGGACGCACTTAGCTGAACCCAAAACGGCAATTTTTTGCGCTTCCTACCGTCATTGCAGGCGTAAAAGTGCGTCCCACCTGGATAGTTACGAAAACCCAACAAAATGTTGTGGAATACGTAAAATACGTGTCTCGATTTCCTATTCCCCCCTGCCGCTTTTGTAGTACAATGCTACGAGTTTGTGAATACACCGTACGGTACCAAAGAGGAGTCACATGTTATATCAGAACGTCTGTATCGAAGGGATGGGATACGTCATCCCTCCCCATATTGTCACCAGCGCCTGGCTGGAGGAACAAATCGCGCCCGTGTACAAGGCGCTGCGCATCCCGTTTGGGTATCTCGAACGGCTCACCGGCATCAAGGAACGCCGCTGGTGGGACGACGGCATTCTGGTTTCGGACGCTGCGGCCCTGGCTGCCGAGCGCGCGATTGCCAACGCCGGCATCGACCGCCGCGAAATCCAATGCCTGATCAACGCTTCCGTCTGCCGCGATTACATCGAACCGGCAACGGCGACCATCGTTCACCATAAAGTGGGATTGAATGACGCGGCGATGAGCTTCGACATCGTCAATGCCTGCCTGGGGTTTCTCAATGGGATGATGACGATTGCCAATATGATCGAACTGGGCCAGATCGACACCGGCATTGTGGTGGCCGCCGAAGACCCCAAAGAGGGGCAACTGGCGACCATCGACTATATGCTCAACCACCCGCCGTCGAAAGAGACCATCCGCGACAACATGGCCTCGTTGACGCTCGGCGCAGCGTCGGTGGCGATGATCCTGCGCCGCAAATCGAAGTCCAAGACCGGCAAACAGATACTAGGCGGCGCGGCCTACAGCAACACCGAACACAACCAACTGTGCGTCGCGCAACGCACGTGGATGCGCACCAATTCTAGCTTGCTACTGAGCGAAGGCACGAAGGTCGTTGCCCAGGCCTGGCGCGCTTTCCAGGAGGAGACCGGCTGGCGGAACGGCGCGGTCAACAAGATGTTTACGCACCAGGTCAGCGAACCGCAGCGCAAAATCGGGCTGAAGGCAATCGGCGTCCCGCTGGGCATCGACCATCCCACCCTGCACTACCTGGGGAACACCGCCTCGGTCGCCGCGCCGATTTCGATGGCGATTGGCGTCGATAACGGCGTCGTCGATGAGGGCGACAAGGTCGTGCTCTTCGGCGTGGGCAGCGGCATCAACAGCATCGTGCTGGGGATTCAGTGGTAGCGGAAAGAGGAAGGGTGCAAGGGGCAGGGGGCAAGGGGCAGGGTGCAAGGGGCAGGATTAGAGAATCAGCGAATGAAGAATCAGCGAATTGAGAATCGGCGAATGAAGAATGAGCGAATCGAGAATCGGCGAGTTGAGAAGCAGCGGATGAAGAATGAGCGATAGTTCACAATCACCCAATCTCCAATCACCCAGTCTCCAATCAGCCAATCTTCAATCGCTGTATCCGTTTGCGTCGCATTGGGCGGACGTGGGCGGGGTGAAGATGCACTACCTCGACGAGGGGCCAACATCTTCGCTTGCGGCGGATCACACGCCGTCGCCTGTGGTGATGGTGCATGGCAATCCGACGTGGTCGTTCTACTACCGCACGCTCATCCCGGAGATTGCCCGGACGCGCCGGGTCGTCGTCCCCGACCACGTGGGCTGCGGCCTTTCCGATAAGCCACAGGCGTACCCGTACACGCTCGAACAACATATCCGCAACCTGGAATCGCTGATTGCCCACCTGGAACTGCGCAATCTCACGCTGGCCTTGCACGATTGGGGCGGCGCGATTGGTATGGGCTATGCCACGCGCCATCCAGAAAACGTCGCGCGGTTCGTCATCTTTAACACGTCCGCGTTCTACATGCCCGCCGTGCCCTGGGTGCTCAAGCTGGCCCGCAGCCCGGTCGTCGGGGAGACGCTGCTGCGCGGGCTGAACGCTTTCGCGGGCCTGGCGGTCTACCTGGCGATGGTCAACCGCAAGCGGATGACGCCGCAGGTGCGCGCGGGCTATCTCGCGCCGTACAACACCTGGCGGAACCGCATCGCTATCTACCGCTTCGTGCAGGACATCCCCGTGAACGCCGGCCACCCCACCCGCGCTGTCGTCGATGCTATCGACGCGAAGCTGCACCTGTTCCGCGACCACCCGATGCTCATCCTCTGGGGCGCGCAGGACTTCGTCTTCACCGTCAAGGACTTCCTCGCCGGGTGGCGCGCGCGCTTCCCCCACGCCGACGTCCACGTCCTGGAAAAGGCCGGGCACTACGTCGTCGAAGACGCCTACGAGCGTATTTTGCCGTTGATGGCGGAGTTTTTGGGAGAGCAGTAGACAGTAGACGGTAGACAGTAGACGGGGAAGAGAGGAGAAGAGGGTATGGGGAAAGCGGAGAGGTTTCAGGATTTGGAGGTGTGGCAGTGTGCGCACAAGCTGGTTTTGGAGGTCTATCGTGTCTGCCGCATGTTTCCAGACGAAGAGCGTTACGGTCTGACCTCGCAGTTACAACGGGCGGCGGTATCTGTGCCAGCCAATATCGCGGAAGGATTCAAACGGTTGGGAAAAGGCGATAAGGTCAGGTTTTACAACATCGCCGAAACGTCATTGGAAGAGGTCAAATATTATTTCATCCTGGCAAAAGACCTCGGCTATCTTGACAACAACCAACAGCTTTTAGATGACGCTGAAACCATCAGCCGGATGCTCTTCCGTCTCATCCAGTCCGTCAATCAACGACAGTAGTCCCCCTCTCCCCCTGTCCCCCTCCCGTCTACCGTCTACTGTCTACCGTCTACTGTCTACCGTCTACCGTCTACTGAACTCAAGGAGGTTTCTATGCCAGAACTCTACAACGTGGCCGCCGCGTTGGCGGAGATGGCGGCGCGCAACCCTTACCAGCCTGGCATCATCTTCCCGGCCGGGCAAGACAGCAGCGGGCGCGCGAAAGCGGTGCAGCTAAGCTTTGCCCAGCTCAACGCCGAGTGCGACCGCTACGCCCACGGCCTGTCGGAATTCGGCGTGGGCATGGGCGACCGGGCGCTGCTGATGGTGCGGCCCGGCGTCGAGCTGATTGCCGTGGTTTTTGCGCTGCTGCGCACCGGCGCGGTCCCGGTGCTCATCGATCCCGGCATGGGACGGCGGGCGCTTCTGCAATGCATCGCCGAGGCCGAACCGGCCGT
>MTKY01050851.1_pt1 | contig 63039 bp, 58 predicted proteins | sample 1042731 | NCBI WGS metagenome assembly MTKY01 (sample SAMN06212206, study PRJNA360538) | anaerobic digester metagenome | biome: Wastewater treatment plant; material: sludge; isolation source: anaerobic digester fed with sludge from wastewater treatment plant | place: Denmark: WWTP Soeholt ...
TTTAATTCGTGTTAATTCGTGTAATTCGTGGATAAACTCATAAAAGACTGGATCCCGGGTCAAGCATAGCTTGCCCGGGATGACACGATTTTATGGCTTGGGATTGTTTGTTTCGAGGCTGGGTGTTTTCATACTTTTACGCTCTTTAATCCGTATAATTTGTGTAATTTGTGGACATTATTAAAAGACTGGATCACGGCTCAACACCCATACCGCCATCCTTCGCTGCCACAGGCGGTTATGCCATCATCCCTGGGTCATCCTTATAAATTATAAGGTTGACCTAAGGATGATACAGGTTAAACCACCAGTTGCAAAGGAGGGCGAACAGAAGAGGAGGTCTCTGAACCGCCTGTCCCTTCCTTCCATCCATCTAAAACCCAATAGCGCAGTTCTTTCTCTAACCTTGAAATAAATAAGCTCAAATTAGTATTGACATAATCAATACTTATTATTTTGCTGTTCCTCAGCCTGAAATAAGCGGCCCCACACTCAGGCAACAGACTAATTTACAAGAACCTGGAGGAACTATGTATCAGCACCTTGCCGCTGAGCCAACGCTCAGCCCGAATCCTGAAGCCACCGTCATACCGGCGCCGGAGCCCTTCCCCGGCCTGGAAGCCTTTCTGAGCCGACACAAGCGTCTGGTAGGCGCCCGCGCGTTGCGAATTCTCTTAAGCCATCCCCATCAGGAAATCCCCGCCAGCCGCCTGGATGAAATGCTGCGCCAGGGTAGTGTCGATTTGCCGCCAGCCAGCGGCGAGGGCTTCGCCCTGGTGGAAACGCCTATCCCTTACAGCGACCGCCGCGCCATCCGGGAAGTGAAAGCCCGCCTGGACTATTTATTGAAGCTAACAACTCCCGCCGATCCCGCCCGCCGCAGGGAGATCTCCGCACTGCGCGGCTACCTGCGTGACTGTCAGGGTCCCGGCGGCAAGCTGCGCAATTTTGAAAGCTCCTCCCGCAAGCCATATAAACGCATCTGGGCAGCCCTCAACTGCCTGCTTCGCCACTGCCGGAAGGAAGACCCTCGCCTCTGCCTCTACCTGCGCAAGCATCTGCATAGCGGACGCGAGTTCTGCTTTTCGCCACCCCGTTCCGGAATCACATTCTAAGCACTACTACATCTGCCGCGGCGATGGGGAGGGTCAAGAAAAGCGTTGACTTTCCCCGCGCCGCGCTCAGATTGGTTCATACTAAAAACCCGAGGAGCCTATGCCCCATTATCTGCTGAGCCTGGCCAATGAAGAGCTGATCGCCAACTATTTGTTGCTCAAGACGATCCCAGATGTGGACCACTATCTGTTCGTGCAGCCAAAGGGCTGGGATCCCGCCCCGGTGGACCGCGTCTGCTCGCTCTGTGGGATTGCCGCGCCGCTGCGTCTGGAGGTGGAGGAGTTTTGCCTCGCCGATATCGAGCGGGTGCTGGAAAGCTGGCTGTCCGAACGCGAACAGGATGCCAGCTACACGGTCAACCTCACCGGAGGCAGCCGCCTGATGGCCCTGGCAGTGGCGGACATTTTCCGGCGCGCCAATTCCCGCGTGCTTTACCTGCCGCCCCGGGTCAACCACATCCAGCAGCTCCATCCCCGGCGCGTGGACAGCTACCTGAAGGTCACCTATCGCTGCAGTCTGGATGAGTATCTGGCAGTCTTTGGTGTAAGTACCGAGCCGCCCAGGTCCAATCCGCACTCCATCAAACAGATGGAGGCGATGTTCCGGGTCTTCACCGCCAATTCCACCAGCCGCTTCATGCGCCAGGTCAACCGCTTGGGAGCCCGCAAGATAGAAAGAGATCCCGAGCAAATCCGGCTCGTCAGATTCTTTGCCCGCGAATTGGGCATCTCACCCGGCGAGGTGCTGCTTCCGGAATGGCTGAGTTTCATCAAGGGCGCCTGGTTTGAAGAGTATCTGGCCTGGGCGGTGGACCGCGAACTGGGAGAGGGCACAGCACGACATGGGCTGCAGGTGGAACAGCAGGGTGTGAGTAACGAGCTCGACTGCGCCTTCACCCACGCCAACCGCTTGTATGTGATGGAGTTGAAGGCTTCCGCCCCTCTGGCTTCGATCAGTGAATTCCTCTATAAACTCGATTCCGTAGCCCGTGATTTTAGCCTCAATCCCCGCTGCTTTTTAGGCATCGTTGACCCGGATGTGGAACGCGGCCTGGGCAAAGCCACCCATTTCCGCTCACGCGCCCGCAAAATGGGCATCCGCATCCTCTGCAACAAGGAACTCAGCCCCGGCCGCATCAGCAAAACACTGCGCCAGATCCTGGATTCAGACTGATCTGGGATTATAAGAAATCATCCACGAATTTACGCGAATTATCGCGAATTAAAAGGAGTGAAGAGGTGGATTGGTGAAAAGGAGACGTCCGCTGTAATGAAGCGGCGCTTGCAATAGCGTCGAAAAGATTAGTCTCGCCAGCCCTGAAACAACGCCGTTCAATTTATTTACCGCGTCATCCCGGGCAAGCTACGCTTGAACCGGGATCCAGTGCACAAGGGGTGCAAAGTCTGTTTGCCACAGAGACCGGAGGTCTCTTTCAAACAGGCAACTCCGTTGCCTCTGCCGAACGGACTTCGGCAGCCCGATACCGCGTCATCCCGGGCAGCCGGGGTCCCCTTTGGGGTGGCGTGACCCGGGATCCAGTCTTTTTAAAACCTCAAACAACCACCCTTAACAGTCCACACAAGAAACTGCTTGACAGATAATTGCTTATCCGTATTTTATCAGTTGAGTATCTTTTGGTGGGCGCCGCGAGGCTTTTCAGCACCGGCGCCGATACTCTCAACACCAAAAAAGGAGTAGTCATGCCAAGTATCATCAAACGCATGGGCGCGGAATTCTTCGGAACTTTCTGGCTCGTAATGGGCGGTTGCGGTTCCGCCATCCTGGCCGGCCAATGGATCGGCAGAACGGGTGTCTCGCTCGCTTTCGGACTCACCGTGCTCACCATGGCCTATGCCGTCGGCCACATCTCCGGCGCGCATCTCAATCCCGCGGTCTCGCTGGGGCTTTGGGCTGGTAAACGCTTTCCCGCCCGCGATCTGATACCCTACATCGTTGCCCAGGTACTGGGCGGATTGGTGGCAGGCGGGGTCATCTACCTCATCGCCACCGGCAAATCCGGCTTTAACCCCATCGGCAATTTCGCCGCCAATGGCGTGGGCAGCGCCTCGCCCGAAAAATACCGAGTTCTGCCCGGACTGATCTGCGAAGTCGTGATGACGGGCATGTTCCTGCTGGTGATCATGGGCGCCACAGACAAGAAGGCCCCGGCCGGATTCGCCCCCATCGCCATCGGACTGGCCCTCACCCTCATCCACCTGGTCAGCATCCCGGTCACCAACACCTCCGTCAACCCGGCGCGCAGCACCGCCGTCGCTTTCTTCGCTGGCGGCGCCTTCGTCAGACAGCTCTGGATCTTTTGGGTCTTCCCCATCATCGGCGGTATCGGCGGCGGCCTGATCTACCGGCTGCTCTCACCCGAAGAACCGAAGTAACACACTGAATCAACAGCTTTTTTGCAGAGACTCCATCCGGAGCCTCTGATGGTATTGCTTTCCCTGGCGCCTTGAAAGGAAATGATTGGGAACCCCGAGACAAGTCCACCAGGCTATGTACTGTGTCATCACGGCCTATCGGGGGTCCCCGCCGAAGCGCGTAGCGGTTTGGAGGTGCATCTTTTTGGGGTACCATTCCACCTTTACAGCTTTACACAATATACATCCTGAAGATCCTTGTTATCCGCGCTCTATATCTATTTCATCAGCACCAGTTTCCTGGTCTCCCGGTAGTCCCCGCATTGCAGGCTGTAGAGATAAACTCCCGAGGGAAGACCTTCCCCGCTGAAGGTTATCTGTTGTGAACCGGAGCCAAGTTTGTGGCAGGCTACCATCTGTCCGCGCAGGTTGAAGATGCTCAGGGTGCCATTTGAGCGTTCCGGAATCTCCGCTTTGATCAGCGCGCTTCCGCTTCTGCTCAGGGGATTGGGGTAGGCGTTATGAAGTCTGGCAAGCGTTGGCGGCGCCAGAACATCCTCCACCGGTGTTACATTTTCCAGCTTGGCGATAAAGATATCCAAGTCTCCAATTGCCGTTAGTGAGTGGCTACCGAAATTAACTGTGTCTCTAAAAAAACCGCAAACATAAGCGTTATCCGCGCAATCAAGGGCAATGCCATGTCCATAGTCTTCATCTTGCCCTTCCGCGTTTACAGCCCAGATCCAGTTTCCGTTAGAGTCCAACTTGGCGGCGAAGAAATCATTGCATCCGCACATTTCCAGGGTGTGGCTGCCGAAATTGGCCGTGCCCATATATAGTCCTGTCACATACGAATTACCCGCGCTGTCCATTGCGATACCAAATCCATAATCAGGTTGTTCCCCTCCTTCCACCTGGACTGCCCAGAGCCAATTGCCGTATGTATCCAGCTTGGCAACGAATATATCAGTATCCAAATCCCATCCCTCTGTTGCCAGTATATAGCTTCCGAAAGTGGCTGTGTCTTGAAAAAATCCGGTCACGCAGGCGTTACCAGCTCTATCAAGTGCGATGCTCAATCCTGCGTCATTGTCACTTCCTCCCGCTTGTACCGCCCAGAGCCAGTTGCCAGAGGGATCGAGCTTGGCGACAAATATATCTTCGTAATATGTATTTCCGTTTGCTGTCAAGGTATGGCTCCCAAAAGTGGCTGTGCCCGCAAAACAACCGGTCACCCAGGCGTTATTTGCTTCATCCAGAGCAATGCCATTTCCTCTTTTGTAACTCGTCCCTTCAGCTTGAACAGCCCAAAGCCAGTTGCCGGAGGGGTCAAGCTTGGCGACGAATATACTTGAAACATATTCCCCTCCGTTTACTGTCAGTGTATGGCTGCCGAAAGTAGCTGTATCTTGAAAAAATCCTATCACGCAGGCATTGCCAGCGTCATCCAGGTCAATGTCAAATCCCTCATCAAATTCTGAACCACCTGCCTGGGCAACCCAGAGCCAGTTGCCATAGGGGTCAAGCTTTGCAACAAATACATCACTAATCCAGGTATTACCATTTGCTGTCAGTGTATTGCTGCCGAAATAGGCTGTTTTTTGAAAAGCGCCAGTCACATAGATGTTACCGGAGCCATCCACAGCAATGCCATATCCACAGTCATCGGATAAGCCTCCTGCTTGGACAGTCCAAAGCCAGTTACCCGCAGGATCCAATTTTGCGACAAAAATATCAGCGCATCCTCTTGCTGTCAGAGTTTGGCTACCGAAATTGGCCGTGCCTACAAAATCTCCAGTGACATACTGATTGCCCAGGCTGTCGACCGCTATAGGACTGCCATATATTTGATTGCCATAATAATAGCCAATATTTCCAGCAGCAACCGCCCATTGCCACTGGGGCGACTGCGCTTCCAAAACCGCCGCTCCGCAAAGCAGGATAAGACACAAAATCAAGCTGTTCGTCGCTTTCATTTTTCCTCCCTATGACGGGTTTTTGCTAAAGAATATGATAATGGTTTTGGCCAATATGTCAAGAAAATAAAATCCCATGGGTGAATCTTTTACGTTTTAGGGAGGAGATTTCAAAAGACTGGATCCCGGTTCAAGCTATCCCACTCTACCGGATCGTTGCCGATCCGTCGAGGACCCCCGGCTTGCCCGGGATGACACAGTCTAAAGCTTGGTGTGGTCTGTTTCTGGCTTGTCAGCTTCCCCATCCGGCGCTAACAGTAAGCGCCGGCACAACACAGGCTGCCTATATGTCAAATTCCGTGGTCACGGTCACGGAAATGGATTTGGAGCGGGTGTTGGTGTTGTAAAAGCCATAGTCGGACACATCCGTGGAATAGGGTTCCGTGATCTGGAACACCCCGGCACGGGCGGATTTGATCTTGCCCAGGCGGGCTTTGGCGGAGGAGGTGATCTCCCTGGCGCGGGCGAGGGCATCGGCCGTGGCTTCTCCCAGGAGCTGTTTCTTGAGTTCCGGCAGCTTGGAATAGAGGTAGGCCAGGGACGACTGTTGCAGCACCAGTCCGCGTTTGGCGAAGAATTCCGGGTTCAGCGCCAGCCCCTCCACCTTCTTGATATCCGAGCTGAGGATATAGATGGTCTGATTCACCGAATATCCGGTTATCCGCCCGTAATCCGCGAAGAGAGGGTTGCTGGTGGGCGGCTGGATGTTGATGTCCTTTTCCGTAATTCCGGCAGCGAGGAGCAGGTCTTTGAAGGAGTTCATGTCCGCGGTCATGGAGGTGTAAGCCCCCATCAGGCCGTTGACATCTGTGTTTTTCTGCACGGTGAGGGTCCACTTCACCAGGTCGCTTTCAAAGTTTTTGCTGGCGTAGCCGACCACGCGCAGCTTGTTGTCCACCTTGCGGCTGAGGAGAAAGTAGTTGCCAAACACCGTCATGCCGATGATGAAGGCAAGCCCTGCGACCAGCCAGGGGCGCAGCTTTTTTTCCTCGCCAAAGATTTCCCAGACTACCAGGCCGATAATGGCGATGATTATTGCAAACGGGATGAGGTTCATTTCTATCCTTCCTTTGGTTATTAGCTAAAATGCGCGGCGAAGCGACCGCCGGCGGTTATTTCCACTCCCCGGCGGAGTCCGTCGAAGGAGAAGCGCAGTTCCAGGTCATGTTCGGGGATGAGGTTTCCGGCGCGCTGGGGCCATTCGATGAGGGTGACGCCCGTCTCGATGAGTTCATGGATGCCCAGGTCCAGCAGTTCCCCGGGGTGTTGCAGCCGGTAGAGGTCGATATGGTAGAGGGGGAAGTCGCGGCAGGCGTATTCTTTGAGCAGCATGAAGGAGGGGCTGTCCAGTTCCTCTTCCGCGCCCAGAAACCTGCCCAGAGCCTGGGCAAAGAAAGTCTTCCCCGCGCCCAGGTCGCCCAGCAGGCAGATCAGGTCTCCCGGCCTCAGCAGCGGCGCCAGCCGTTCCGCCAGGTCGATCGTATCCTGCTCGTTTTGCAGTTCATAATACCGCGTGATCGCCACTTTCACCTCGTTGCCGGGCAAGGGCTCGCGCCCCGCCCCAAGATAAAAAAGTCCCAAAAGCTGGCAGAGAGTTCAATCCAGAAATCCCCGGCATCTCTTGGGACCCTGTCTTTTATTACAGTCCTGACGACAATCTATGCCGGATGCCCCAATCCGTCAACAACTATTTCAGGCGTTTACTGCGGCAGGTGGCAACGGGCAGGATCATCTCCTCCATGGAGATGCCGCCGTGCTGGAAGGTGCCGCTGTATTGGCGCTGGTATTGATGGTAGGAATTGGGATAGACGAAATAGTAGTCGTCCTTGGCGAAGATATAGTTATCCACGATGCTCTTGACGGGCAGGCCATACTCCGAGGGTTTTTTGGCATAGACGGCGTGCCGTTCGTTGGCGCCGAGGTTTTTGCCTTCTTTGTAGCGCACCGTAATGCTGGTGTCGCGGTCGCCCACGACTTGCGTGGCGCGGTTGACCTTGATGGAGCCGTGGTCGGTGCTGATCACCACGATGGCGTTCTGTTTGGCGATCAGCTTGAGCGCGTCATAAAGGGCGGAGTGCAGGAACCAGTGCTTGGTGAAGGCGCGCAGGCCTTCCTCGTGGGGAATGGTTTCCTGCAGGATCTGGTCGCGCGAGCGGTGGTGTGCCAGCAGGTCGAGGAAGTTATAGACCAGCACGATCAGCTTTTCCCTGTTCCAGGTATCGATCTTGCGCAGCACAAAGTTGCCTTCCTCGATATTGAAGATTTTCACATATTTGGAGGCGGGTTCCAGGTTGTAGCCCAGTTCCGCGATATGTTCGTCCAGCAGTTGGTGTTCGTTGCGGTTGCGGGAATTGTCCAGATCATTCGAGGAGACCCAGTAGTTCGGGAAGCGCTTGGCGATATCCTGGGGCAGCAGCCCGCTGAAGATGGAGTTGCGGCTGTAGGGAGTGGCGGTGGGCAGGATCGAGTAGTAGAGCTCCAGCTCCTCGTCGAACAGCTCCTTGATATAGGGCTGGATGGCCAGATACTGGTCCAGGCGCATGCAGTCTATGATGATGAAATAGACCGGCACCCGCTCCTCAAAGTGTGGCGCGACATATTGCGAGATCACGTCGAAGGACAGGTTGGGGCGGTCGTCGCTGCGCAGCCAGTCGCGGTAGTTGCGTTCCACGTAGTTGGTAAACTCGGTGTTGCAGTTGCGTTTTTCCAGAAAGTGGGTCTGGCGCAGGTTGTCGTCGTTCACCTCGTCTATTTGCAGCTCCCAATATGCCATTTCGCGGTAGATATCGGCCCATTCCTTCCAGCCGGGGCTGTCAAAGAGCCGTTGGTTGAGGTTTGCCACGTAGCGCGTGTATTGCTCGCCGATCTGGTTGGCGCGGATTTCATCCGCCTGAAAGATTTTCTTGATGGCCATGATGATCTGGTTAGGATTGATGGGTTTGATCAGGTAGTCGGAGATTTGCGAGGCGATGGCCTTGTCCATCAGGCCTTCCTCTTCGCTTTTGGTCACCATCACGATGGGCAGGGAGGCGTTGAAGCGTTTGATCTCCTGCAGGGTAGCCAGGCCGTCCAGCCCGGGCATCATCTCGTCCAGGATCACCAGGTCATACTTATTCTCGAGCACCTTTTCGATGGCGTCGGTGCCGTTGTTGCAGGTATCCACATGGTAGTTGCGCTCTTCCAGGAAGAGCACGAATGGTTTGAGCAGATCGATCTCGTCGTCCACCCACAGTATTTTCATTTTCTTGGCGTGTTTCAATTGTTATCCTCCTTGGCTGTTTCGCTTTCAAAGCGGCGCTGCCGTTCGCGGACAACCTGTTTCACGGCTTCCGGATCGGCGTCCTGAAAATAGAGCGCCAGCTTGAAGTTAAGCTCTGTGCGAGAGCAGTTGAGGATGGCGGTCATCCTTTCCAAATACTGGTCGGTGAATACTTTCTTCAGATCAAGGTTCTCTTCCTTTTCCTTTTTGCGGATCTCCTTTATGTGTTCGCGCAGGTCTTTGGTGGGCATCTCGCCCGCCAATTCCACCCATTCGTCGCGCACCTGCCAGTCCGCTTTGGCGACCAGCGGGCGGATCATCTGCAGGCGGTCGAAGCCGATGTCCTTGATGGTAGCTTCGTCCACGTCCATCTCCTCGATGAAGGTGTCGAAAACCTGCACCAGCTTGCTGGCCAGCGAGCTGCTGAGCTGATACTCCGCCTCCACAAAGTCACGGAACGCCTCATAGCCCTTCATGCGGTAGAGCTTGCTGCGCTTGATCTCGGACAGCAACTGCCCCAGGCTGATGAAGTTGTCCTCCAGATTCTCCTTGAGGTTGGCGACGGCCCTGAATTTCTCGTCCGGGCTCATGTTTTCGGTGCGCGCGTAATTGCTTTGCATAAAAATGTTTCCTTATTCTTGTTCTGTGATGGGATAGTAAGTGTGTTCCGCCGCGGGGAAGGCTCCGGAGCGCACTTCGGCGCAATAGCCGTTCAGGGCGGAGGTGATCGTCTGATCCAGATTGGCGTATTGTTTCACAAACTTGGGCATCAGGGTGCTGTGTCCCAGCAGGTCGTGATAGACCAGCACCTGGCCGTCCACATAGCGTCCCGCGCCGATGCCGATGGTGGGAATCTTCACCGCGGCGGTGATTTCCCGCGCCAGTTCCTCGGGGATGCCTTCCAGCACCAGCATGAAGATGCCGGCCTTTTCCAGGGCCACAGCCTGGCGCAAAAGCTGCTCGTGAGCCTCCGGGGTCTTGCCCTGCACGCGGAAGCCGCCAAAGCGGTAAACGCTCTGCGGGGTCAGCCCGATGTGACCGCAGACCGGAACCTCGCAATCCACGATCTGGCGGATCGCTTCCTGGCGGGAGGCGGTGCCGCCTTCCAGCTTCACCGCGTCCGCCTTGCCGGCGGTGATCAAAGCCGCGGCGTTGGCCTTGGCCTCGTCCAAAGAGAGATGGTAGCTCAGATAGGGCATATCCGCGATCACAAAGCTCTGCGGGGCTCCCCGGCGCACGGCCGCGCTGTGGGTGATCATGTCCCCCATCGTCACCTGCAGGGTGTTTTCATAGCCCAACACCACCATCCCCAGGCTGTCGCCCACCAGGATGATGTCCATATCGCTGGCGGCCACGCAGCGCGCCATCGAGGCGTCATAGGCCGTCACCATGCAAATCTTGGTTCCTTCCGCTTTCATTTTGCGGAAGGCGTGTAAATTCTGTTGATTGTTATTCTTCATCGCTAAATCCCGCGTCACCTTCCCGTTCGCCGTCCTCTTGCGCGGACTGTTCCCGGTCGTCTTCGATGTTGTCGCCGCCGTAAACGCCCTGGTTGAGTACCATGTCGTAGATCACCCCGCCGTGGGCGTACCAGCCCAAAAACCTGCCCTGCAGCGCTCCGGCGCGGTAATTCGCGCTCATCAGCGGCGCGCCGTCCGGATACCACAGATAGGTGGGGCCATCCTGCAACCCTTCGCAGAGGGTGAAGACCTGTTGCAGGCGTCCGTTCTCAAAACGCTTGAACGCCACGCCTGTGAAGGGGATTTCCCCGCGCAGCCATCTTCCCTCAACCTCGGTCAGTTCATCGAAGGAAACGGCGTTTTTGGGCGTTTCGTAGCTCTTGAGCAGACGGTACTCATCCTGACTCGCCTGTGCGGACAGACTAAGCGCCGGCAGCCACAAGGCAGCCAGCAGCAATCCCCGCCCAACGTGCCGGATGAGCGGAGCCGGTGATAGTGACGGTTTCTGTTTCATATTCTATTCCGGACCGCGTTCCGCGATCCGATTTCCTTTGTATTAAATAAGATAAGCCTAATCGCGCCGCTGGCAATCCCCTTTCCGGCCCCCCTATGCAAGCTGGCATCAACCTGGGGTCTTCCCTTAGTCAACCTTAACTTCCAGAAGGTTGACCTAAGGATGATGGTCTCAAATCCTGTAACGTCAAATGAGGGCGGCATTTACTCAATCCCCGGGGGCGGAGCCCAGCAGGGTGAAGCTGCCGGTCTTGCCCGCTTTGTGTTTAAGTATTTTGGGCGCAAGGGATTCCGCTATCCCTTCCCGGGAACTGTGCTCGGCGATGGCGACGCCGCCCGGGGCCAGCAGCCCGCGCTCAAAGATGAGTTCCAGGCAGGGGTTGACCAGGTTTTTGTCGTAGGGCGGATCCAGGAAGATGATGTCCCAGGCGGGTTCCGCTTTTTTCAAAAAAGTTTCGGCGCGTTTGCGCCAGACATGGCAGTCATCCTGCGCTCCCACCAGGTTTATGTTCTTGAGCAGCACGGAGATGGCCGCCGAGGAAAACTCCACGAAATCCACCCAGGAGGCTCCGCGGGACAGGGCTTCCAGCCCGTAGGAGCCGGTTCCGGCAAAGAGATCCAGCACCCTCGCGCCGTCAAACTGGCTGTGGACGTTGAAGATCACGGCGCGGTTGTAAGCTGTGGTGGGGCGGGTGGTTAGCCCTTCCACGGCGAATAGTTTGCGTCCCTTGAATTTGCCGGTGATGATGCGCAAGGGCTGCCTCAGTTGCGGGCTTTGCGTGGCCTGCCGGGGGGAAACTTGAGGGGGATGGTGAGCTGCACCGGGCTGGCCTCGAAGCTTGGGCAGGAGACGATGAGCACGGTGTCCGCCTGCTTGCATTTCTTGCAGCAGCGTTGGCAAAGCTTGTTGAACTTTTTGGGGGTCTTGCGGGACATCGGCGGGGTTACTTGCGCGTTTGCAGCTCCAGGAAGATGGAGAGGAAATCCGTAAACCTCAGCTCGCTGAGGGGGGTGTCCTTGCTGTAACGCGAGAGCAGGGCAAGCAGAAAATCCGCCAGGCTCAGCTCTTCCGGGGTTTTGGCGGGATCGGGTTTGTATTCCCGTGACTGCTCCTCGATCTCGCGCAACACGCTCAGCATGGCCTCGCCGTCGCTCGGTTCGGGGAGGGCTTCCTCTTCGTCGTCGTCATCGACACGATTTCCTGGACGAAGCTGCCCTCGGCGAGCTTGGCGCGTGCCTGGGCGAGATTCTCAAAACCGTTGTGACTCAATATCTTGAGATAGGCGAGCTCCTCGGGAGTGAAGAGTTGCTCGATGCGGGGATCGTAGCGGTTTGCCGGATCGTTCAAAATGCGGACGTGCAGGTCTTCTATGCGCTCGCGCACCGCGGGCGAATCATCCGTCTGGCTGATCAGCTCATAGGCTGCCAGAGCGTCAAAAAACTGGTTTTGCTCTTCAAAGAGCTTGGCCAGGGTGAGGGTTGGTGCCCATGTCCTTCCGTTTGTCTTCATCATAACTCCCTAATGCATTGCATCGGACGTCAGTTTCTGGATGCGCTCTTTTGTGTCAATCAAAACCTTTAAGCTTGGGCGGGCGGGGATATTCGCGGGATTTTTCCACCCGGGGGGGGGATTATTTAAGCGATCGGGCTTGCCTTGCGCGGAAAATGGTTTATATTGTCCTGCAAGGTATATTCCGACAAGGAGATGAGTCGATGAAAAAGCTTGCTTCCCTTTGTGCCCTGCTTTGCGCGCTGTCCTTTCTGGGCGCGGCTGACGGGGAGTTCTACGCCGCCAATCAATCCGTTTTCGTTATTCCCACAGCCTACACAATGCCCAAAGGCTCATCCTCGTTTATCGATTACGAATTGGTGATTTTACAGTATTCCCACGCGCTCAGCGACCGGCTGCATCTGAGCATGGGCATGGGTTTCCCCTATAATGTGGAAATGGCCAAGACTATCACCGCGGGCGCGAAGTTCAACTACTTCCGGGCCCCAAGCCTGGAAAGCGCGGCCTGGGGAACTTTCACGCCCATAGAGGAGGTCTATACCCTGGGCAACGTGGTGAGCTTTGGCAACAACAGTGGCAACGGACGCGGCAGCCTTCATCTGGCAGGTATGCTGTACGGCGATATGGATAAACCAGACTACCTTTGGGGCGTCATGGGCACGGGCGGGATAGTGCGTTTCTCAAACCGCGTCAACGGTATGGCGGACGTTATTTTACCGCCCCTGAGAATCAAGGACAGTCCCGACGATACAGATTCGGAAGACGAGGATGAAAGTGATAATTTCGGGATGTTTATCGTCGGTGTCCGTATCAAAGGGAAAATGGTAAGTGTGGACTTGGGCGGCATGCGCTTTGTGGGCGATGCGGATCAGGGCAATCTCCTGCTGATGCCCTTTGTGAAAGCAACTGTCCTGTTTTAACAGGGCGGAGCGGAGCCTTCCCGCCGCCAGGGAGATGAGCCGATGAAAAAACTGGCTCTACTTTCTATTCTGTTCTGCGCGCTGTCCTTCCTGGGCGCGGCTGACGAGGAATTCCACGCCGGCGATCAGTCCGTTTTCATGCTTCCCACCGCTTACACGATGCCCAAAGGCTCCTGCGCGGTAACAGTTTACGAGGCTGTTATACTCCAATTTGCCTACGCGCCCATCGACCGGCTGCATCTGAGCGCGGGTATGGTGGTTCTCCCCTTTAATTATAATTTGGATATGGCCGAAACTATCACCGCGGGTGCAAAGTACAACTACTATCGGGGCAAAAGCATGGCAAGCGCGGTCTGGGGTTCCTGCACGTACAGACCCAAGTTATTAACCCTGGGTAACGTGTTGAGCTTTGGCAGCAACGGTGGCAAAGGAGTGGGCAGTGTCCATCTGATGGGTATGTTGGTCGGCGATATTGAGTCAGAGAACCTCCGGGGCATCCTGGGCACAGGCGGAATATTGCATTTGTTCAAACGCGTTAACGGTATGATGGACTTTTTGTACTATGTTCCCATCAATCTCGTGGGCGAACCCGGGGAATTTTTTGGAGTCAAAGACCATAATTACGCGTTGCTTAACGCCGGGATCCGTTTGAAAGGGAAAAGAGGAAGCGTTGATTGGGGAGGCTTGGGCTCGGTTGGCAAAGTGGTTAAGAGCAAGAAGCTCCAGCTGCTGCCCTTTGTGAAGGTAACTTTAATGTTTTAGCGCGGCGAAGCAAAATCCTTCCTCCGCTCCGTCTGCAAGTTCAGGTAGCCTGGCTTCAGACGCTCAGGCGGTGGCGGATTTTGGCAAGGGTCTTGGGTCCGATGCCCGAAACCTTCAGCAGGTCGTCCACGGATTGAAAGGCGCCGTTCTGTTTGCGCCAGGCGATGATGGCGGCGGCTTTCACCTCGCCGATGCCCGGCAGGGTGCAGAGTTCTTCCAGTCCGGCGCTGTTGAGGTTGACAATGTTGGTGAGTTCGCTCTTGGGAACGGCTTTGGCAGCCGGAGCCCGCTTGGGCTTGCCCGGAGTGAGGTTGGCGGCCGCCGCGCCGGAACCGGCGGAGTTCAAGTCAACAAGGTTTTGCGCGGTAATCCGGTTCACCAGGGCGCTGTCCCCAAAGCTGACCAGGGAGGGCAGCAGGCGGGCAAAGGTCTTGGGGCCGATGCCCCTCACGTCCAGCAGTTGGGTCACGCTGGTGAAGGGATGGGCGGCGCGGTGGTCAAGGATGTCCTGAGCCTTTTTCTCGCCGATGCCGTCGAGGAGCATCAGGTCTTCCTTGCTGGCGGTGCGGATGTCGATCAGCAGGGTTTTGGCGAGGGCGGCGGAATCCGCCGGAACCAGTTTTAACACCGGGCTTTCCTCCGCTGCCCGGGCTTCTCCGCTTGCCAGGTTGAGGCTCAAGCCCAGAACCGCGAGGACGGCCAGGAGCAGCAGGGCAAGCTGTTCCCGGCGCGCCAGGAAGGGGTGGTGGCGCTTGATCACCTCAATCCCTCAGCGGCGGAGATCCTCCAGCCAAAAGTCCAGCAGCTCCGGCAGGTCGGGGCGGTAGCCGCTTTGTTCGTAAGCGATGTTGCCCTGTTTGTCGATCACGCAGATATAGGGGATGCCGGTGAAGCCGTAGGCCTTGGGCAGTTCGTTGTTACCCAACAGCAGGGTCATGGAATAGCCGGATTCGCGCACGTACTCCAGCACCTGGGGCAGATCGGAGGGGCTTTGCCAGGTGTTGATGGAGAAGACGGCGAGGTCAGGCGCGGCGTTTTCCTTGAACCAGGCATCCAGCAGGGGCATGGTCTTGAGGCAGGGCTTGCACCAGGTAGCCCAAAAATCCAGCACCACGATCTTGCCGCGCTGGTTTTCCAGGCGCACCATGGTGCTATCCGCCTGGGGCAGTTCCCAAAGCGGGGCGGGCTTGCTGATCTTTGACTTCAGGGCTAACTGGCGGCGCTTTTCCCGGCCTTGCTCCCAGTTGCGGAGGGCGTTGTCCATCACTTCCTGATAGCGGGGCTGGCTTTTCAATACTTCATACTTGGGATCCTTTTCCACTTCCTTCACATCCAGCACGTCCCTGGCCATGGCCCCCTCCAGCAGGTTGAGGGCGGTTTCCCGCTGTCCCAAGCCCAGATGCATATCCACGCGCATGGGCAGGGTGTCGTCCTCCTCCTTAAGCTGTGGCCACCTGTCCAGATAGGCGTGCATGCGTCCCCATTCTTCGGTGAGCGACAGCGCGTAGAGGTAGTTCTGCTGGTAGATGTAGAGGCTGTCCGCGCTCTTGACCTTGCCTTCGGAGATGGCGAGGGAAAGCAACTGGGGATAGAGGGCCTCGAAGGCGCGGCTGCGCTTGGTCTTGGTGATGAAATCCAGCACGATCTGGAAGTTCATTTCGATTGCCTGGGGGTCACGCAGACGGAGCAGCGCCTTTTCCGCCTCTTTGTAATCCTCTTTGGTGTTGTGAAGGTGATAGAGTGCAAGCAGGAGGTAGGAATCATCGCCAAAGCTCTTCAGGCCTTTTTTCAGCAGCTTCAGATCCCCGGCCAGATTGTCCCGCACGTCCTGTTGCAGATCCGCGGGAGCGTCATCGTCCAGCAAGGCCTGCGAGTAGGTGGAGCTGAAGAGGCGGTATCCCCAGTAGAAATCGGGAAAGCGGCTGGTGAGCTGGCGTCCCCCGCGCAGTTGCTGCAACAGGCTTTCGGAACCGCGCAGCCACAGGTAGTGATAGACGGGGGAGTCCGGCTGCTGGTCGTGCAGGTCGGCAAAGTGCTGCTGGCTGGCGCCTTTATCCGCCCGCATCCAATAGTTTTGCAGGACGCGCAGGTCTTCCAGGTCGGTCATTTTCTGCGCGTATTCGTTGATCACCACCAGGCCCTCTTCCGCGCTCTTGGTGGCGCGCACCCGCTGTTCAAACTCCTCTGAAAGCGGCGAGGCGGCCAGGGTGCCGAGGCAGGCCAGCAGCAAGAGGGGCAGCAGTTTCTTTACAATCCGTGTCATTTGATTAGCAGCATCTTCCGGGCGGGGGAAGCATCTCCTTGCAGGCGGTAGAAATATACTCCGCTGGCCAGACCCGCGGGAGCCTGCCAGAGGACTTCGTTGGCGCCGGGACGCAGGTTTCCGGTGAGCACCTGATCCACCTTTTGCCCGCGTGAGTTATAGATTTGCACCACCGCCTGGCCCGCCGCTTTCGGCGCCTGCACCGTAAAGACCGTGGAAGCGCGGAAGGGATTGGGATGGTTGCCGGTCACGCGCAGGGCGGAAGGCGCCTGCAGCTCGTCTGATACGCCCACATAATCCGTGGTGCGCACCACGAAGGGGATGCGGAAGGTGCCCAACTGCTGCGAGTTGATCTCAAAATGGAACTTCACCCGTCCGGTGCTGCCCACCCACAGATTGAGGTGGAACGCTTTGGCTTCGCCCGCTCCGAGCACCAGAGGCATAGCCTGGCCGCCGGGATAGCAGCCGCCTACCTCGTCGCAGTAGTTAAAATACCAATCCAGCGGATCGGCAGCCACATCTTCTTCATCCACCACTATTTGCATGGTCATGTTGCCCGACTCTCCGGTGTTGAAGATCCACAGCGTGGGCGAGTTGAAAGAGCCGTTGGGAGGAGCCACCAGCGCCGCGGGATCCCAATCCATGGCGGCACGCAGGCGGTGCGGGGGATTGGGCAGGGAGGAAACGTTTTGCAGGATAGCCGATTGAGCCGTGGTGCGCACCGAAGCCGCCATCCACAGGTTGGCCTGGTTCCAGGCGGGATCGAGGCTGAAGCTATGGTTGAAGCTGCTCTGCTGCCCCGTCGGAGGCAGGGTGATGGACTGCGTTTCCACCAGGCGCGCCACGTTGTCCTTTCCTTGCACGCCGTTTTCCAGCAGATACCAGACCAGGGTGTAGTTCCCCGGGGCGAGGTCGGGATCGAGGCTGGTAACGGTGATCACAGCATCTCCAGTGGAGGAGTCGAAGGAATCCAGCTCCATCCTGAGCGGCGAGGACTGGTAGAGATACTGGGAAACCGCGTTCCAATAGTAACCTGCCGGGACGTTGCCGATTATCACCGGGTTGCCGTTGATGCCGACTGTGGGGTAAACCGTCACGCCCTGGGTGCTGATCCAGTTTTCCGCGCTGGGCGTGGTCAGATTGCCGGAAGCGTGGTAGAAGTGGCAGGAGATGAACTCCTCCGGGTTGGTCTGGTTCCAGATCGCGTTCAGGTTTTGGAAGGCAAAATCGCTGTGGGGGTCGTTGGAGGCGCCAAAACCCTCCGCCAGCGTGGTAAGCGGATAGTATTGCGGATTTGCCGCCAGGGGCAGCAAAGCCAGCGCCAAAAGCATCAAAAGAGCGTTTCTCATGGGAACTCCTCAGTTAAAATCTTGTATTCAGATCCACCCTCAGCCCGGAAAAGGGCGCCATATAGCGGCAAACGCCGTTGCGGCAGACCTTTCCACCGGCTTCGCGGCCCACGAACACCACCAGGTCGGTGCCGCCGAGGATGGGATATTTGGCTTCCAGGTTGGGCCAGTAGGTGCCGTCCCCGAGGGAGGAAAAGTCCTCCCACCAGGCCTGGGCTCCCAGCGCCAGAGAAAGCTTGCCCAAAGCCACATCCAGTTGCAGCTTGGGCTCATAGTGGCTGCTTTCGTAAAGCAGGTCGTAGCTGACGCCGTTCTGTTCGCTTTGCTTCACGGATTCCTTGGCCACGGCCTTGAATTCGCCCGTCAGGGTGGGTTGGTAGCCCCAGGCGGGGAAGCTGACCACAAAGCCGGGATAGTATTCTTTCTGCCAGCGGTTTTTGTTGCCGTCCAGCAGTTCCGTGTCGCTTTCATCCAGTTTTTCCAGAAAGCTGAAGGAGAGGGTGCCGTTCAGTTTTCCCTTTATCCAGTCCAGTCCGGCGTAAAAGTCATTCATCCGCAGCTTTTTGGAGCTGTCCCAGGCCTCGGCGTAGTCCAGATTGAGGGTGAGATCGCGGGGCAGGTTGAAGATAGTCCAGACCTGAAATCCCTGTTCATCGGAGCCGGAGGCCTGTCCGTCGGAGAGCGTTTCGCTGTGGTGGTTGGCGAGGGGCAGATCCTGGAAGTTATTGTAATAGTTGAAATTGTCGTAATACTTGTAAGCCGTGCCGAACTGCAGCAGGCTCAAGGAGAGGGAGGCGTCGGCATAGACCGCGCTGCCGTTGTCCGGGTTATCCACCTTGTCGCGGCTGGCGTATTCCACTCCGGCTTCAAAGGAGCCTTTGCGCAACTTGGCGCGTCCGCCCAATACGTTGTCCTGCAGATACTTTGTTCCCACATAGCTCTGCGCGGAAAAGGCGGTGGCGCCCAAGGTGAGGGGTTTCAGCACGGGATACTCGGCGTCCATTCCGTAAGCCAGGTCGAGTTTGTCCCCCCCGCCGCCGCCGGAGAATCCGGAATAAAGCGCCTTGAGGCGGAGGCCGCGGTCATAGCCGAACTTGAATCCGGTAACGCGGTAATCCTCGTCCAGTTCCACGTTCTCATAGCTGCGGAAGATCATCCCGCTGCCGAAGGTCTCCTCCATCTTTCCGGCGTGAATGAGCCAGACGTCGCGCGCGTAGCTGGCGTAGAGGTCTTCCCAGTCCCAGCTCAGGGCGTCGGGGCGCAGCTCGTCCAGCAGTTGGTTCTGGTCGGTGCTGTATCTGGGCAGCCCGGCGTTGAACTTGAGCCCGAAGGTGAAGTAATTGTATGCCAGGCTGAAGGAAAAGCTGTCCTCAAAATAGGTGTTGAGGGAGTCCTCCGCGGCGCGCCAGATGAAGCGTGCCTCGTTGAGGCCGTTGACAATGGGCGATTTCTGGGCTGCCAGTCCGGCGCACAGCGCCACTAAAAGCAGGGCAAATACTAATCTTCGCATCCGCAAGCCTCTTTGGAAGCGCGTCCGGGGCAATCAGGCGGGCAGTCGCAATCCTTTTCTTCGCCTGCCTTTTCCTCCTCCAGACCCATGACCTGGCGAACCTGCGCCTCATATTCCTTTTCCGCGCCCGCTTCAAATCCCAGGTGCGACCACACGATCTCGCCCTCTTTGTCCACGATGAAGGTGTGGGGAGGATTGACCACGTTCAGCTTTTTTGCCAGGGTTTTGTCGGGATCGAAGAGGGTGACGAACTTGTAACCCTTGCTCTTCAAAAAAGCGCGCGCCTTGGCCTGCGCCTTGGGGGCGTCCAGGGAGACCAGCACCACGGTGAGGCTGTCATATTTGCGCGCCAGGGCGTCCAGATGGGGCATCGCCAGCTTGCAGGGCTGGCAGTAATCCGCCCAAAAATCCACGATCAGGGGGCCTTTGCCCACGAGATCTGAGAGAGCCACGTTCTTGCCGGTCTCGTCCGGCAGCCTGAATTCCGGCAGCGGATCGGCAAAAGCCGCACCTGCCAACAGCGCGAGGATGATTACGCAAAGCCACAGTTTCATTGTATTGCTCCTATATTCTTAATATAATGTAAGTTGTTGGTTTGGACAAGTTTCACTGCCTTTTTCCCACTCATATCGCCCTCATTTGACACCAGAAAAATTGGCGCCATCATCCTTAGGTCATCCTTATAAATTATAAGGTTGACTCCAGGTTGACCCCAGGCAGACCCAAGGTTGGATATGGGGGCGGTATCCCGGGGACGGCAGTTAATTGCAAGAGATTTGGTCACTTGCAGTTGTCTCCGAAAAGGTTGGTTTTGATGCCGCCGTGGATGGTGGCATGGCCATCGAAAGCGTCGGGCATGGTCTGGGCGAAGATCACTAGGGCGCAGTCATCAGCGATTTCCGTCGCGGAACGCAGGAGGAAAGAGACTGGCTGCCCTGGGCTGGCGGCGGCGAGGGGAATTCTGGCCTTGCCACGCACCACGTTGTGGCGGGTCTGTCCCTGGGCGGTGACTTCCTCCTCGATGAGGACTACGTTCAGCACCATGTTTGTTATGTTTAATCCTGGCTGATTGCAGTTCAGCACGATGTTTCCGCTGATGTCGCGGCCGTTGACCGCGAAGCTTGGCTGTTCATAGGAGATGCCGCTTTCCTGGGCGGCAAAGCCCTGGGTGGCGGTCACATACGAATTCAGGACTGCTTCCTGGTTGCCTTGCAGGAGGGTCTGCCCCTGCAGCACCGAAAGCGGCACGGAAGCGTTGGTCAGTCCTGCGGTGTAATAGTTGTAAGTGGTGTTTGGTTCTGCCTGCAGAGGCGGCGCGGTGTGGTATTCCAGGAAGGTGAAGCGTCCGGGATAAAGGGCAGCCAGGCTGCGCAACTGGGCTTCCACGGGCGGGCAGTTGGGGCAGCCCAGGAAGGTGAAGTATTCCACGATCACGTGCTGTTTGGAGACTTGCCCCGCGGATGAGAGGCCGTTGCCCAGAAACTTCCAGCCGTCGCTGAGGCGGATCAGTTCGTCATCCACAAAGGTGGTGTCTGCCAGCACCTCGCCCCAGTCAGGCCGTCTCGCTTTCAGGCGCCAGTCCGCCACGGCGCTTGATGCCGATACCTGACGCACGCGGCTGAAGCTGACCTCGAAAACAGGCTCGTCTTCCAGCAGGTAGATGCCGCCCAGCCAGGTCATGAGGTCGGCGCGGGTGCTGCCGGAGTGCAGGTAATAAGGGGAAAAGAAGTGTTTCACCGGAGCGAGGTTGTCGGCGGATGCCACCTGTAAAGAATCGCCCAGGGGAGTGAAAAGCCCGGCGGAGAAGTTGGCGGGCTGGAAAGGTTGCACCAGCTCGCGTTCAAAACGGTCGCAGCCCAACAGCAGTAAAGCTGTGAGGGACAGCAGGATAAGGATTATTCTAAGTCTCATTTACCCTCCCTGGCTGGCACGCGGGACAGGGCGTCCAGCAGGTCTTTTTTACTGAAAAGCTCCGGCATCTTGACCGGCTCCTGGCCGGGGATGTAGAGCACGTTGAAGGGCACGCCGATGCTGCCGCCCTTTTGGATCCAGTCCTTTAGCACCGGATCGCCGTTGGTGAAATCGCCCTTGAGGGTCACCACGCCGAGCTTTTTGAATTCCGCGGCGATATCTTCCTGATGCAGGACTTTTTTCTCGTTGGTCTTGCAGTTGGTGCACCAGGCGGCGCCGATGTCCAGAAACACGGTCTTGCCTTCCGCCTGGAGCCTGTCAAAGAGTTCGGGGGTAAATACATACCAGCCCTCGTGGTCGGCAGGCTGCATCCCGTCCACCAGGGCGGCGGCGCTCTGCGGCGGGACGTGCTTTTCCTTCCAGGGCAGGTAGTTCCAGGCGGCAAACACGATCACCGCGATGGTCAGCAGGGTGAAGATATATTGCACGGCCTTGCTGTTTTCCATGCGCACAAAACGCCCGTAGAGCCAGGCCGCGAAGCCGAGGAAGACCACGAAGTGGGCGGTGTCCAGCAGGTAAACTCCGCTTTTGGTGAGGCCCCAGATGTTGCTGAAGTATTTCCAGGTCAGCAGCAGTAACAGAAAGCCCATCACTTCCTTGAAGATATTCATCCATTCGCCCGGTTTGGGGATCAGCTTGAGCGCTTTGGGGAAGAGGCTGATCAGGATGAAGGGCAGGGCAAAGCCAAAGCCGATGAGCAAAAAGAAGATCATCAGCAGCGGAGAGGAGAGGCGCACGGCCACTTCAAGCGCCGGGCCCATGAAGGGGCCCATGCAACTGAAGCCCATCAGGAAAGCAAAGATGCCGCCAAAGAATGAGCCCGCGTAGCCCTTTTTGGAGGAGGTCTTGGCGGCGGCGTTCATCCCCGGCAGGGTCATTTGCCAGACTCCCAGCAGGGAAAGCCCGAAGAGGAAGAGGATGCTGAGCATGATGAGGTTGTAGGTGAGGCTCTGGCTCAAAAATCCATAGGTGAGGTTCACGCCGGAAAGGCGGGCGATGATGAACACGGCGGCGATGGAGCCGAAGGAAATCAGCACGCCCAGGGTGTAAACCAGGGTGTGCAGCAGCACTTTGGTGACGTCCTTCTGCGCCTGGTTGACCATGCTCATGGCGCGGATGGGGAGGATCGGCAGCACGCAGGGGGTGAAGTTCAGCACAATCCCGCCCAGGATCGCCATCAGCATGTAAAAGAGGATGCTGCCCGTGCTGGTCTTACCGTCTGTGGGTTTTTCAGCCTCGGCGGCAGGCTCCGTCCGCGCGGCGGGTTCCTCCCCGCTGGGCTGTTCTTCCAAGCTTTCCTCATCTACAGAGGCGGCGGGGCTGGCGGCGTCCCCGGGGAGAATCTGCAGGCTGAGCTGGCGGCTTTCCTCGGAAGGCATTCCGCAGAATCCGGTGGTCTTGTGGCAGAGGTTGTAGCCAAAGGTCGCATTGACAGCTACTTTGCCCGGCTTGGCATTGGCCTTCACGGTGAAGGGCAGGCTGAGGGTCACGCTGTTGTGGTAAACCCAGAAGCCATCGGAGGATACCTTGGTCGGCTTGGGGTAGCTCAGCTTGCCAAAACTGAGAGCGGGGCTGTCTCCGCTGAGGAAGAAATAGGGCGATTCCCCCTCGGAGGGGTCGTAGGATTGCTTCATGGAATCCGGGAAGGAGACCGTGGCGCGCAGCATTCCCTTGTCTCCCGGTTTAAGCTCGGAGGGGCTCACCGAAAAGCGCAGGGTCTGCCCGGCGGCGGTCGCCAAAACCAGGAGCAGCAAGGCGCAAAGCAAAGTATGTTTGACAGTTGAACTCATCTAAACCTCGTCAACTTTAATTTTTATCCAGAAATTATACATGCATGTTACATTCCACTTTGGGAAAGATTTTTGCTCAAGCTCTTGCGCCGCAACTGCCGCAGATCGTGGGATTGAGAGATCAGCAGCCCCAGCACGGTGAGCGTAACTCCCGCCGCGCCCCGGAGGCTGAGGCGTTCGCCCAGTATGAAAAAGGCCAGGAACACGGTGAAGACCGGGATGAGGTTGGTAAAGACGTTGGAGCGGATCAGGCCAAGCTCGCGGATAACTCCGGTGTAGAGCAAGAAAGCGCCCACGCTGGCGAAAACGCTCATGGCGGCGATGGTGAGCAGGCCCACTGCGGAATGGCGCACGGTGAGGAAATGCCCCAGGTCGAAGTAGAGGAAAAGGGGCAGCATATAGAGCATGCCGAAGAAGTTTTGCCAGGTCACGATGGTGAGGGAGCGGTATTTGAGGGTCATGCGCCGCACCGTGATGCCGTAGAACATCCCGGAAAAGACCGCCACCATGAGCAGCAGCACGCCTTTGAGGGTTCCGTGGAGGTCGGGCTCGGCAAAACTGAGCAGCGCCACGCCGGAGAAAGAGACCAGCAGCCCCACGATCAGCAGGGGGTAAATCCTTTCCTTGAGGAATATCCAGGCGCCCAGCGCGCTCACCAGCGGGATGGTGGAGATGATCAGCGAGCCCAGGGTCGGGGACACATATTGCATCCCATTGGCCTCGCCGATGAAATACATGAAAGGCTCGCAGAAAGCCACCAGCATCAGATAGCGGAGGTCTTTGGCGGATACTTTTTCACTCTGGCGAAAAAGGCGCGTCACCCCAAACAGCAGCACGGAGGCCAGCAGCAGGCGCAAAAAGACGATCTCGTAAGGACGGTAGGTGACCAACGCCACCTTGATCCAGACAAAGGTGACCGCCCAAAAGAGCATGGCCAGCACCGCCCGCAGGTAAATCGTCCACTGCTTCATGGCTTCAGGGGTCTCCAAGCCTTATTCTTTTTCAATGGCTCCCACCGGGCAGCCTCTGAACTTGCCGTAGCCTTCAATGCAGATGCCGCACTCCGTGCAGAGTTCGGCGTCTATCCGCGCCTTGCGGTTGACCACGCTGATGGCGCCGGTCGGGCAGCGGGAAACGCAGAGCTTGCAGCCGATGCACTTTCCGCCGTTCACCCGGTAATCAGACACGCCGCCTGTTTGCAGCGAAGCTTCGTCCAAGTTTCGGAGCAGCCAGGGGTTGGAATCGTCCGCTTCCTGCCATAGCCTGCCCACTAAAAAGAGCTCATTCTTGCGCCAGCCTTCCACCGCGACAGTGTCGCCCTCCGCCAGATGCAGCCCCAGGCTGTCCAGCAGGCCGCGCGGGGCAAGCAATAGGCGCAGGCCGTCGCCGGAATCATCCAGCAGCCAGGTCTGGCTGCCGCGCAGTTCGATCACGCCGCGGTAGCTGGAGAGTTCCGTATCGGGGTCGAATCCAGCCCAGGCCAGGCAGGCCAGCAGAGCCAGCAGGGCTGTAAAAAATAATCTATTCAAAGCAGTTCTTCCTTCTTTTGTTCTTGCAGATGCTCCACGACCTTCTTCACGTCCTCGCTGCGCTCTTTGGAACAGACCAGGATGGCGTCCGCGGTCTCCACCACGCAAAGCCCCTCCACGCCGATGAGGGCCACGTATTTATCGCTGTAGATGTAGTTGTCCCGCGAGGACAGGGCAAGGCCTCCGGCGGGAAAGTGGTTCTGCTCGCCGTCCGCCGGGGAGATGTCCGCCAGCGCTTTCCAGGAACCCACATCGTTCCAGCCAATGCTCACGGGGATCACGGCGCGGTTGGAGGCGGGCTCCATGATGCCGATATCAACAGGCACGCGGGGCATTTGGGCGTAGGCGTCATTCACTCTCTGTTGGTCAGCGCCGCCCTTGAGCAGGGCAAGGGTCTGCCCGGCCACTTCCAGCGCGCGGGGCAGGTGGCTCCGGAAGGCGGCTTCGATCGAGGCCAGAGTCCAGCAGAACATGCCGCTGTTCCAATAGAAGTTGCCCTGCCGCAAGAACTCCGTGGCGGTGGTAAGGTCGGGCTTTTCCTTGAAGCGGGAGACCTTCCTCACACCCGGCTCAAGTTCTTCCCCCGCTTCGATGTAGCCATAGCCGGTAGCGGGATACTCCGGCACGATGCCGAAGGTGACCAAAGCCCCTTGCCGCGCCACCTTTTCCGCCAGGTTCACGCTGCGGAGAAAGGCGGGGACGTCCAGGATCACGTGATCCGCGGGCAGCACCAGCATGGCTTCCTCTTGTGGATAGATGGTTGCCAGATGCGCGGCGCTGAGGGCGATGCAGGGGGCGGTGTTCATGCCAAAGGGTTCGATGATGATGTTTTCGGGGGGCAGTTGGGGCAGGTGTTCGCGCACCAGTTGCGCCTGGCTTCCGGCGGTCACCACGTAGATCTTGTGGGCGGGGATTTGGGCTTCCAGGCGGTCAAAGGTGAGCTGGAGCATGGACTTGTCGCCGGTCACGCGGAGAAATTGTTTGGGTTGGCTGGCACGGCTGGCGGGCCAGAAGCGGGTGCCGGAACCTCCGGCCATAATCAGGGCAATCACAGACATCTCCTTTTCATTGTTCGATCACCTGCACGTCCTTGGGATAGTTGAAGTTCCACACCGAGGATGGAATCGCGGCGTTGGTCTTGATGCCGCTGAACTTGTAGGTGACCTTGTTGCCGCTTTTGTCGGTGTAGCTCAGCGAAGTGACCAGTCCGCTCTTCTTGTCCAGGGTGGCGGACAGGCTGCTGATCAGCTTGTCGGATTTGGGTCTGAGGCTAACGCTGGCCTGGCTCTTGGTTTCGCTGGTGACGGAGACCCGCGATTTCTGCCAGTAGAGGTCAAGTATCTCCACCGGGTTCATCTTGCCAAATTCCGGCTGCATGGGCGCGCGGAGCAGGGTCTTGGAGGCCGCGTCGTAAAGCTCCACCTGGCCGTCCCGAATCTGCAGGCGCTGCACCGAGGGGCTGGAAAAGCTCATCAGCATGCGCCCGGGAGTGAAGTAGATCTTCCCGTTGTAGCTGATGGTGCGTTTAAGCTGGGGATAGTAGTTGCTCTGGCTCAGCTCCGCCTGATAGGTCTTGAGCGAACCATAGGCGGCGCGCATCTTCTGATAGAGCTGAGCCTGGCTCACAGCCGCCTGCAGGCTGCCAAGCAGCAACAGGCACGCCAGCAGGGCGGTCATCCTCTTTGCGGTCATTGTTTATTCCTTTGCGTTCATTGACTGAAAGGCGCGGACGGCGCCGCGTCCCTCGTTAAAAATCATACTCCGCCGTGGGGAAAATCCTGCCCGCGGTCAGTCTTCGCGGATCAGTCCCATGCGGATAAGTTCATCCCGGTTGGCCAGCACATCGCGGGATTTGCTGCCCAGATGGGGGCCGATGATGCGGGCGCGCTCCAGCATGTCAATCAGGCGTCCGGCGCGGGCGTAGCCGATCTTGAAATGCCTCTGCAGCATGGAAACTGAGGCTGTGTTGGCGCTCACCACCACGCGGGCGGCCTCCGGGAACAGCTCGTCGTCATAGTCAAGGACACCCAGTTCGCCCTCTTGTTCCATCGTAACATTGAATTCCTGGCGGGGTTTGGGCTGTATGCTCATGAATTCGCAGACCCGGGCTATTTCGTGGTCGGAAACATAGGCGCCGTGGATGCGTTGCGCGATGGCTTTGCCCGGGGGCATGAAGAGCATGTCACCGCTGCCCAGCAGGCGCTCCGCGCCGATGGTGTCCAGGATCACGCGGGAATCCACCCGGGAGGACACCTGGAACGCGATGCGCGCGGAGAAGTTGGCCTTAATGATTCCAGTGATGACCTTGATGGAGGGGCGCTGGGTGGCCAGAATGATGTGGATGCCTACGGCGCGCGCCATCTGCGCGAGGCGGGTGATGGGCAGTTCGATATCCTTGCCGCTGGTCATGATGAGGTCGGCGAACTCATCCACGATGATCACGATAAAGGGCAACTTTTCCAGGTCTTTATCCAGCGCGGCGCGTTCGTTGTAGCCGTTGATGTCGCGCACCCTGGCCTCCTGCAGCAGCTCGTAGCGGCGTTCCATCTCCTTCACCGCCCAATACATGTTTTCCAGGGCGCTTTCAGGTTCGGTGACCACGGAGCCGATGAGGTGGGGCAGGTCGTTGTAGCCAGCCAGTTCCACCCGTTTGGGATCGATGAGGATGAGGCGCAGGTCATCCGGGGTGTCACGCAGGATCAGGCTCATGATGATAGTGTTGATGCACACGCTTTTGCCGCTGCCGGTGGCTCCCGCGATCAGCAGATGGGGCATCTTGGCGAGGTCGGTGACCACTGGGCGTCCGGCGATGTCCTTGCCCAGTCCGAAGACCAGCTTGTTCTTGTTGTTACGCATTTCCTCGCAGAGCAGGAGGTCGCGCAGATAGATCATATCCCGGGTGAGGTTGGGAATCTCGATGCCGATCAGGCCGCGGCCGGGGATGGGCGCCTGCACGCGGATGCTCTTGGCCTTGATGGCCAGGGCGAGGTCGTCCGCCAGGGAGGTAAAGCGGCTCACCTTGACCCCTTTGGCAGGTTCCAGCTCGTATTGGGTGATAATGGGGCCGATATTGACGTTGCGCACCTCGGCTTCGATGCCAAACTCCGCCAGCTTGTTCTTGAGGATCTGGCTGGTTTCCAGGATTTGGCTCTCGATCTCCTTGCGGTCGCGATCTGAAAGCTTGACGGGGCTTTCCAAAAAGTCTTCGATGGAGGGCATCACGTATTCCCGCCCCTCATCGTCTTCCGATACAGGCTGGGGACGGGGCGCGGGCTTTGCTTCAGGGGCAGGTTCCCGCTTTTGGGGAGAGGGTGCGGGCTGCGGTTCCTCTTCCGGCTGGCTGTGGTTTTGGATCACGGGCTGAGGGGCAGGCGGGACATCGGGGTTGATATTGGGACGGGGCTGCTGCGCACTGTCCTGCCGCGCTTCCCGGCGGCGGGCAAAATCCTCCCGCAAAAAGGCAAGCCACTGCTTGATGCGCCGGAACTCAAAGAACAGCACCAGGCTGAGGACGATGCCTCCCACCAGGATGATGGAGGAGCCGGGGCCGCGGAAGATGGCATATAGCACCTTGCGCACAAAGAGGGGGATAACGCTGTGCTGATACTCGGCCAAAGGATTGCAAAACAGGATTTGCAGCAAAAAGGCGGTGATGAGCAGCAAATAGCTCTTTTGCCGCCCGTGATGGGCTTCGGGCTCCAAAAAGTATTGCAGCGAGACCACCAGCAGCAGCAGCGAACCCAGGAGCGACAGCCAGTAGCCGAAAAGATAAAGCAAGATATAGCTGATCACCGCGCCAAACACGCCGATCAGGTTGGCGGTCTGCAGGTAGGGCTGGAAAAACCAGCTCAGCATGTGGCCGCTGTAGCTGAGCTGCTGGTAGTCCCGCAGGATGGATTCCTTGCCATAGATGAGGGAAAGGAAGACAAGCAGGCTGAGCAGGGTGAGCGCTCCGGCGATCAGGCGCTTGTGCCAGGCCTTGAAAGACTGTCGTCTGGAGCGTGTTTTGCTGTTACCGCGGCTTGCCATTGCTGTTCCTCAGACGTTGAAGCGGATGGAGATGATGTCGCCGTCCTGCACCAGGTATTCCTTGCCTTCCAGCCTGAAAAGTCCTTTTTCGCGCAGGGCTTTCTCGGAGCCGTGGGCGATGAGGTCGTCATATTTGAAGCATTCTGCGCGGATGAAGCCCCGGGCGAGGTCGGAGTGGATCTTTCCGGCGGCGGTGACGGCGTTGTCACCGCGGGTGATGGTCCAGGCGCGCACTTCGTCTTCCCCCACGGTGAAGAAGCTGAGGTAACCCAACATCTTGTAGCAAAGGTGGGTGAGGCGGTCGCGGATGCTTTCGCCGATGCCCATGTCTTCCATGAAGGCGGCTGCTTCCTCCTCATCCAGCTTGCTGAGTTCCTCCTCAAAGCGTCCGGCGATCACCTCCACGGTGTGACCGCGGGCAGCGATCTGGGTTTTCAGGTCATCATGGGCGGTATATTCGTCTTCGGACACATTGATGAGAACCAGCAGCGGATTCTGGCTGAAAAAGCGGAAGCCGCGCAGGACTTTTTCCTCTTCGGGATACAGTTGCAGGCCGCGCAGGGGGAGGTTGTCCTGCAGGTGTTCACAGGAGGCGCGCAGCACCTTTTCCTCAAACTGGATGGCGGGGGTCTTCACCCCGCGCTTGTAGCCCAGTTCGATCTTTTCCAGGCGTTTTTCGGCCACGATGAGGTCGCTGATGATCATCTCGTCCTCAAATTCGCCCAGTTGGCGCAGGGGGTCGGCGGGGCCGTAGAGGCCGTCCAGTTCTTCGTCCGCGAAGGCGCGCAGCACCAGGGCGAAGCCTTCGCAGGCTTTGATATCCGAAAACAGCGCGTTGTCCGGATTTTCCGCGCGGGAAGAGAAGATGCCGGGGTAATCCCGGTATTCTATATGAGCATAGATGGTCTTTTTGGGTTTATAGAGTTCGCTCAGGCGGGTGATGCGCTCATCCAGCACCTGCACCACTCCCACGTTGGCTTCGTGGGCAGGCGGGGCGTATTTGTCCGTGGAGGCGTTGCCGCGGGTTAGGGCGTTGAAGATTGTGGTCTTACCGCTTTTGGGCAGGCCGAGCAGTGCTATTTTCATGTTTGTTTTCCCCGGTGATGGATTTGAGTGAGCGGATTTCCTGCTGGGTCAGCGGCCTCCAGCGTCCGGCGGGAAGGTCGCGCAGATGCAAGGTTCCGAACTGCAGGCGTTTGAGCGTGAGCACCTTGGCGCCCACGGCTTCCACCATCTGGCGGATTTGCCGCTTGCGTCCTTCCGTGATCACGAATTTCAGGGTCATGCCGCTCTCGGAGCTGCTTTTCACAAAGACCCCGGCCTGGCGGGTCAGCCCGCCCTCGATCTGCACTCCCTTGCGCAGGCTGTCCAGTTCCTGTTTGCTGAGGCGGCGGCTGATGGTGGCTTTGTAAACCTTTTCCACCTTGTAGCGCGGATGCGAGAGGCGGTTGATCAGTTCTCCGTCGGTGGTGAGCAGCAGCAGACCTTCGGAATCCTTGTCCAGCCTGCCTGCGTAACGCAGCTTGGAAGCCCGCTCCGGCAGCAAGTCATAGATGGTCTGGCGCCTGAATTCGTCCCGGGCGGTCACCACGTAGCCGCGCGGCTTGTTCAGCATCAGATATTGCTGTTCCGTGGGAAGGGAGAGTACGCCCTTGCCTTTCAGCGCCACTTCGTCCGCCTGGGGATTCACCTGGCAGCTAAGGTCGCGGCAGACCTCGCCGTTCACCAGGATGCGCCCGTCCAGCACCAGCTCTTCCACCCTCCGGCGCGAACCCAGGCCGCATTCGGCCAGAAAGCGGTTAAGGCGCAAAGCCTTACCAGGTTTCGAGGGTGTTTTGGATGATGGCTTTGAAGAGTAGGGAGATGAGCTCATCGGTGGCTTCCTCTTTGCTGTTAAACTGCGCTGTGCTGCCTTCGGATACGGCATAGTTGCAGGTGACCTGCAGGGCTTTGTTTTCCCAGATCACCTGGTTGTTGATCAGGTCGGTGAAGGTGACGCTGCAGACCAGGCGCAACTGATAGTCCTGCACGTTGTTGGCGGCGTCATAGCTGTAGATGTTTTCCTCAAAGCTGTTGATGCTGCCTTCCAAGGTGCAGTCCGGCTGTTGGGTGACCAGCTTGAGGCGGCCGTCGTTGGCAAACTCCTGGGAGAGGCCATTCAGCAGTTTGTCGCCCAGGTCATAGTCCGCCGAGCGGTTCTCAAAAGCGCGCACGGCAACTTTTTTCAAATGCGGGTAAGCATTTGAATAGACGGAATATGAGCAACCTGAAAGTACCACGCAGAGCAGCGCCAGACGAATAAATAACTTGACCATTATTGCATACTCAGAAAAAGCTCTATCTTTGTCAAGATAAACATTGATACAGTTAGCTTTCGGCATTTTGCCCGCCCAACCACAGGAGGTTAAATATGGCGAAGAAATATCTGTCCAAGGCAGACGCGGCCAAAAAACTCAAGGTTTCCGAGCGCGTTATCGTGGAAATGATCAACAGCGAAGTCTTTGAGACCAAGCTGGTGGGAAAGAACGTCAAGATCGACGAAGACTCCCTCAACGCGTGGCTGGACAACCTCAATGAAGTGGATGAGAAACTGCTTGCGCTCAAGCGCGTTATCTGCCACTTTGAAGAGTATATGCGGCCGGAAAACATCTTTTTGGATTTTACGGCGGAAAACAAATACGACGCTATCCGCATCCTCAGCGAGAAGGCCAAGCAGCTCAAGCTGGTGCGTGACGCCCGCTGGCTCTACGAAGTGGTGGTTGCCCGCGAGGAGCTGATCTCCACCGCCATCGGCCACGGCGTGGCGCTGCTGCACCCCCGCCATCTCCATCCGTCCAAGATCAAAACACCCAGCATCCTCTTCGGACGCAGCTCCGAACCGGTGGATTTCGACGCCCCGGACAACAAACCGGTCAACATCTTCTTCATGCTGCTGCTGCACAACGACAAACAGCACCTCTTCAGCCTCTCCTACATCTCCAAGCTGATCATGAACTCCGGTGTCCTGGATTCTTTCGCCACTGCCACCAGCACCAAGGAAATCCACGAACTGCTCACCGTAGTCACCGAAGAACAGAACAAATAACCATGCCCGCGGTGCGAGTTATTTTGGGCAGCAAGAGCGATTTTGCCGCCGCCGAGACTATCGGCCAGACCCTGGCGGAATTTGGGGTGGAGCATGACCTGCACATCTCCTCCGCCCACCGCAAACCGGAAAACACCGCCGCCCTGGCCAAAAACGCCGAGGCGGAAGGGGTGAAGGTGATAATCGCCGTGGCAGGCATGGCAGCCCATCTGCCGGGAGTGATCGCCTCCCACACCGCGTTGCCCGTGATCGGGGTACCCCTGGCCAGTGGAGGACTGGGCGGAATGGACGCCCTGCTTTCTATTGCCCAGATGCCCCCGGGCGTTCCGGTGGCCTGTGTGGCCATCGGCGGAGCCAAAAACGCAGCCCTGCTCGCCATCCAGATCCTCGCGCTGAACGACGCGGAACTGCTGGCGAAATTCAAAGCCTATAAAGAAAGCCTGGCCCAGGCCTGAGCCTGCCGACACGCGACTTCAGTGATCCATCTCATGAACAGGTTCGTGGAAAGGTGGTGTCGTGGTGACGTGTTGATGCTGGACGCAGCCCAGAAAAAATCTCACCAGCTATATACCGCGTCATCACGGGCAAGCGCATGCTTGACCCGTGATCCAGTCTTTTGAAGCCTCAATCAATTCCTTCTGCCGCCGTAGCCTGGCGGATTCATCTCAGCTTGAGCAGCCAGGTGGTGAAAATATAGCATCCCACCATGAGCGCCGCGGATAGCCCGAAAGCCAGGTAGAAATTGACGTTGCGCCTCAACAGCAGGGGAAAGAGTACAAAGAACAGCAGGGACGGCAACACCAGCCAGAATATATCCGTGGACAGCGCCGCGATCTGTTTCACATCCCTGGTCTCCAGATACATCCACAGGATGGCCAGGAAGGAAACCAGAGGCACAGAGGCAAGAATCGCCCCCGCCAGGCTGCTGCGCTTGGAGATTTCGCTCACCAGCACGATCAATCCCGCTGAAATGAGTACCTTTAGCAGATAGTATAGCATTCTATTCCCCTTTTATCATAATGGGAAAACCCTTGTTCTTAGACTGGATAGGGCAGGTTAGCATAATATGCAGAATGGCCTGCCCTGTCAAGCTGTTTCGTGGTCTAAAGCAGCGCAGGTAAAAAATAAAATCACTCCCAAACCAACGTTATGAACTTACAATCCTCATTTTGACATCCTGTCCGGAAGAGGTCAGGGCGTCTTTTCCCATGATTTGCTTCCGTGTGGGTTTTAGAATCATATCTATAAGCGTATTTAACTTGTAAGAAATCGATATCATCTTGATAGTAAACATGATAGTTAGGTATATTGTAGCAGAATCAATGAATTTGGACTTGACAGCAAACGAGTTTTTTTAATGATTGAAAGACCAAGTTCGCTATGATGCTTAGTAATTGAATCCGAAGGAGGACCCGTGGATCAAGCATCCAAACTAATCAATGTGAAAGACGCAAGTCTCTGGGCCAGTAAACACTTAGGAAAGCATGTATCAGTGTCTAACATTAGCTATCTTATCCAATATGGCCGTATAAAGAAATACTCTGAAAATGGCAGCACATTGGTTTCCAAACAAGAACTTGAGGACTATTACAAGTCTTACAATGGCAGTCGGGAAATATCGTGGCGAAACCAATTGGGAGACGATCTCAACTGGGCATTGTCATTTGATAACTACAAAGAAGCTGAAACCACAAAGCACGTCCATAGGCTTCATCCCTATAAAGGAAAGTTTATTCCCCAATTGGTTGAGTATTTCCTTGATTCTCACACTGACAACTTCAAGCATGAGGTTTTTTTCAAACCCGGCGACCTTGTATTGGATCCTTTTTGCGGGAGCGGGACAACCCTTGTGCAAGCAAACGAATTGGGCATACATGCAATAGGGGTGGATGTATCTGCTTTTAACTCGTTGATATCCACGTGTAAAATCAATAAATATGATTTAAACGACATACAAAATGAGGTCAATAGAATAACCAAAGTTCTTGAATCATATTTGACTAACTCTCATACTCTGGAATTTGAAAACGAACTGCTGGAAGAGCTTTATAAGTTCAACAACCAATTCTTTCCTGTCCCGGAATACAAGTTCAGGGTACGTAATAGATTGATTGACGAGAAATCTTACTCTGCTGAGAAAGCCAAAGAGTTTCTGCTTACATACAACAGGCTGCTCGAAAGATATGACATAGAACTGCTAAAGAGCGATCCCAAAAACTTTTTGGAAAAATGGTTCATCCAGCCTGTGTTAAAGGAGATTGATGTTGTTTTCCAGGAGATTAAAAAGATCAGCAATCAAGACACCAAAAAGATCATCGCAGTCATTCTTAGCAGAACTATCAGAAGCTGCCGGGCAACCACGCACTCAGATCTTGCCACTTTGCTTGAACCCGTGATAACAACCTATTACTGCACAAAACATGGTAAGATTTGCAAACCGATATTCTCAATTCTGAAATGGTGGAACACCTACACAAAGGATACAATCAAAAGGCTTCGGCAATTTGATGCTCTGAGGACAAACACTCATCAGGTTTGTGTTACAGGAGATAGCAGGAACATTGATTTATTGTCAAGAATGCAGATTGTAAACCCGGATCTTTATGCTCTGCTAAACTCCAGGGGTATTGACGGCATTTTTTCATCTCCACCATACGTTGGTTTGATAGATTATCATGAGCAACATGCTTATGCCTATGATCTCTTTGGTTTTGAGCGCAACGACGAGTTGGAAATTGGGCCATTGTATCGAGGACAAGGCAGAGATGCAAAAAACAGTTATGTCCAGGGTGTCAGTGACGTCCTCCTCAATTCCAAAAAATACCTTGCTAAAGACTACAATGTTTTCCTTGTTGCCAACGACAAGTACAACCTGTATCCGACAATTGCCGAAAAATCAGGGATGATGATAGTAAACCAGTATAAACGTCCAGTTCTCAACAGGACAGAGAAAGATAAAGGCGCTTATTCCGAGACAATTTTCCATCTGAAGGAGATGTAAGCTATGCCGTTACAAGATAATGTGAAAGAGAAGATATCAATCGAGATAATCAGGACTCTTGTGGGTAGGTTTGGTACATTCCCAGATGATGCTAATGCGAATAGAAATGCACCATTCCATGAAGCTTTTTTAAAAGCATTTTCCAACAAACTGGGCAAGGATAACATTAATCCACAGATACTTATCAGCCTCAGCAGTTGGCTGCATGGATTGAACACCACTCTTGGTCAACAGTTTTTTGAAAAAGTAGCTCATATTCTATCGGGAGGAGAAAAAAGAGCTTTTACAAACGAAAAAATATCGCGCAAACAGAAAAGTGCAATTTCGGATATCATAACGAACTTAAAGAACTCCGAGAGAGAGCCGAATATGATTGAAGAGGATAAACAAATTGAATCCTGTATGGGACCTGCTGACATAGCGGCTACAAACTTCTCGGCTGATGTATTTATTCAAGATGACAGTATTGTTGCGATTGAACTGAAGACGGTCAATCCAAATTCTGGAGTGCTTAAAGAGGAGAAACATAAAATCCTCGAAGCAAAAGCTGTTTTACGGAGACTCTATCCAGACAAGAAAGTCTCATATTACATCGGATTCCCTTTTGACCCAACCGTGGTTGAGGGTGAAGACGAATGCAGCTTCGACAAAAAGAGGTTTTTGGCAAACATCGTTGAAGGCAACAAATACTTTCATAACGATGAAGTATTGATAGCCTCCGAGTTATGGGATCTGCTTTCAGGTGAAAAGAATACGATGCAGGAACTCCTTGAGTTGATAAACCATATATCCACTGTTAATTTTCTCGATACATTCAAGAAAATCAGAGATCCTAAAGAATATGATGTTAAAGACGATGATTATGCGAAGCTGTTAGAAAACTGGAATCTGTTTTCGGAGCTTTCTCTTCACTCTAACAAAGAAAAGATTCTTAGTGCTATTGATGGCAATAGAAGGCTGAACAGGTCGTATAACAATTTGTGTATGAAAGAAGATGGCTCATATAACGAAAAAAGGTATAATGACCTGAAGGATTTTATTCTGAGATAGTCCAGGATTACCTGACTATCCTATAACCTTTTAAGCAGTTTATAGCCAATGTTCCCAATCATCTCCTATCAAGACGTTGGGAACCGCGTTCTATTCCACCTTTCCCCGGTCATTTCAAAAGACTGGATCCCGGGTAAGCCACCCCAGAGGGGACCCCAGCTTCCCGGGATGACGCGGTATATAGCCTGATGGACTTGCTCAGGGAAACCTTTTCACCATTTCACCATTTCACCTTTCCACTAATCGTAGCACCTATATATTATGAGGGGATTGGTGTCATTTGCATCACCCTCCCAGACAGGGGTCTTCCGGCAGTCATCCTTAACCTGGTAAGGGATGACCTAAGGATGATGGCACCAAAGCGAGTCGCAGCAAGGGAGGGCGCTATGAAGCAATATCGGGATAGTTGGCAGTTTGTGTTATTGGCCGCAAGTATAGAAAAGAGGTTTTATCCTGGAGTAGAGCGGGAAAAAGAGGATATTTTGCCATAGTCCGCTTATGGTATTTGGCTCAAATCCGGTCTGAAAATCCCTTATCTGGAGAAAAACGTTTATCCACTTATAACAATTTACCCGCTCAGTTTGAATGAAGTATTAAATTGTCCTTGACCTAAAAGGCGAGCTTAAGCATAATGCTCTCACAAATCCGAACTTGTGTCGGACGGGAGGTTAAATGCCAACACTGAAACATACAATTATTTGCGCGCTGCTGCTCCTGCTGGCAGCCGGACTGGCCGCCCAGACGGAAAAGTGGGACTGGTCTTTGCGCGCCGGCGGCTTCAACGACGACCTGGGCGAAGCCATCGCCACGGATGCCGAGGGCAACTGTTATGTCGCGGGAAGCTTCATCTCCAACGCAAACTTTGGTGATATCAGCCTCACCGGAAACGGGGTGTCGGATGTCTTTTGCGGCAAGCTGGACTCCGAGGGCAACTGGCTCTGGGTGAATAAGATAGGTGGTATGGATGATGTCTATGCCCGCTCCATTACCGTGTCTGACAGCGGCTACATCTTTATCACGGGATCATATTACGGCACAATCAATTTTGGCGACATCAGCCTGCAGAGCGACGGTTATGGCAACGCGGGCGCTTCCAGCGATACCTTTGTGGCCAAGCTCGACCCCTCCGGCAACTGGCTCTGGGCTGTCAGCTCCGGCGGACTGGACTTTTCGGATGGGCGCTGCGTGAGGACTGATGAGGGCGGCAACGCCTATATCTGCGGCAGATTTTACACCGCTGCCACATTTGGCAGCTTCAATCTCACCAGCGTCGGCAGTTCGGATTTCTACATCGCCAAGCTTGATCCTGCCGGACACTGGCTTTGGGCCATCAGCGGCGGCGGTGTTCGCAGTGATCACATCTTCGGGTTGGATATTGACCCCGCCGGAAACCTGGTGGTGACCGGAAACTATATGGATACCGTGAGTTTTGGCAACCAGGTTTTCACCAGCCAGGGAAATGACGTCCACGACATCTTCGTCGGCAAGCTCAATCCGGGCGGAAACTGGCTCTGGGCGCGCAGCTGCGGCGGAATCAGCGACGACTGGAGCTACCGCGTCATCACGGACAGCAGCGGCAACATCTATATCGCTGGTTTGTTCCGTATCGCGGCAACCTTTGGTCCCTATCGTCTCACCGCCATTGAGGGATCCTATGCCGAGGTCTTTGTGGCCAAGCTGAACGCCTCGGGAGCCTGGCTCTGGGCACGCCAGGCGGGCGGCTACAACGTGATCAGTTGCAACGACCTGGCGATAGATTCCTATGGCAACCTGCAGGTGGCGGGTGGTTTCACGGGACAGGCCAAATTCGGCACCATCACCAAAAACAGCAGCGGCTCCAACGACATCTTCGTGGCCAAGATCAATTCAGCGGGCACCTGGTTGGCTGTGCAAAGCGCCGGAGGCCCCGGATTCGACATCGCCTACGCCCTGGCAATCGACTCTGAAAACAACATCTATGTGACCGGATATTTTAACCTCAACAGCACCTTTGGAGAAAATCCCATCATGTACAGCCAGGGCGGAAAGGACATCTTTGTGGCCCGCATGAGCGCGAAGACACCCGTCTCTGACCCCACCGCGCCAAGCCCTGCCGCCTTCCTGCTGGAACAGAACTATCCGAACCCCTTCAACCCCAGCACCACCATCAGCTTTGAGGTGCGCAAACCCTCAATCGGCTACACTTTGGATATCTACGACATCAGGGGCGCGAGGGTGCGGCGCCTGGCACATGGCTTCCTCAGCCAGGGACGCCACAGCGTCAGCTTCGATGGTAAAGACGAGCGGGGCAGGGACCTTGCCTCCGGCACCTACCTGCTGCGCCTGAGCGGAGAAGGAGAGAGCCAGACCCGCAAGATGCTGTTGCTCAAATAGCGCCTTCCGGTTTCCAAAGCGTCGCGGGACGCCTCTTCTACTTGGCGCTCATCGCTCTGCGTGCCAGACGGAAGCCTGTGTGGTTGAAGAGCGAGGTGCAACCGGTCTGCCCGCGGGCATCCACCCTGCAAACCTCCTCCATGCTCTGAAAGCTGCCTCCGCGCACGCAGTGCGGTTCGCCCGCCAGGGTGGGGTTCGGGCCGCGGTAATCCACCTGATAGGTGCCCGGATAGGCGCTGAAAACATCCCACACTATCTCCGCCACGTTGCCAGCCATGTCAAAGAGTCCCAGTTCATTGGCCTGTTTTTGCCCCACGGACTGGGTGCTGCCATAGACCGCGCCGCAGTTGTCCAGATACCAGCCCAGTGGCCCCAGGTTGTTGCCTCCGGGGTAGATGTAGCCTTGGAATCCGCTGCCTCCCCGCGCCGCGAACATCCATTCCATCTCGGTGGGCAGGCGGTAGCCGGTGGCGTCCCAATTGCAATACACATAGGCGTGGTTGATGTCGTTCTGGTTCCAATCCAGCGGCCAGTTGTCCGGATCCATGCCCTGTTGGCCATAGCTGTAGCAGGGCGTCAGCCCTTCCCGGATGCTGCGCCGGTTGCAATAGGCAATCGCGTCGAACCAGGACACCCGTTCCACCGGTTTGTCCGGCCCCGGAAAATAGGAGGGATTGGCGCCCATCACAGCCTGATAGCTTGCCTGGGTCAGCTCAAAACTGTCCAGATAGAAGCTGCTGACGTTCACGTTGGCGCTGCCGTTGTTGAAGGTTCCGCCCGGGATCAGGACAAAACTGGCGGGCAAAGGGGGCATTTCGATGGTATATGCGCCGCTCACCGTCAGGCTGGGATACCTGCCCGGCTTGAAGGAACGGGCTTTGAGAACGCCGTTGCGCACCATGGGGGGAAAGAGCTGAGAGAGTTGCAAAGGCTGCGTGTAGCGCGCCGAAAGCTCGGTGGGGTCGCTGCCGTCCAGGGTATATTTGATCACCACATCCGGATCGCTGCAAGTGATGGTGATCACATCCAGGCTGTCCAGATCCCCGCTGGGGGGATCCAATTGGGGAGGGGTTGCCAGCACAGGCTCGGGCGGAGCCACCGGGTCTTTGCCGCAGGAGGCCAGCACCGCGCCCAAAACCAATAGTGCCGCCAAGAGGTAACCGCCGCGCCGCTGAATCTTGCTCATTGTCTTTCTCCTTGTCTGCCGGATTCCTCCGGAGCTGCTTCCTAAAGCTGTAACCTTTCTATTTGGAAGGATAAATGGTGTCAAGCACTATTCCCGCCTGCCCGCTGCAATCCAACCCCGCTCCTGACGAGAGCCTTAACTGGAGACTTGAGGGCCGCCCTGCAGCCCATCCCTATCCCCGGCAGTTGCGACCGCGGCATCGGGTTCCGCCTGCTCCGCATCTGCCTCCTGCCTGCCCTTGCCTTTGTGCATAAAGCCGCGCTTGATCTCCAGGGGGATCATGTCGATATTTCTTTTTTCCACCAGCACGGTGAGGGTGTCATTGGGCTTGATCTCCACCGCGCCGGAGGGTGCTATCACCTTGCCCTCGCGGTTGATAAAGGTGATCAGGGTGCCCGGAGGCAGGTTCAGATCCTTCACCAGGCAGGAGCCCTCATAGATTTCATCGTCGATATAGATATCGATGATCTCATAGTTGGTGTCCTGCACGGTCACCAGCTCCAGCATCTTGGGCACCTTGTTGCGGTCTTTGGTGGTGAGGCCCAGTTTGCGCGCCAGAGGCACCAGAGTCGTTCCCTGCAGCAGCATGGAGAGCGCCACGTTGAAGAACACGATGTTAAAGATCACGTGCCCGCTATCCAGCCCCACCGCCGCCGGATAGGTCGCCAGCACGATCGGAACCGCGCCCCTCAGCCCCACAGCCGAGACAAAGAGCTTTTCCTTGGGCTTCAGATCGGTGAACAGCGTGAGCAGCCAAACCATCAGCGGCCTCGATACCAGGGTGAGGATCAGAAACACGATCACGCCAGACTGCCAGATATCCTTAAAGCTGCTCGGAAAGGCCAGCAGCCCCAACATGATAAATAGCCCCACGTTGGTGATGAAGGAGAGGATGTTGTTGAAGGCGAGCAAGCCCTTTTTGTATGGAATCTGCTTGTTGCCCATCACAAAACCGGCAAAGAAAGCGGACAGCATCCCGCTGCCCCCGGCCAACTCCGCCAGGCTGTAACTCAGCAACACGATGGCAAGCAGATAGATATAGAAATATTCCGCCTCGATATGGCGGATTTTCTTAAAGACATAGACCGCCAGAAAACCGACCAGCACCCCGATGCCCGCTCCTCCAACCAACAACCACACAAAACTCGCCACCGCCTTCAGCGTGCTGACCTCGCCCCCCTCCACCAGGCCGACCATAAACGTGGTCAAGACCACCGCCATGGGGTCGTTGGACACCGATTCCAACTCTGTGAGGGTGCGAACCTTGTTATCGACTGAGTGCCCCTTGAAGATGGCATACACCGCCGCCGCGTCCGTGGAAGAGATGATCGAGCCCACCAGCAAAGCCCTCAGAAAAGGCCATCCCGTGATCAGGTGAAAGAGTGTTCCGGTCACCAGGGCGGTCAATATCACCCCCACGGTGGACATCAGCACCACTGGCTTGAACACTTGGCGGAAATGCTGCTTCTTGGTGCTGAAACCGCCGATGAACAGGATGAACATCAGCGCCCCGTTGGCAATCTCTTTCACCAACTGCGCGTTGTTAAGATCGATGAGCCCCGTCACGTCGCTGCCAAAAATAATTCCTATGAACAGCGACAGAATGATGACCGGCACGTTCACCTTGTGGAACACGCTGGCAAACAAAATCAGTGTCAGCAACACCGCGGCGGCTAAAATCATATCTTACACAATTCCTTTAGTTTGAGAGCAACAGCCTGACCGAAATTACGGCGCGATTCAGACCACTTCGCACATTCCGACAACTATGTGGAAGGCTCCGATTTGGTCAAGCTAAAATCTTTTTATTCCGTCAAAAATGGTAGCGGAAGGATGAATTGAAATAGAACGCGGATGACAGGATCGACGGGATCTTTGAAGGTGGAAAGGTGAAATGGTGATAAGGTTCCCAAAAAACAAGTCCACCAGGCTATATATTGTGTCATCCCGGGCAAGCGCATGCTTGACCCGGGATCCAGTTTTTTGAAGCCACACCACAGCACACAGCCATGAAATAACGCCAACCAAACTACATACCGTGTCATCCCGGGCAGCGACCCGGGATCCAGTCTTTTAAAGCCTAAAAACAAGCACCAGACCCAAAGCAACCGCCCCACAACACCAATCCGCGCTTATCCGCGCCTTTTATCCGCGTAAATCTGCGTGATTCCCAAAAATCCCCTCCCTATATAATAAAGATTCAATCGGAACACGTATTGCTTTATATATTTACAAAACCAACCCAGCAAATTACTGAGTAAAAACCAAACCATGGGAGGAGAAAATGAAAGCACTGAACAGCTTGATTATGTGTCTTATCCTGCTCTGCGGAACGGCGGTTTTGGGAGCGCTGGAACCCCAGTGGCAATGGACGGTTAACGCGGGAGGAATTGCAATGGATTATCCCAATTCCATTGCGGTTGACAGCCAGGGCAACCAGTATATCATCGGGCGGTTTGAATACACGGCCACTTTTGGCAGCCATACCCTGACGGCAATCGAAGGGGAGGAAGATTATGGAAAGTATAATACGGATCTTTTCGTTGCCAAGCTGGACCCCTCCGGCAACTGGCTATGGGCCGTCCAGGCGGGAGGGACTGGATATGAGGAGGGATTTGGCATCGCTGTGGATGGTGCGGGTAACGCCTATGTGACCGGATTTTTTGAAGGTACAGCCACTTTTGGCAGCCATACCCTGACAGCAAGCGAGGAAAATGAAATCTTCGCCGCCAAGCTGGATACAGACGGCAACTGGCTCTGGGCCGTTCAAGCGGGAGGGGTAGAGGCTGACGAGGGGCACGGCATCACTGTGGATGGAGCGGGTAATGCCTGGGTAACCGGTTTTTTCCGTGGTACAGCCACTTTTGGCAGCCATACTCTGACGGCAAGCTCAGGCAGTGACATCTTTGTCGCCAAGCTGGATCCCGACGGCAACTGGCTCTGGGCGGCGAAATCTGATGGGACAGGCGGTGGCTGTGGAAAAAGCATCGCAGTTGATGCAGCGGGTAACGCCTGGGTGACCGGATATTTTCAATACACAGTCACATTTGGCAGCCATACACTTACATCAAACAGTACAACTTGGTATTATGATGTGTTTGTTGCCAAGCTTGACCCCTCCGGCAACTGGCTTTGGGCTGTTGGCGCGGGAGGTTCAACGGAAGACTGGGGACGTGGCATCGCCGTAGATGCGGCGGGTAACGCCTGGGTCACCGGGAGTTTTACGCAAACCGCAACATTCGGAAGCCAGACCCTGACATCAAATAGTGAATTTTGGTATTGGGATGATGCCTTTATTGCCAAACTCGACCCATCCGGCAACTGGCTTTGGGCTGTCCAGGCGGGAGGGTCACGTATTGACTTTGGATCTGACATCACACTGGACGGTTCTGGTAACGCCTATGTGACAGGGAGCTTTGGAAGCACAGCCGCTTTTGGCAGCGTCTCCCTTACAGCAAGTGGAAGCCATGATATCTTCGTCGCCAAGCTTGACCCCTCCGGCAACTGGCTTTGGACTGTCCAGGCGGGAGGGAATCATTCTGATATCAGTTGTGGCATCGCCCTGGATGGCGCGGGTAACGCCTGCGTTGCCGGGAATTTCTATGATAACACCAATTTTGGCAACCATGCCCTGACATCAATTGGCTATATGGATCTCTTTGTCGCCAAGCTGCAAAGCCCCACACCGGTGGAGGATGCTCTGGCGCCGCAAGCTGTTGCCAGACTGCATAACGCCTACCCCAATCCCTTGGTCAGGGGCTCCAGCGCGCTGATCAAGGCAGATATCCCGGAAAACTCCACCGGCACCCTGAGTATCTTCAACCTGCGCGGGCAACTCCTGTCCCGCCAGAGACTGAGCAAAGGCTCGCATGAGATATCCTTCAGCGGGGAAGGCCTTCCCGCGGGAGTCTATCTCTACAGCCTGCAATGCGGGGACTACCAGGAGACTAAGAAACTGGTGCTGATAAAATAGAGATAGAACGCGGATAACAGGATCGACAGGATCTTCAGGATTTATGGTTTGGGTATGTGTAAGTTAGGGGCTGCCGAAGTCTGTTCGGCAGAGGCGACGGAGTTGCCTGTTGAAAGAGACCTCCGGTCTCTGTGGCAAATAGATTTTGCCACCCCTGTACACTGGATCCCGGGTCAGGTGGTTCACGCAGATATTCGCGGGAAAAAGGCGCAGATTGCCGCGGATTGATGTAATATAGGTTCAGGATTTGCCCATATTTTGTTCTTTTAATTCGTGTTAATTAGTGTAATTCGTGGATGATTATTCTAAAAGACTGGATCACGGCTCGCAGGCCGTGATGACACGTTATATAGTCTGATGTGCTTTGTTTTGAGGTCAGGTAGGACTTATTATGGGGGAACCTTTCCACCTCTCATAGATCCTGTTATCCGCGGTCTATTCCCTTTCCCCAATCGTAGCACCTATATATTATGGGGAGGGGAGTTAAGCGCAGGATTGAGGGAGCGCCCTCATTTGCATCCCGGGGTTTGTAGTGGGTCTTCCTTGGGTCAACCTTATAATTTATAAGGATGACCTAAGGATGATGGTGCCAAAGCGAGTCGCAGCAAGGGAGGGCGGTATGACGCATTTTAGGGATGGTTGAGCAAAATATGTGCGTGGGGAAAGCAATGGAAATCAGTCCGGTTTGTTGGCGCGTTAAGCATGTCAGAAACAGGGAAGGAGGTAGTTCGTTCCCGGACTCGGCTCCGCCGCTTTGAAAACAATGTGAAAATTTCTTCACAAATCGGTAAGCGGGTGCTATGAGCCGGATTAGGAGTTTGGAGGGCGGATGCGCGGATTTTGAAAAACGGGAGCAAAGGCGGTCAAAAAGGTGCGGGTTAGCGTTCTTGTTGACCATTTATCCAAATGGTGGAAAATGATTTGCCAGCTTGACAAAAGACCGCCGGGGAAAAAACTTGCCGGGTGAGTTGAGCAAGTTTCGAGTGAAATTGCTATAGGTGTGAAATTCAAGCTGTTAGGCAGTTCCTGTGGATAATGTGGATTATGTGTGGATAACTTTTTTATCCTTTGGGCTACCCGCTGAATGTCGCTCCAGTCTAACTGTCTTGCTTGCAGTTAGATACACCACAATACAGCTAAAGCAGGGTTTCCACACCCTGTTGTGGATAAGTTAATATTTTTATTAGGATAGAGAGATTATGGATCAAGACCTTTGGCAGAATATTTTGGACAAGTTAGAGGAGAACATCAATCAGCAGAGTTTCCGCACCTGGTTTTCGGAAACCAAGCTGGTGGATATGACGGACAGTTCGCTGATCGTAAGGGTGCCCACCCAGTTTTCGGCCAACTATCTCAATCAGAATTACACAGAGGCTTTGGGCGAGATTTCCTACGCGCTTTACAACCAGCGCTATACGGTGAAGTTCGTCTCCCCGCCCCACCGGGTGGAAGGCGCCAGGGGAGAACAGCCGGAATACAGCGGCAACCGGGTGATGCTGAACACGAGGCTGAACGAACGCTTTACCTTCGACCAGTTTGTGGTCGGCCGCAACAACAACTTTGCCTACTCCGCCGCCAAAGCGGTTGGAGAATCGCCCGGCTATACCTACAATCCGCTCTTCATCTACGGCGAAAGCGGGATGGGAAAGACGCATCTGATGCAGGCGGTGGGCAACTTCGTGGCGGAAGAGGGGCGCAACTGCTCCATCTATTACACCACCAGCGAAGAGTTTACCAACGAGATGATCGAATCCATCCGCGCCAACAAGATGCCGGAATTCCGTGCCAAATACCGCAAAGTTGACCTGCTGCTGGTGGATGACGTCCATTTCCTCTCCCGCAAGGAAGGCACGCAGGAAGAGTTCTTCCACACCTTCAACGCCCTGTTTGACGCCAGAAAGCAGATCGTGCTCACCTCCGACCGCCCTCCCAAGGATATCCCGGACCTGGAAAAGAGGCTGGTGACCCGCTTTGAGAGCGGCCTGCTCTGCGACCTGAAAAATCCAGACTTTGAGACCCGCGTCGCCATCCTGCGCAAGAAAGCGGAGCCGGAAAACTTCCATATCCCGGACGAGGTGCTGGCCTTCATCGCGGAGTCCATCTACTCCAGCGTGCGCGCCCTGGAAGGCTCGCTGATCCGCATCATGGCATACAGCTCCTACAACAAGCTGGAGCCGGAAGACCTGGATACCGAAACGGTGCGCAACATCCTGAGCGACATGATCTCCGAACACCGCAAGGAAATAACTTTAGACAACATCACCCGGCAGGTCTGCCTGGCTTATGGCATCACAGTCGCCCAGATCGTGGACAAAACGCGCAAGCAGTCCATTTCCTTCCCGCGTCAGGTGGCGATGTATCTCGCCAATCTGCTGATCCCGCAGCTTTCGCTCAAAGAGATAGCCGAATACTTCAAGCGCAAAGACCACACCACGGTGCTGCACGCCAAGAAGATGATCGAAAACCAGTTCAGGGAAGACATGCTGTTCCGCTCCCAGTTGGAAACCCTGATCAAGAGCATCAAGGCCTGAAAGCGCTGCCGGACAAGCGAATGCCCGAGTTTTTAGGCGGAGTTGTGCACCCCTGTGGATGGATAGCGGTGGAAAGCTGTGGATATTTCCGCCTCAACGCGAACGGGGTCAAAACGGCGTGGATAAGCTTCCGGAAGAGGGGGTGTTTATCCACAACTTATGCACAAATTTTGGGCTTGGCTTTATGCTTTTTTGGCAATAAGTTAAAAAAAAGGTTGACCAGAAATCCCCTTATCCACAGTGCCTACTATATCTACTAATTTAGAAAATCTTAATTCTCTAAGGTATTTTAATTATGGTATCATGGAAGATGATCAGAAATTTGGCTGCGTCCTGTCTGGCATTCATTGGAATGTTGTATTTGACGGGATGCACCAACAAGGATAACCTCACCGGTAACAACTGGTCGGGAGTGACGGTGCAGACGATTGTGGACAGCACCTGCTTCAGCGATGACTGCGCGACCGGCAACGGGGGTTTCAGCTTTCCCGCCGAGGGCAAGATCGGCGGGCTGGAATCGGCTTTGCTCTGCGGGAACTGGGAGGGGGTTGAGGCTGAGGCGCTGATGCGGTTCACGGGCATCCCGCAGGATTTTTACATCCCCGGCGGCGCCTACCAGGACTCCTGTTGGCTGGAGCTGACCCTGGTGAAGCGTTCCCCCGCGGGGCGCAATCCCCTGGAACTGTCCGTGAGCAAGCTCAACCAGGTATGGCGTGCGGACAGCACCGCGCTGGTCCTGGATGAGAACATCCATCCCCTCAATCAGCCCGCCTTTACCGTGCCGGACAGCGTTTCCACCTATGGCACCGTGGTGAAGATTCCCCTGGCCGCCTCCGATCTGGAGAACTGGCGCGAGGGATGGGAAAACGTGGCGGATACCCTGGGCTTCAGCATGGTGATCACCAGCAGTGACGGAGCCTATGGCGAAATCCTTTCCCGGGAAAGCGGCAGGGGCCCGCGCCTGCGCTTCAACTACAAGGCGCCGGACGACACCACCCTCTACAAATATGAGTCCAGGGCTTTTGTGGACAGCTACCGGGCGGACTATGAAACCGCTCCCGTATTGGAAAACCGGTGGGTGCTTTCCAACATCGCGCCCTCCCGCCTCTATGTGAATTTTAACCTCAATTACGACCTCTTTGTCGATCCCGCGGGCAATATCCTCTCCGAAAAAGACCGCAAGCGCGCCACCATCAACAAGGCGGAACTGATCCTGTATCTGAAGGATAACGATTATTACGGCTCGGAAATCCAGTATTACCTGTGGACGGACTGGCTGCGCGAGCATCTGGATCTCGATCCCGCCATCGCCATCCCGGACGGGAAGATCAGCAGCGGGCTGGAAACAGCTTCCGCGCTGGTGACGGGCGACCGCGTGGTGGTGAACATCACGCCCATCGTGCAGGCTTTTGCCTCCGGTGACGAGGATATCGACTCTCCGGGCGACCAGCCCTTTGGAGTGATCATCCGCTCCCGGCATGAGATGCTGCGCTTTGGCAAGATGGAATTCTGGCATTTTGACGATCCCGACACTCCGGTGAACAAGATGCCCCGTCTGGTGATCAAATATACCCCGCCGTTCCTGTAAAATATGAATATGCGTAGAGTCCTGCTGCCTGTCCTGGTTTGCCTCGTGCTGCTCTGTGGCTGCAAACGCAAAGAAGAACGGCCTGCCACGCCCCTGGCGCAGGTGAACGGCGAAATGCTGTATCTGGAGGACTTCCGCGCCACCTTCAGCGATGAGCAGTGGGCAGCCCTCACCTCCGAGCAGAAAAAGCAGGAGATCGAGGACTGGGTGAACGTGACCCTGCTGGCGCAAGCGGCGGAGGAACAGAAATTGGATCAGGAAAGCGGGGTGAAACAGCGTATCGACTACGCGACCCGCAAGATCAAGGCCAACGCCCTGATCGCCAGCCGCATGAGCCAGATGGAGATCAGCGAGGAAGCGCTCTTTGCCTATTACCGCCTGCACCGCTCGGACTTCCAAGGCAAGCTGCAGGAGTATGACGTGCAGAGAATCTTCCTCACCGACGCCAATGCCGCCAGCATCCTGTTCAAACGCCTGCAGGAAGGTCTGAATTTCGATGAAGCGGCGCTTTCCTACTCCCAGGAACCCCTCAAGGACAAGCTGGGTTACATGGGCTACGTGACCGCGAACGGGCCGGATTCCCTCTTCTGGCGCGCCGCGCATGAACTGAAGAAGGATGAAATTGGCCGCCTGGCAACTGCTGACGGCGTCTATCTGCTGCGCTATATCAATCAACGGGAAGGCAGCAAGGAAGCGAACTTTGAGGATTACAAGGGCGAAATCCGCGCCATCCTGCTGGCTGAAAAGCTGAATCAGGTCTATGAAGACCTGCTGCGCGAATTGAAGGCCAAAGACAATAAAATCTATTACTATTAAGGTGTTAAGATGAAGAGAACACTGTTGATAAGCCTGCTTCTGCTCTGCCTGGCAGGGTTGAATGCCGATCTGGTTGACCGCATTGTCGCCAAGGTCGGCAACGAAATCATTCTGATGAGTGACATCCAAAACGAGATGCTCCACCTCAAAGCCGCCGGAATACTGGACGAAAGCATGACTCCGGCTATTGTGCTGCAGCAGATCATCCAAAACAAGGTCATCGTGCAAAAGGCGAAAGAGATGGATATCAGACTGGATGAGGGCAAAGTGAGGCGGGAAGCGGAGCGCAGGGTGGCGGAGATCAAGAAGAACTATCCCTCCGAGGCGGAATTCAGGGTCGCCCTGGCGCAGGAAAAGCTCACCGAGCCGGAGCTGCTGTCCTCGATTAAGGATATGCTCACCGAACGTGCGCTTTCCGAACAGCTTATCGCCCGCAATGTGACATCCAAGGTCAATGTGACCGAGGCGGAGATGGAGGCCTTTTACGAAGCCAGCAAAGACACCCTGGCGGTGAAGCCCGTCACCTGGAAGACCGGCGTCATCATGCGCGAGATCAAGCCCAGCGAAGCCACCGACAACGCCAAACTGGCGGAGATCAGGGATATCCAGGAACGCCTGGACAAAGGCGGGGACTTCGCCGCCCTCGCCACCCAATACAGCGATTGCCCCAGCAAGGAACGCGGGGGAGACCTGGGTTTCTTCAGCAAGGGCATGATGGTTAAACCCTTTGAGGACGCGGCTTTCAACCTGAACCGGGGTGAGATATCCCCCATCGTAAAGACCGAATATGGCTACCATCTGATCAAACTCACCGAGACCCGCGGCAATGAAATCCGCGCCAGCCATATCCTAAAGATCGTGGCTCCCTCGCACGCGGACACTTTGGCAGCCCGTGAGCAGATGGAGGAGGTGCGCGCAAAGTTCCTGAACAAGGAAGCCAGCTTTGAAGACCTGGCGCGCCAATATTCCAACGATCCCGATGCTGCGGAGAATGGCGGCGTCCTGGGTGACTTTGCCGCCAACGAATTTCCCGAGCTTTTCGCCGGCCAGATCAATTCCTCGCCGGTGGGCGGCATCACCCCCGTGCTGGAAAACCAGGGCATACTCTACCTCTTTTCCCGCCTGGAAGAACTTCCCGCGCGCATCTTTGAATACGAGGAAGTGAAAGACAAACTTCAGGACTACCTGCGCAGCACCAAGACCTTGCAGGCATACAATGTGTGGATCCAGGAACTGATGAAAGAGGCATACGTCCAGATAATCGAATGAGCGCGCGCAAACTTACCCCGGCAAGCTTTTTCGCCTCCCTTTTCGGAGTGGGGTTCATCCCTTTTGCCCCGGGCAGCTTTGGCACTCTGCTCGCCGCCGCGGTCTATCTTGTCCTGCCCGGTTTCCTGTTTGAAGGCTGGGGATGGGCGTGGTATTCTGCCGCTCTGCTGGCGCTTTGCGGCGTTTCGGTCTGGTTGAGCGGCAAGGCGGAAAAGACCCTCGGGCACGACGCCCCCGCCATCGTGATCGACGAAGCCTGCGGTTTTTTTGTCACCGTCCTGCTGCTGCCCCGCACCCTGCCGGTGGCGATCTACGCCTTTGTGCTCTTCAGGGCTTTCGACATCGCCAAACCCTTTCCTGTCAACCACTCCCAGCGTCTGCCCGGCGGCTGGGGCATCACGGTTGACGATCTGCTCGCCGGGCTTTACGCAAACATCCTGATCAGGATATTACTGCATATTACGCCAAGATTCTTTGGTTTAGCATAAGGAGATAAATATGATCCATACACTGTTACAAGCCCAGGCCAACACAGGCGGAGCGGCGGGCGGATTGGGCGCCTTTTTGCCCATCATCATCATGTTCGCCCTGCTCTATTTTCTCATGATCATGCCCCAGCAAAAGAAGCAGAAGCAACTGCAGAAGATGCTGGACGCCCTGCAGGTGAACGACCGCGTCATCACCACCTCCGGCATCTACGGGCGAATCGTGAGCATTAAGCCGGACAAGAACATCGTCGTGCTGGAGATCGACGACACGAACAAGGTACGCGTGGAGTTTCAGCGCGGCGCCATCGCCTCTCTGGTCAAGACCGGCGAACCTAATGCCTGATGAAGAGAAAGCCCCGCCTCCTGCCCGTGCGCATCTACGGTGATGAGATCCTGCGCCTCAAAGCGCGGGAAATCAGCGCCCTCAGCCCGGAGCTGAAGGAGTTTATCGCCGACCTCACCCACACCATGTATCTCAGGGATGGCGTGGGCTTGGCGGCGCCGCAGGTGGGTGAAAGCCTGCGCGTCATCGTGATCGACCCCGATTGGTTCCGGGAGGGACGCCAAAAGAAGCCCCTCGTGATGATCAACCCCCGCATCATGGACGCAGAAGGGGAAACCGACACCGAGGAAGGCTGCATCAGCATCCCCGAGGTGTTTGCCCATGTCACCCGCCCCTCCCGCGTCACCCTTGTCTATCAGGATGTGGAGCTTGCCGAACGCCGCCTGGAGCTGGAAGGCTACCCCGCGGTGATCGTGCAGCACGAGATCGACCATCTGGAAGGAATCCTGTTCACAGACCGCGTCGGCGCCCTGGCCAGGCTCAAGCTCAAACGCAAGCTCAAGGAACTGGCCGCCACCACCGTGGACGGCGAAAACATCCGCGTCGGCACCAATTCCAGCCCCAAATAAGCATGCGCCTGATCTTTGCCGGCAGTTCCCAATTTGCGGTGCCAGCCCTGCGCGGGCTGCTGGAAGTCTCTCCGCCCGTGCTGGTGCTCAGCCGTCCGGAACGCCCCGCGGGACGCAATCTGAAGCCCCGTCTCTGTCCCCTGGCGGAGTTTGCCCAGAGCAAGGGCCTGCCCCTGTTCCAACCGGAGGATGTGAATTCGCCCGACTCCGTGCGGAGCATCCGCTCCCTGGAGGCTGACCTGCTCATCACCGCCTCCTATGGAGCCCTGCTGCGCAAGCCACTGCGGGAAAGCACCCGTCTGGGAGCCATAAATTTGCATCCCTCGCTGCTGCCCCTCCATCGCGGAGCGACCCCCGTGCAAAGCGCGCTGCTGAACGGCGACAGCCTCACGGGCACCACCATCTTTGCCCTCAATTCCCGCCTCGATGCCGGGCCAATCCTGGCTCAGAGGGAACTGCCCATCCTGCCGGAGGACGACCATGCCTCCCTGGAGGGGCGTCTGGCGGAGCTTTCCGCGCGGTTGCTGCTGGATTTGCTGCCCGTTCTGGAACGCGACGGCGTTGTCGGCAGGGAACAGGATCACAGCCGCGCCAGCTATTGCGCCAAGCTGGACAAGGACGACCTCGTTCTTGACTGGAATATGGAGGCAAACACGCTACACAACCGCATCCGCGCCTTTTCACCCCTGCCCGGCGCCTACACCCTGTTGCGCGGCGAACGGCTCAAGATTCTGGCCGCCCGGCCTCTGCCCGAGCCTCCTTCCGGAACGCCGGGAAGCCTGGGGCAAGTGGTCAAAAACACCGGTTTCACAGTCAATTGCCGCGATGCGCAGCTTTTGATCCTCAAAGTGCAGCCCGCCGGAAAGCGGGCGATGGACGCCTGGGCATACCAGTTGGGCGCCCGCCTCAAACCCGGGGAACGCTTTGCGGGCGAACCCCCAAAACCTGATCTGGAGAACACATGAAAGCACAAGAACAATATCTCTCCGTGATAAAATTCCCCTCCTTCGTCAGCCTGATGCTCATCATCCTGGGCCTGTTGCTGGCGTGGGTCATCTTCATCGCCTACCGGGGTATCTGGCCTGCCAAATGGGTCACCGCCGTGCTGGTCATCTGCTTTTTGACGATGGTCTTTATGGTGCTGATGTGGATAGTTACCCTGCGCTCCACCTACATCCGCATCCGCCCGCGCTGGCTGCAAAGGCTCAGTAAATGGATGCTGATCTACGTCTTTTACAACCTGGCCAACTTCTTCCGCATCATCACCTTTTCCAACCGCAACGTGCTCACCGAATCCTTCCTCAATTTCAACAACGAAACCGTCCTTACCGACCAGCTTGACGTGCGCAACTCCAACATCATGCTGCTGCTGCCCCACTGCCTGCAAAAGTCCGACTGCCCCGTGCGCGTGACCTCGAACATCTTCAACTGCGAGGAATGCGGCGGCTGCGACATCGCCGGGATAAAGAGGATGGCAGCCGAGCACCAGGTCAAAGCGGCTCTGGCGACCGGCGGCACCCTGGCGCGCAAACTGTTGCAGGACTACAAACCTAACGTGATCGTGGCCGTGGCCTGCCATCGCGACCTGCTGGACGGAGTGCGCGACGCCTGGCATTTACCCATCTATGCCGTGCTGAACGAACGCCCCAAAGGCCCCTGCTTCGAGACCCGCGTCAACCTGGCAAGCATCGAATTCGCCATCCAGCGCTTCAAATAGGGGATTACCATGAAAGCTTCAACCATCGTCACCCTCGTGATAGTCGTCCTGCTGCTCAATGCCGGCATCACCCTGATGCTGATCAACGCCAAATCAAGTCCAGTCCAGACCGGAAGCTCCGCCCTGGTGAACGCCGCCCAAAACGAACGCGACACCCAGATCACCGCCGCCGTAAAAGCGGTGGAGGAAGCCGTGGTCAGCGTCAACGTTACCAAGGTGGAGGTTTTCAACCGTGGCTTTCGCGGCTTCGGCTTCTTTGATTTCTTCGGTTACCTGCCCACCGAACGCAAGGTGGAAAGCCTCGGCTCCGGCGTTATTTACGACCCCAGCGGCTTCATCGTCACCAACGCCCATGTGGTGACAGGTGCCCGGGAAATCACCGTGGTGCTGCCGGATAAAAGGGAGTTCGACGCCCGCCTGGTCGGCATTGACGAACAGCACGACATCGCCAAGCTCAAGATCGAAGGCAGCAACCTGCCCTATGCCCGCCTGGGCGAATCCAAAGACCTCATCATCGGGGAATGGGCCATCGCCCTGGGCAACCCCTACGGATTCCTGATGAGCGACAGCAAACCCAGCGTCTCCGTGGGCGTCATCTCCGCCGTCAACCGCAGTTTCGCGCCCCAACAGGACGGACGTTCCTACCGGGGCATGATCCAGACCGACGCCGCGGTCAACCAAGGCAATTCCGGCGGGCCGCTGGTCAATATCCGGGGCGAGGTGATCGGCATCAACACCTTCATAGTTTCGGAATCCGGAGGCAATATCGGCATCGGCTTCGCCATCCCGTCCCATATTGTGAAGCAGATTCTGGCGAAGCTGTAACAGGAAGGAAAAGGGAATAGAACGCGGATAACATGATCTATGAGAGGTGGAAAGGTGGAAAGGTGAAATGGTGGTTCCCCCCGATACAAGTCATGAGTAGCGGCGCTTGCTATAGCGCCGTTTGGGAAGCCATCCGGCTACGAAACAAACACCCAAGACTATAAACCGTGTCATCCCGGGCTTGACCCGGGATCCAGTCTTTTTAAGCTCCAAAACACCAACCCAGACAAAAATCACCCACCAGTGACGATGCCCTATAATACAACTTATAATCCGTCTATTATCTTACTGTCATCTCTTTCAACCCATTACAAACATTTCTAAAAGACTGGATCCCGGCTCAAGTCACCCCACCAAACCGCTACGCACTTTGGCGGGGACCCCGACAGGCCGGGATGACACGGTATATAGCCTGTTGTGCTTTGTTTCTGGCCTTGCGGGCACCATTTCACCAAAGATCTTTTTCAAATCTTTATCCTGCTGATCCTGTCTATCCTGTTATCCGCGTTCTATCTCTTTTCAATATCACCACCCCATCACGGCATCACGACACCACGAAGTCCAGTCTGGACGCCTCCTTTCCACCTTTCCACGAAATTCTCACAACCATCCCCGTAGTCCATCATGCCGCCCTCCTTTGCAGCCGCTGGATTTAGCGCCATCATCCTTAGGTCATCCTTATAAATTATAAGGATGACCTAAGGAAGACTCCAGGTTGACACCAGGTTGCAAAGGGGGGCGGGAAAAGAGTGTCAGAACGCGGCGAGGCAAATCCAGACGGTTTTGCAAGGTTTTCAAGCTCTGAAACTTGCAAAAAAAGACTTGACGGGTAGATACTCATAAATAAGACTGTCTTGAACCTCACGGGAAGATTAGATGTCCGCTGTCCCTGAAAAGGGGCAGAGGAAAGTCCGGACACCACAGGGCGGGATACTTCCTAACGGGAAGCTGCAGCAATGCAGAGCCAGCTCCACAGAAACAAACCGCCGGGCGCCCTCCTTTTTACGGTGCCGTTGAGAGACCGCAGCGTTTTTCGCGCCCTGGCAAGGGTGAAATGGTGGTGTAAGAGACCACCGGGGACCTTGGTGACAGGGTCTGCCAGGAAAGCCTTATCCGGTGCAATGCCAAATAGGGAAGCCCAAAGCGCGGCCCGCGCGAAATGGCTTCCGGGTAGGCAGCTCGAGGCCGTCTGTGAAGGCGGTTCCAGATGAATGGACATCAGGCCTCCGCTTGCGGGGGGTCACAGAATCCGGCTTATTATCCTCCCGTGGGGTAAGCTTTTTTAGGAATTCTGTCGCTGATTTACGATAATGCGAGTTTAGGCATGGACTGGCGTGGAAATGCGTCTGTGGCAGGGCAAGGGCGGAGTGGCGGCGGTTTCTGCAAATTGTCAACGAGCAACCGACTGCGGAATATCCTGTTATTATAGCAGATAGGCATCCCTGAAGAACCACGTCAACAAGCAGAGTGGCTCCGGACGAAAATTCCCGAATAAAGCTCTTGACAAATCGGGCAGCCTAAAAAGAGCATGGAATACAGTATCCAAATATCATCTTAAAATGGGAAAAAATGCTTAAAAACAAGACAAATAAAGTGAAAGACGGTTCCGCACCAACCAAAGCCCGGAGACGCGGGGGGGAGTTCCGCGCCCATATCCCGCTGCTTATCGACAAGAAAAAATACATCATCAAGACCGCTGACAGCATGGCGGAATTCCGCTCCGCGCTGCGTCTGAGGCATGATGTCTTTTTGGAAGAATTGCTCAACCGCCGCGAGAAAGACGGAATGGACATCGACAAGTTCGACCGCCGCTGCGACCATCTGCTGATCATCGAAAAAGCCACGGACAAGCTGATCGGCACCTACCGCCTGCAATCCTCCCTGCACACCAGGAAATGGTACACCGCCACGGAATTCCACATGCGGCGCATTAAAAAGCTGCCCGGCAACAAGCTGGAACTCGGCCGCGCCTGCGTGCATCCGGACTACCGCAATGGCATCACAATCGCCCTGCTCTGGGAAGGAATCCACGCCTACGTCATAGCCAGCCGTACCGACTACCTCTTCGGCTGCTCCAGCATCAAGACCATGGACAGGGAAGAAATCCGCCTCATCTACTATTACCTGAAGCAAAACGGCTTCCTCTCCCATGAACACAAGGTGCGCCCCCGCGGAAAGTTCAAGGTGCCCGGCCTCTGCCGCCATGTGCGCCGCGTGCCCATCATCATTGACGAACTGCCGCACCACGAATACCGCCAGAAGATTCCCTCACTGCTCAATTCCTACCTGCGCGTTGGGGCGAAGGTTTGCGGCACTCCCGCGCTGGACCGGGACTTCCGCTGCATCGATTTCCTCACCCTGCTGGAAGTGAAGAACCTCGCCCAGGCTTACGTCCGCAAAAACAAGGCGGAATAGGGAACGGCCATGCTGGCTCGCAAACTCCGGGACCTCCTGTGGCACGCCTGGCTGCTGCTGGATTACGGCTTCGCCGGAGTGATGATCCGGCTGTTCAACAAAGACGGGGTACGCCGCCGCTCCCTCAGCATCGCTAACGCCAGCCGCACCGCCCGCAGATTCCTGAAAGCCTTTCACATTACGCTCCGGGTCGAAGGCGTCCAGCACCTGGAGACCCTGCGCGACAAAAACTACCTGCTGGTGGCCAATCACAGCACCTACGTGGACATCCTGTTGCTTGCGGCGCAGGAAAACCTGGTCTTCATCACCTCCGTGGAGATGGGGAACAACTTCTTTTTGGGGCAACTGACCCGTCTGGGCGGCTGCCTCTACACCGAGCGGCGCAAAAAAGTCTCTTTGCCCGCCGAGATCAAACGTTTCGCCGCCACTCTGCGCCAGGGCTTCAAGGTCGCGCTCTTCCCTGAAGGCACCAGCACCGATGGCTCCACAATCCGCGAATTCCGCCGTTCACTCTTCCAGGTGGCTGTGGACGCCCAATGCCCCGTGCTGCCTGTCTGTATCCGCTATCTGGGCCTGGACGGCCAGCCTATCGGCGATAACAACCGCGACCGCATCGCCTGGTATGGTGACATGACCTTTTTGCCCCACCACTGGCGCCTGTTGGGGCACTCGATCGAGGCCAGGGTCAGCTTTCTGGAACCCATCGCCTTCGATCCCTCCCGCTCCCGGAGCGAGCTGGCGGACTTGGTCCGCGGTCGCCTGCTGGAGAGCTTTCACGCCGGGGAACACCCCGCAAATCACATCGACAAGGAGAAATAATGGCTAAGAACGACGACCGCCTGCACCTGGGAAAAGTCAACTTCCTGCTCCTCATCCTGGCAGCCGTGCTGCTCATCGTGGGATATGTGATCATGAGCTTCAACGAGATCACCATCTCCCCGATCCTGCTGCTGCTGGTTTACGCTTTCCTCATCCCCTTCGCCCTGCTCTATAAAGGCAAACCGAAGGAATAAGCTTGCCCCTGCTCAACGAGGAAACCGCCGCCAAGCTGCGCCGGTTTCAGCTCAACGCCAAGGCCATCGTGGAAGGCTTCCTGGTGGGGCTGCACAAATCGCCCTACCACGGCTTCAGCGTGGAGTTTTCCGACCACCGCGAATACAATACTGGCGAGCCCCTTAAAAACATCGACTGGAAGATCGTCGCCAAGACCGACCGCTACTATGTGAAACGCTTTGAAGAGGAGACCAACCTCCGCTGCTACCTGCTGCTTGACCACAGCGCGTCCATGTTCTACCAGTCCGGCGCCAGCAGCAAGATAGAGTATGCGGCACAACTTGCCGCCGCCCTCGCCTGGCTGATGATAAGCCAAAAGGACGCCGTGGGGCTGGTTGCGTTCAACACCCAGATCACGTCCCTGCTGCCCCCCAAAGCCTACCGCGGCTACCTGGCGCAAATCTTCCGCGTTCTCGCCGAACTGCAGCCCCAGGAAGGCACACAACTCCTTGACAATCTCCACAAAGCCGCCGAAACAATCCGCAAACGCAGCCTCATCATCCTCATCTCAGACCTTTTGGACGACCCCGACAAGGTGATAGAGGGCCTCAAACACTTCCGCTCCCGCCACCATGAGGTGCTGGTCTTCCACATCGCCGACCGTATGGAAGACGAGTTCAGTTTCCGGCGCGAAACCGAGTTTATGGACAGCGAGACCGGCGAAAAGATCGTGGTCAACCCCTGGCAGATCAGAAACGAATACCTGCGCAATTATGAGGAACACATCACCCGCCTGCGGGAAGGCTGCCACCAATACAGCATAGAATACAACCCGGTAAGCACCTCCACGCCCCTGGATGACCTGCTGCTAAAATACCTTTTGATGCGCCGGAAAGGTTAAGGCTAATATCCGATGTGCCATAAAACGAAAGATGCTCAAAAACAGCCGGATTTGGGGCTTTAAATGAAAACCGCGCAACGCCTGCTCTCCGACGCCCTCATCCAAGAAATAGTAATCGAGGCTATCGGCAAGATTTTCTGCGACCGCGAACCCCACGCCCAGGAATTGCTGACCCAGGCCCTGAATTCCGAAACTGATGAACTGGCACGGGATATCCTGGACGATATCATCGACAATGCAGCACTTGCCCGGGAGGAACATCTGCCCCTCTGCCAGGATACCGGATTGCTGGTGGTCTTTGCCCGCCTGGGGGTGGATGCCCGCCTGGAGAGCTGCCTGCGGGATACCCTGGAGCAAGCCGCGGCCATTGCCTGGCAAAAGTATTATATGCGCGACAGCATCGCTCCGGATCCATTGCGGGGGCAACTTGGTGAATGCGAGGATATGCGCTATGAAACTGATACCAGACTTCCCATAGTGTTGCATCTGGAACAGGTGCGCGGTGATGGCCTGAGCCTGGATCTGGCACTTAAGGGAGGCGGGGCTGAAAATATGAGCGCAATGCGTATGTTCAACCCCAGTGCAAAAGTGGATGAGATTGTGGAGTTTGTGGTTGATACTGTGGTCAATGCAGGGGGCAGACCATGTCCTCCTGTCATTGTCGGTGTGGGTATCGGCGGGGATTTTGAACTGAGCGCCATCCTTGCCAAGCGGGCGCTGTTCACAGATTCAGATGAACGTGGCACTTGTTACAGAGAATTGGAAAAGGATATCTTGCGGCGCATCAATGAGCGCGGAAGCGGAGTGATGGGTCTGGCTGGCGGGAGCACTGCTTTGGAAGTGCGCATACTCACCGCCCCCTGCCATATAGCTTCCCTGCCTGTGGCGGTAAATCTGGATTGCCATGCCCATCGGCATATCCGTGTGGAGATATAAATGTTTCACGTGAAACAGGGGTTATTATGAGAGTCCGTAAACTGAGCCTGCCATTCTCCTCTGAAATAATCTCGAGTTTGATTCAGGGAGATAAGATATTGCTGGATGGAACACTCTACACTTCCAGAGACCTTGCGCACACCCGCCTGGTGGAACTCATGCGTGCCGGACAGCCATCCCCAATTCCATTAGATGAGGGGGCATTGTTTTACTGTGGACCTTCACCTGTTCCCCCGGGGAAAGTATGTGGAGCGATTGGCCCTACCACCTCAGCCCGCATGGATCGTTTTACACCCTTTCTTTTGGAGCATGGTCTCAAAGTAATCATCGGCAAGGGCGACCGTTCCCCGGAGGTATGTGATGCTATCCGTAAGCATGGCGCAGTGTATCTGGTTGCCACAGGCGGAATATCTGCCCTGCTTAGCCGCTGTGTTGTTTCACGTGAAACATTCCTCTGGCCGGAACTGGGCGCTGAGGCAGTCTATCGCTATGTGGTGCAAGACTTTCCCTGCTATGTTGCGATAGTTTGACTTACCGCAATTATCCGCGCTTCGTAATTCCATTTCACTATCATTCTTAACTTTATTAAAGACAGGATCCCGGCTCAGAGCTGTTCACCAGCATGTTTCTGCCTTCAGATTCAGTCACGCCAATTTCAGCACTGTCAAATTGGATGCCCTCATGCGGACATGAATGCTGAGCTTATAACTGTCCGCGCTCCAGCCTGACATTATGGCATCGGTAACGATGTTTGATCCTCACCCCTGTCCGGTGGATTCCGCCCTCATAAAAAGAGCTTGACATGAACCAACGGGATTTAATCGTTGTGGCACGACGCTTGCGATAATACAGATTAGGGGTAATGAGGTAATCCTCAAACAACCGGAGAGTCAATGGGTTGGATTCTACGCCAGCTCTTGGGGCTCCAGTATCTGTCTGGCAAGCCACTTTTAATATAATCAACAAGCGAAGCATGGTTAAGGAGGTTAAATGCGCAAAACGCTTCTGAACGTTATTCTGTTGCTTTTAATAGCCTTTATCGCTTTTTCCTGCGACAAGGACAACGGCAACAAACCCCCCAATAATCCCGACATTGCCATGGCCCTCACCAACTATTGGGAAGACCAGGCCGACATGACCGCCGCCTTGGAGAACAGGGCAGGCACCATGGATTTGATCGTGGAAAAAATCGAAAACCTGGGCAACAGGCGCGGACGCAACGAAATTGCTGAGATCAACGCCCTGGTGGAAAACTATGTGAACCAAAGCAACGCCGCCGGGGAAACTTTCGAGCAAATGATCCTGCTGGAAAACAACATCGTCCCCTATGGCGACGTGGGCAACAAAGGACTGTTTACCAGTGTCTGCAAAGGAATTTACAACAAGGCCAAGGACACCGTGGTCTCCGGCGGGCGCATGGTGCGCAGCGGCTGGAGGGTGCTGAGTGGCAGCCACAGCCTGCGCCAGGTGCTCCGCGACCCGGAATCGGGCATCCCCGTCGTTTCGCATTTTGCGGAAAAGGTCGCCCGCCACAACTCCGAACGCGACGCCTGTATCCGCCAATCCATCATGGAAAACAACGACCAGGAAGGCTATATCCCTCTTGACCGGCTGCAGGGGAACACGCCCCAGGAAAAGGTGAACTACTATCTGAACCTGGATGAGGAAGACCCCTTAAAGATGAGCATCAGGCGCGACGTAATGTGGTGGGATGAGGAGCAACGCATCCGTACCGCCGAGACCGCCAGGGAACTGGGCGAGACCGGCGTGAGGATTGTGGCCGATGCCTATGGCGGAAACGTGGGCGAAATAACCAACGAAATACTGTACCAACACCTCAGCCCCGACCAGGATCCCAATGACAAAGGCACCGTCAAACTGACCGTGGTGAAAGAATCCACCGGACAACCTCCCATTGAGGACGAAAAGACCATCATCATCAACAAATCCAACGCTCCGGCGAACGATTCGCGCATCACAGTGATTGAAAACGCTCCGCAAGAGATGGATCTTGACCTTCCCTCCGGCGTGTATGACTTCATCGTGATCGCCGAAGGCCACATCCGCACCTTCATGAAAGGGGTGAGCGTCTCGCGGGACGAGCTGCAAACACAGGTTGCCAGGCTGCTTGACCTGATGGATAACGCCATTATCGTGGAAAGCATCACAGCCACTCCCGAGGTGGTAAACCAGGGCGGAACGGCGCAGGTGACCCTGGCCTGTGCCAGCACCATCGGCCAAAACCTCAGCTTTGAATGGAGCGTGACCGGCGGCGCCTACGCCAATTTCAGACCCAATAAAAATAACCTCACTTTCAGACCCACCGAAGAGGGAATCTACACCGTGTCCGTGACCGTGACGGATGGGCTTAACAACTCCCGCACCGCCACCACGGAAATATCCTGCCTGCGCTCCAGGCTGGTCTTCCAAGGCTACAGCATCTACCAGGAAGAGTTCAATGATGGTTTGTTCAATCCCGGCGAAATAGCCGCTTTGGAACTGGAATTCAAGAACGAAGGCACCGAGGACCTCGAGGGAATCGTGCGTATCCAGGGCCTGGAAGGAACAGGCGTGGGATTCTATGCCACCAACGCAAGCGTGGGAGCGGGTGAATCCGTGTTCTGGCTGGCCAATGTGCAGGTTCCCACCCCATACACCTCTTCCACTGCCAAGCTGAAAGTGCTCTTCGATACCGAGGACGAGAACAATAACCCCGTCACTATCAGCAATATAGTGGAGATTCCGGTCGATTTCTATGTGGAGATAAACCCCATCACTTCGCCGGTTACCGATCGCGTGCTCACCATCAGAGGCAAAGTGGCCAACCCCAGCCTCACCAGCGCGGTGATGATCCTGGACGGCGATCCGGAACAGGCTTTCCAACTCAACCTCAACAACGGCAGCTTCTCCCAGAAGATAGCGATCACCGGCTCCAGCCAACCGGTTAACCACTCGGTGGTGGTGAACGCCACTTCCGGGCCGGTAACCGCCAGCGCGAGCGCCAATTTCACCTCACATGTGCCGCCCACAGCCCTGCGTATCACGCTCACCTGGGATACCGCCGACACCGACGTTGACCTCTGGTGCACCGATCCCAACGGCGAAAAGTGTTACTACGCCAACAGAACCACCGCCAGCGGGCTGCATCTGGACTTTGACGATACCAACGGCTACGGTCCGGAAAATATCACCACCACAACTATAATCCCCGGTGACTATCTGGTTCAGGTGCATTACTATAGCGATCATGACTATTACAACGCCATCGCCACATCGCCGGTGGTGGTGATCCGCATGAACGAGGGCGCCGCCAACGAGACCAGCAACAGCTACTATGGCCATCTGAACGACTCAGGCGACCTGTGGACGGTCACAACCCTGCATTTCGACGGCAAGAGCTGGAGATATAAGGACAGCGACACCCATAGCGTGAAAGCTTCCAACACCCTGCCTGCCAAACACTAATAATAAACACATACCTAAGGGGAGCGGTTTTGCCTGCTCCCCTTTTTTTGTTTTCCGCTTTGCTTGTGTCAGTCAGGGGATGATGTAAAGACCCCAAACAAGCATCCAATCAATAAACAACCGGCATCAATTCCTTGACAACCGCGTAAATAATCCGATACATTCCGCAATATCCTTCATAGCGCCCTCCCTTGCTGCGACTGCGTTTGATGCCATCATCCTTAGGTCATCCCTCACCGGGTTAAGGATGACTGCCGGAAGACCCACGCCAGAGAGGGAGATGCAAATGAGGCCCATCCCCCTCATATATATATAGGTGCTACGATAGGTGGAAAGGAGGACTTCGTGGTGACGTGGTGTCGTGGTGACGTGGTGCTGTCGGAAAAGAGATAGAACGCGGATGACAGGATTGACAGGATCTTTGAAGGTGGAAAGGTGAAATGGTGAAAAGGTTCCCCTGAGCAAGTCCATCAAGCCATATACTGTGTCATCCCGGGAAGTCGGGGTCCCCTCTGGGGTGGCTTACCCGGGATCCAGTCTTTTAGAAACAACCACCCAATCCCAAAACAAACCACCCCCAAGCTATAAAACCGTGTCATCACGGCCTACGAGCCGTGATCCAGTCTTTTGAAATGACCGTGGAAAGGTGGAATAGACCGCGGATAATATAAGGGCTGCCGAAGTCTGTTCGGCAGAGGCAACGGAGTTGCCTGTTTGAGAGAGACCTCCGGTCTCTGTGGCAAACGGACTTTGCCACCCCTGGGCACTGGATCCCGGGTCAAGTCACCCCACCAAACCGCTACGCGCTTCAGCGAGCGCCGCCACAGTGCAGGCGCTTGCCATAGCGCCTATTTCCACCCTTTCTCTCTCCTGGAGCCGGGAAAGCACTAAGCAGCATGCCGATAAATCAGGATAAGGCAAGATAAGATTGATTTTGCAGTTGACAGGATATGCTTTCGCAGATAATAGCAGAAATGGCAATCTTCATAAAGAAGCACCAATGAAAGAAGCTAATAGAACTATCTTGAATTTGTTGGGAAAGGAATGATTTATAAGTGAGCAACATGTCCGTGTACTATCAGAGGGAATATGACCAAGAACAGAAAGAATAAACAAGTTACTGCATCAGAAGAGACTAAGGTCTTGCTTTATACCACCGCGGATCAGCAACACAGGCTGGAAGTTT